>Ga0181578_10002839_pt1 | contig 16051 bp, 17 predicted proteins | sample 071ome_21_FD_148659 | JGI IMG/M metagenome (GOLD analysis project Ga0181578, IMG submission 148659) | Coastal salt marsh microbial communities from the Groves Creek Marsh, Skidaway Island, Georgia - 071401CT metaG (spades assembly) | ecosystem: Environmental > Aquatic > Marine > Intertidal zone... | reverse complement strand
ATATTGGTTAGATACCACTAAACACGCTGATGTAGATAATTACGGTGAAAATTATTATGCCAATATTATCTACAAAAATGTAATACTCCAGTTGGATGATGTTCCAAATGATGGCAATATCGTAGTATTGGGAAGCAACAGATGTGTATCCTTTAATTTGCTTTGCGAAAAATTTGGAGAAGAAAGGTGTATTGGTTACGATTTAGCAAACCCAGCCGGTCATCCATCCGTCGTAGTTAAAGACTGCGCTCTTTTGGGTGATGTTGACAATGTACCTATTTCTTTTTGCCACAATGATATAGGTAGTTTTCCAAAAACGCCTAAGCTAAAAATACATTGTCAGGAATGGGCTGCAAGAAATGTTGTTTTAGGAGGATATTTTCTAGGAAGAAACAACCTTAATAGTGCGAAGTATAAGTCAGAAGAATTCATGGAGTCTATAGGTTTTGTAAATTACCATTTTAAAGACCTAAAAGAAAAGTTTGACATGTCGTCTTTTGAAGACTCGTGGATAGAGGGACACATGCTTTCAAAAAGGGTTGAGATAAAATAATGTACGCTGACTTAAATAAAATTATTGAAAAATTAAATTTACAAGGTTACAATATTACTGATCCATGGGACGTAGTTGAGGCTTTTGAAGATAAAGTTGCAAAATATGCCGGCTCAAAGTATGCAGTAGCAGTGGATAGCTGTACAAACGCCATGTTTCTTTGTCTGAAATATTTAAATGCAGAGGGTGAAATAGAGGTACCCAACAGAACATATCTTTCTGTGCCACAACTTATAATTCATGCTGGCTGTGTTCCAAAATTTGTTGATTTTGAATGGAAAGGAATTTATACTTTAAACCCATACCCTGTTGTCGATAGCGCAACGAGGTTTACTAAGGGAATGTATGTGCAAGACACGTATCAATGTCTTTCGTTCCATATTAGAAAAAATCTGCCGATTGCAAAGGGAGGAATGATTCTTACCAACGACAAAAAGGCCTATGACTGGTTTAAGGAAGCAGAGTACGAAGGTAGAAACAGAAGAATCCCTCACGATGAAATGCCAGAACCAAAAGTCTGCGGTTGGAATATGTATATGCCACCAGAACAGGCGGCCAGAGGTATTGAAATATTCGATAGCTTACCAGATTTCATTGAAGACTGTGGTGGATCTTACAAATACGCAGATATATCACATTATAAAATGTGGAAATAAAAAGGACGCATCATGAAAAATCAAAAGTTAAAAAGGCTACACGTCGGATCCGGAGAAAAAATAATACCAGGGTGGATCAATGTCGACATACAGAATAAAAAAGCTGACGTTAAAGCTGACATAAAAGATCTTCATAGTCACTTTAACGAAAATGATTTTGATGAAATATATGCTTGTCATGTTCTAGAACATTTTGGAAGACACGAGTATAAAGATGTACTAAAAGATTTCCACACATTTCTTAAACCTAACGGAATACTAAAAATAAGCGTGCCTGATTTTCATGAACTAGTAAAGTATTATTTTGAAAAGGGTGACTTAGACGAAATAAGGGGAACTTTGTTTGGCGGCCAAAGAGATGAATACGATTATCATAAGTGGGGTCACACTTATGACTCTTTAAAGTCTGATTTAGAACAAATTGGATTTAGACACTACACGAGATATGATTGGAAAAGTACCAATCACACTCACATAAGAGATTGGTCTTGTGATTATGTACCCAGACATGACTCAGAAGGAAATCAATTGCCTGATCATCTTTGGGAAAAAGGCCAGCTGGTTAGTTTAAATATTGTTTGCGTAAAATAAATCTTTGACCAAAAGGAAAACACGATGAGAATTTTAATAACCGGTGGTACAGGAATGGTCGGATCTTCTTTTAATAGAGTGGAGACAGATCATGAGCTGATTCTATACGGATCAGATCAGTATGATTTACGAGACGATCAATCCGTTTGTGACATGATTTATAGGGCTCGACCAGATGCAATCATACATTTGGCAGCCAAGGTTGGCGGTGTTAAGGGCAACACGGACTATGTCGCTGATTTTTTCTACGACAATATGATCATGAATTTAAATGTTCTGAACAATGCTAAAATTTATAAAGTACCAAAAGTGCTTTCGCTTCTTTCAACTTGCGTATATCCTGATAATCCTTCTTATCCTTTGACAGAAAGCCAATTACATGATGGAGAACCACATAGAAGCAACTTTGGCTATGCGTATGCCAAAAGAATGTTAGAAGTACATTCTCGTGCTATAAGACAACAATTTGGACTAAATTACATAACGGCAATCCCTAATAATCTTTTTGGAATCAATGATAATTTTGATTTAGAAAACGGCCATGTTATTCCTGCCATGATTATGAAATTTCAAGAAAATAAAAAACCAACCCTTTGGGGATCTGGAAGGGCATTGAGAGAATTTACGTTCGCAGATGATATAGCCAGAGCACTATTGCTTTTAGTTGAAGGCTATGATGGAGAACAATCGGTAAATATAGGAAACCCTGAAGAGATATCTATTAAAGATTTAGCTCAAAAAATCTCTGGTTATTTTGATCACAACGAAGGAATAGATTGGGACACATCTAAGCCCGAAGGTCAATATAGAAAGCCGAGCTCAAATAAAAGATTTTTATCGATGTTCCCAGATTTTGAATACACTTCTTTAGATAAAGGTTTAGATAGCACTATAGAATGGTTTAAGGAGGTCTATCCGAATGTCAGAGGAAAGTAAAAAGTATAAAAACGGAATAGTATGTGGTGCGTTTGACGTTATTCATCCGGGCTACATACACATGTTTAGGGATGCAAAGTCTGTTTGTGACAACCTTATAATACTTTTGCAGACTGATCCGACTATTGACAGACCAGAAAAAATGAAACCAACCCAAACCGTTGAGGATAGGGAATTGATACTAAGATCGATTCGTTATGTAGATGATGTTAAGTGTTATACAACGGAAAAAGATTTGTATAATATTCTTAAACAAGACTTTTATGATGTTAGGATATTGGGATCAGATTATATTGATAAGAACTTTACGGGCAGGGATCTTAAAAGGGAAATATACTGGCACGATCGATCTCATGGCTATTCTGCAACAAAATTTAAAAACAAAATTATGGAGAGTTTAAAATGAAAGCTTTAGTGACGGGTGGACTTGGATTTGTGGGTTCTAATTTGGTTGATAAACTTATAGATTTAGGTTATCAAGTAACAGTGGTGGATGATCTTTCTTCTGGGAAAAAAGAGTTTAAAAACTCAAAAGCAGAATACGTCATCGACGATTTTAAAGAATTCTTAAAGATACCAGATAAATCCGTTGATGTGGTTTTCCATCTGGCTGCAGAAGCAAGAATCCAGCCATCTTTCGAAATGCCGCTATACACTTGCGAGAATAATTCTTATGGCTCTGCAATAGTTGCTGAATTCGCAAGACTGTCTAATGCCAAAGTGGTTTATGCAGGTTCTTCATCTTTTTATGGCGGAGTATACCTAAACCCTTACGCGTTTGCGAAATGGCAAGGTGAGGAAGCTTTTAAGATGTATGCAAAGGTCTATGATGTCAGTGCTGGTATCGCTAGATTCTTTAACGTTTACGGCCCAAGAAATCCGCTGATTGGACAATATACTCCTGTTGTGGCAATTTTTGAAGAACAGTTGAAGGCCGGTAAAGACCTAACAATCGTGGGTGACGGAGAACAGAGACGAGACTTTACGCACGTATATGATATATGTGACGGACTAATAGCGATTTCTAAAGGAGACTGGAGAGGCGAAGTCTTTAACCTTGGAACTGGTACAAACCACTCTATAAACGAATTGGCTGACATGTTTGGAGGAAACAAAAAGTACTTGCCCGCTCGACCTGGTGAAGCCAGGGTAACAAAAGCAGATATATCATTTACGACAGAGAAAACTGGGTGGTCACCAAAGCATACGCTAGAAAATTACGTTTCAGACTTTTTGGAGAATAAATGAACATAGGAATTATTGGTCAAGGATTTGTAGGATCTGCGATTCGAGAAGGCCTTAAAAATTTTTACGATGTAAAAGGCTATGATCTAGATCCAGAAAAATGTTACAACATGAATGGAAGAGAGGTAGAATATCTAGTTCAGACTTCGGAGATAATTTTTGTTTGTGTGCCAACCCCTATGAGAAAAGATGGCAGTTGTGATACTAGAATATTAGAGAACGCTATAGAATCTGCATACAACACTGTTGTGCAATCGACTAGAGAACCGAAACATTCTGACTTTCTAAAGCAGCAAAAGCACAAGAAAACTTTCGTCATCAAATCGACTATACCACCAGGAACGACGTCTAGAATTTCAAAAAAGTACCCTAGAATAAACCTGTGTTTTAGCCCTGAATTCTTAACGGAAGCAAACTCTTTTGAAGATTTTAAAAACCAAACTAGAATTATAATCGGTGGTGATGGCGCTAGATCTGTTAAACAGATGTTTAGAAAAGTGTTTCCAAGAATCCCAATAGTAATTACCAAGTCAGAAACGGCAGAAATGGTAAAATACTTTACCAATTGTTTTCTTGCAACAAAAGTTACTTTTGCAAATCAAATGTTTCAGATATGTAATGACAATAACATAGATTACGATAAGGTTTGCGAGTATACACTTTATGATGAAAGAATTGGTAAAAGTCACTTGTCGGTACCTGGTCCAGATGGTGATTTAGGCTTTGGCGGCCACTGCTTTCCTAAGGACTTGGCAGCAATGATCGCTTTTGGTTCTACTAATGATGGTGACACTAGTTTTCTTGAAGCAGTGCAAGACTATAATGATACATGTAGAAGAATAAGAGACTGGGAACACATGAAAGGAAGGGCAGTCTCTGATGACTAAACAAAAAACGGCGCTTATTACTGGGATAACCGGACAAGACGGTTCATATCTTTTAGATTTATTACTATCTAAGGGATATAAGGTAATAGGCATAAAAAGAAGAACTAGCACAATATCTACTGATAGAATTGATCATAATTACGATGATCCTAACTTTAAAATGCACTATGGTTCTCTGCACGAGTCCTCCTGGATGTACCGTTTGTTGACTGAGTACAAGCCTGATGAGATCTATAATCTTGCTGCACAAAGCCACGTAAGGGTTAGCTTTGATTGCCCAGTGGAGACTACTGACATTGTCGCGACTGGTACGCTTAGGCTTCTTGAAGCAATGCGACATTGTTGTCCAGAGGCAAGATTCTACCAAGCGTCATCAAGCGAAATGTACGGTGACAATCCGGAAAACCCGCAGTCTGAGAAAACTGCGCTAATGCCCGCAAGTCCTTACGCGTGCGCAAAAGTTTATGCCCATAATCTTGTAAGGAACTATAGAGAGGGGTATGGATTATTTGCATGTAGTGGCATTCTTTTTAATCATGAGTCTCCAAGAAGAGGGGAGACCTTCGTTACTAGAAAAATCACTTTAGCCGCGGCCAAAATCAGTCTAGGAATGCAGGATAAATTGTATCTTGGAAACCTGGATGCAAAAAGAGATTGGGGACATGCAAGAGATTACGTAAAGGCGATGTGGTTAATGTTGCAACAAGATAAGCCAGACGACTTTGTTATATCTACCGGTCAGACTTATTCTGTCAGAGAATTTCTTGAACATGTTTTTACTTTTGCGAAACTCGATATAGACAAGCACGTAGAAATTGATGAAAGGCTTTTTCGGCCTCACGAAGTTCCTTTACTGCTAGGTGATTCTACCAAGGCAAAAACGGTTTTAGGCTGGGAACCAGAATATAACATGAAGACTTTAGCAGAAGAAATGTATAGGTCTGACTGGAGAACGCAAGAAAAAATCCTCAGAGGAAATTATGGTATGCCTGATCCTTCGTCTTATCCATCAAAATAATTTGTAAAATCATGTCAATGCCTCTATAATGATTTGAGGTGTAATATGATTTTTCCAACAAATAAAGAACATGTAAGTTATTCTGAAGTCAAAACATGGAAAGAGTGTCCATGGAAACATAAACTAATGTATGTCGATAAGATTGAAACTTACGAAAATAATCCATACGCTGAATTTGGTACTATTGTTCACGATACGATAGAAAGGTACCTTAAGACAGGCAATATGGATACAAGTGACGTAAAAGAAAGGCTGCAAGAAAAATGGGCTGAAAATGGTTTTGATTCTAGTGAGTACATACAAAAGGTCACCGCTCAAAGAAAAAAGTTTGATCTAAAATATAGACACGAAAAATTTGACTTATGGGTGACTAGTGCTGAAAACATCCTGTCTGCCATCCCAGACTTTATGTCTCAAAATTTTGGAGAATGGGAGTATATCAGCGCTGAAGAGCAGATATATGAAAGTATGCCAGAACTCGATTTGAATTTTAAAGGTTATATCGATGCCATTATCAAGTCTAAGATAAACGGCAAAGAAAAGTATTGGATCATAGACTGGAAAACAACTGGTCCACGTGGATGGTATCAGGATAAGCGCAGAGACTTTTTAACTCAGGCTCAAGTCGGTCTGTACAAAAAGTTTTGGGCTCAAAGAGAAGGAATTGATCTTAGATCTATCGGTTGCGGCTATGCTCTTTTAAAGAGAAATACAAAACCTGAAAAGTGTGCTTGGTTTATGTCTGTGTCTGTTGGACCAAAATTTATTACAAAATCTGAAAAGCTGTTAGAATCTATGGTAAGGTCAGTTAGAAAGGGAATGAACCTAAAAAACCGTTCTAATTGCAAGTTTTGTCCCTTTTATCAAACGGAGCATTGTACATGATAGGAAACAAATACAAGGTTCTCATGTTAAGCGATCATGCTCTGAGTACTTCTGGCGTAGGTACTCAGAGTCGACATTTAATTAATGGACTCTTGAAAAAAGGATGTTGGAGTTTTCGTCAATTTGGCGCTGCAGTCAAACACGACAATTACGATGTTATTAAAGTCAATGATGACTTTATAATAAAGCCAATAGACGGATTTGGCAATAAAGAAATGTTAAGAATGGCTCTAGCAACAGAAAAGCCAGACGCTCTTTTTCTTTTCACTGATCCAAGATTTTATTATTGGCTTTTTGAAATGGAAGATGAAATTAGGCAGGTCTGTCCAATCGTATATTGGCACGTCTGGGATAATAAACCATATCCAGAATTCAATAATCCATTTTATGAAGCTACAGATCTTATTAACTGCCATAGCCACCACACTTATTCACAGGTTAAAGAACATTGGCCTAATAAGACATTTTTCGTTCCGCATGCTTTACCTAATGATACTTTTTTTCAAATGCCTGAAAACCAAATTGTAGAGCAGAAACTAAGGGTTTTAGGGCCGGAAAGAGCTGATCATTTTGTTCTTTTCTGGATGAACAGAAATGCAAGAAGAAAACGTCCTGGGGATTTATTATATTCGTTTAAGCTATTTTTAGATGAGTTAAAACAAAAAGAAGGTCACAGCAAAGCAACGCTTTTAATGCACACTGATCCGAATGATAGAGAGGGGCCAAACCTTTTTGCGATAACAGACATGTTGGGAATCAAAGACAATGTTGTGTTTTCTAATCAAAGAGTAGATTTTCAAATGATCAATACACTTCACAACATTTCTGACGTATGCATCAATATAAGTTATGCCGAAGGCTTTGGTTTATCCACTCTTGAAGCTATGCAAACAGGGACTCCTATTATTGCACCCAAGACTGGAGGCCAGACAAGACAAGTTGTGAATGCGTACACTGGTGAAGAAAACGGAGTCGCACTGCCTATCGAATTGCAGACATTGGTAGGAAGCCAAACAGTGCCATACATTTTCGAAGACCTTGTTTCAAACGATACTATTTCAAAGGCTATTTCAAAAATGTATTTTATGGGACCAAAAGCCAGACACGAGCTCGGCCAAAGAGCAAAACAATACGCTTTGAGTGAATTTGGATACCAAAAGACTGTCGACCTTTGGCATGATTCTATGATCAAAACAATAACTGAATTTCCATATAAAAAGAAAACACATACGATAACGGAGTTATAGATGGCTAGAGTAATAGTTAGAGGCCCACTGCTTTCTCAATCAGGTTATGGTGTACATTCTAGACAAGTTTTTAAATGGTTGCTTTCTCAAGGGCACGATATATCTTGTCAGGTGCTTCCATGGGGAATCACACCGTGGTATTTAAACGCCGAAGACTTAAACGGTCTTGTTGGTGAAATCATGAAAAGAACGGCTCAACCGGATCAAAAATTTGATTATTCTTTTCAAGTCCAACTCCCAGATGAATGGGACATATCTTTGGCAACGAAAAATTTCGGAATCACAGCAGCTGTTGAAACTAATTTTTGTAATCCCTCTTGGATTGTTGCGTGCAATAAAATGGACGGCGTCATTGTTCCAAGTAATTTTACTGGTGGCGTACTTAAAAATAGTGGTAAAATTACGACTAAGATCCATGTAATACCGGAATCTTTTCCTGAATACTTTGAAAGAGAACCAAAAGAAACTAAATTTTTGAATACAAAAAGTAAAAGAAACTTTCTACTGTTTGGCCAATTAACGGCGCCATCTCCAGAGCTCGATAGAAAAAATACCTTTAACGCTATCAAATGGTTCTGTGAAAAGTTTGAGGGAAGAAAAGACGTCGGACTAGTTGTGAAAACCAATATGGGAACAAATTCCACTTTGGACAAAAGAGTGACAACGAGAACACTTGAAAAAGTTCTTTCAGAGGTCAGAAAAGGAAAGTACCCAAGGGTTAATTTAATTCACGGTAACATGAACGACGAAGAGCTTTTTAATATGTATTGTGACAAGTCTATGGTAGGGCTGATAACAGCTACTAGGGGAGAAGGCTACGGGCTACCGATGATCGAAGCGGCGGCCTCAGGTCTTCCCGTTGTTGCAACTGACTGGTCTGGTCACAAGACGTTTCTACAGGAAGGATGCTGGATACCAGTTAAATACACAATGACTAAGATCCCAGACTCAAAAGTAGATAATAGAATATTTATGCAACATTCTATGTGGGCTGATCCTTTCGAAGAATCTTTTAAAAACTCTTTACAACAGTTATTTAATGAAAGAACAAAGCTCAAGCAGGTTTGTGCTAAGAAAAGATCTACAATTGTCCAAAAATTTAGTCAGTCTGCTGTTGAAAAACTGTATAATGAATTTTTAGAAGAGTTAGGATGAATCTTTACATACTTACAATTGCGGTGTTATCAATCTTTTTAATAGTATCGCTTTACTATAACTATAAATTTGCGCGCATAATTTTACGGGTTGAAGATGCTGTTGAACAGTCTTTGGATAGTTTGGACAGCAGGTTCACTTCTATCCAGAAAGTATTAGATACTCCTCTGTTCTTTGATAGCCCTCAAGTAAGGCAAGTTATTCAGGACATTACTGATTCTAGAGATGCCGTTTTATATGTAGCGAACCAACTAGCGGGAATAGAAGATGGCAAAAAAGAAGAAGATTAGAAGAACCGTAGGCAAAAAAGCTAACACCAATAAGCCAAAAAGGTATTACTTTACAAAAGATACCCAGCTGGCCATTAAAGAATTTTGTACAAGTGAAGACCACAAAGAGAAAGAAGTCATCTACGAGTCAAGAATTCAGCCGGCTCTTTTAAAACTTACAGAAAATCTTATATACATTTATGGATTTCACAAGTGTGGCGAATCTCCTGCATTTCTACAGCAGGCCTGTGTAGTTGCTTTATACGAGTGTCTGCACAAGTTTGATCATAGTAGAGGCACGAATGCCTTTTCTTATTTTAACATAGTTGCAAAAAACTGGTTGATTATCAATTCTAGAAAAATAAGAAAACGAACGTTTTCTTCTGTCTCTTTGGATGATCATGAGTCGATGAATTCTGTGGATATGGCAACAGTTGCAAGCTATCAAGTAGTACCAGATCCTGTCGAAATGAGTATATATAAAGAATCGCTTATGCAAATCAGGCCTCTTTGCTTAGAGATACTTTCTGAACTGACGCACAAAAATGATGTGTCTTGTATGAACGCAATTATCACTGTTTTTGATAACATCGACCAGTTAGAATTCCTTAACAAACGTGGTATCTTTGTTTATATAAGAGAAATATCGGGTCTTAACTCTAAACAATTGTCTTCGAGCATGACAAACATCAGAAGAAAATATAGAGGAAAAGTTGGCAAAGACAAAAAATACGATCTATTTTAGGAGAACTTCATGGATGTAACAAAAGAATTTGAGAAAATAGAAAATAAGTCAAAAGCCTTTTCTGAGTTGTTGGAATCGATTGAGGTTTCTGAAAATAAGAAGAAGTTGCTCTGGAAAGAAATATACGACAATGCGTTGACCGATAGACTTAATGCGTATATGCTTTTTACAAATATTTATACGAACATGGGCAACAGTTTGGCAGACAGCATTTCAGTAGGTCCAACGTTGGCTAAGTATTTAGAGAGAATGAACAAGTCAAACGATCAACTCATAAAGCTCGCCGAGCTAGTCGCGAAAGAAGAAGAGAAGGCAGCAGTTTTAGATCCCGAAGATATTTTCAAGAAGATAGATAAGTAACATGGCTAATATAGATGCATCAAAATTAAAACCTGGAACCCTAGGCAAAGAAGTCAATACCCTTCTTGGCCAAGGTGAAAACGCAGTACTTGTAAAAGGAGTAGTTGAGGAAATTATATACGTTCCAGAAACTTTTGATGTTGAGGCAATAACACCCAGAATAGAGGACCCAAAGGCTCTACTTGACATTCCTGCAAATACACTCTTGGTTCGTGTAATAACTGGGAAAGAATATAAGAACAGTGGTAAATTGTTGGTTTGCCATCCCCTTTTGCCACAACATCTACAGATGCCGATCAAGGTTGGTGAACACGTCTTCCTCTTTCGGTATGGAATCATTGGCTATTGGTTGGCCAGGGTACCCGATGTTAGATCGGTCGAAGATGTTAACTATTCACATGGTGATCGAAGGCACATGCACTCACCAGAGGCTGTTTCTACCGTGGAACAGGCCGGCTTGGCTTCCGGTGATAGTAAGAAAAAAATCGGAATATTTAACGATGGCGGCGGATCAGAAGATCAGGTCAATTTTTCTTCTGACGATAGCTACGAAAAAATCTTTGAGACATCCACAACTAACCAGTCTATCACAAAAGAGCCTGTACCATTTTTTATTAAAAGGCCTGGTGACTTAGTCCTTCAGGGATCAAACAATACACTGATATGTTTGGGCCAAAACAGGGGTTGGACAAAAAAAGATGAGGAATTCGAGGCTACTAATGCTATGTACGAAGAGCCTTTGCCGGATTCTGGGGCAATCGATATTGTTGTTGGTAGAGGCAGATATATACCCGTTAATCCTGCAACGGATGCAGAAGATGGCGATGAGCCTATAAGAACATCTGCTAGGACTATGACCAATGTCAACGAAGGGGAACTAGAAGCAAACAGGATGTCTCTTATGAACGAAGTGCCACTTAGCCCGGTTGAAGGAGATCCTGACTACGAATACGACGCTGCTAGACTTAACATGTCTATGAAAGCCTCTTACGATGATGCTTTCTTCTTAGTAAAAAATACAGAAGATGAGGATATTCTTCCAACGATAACAAAATGGCCCGATGATCCACCACCGGCAGAGCCGACGGAGGGTAGAGGTGATGGGATAGCCATACTTCCCGAAGTTGATCAGTCCTATTCTATTCTCAAGTCAGACCAGATTAGAATTGTGGCGAGAAGGCAGGAAGAGAATGTCAATGGTCTTAAAGAAGAAGTCGCAGAGATTAACGGTTCTATAAAGATAATAAAAGAAGGTGTTAGAAATTCTGAGGAAGGAGACGGCCAAGCAGTTATCATAATGCAACCAGATGGTACCATTATGATTGATGGTCCTACTGTAATCATTGGCAGCGGTCATCCAGATTTAGAAAAAGAAAATGGGCTAGGTACTCAAGTTGTTTTGGGGAGAGGTGCCACTGAACCTATTGTTCTAGGCAACATGTTAAAAGATCTTCTTGATGCACACTTTAACGATATAAAAACACACTTAGATAATCTTAAGACTCACCTTTCATCTGGGTTTGATGCTCATATTCACCCTACCGGTGTTGGTCCTTCTGGTCCTCCAACCATTCCTTCTACATCTTTTGCAACAAATATCGATTCTACTAAATCTGCTATCGATGGTTCTATCGAGGACCTGATAACGACTTTGTCCAAATACGGAAAAACTAAATAATGGCTCTGGATAGACAAAAATTATACGATGGTTTGCTCGAGGCTTTCGAGAAAGGAAAAGAAACGCAAAGTGTTTCTGGCGGAGAAGAGGGCGAAGTAGAGGCAAAGTATAGTAAAGGTGATGTCGCCGGATTTATAGCAGATGCGATTGTTAGTTATGCTTCAGACGCAGAAGTCATGTTATTGACCGGCCCTTTTTTAATACCCGCAGCCCCATCTCCGATTCCCGATCCTGCCAATATGGGGCAAAAGGTAAAAGTGCAGACTGCAGAAACTGGAAAGGCAGCCCTTAAGTCTGCAATCGAAGGATCTTTTAATTCGATGGATCCAGCAATGAGCCTAATCACTGCCGGTATCATGGCTTATATACCTGCTTCTTTCACGGCATTTTCTAGCACTGTTGGAAATACTGCTACTGGGGCTACCGCCCCCACTGTCCCCCCAATTTTGGCACCTTGCACTGCTGCCGGAATGGCCGGGTCAGAGGAGCCTGATATAGTTGACCTAATGGCAACAATTATTCACACTAGTTTTATGGCTTCCTTGTTTAATGGAGTAGGCATAACCGTAGCTGGAGGCGTCGGACCGGTGGTTGCGCAACCTTTAATGTAGTATCTTTTAACTAAATTTTTGTTCTGATATAATTATACAAAGAGGAATAGTATGGCTACTAGACAGGACAGAAAGACTTATAGTTTTAAAAGCGTCGGCGATCTTACCGAAAATTTGGCCGAAGCGCAGTATAACGCGTTACCAACACCCGTTGGTATCATGACACCGCTGCAAATGGGAAATGGTACAAACATATACAAAATGCACTACAGTTTGCAGGATCAGATCAGAGACAATCTAAGAAACCTAGTTCTTACAAATAAAGGCGAACGCCTAGGCCGGCCGGATTTTGGTGCAAACCTTTTAGAATTGGTTATGGAACTAGGGGATGAATCGGGAGATCAAAAGGCCATGATTAGAATAAAGGACTCAGTTTCTAAATATTTGCCTTTTGTCAATCTAGTAGGATTTGCAACAGAAACAGATCATTTTGACAACAAAGAAGTGGCCAAAATAGTTTTGTTTCTAACTTATACTATTCCTAGAATATCTAATAAACAACATGGACTACGAGTCACATTATACTCAGCTGGATAAATAGTATGGCGAATGACAAAAAAAATACAAAAAAAGAAATAGCTCGTTCTTTTATTGCCAAAGACTTTGACGCTATGAGATTAGACTTGCAAAAGTTTGCAAGAACCTACTATCCCGATAACATGCAAGACTTTACCGAAGCATCTCTTGGCGGTCTTCTAGTGGATCTGGCAGCGTATGTTGGAGACACCATGTCTTACTACACCGACCACCAGTTTAGGGAACTTGATCCGTTATCTGCGGTTGAAACATCTAACATAGAACGCATGGCGCAAAACGCTGGCATAAAAATAGGAGGTGCCGCTCCTGCTGTTGCCGAGGTTGATTTCTATGTAAGAGTGCCTGCCGTTGAAGAGAATGGGAGCCTAGTGCCGCAAAGCAATGCCTTACCTATAATCAAGGCTGGCACTGTCTTGAATTCAACTATCGGAGTCAAATTCTATTTGGTGGAAGATCTAGACTATAGCATAACTGATTCCGTCGGCAACCTAGTTGCTAGAAAGGTTAGGGTTAAAAGAAGAAACAATTCTGACAATTTTATTCTAATCCTACCAGGAACGTGCGTCTCCGGAGTGCTTGCGACAGAGACTATAACCATTCCAAATTCATTTGTTCCTTTTAGAACAGTCAAATTACAGAATCCGGACGTAAGTACAATTTTAAGAGTCATAGATTCGTCTGATAATGAGTATTATGAAGTGGAAAGCCTTTCGCAAGACACCGTTTTTAAATCTTTCTTAAATAATAACAGAACTGACGATGGTGTAGAATCCAACCTTTCCGTTATACCTGCTCCTTATAGATTTATAACAACAACTGACATACGGACTAGAAGAACCGGTCTTCAATTTGGCTCCGGCAGAGCGAGTAATACTGCCGATGATGGAGTACCAGATCCTAGTGATCTTTCTTTGCCCCTTTATGGCAAAAGAACAATGCCTAGATTTAGTTTAGATCCTGCTGCCTTATTAGATACCAAGACTTTGGGTATATCACCACAAAATACAACTTTGACCATCACTTATCGATATGGCGGGGGAGCTTCTCACAATGTTTCACCAAAATCTATAAATCAAATTGATACTCTTGAAATTCAATTTAAGGATAGCCTAAATGGAGTGACCGCTATCGACGTTAGGGGTTCTGTTGAAGTTTTAAACGAACAGCCGGCCGCTGGAGGAGCAAACCGTTTAACTACTGAAGAAATACGTGGTTTGATACCAACTGCAAGGAATTTACAATCTAGGGTTGTAACAAGGGATGATTTATTGGCAAGGCTTTACTTGCTACCAAACGAGTACGGAAGAATATTCAGAGCAGGAATTGTTGCAAACCCTCAAAATCCATTGGCTAGTATACTTTATGTTATTTCTAGGGATTCAGCCGGTAGACTAGCACAATCGCCAGATGTGTTGAAAAAGAACATATCAAAGTATTTAAACGAATACAGAATGATTAGTGATGCTATAGATATTTTAGATGCCAGGGTATTCAACTTTAGAGTTAATATTTCTATAGTAGCTGCCCCCGGTGTTAATAAAACACAGGTAACCAAAAAAGTTATAACTGAGATCAAAAAACTGTTTCGAATAGAAAGGTCTCAGATAGATAAACCTATAGTAGAATCAGACATAGTTTTTGCGATCATAAATGTTCCTGGCGTTTTATCTTTGATTGAATTAAAACTTACAAGTCTGTTTGGCACAATAGCAAAACGAACCTATTCTGAAAGTCAAATAGATTTTGATGCTATAAAAGATAATGGACTATTTTTTCCTCCTTCTGGTGGAATCTTTGAACTAAGGTATCCAAACGACGACATTATGGTCACTGTTAGATAGGAGTTAACAAATGTATTTAGTGTTTACAGCAAGTAAAGATACATACATCACCAATAAGATTATATCTACTAGTGCAAGAGCAACAGATGCCAATCTAGGCGGTGCTACCACTATAGACTTATTTAAATTATACGGTGAAACTTTATTCACTGGCCAAACAAATCCCATAGAACTATCTAGAGGCCTCATTTATTTTGAATTGTCTGATATATCAGCTTCCCTAAAAGATAAAGTTGATTTTTCTGACGACTCGTTTTCTGCTACGTTTATGCTACATGACGTTCAAGGAAATCAAGTCGCCCCCATGGACTACAACCTAGCGTTATTCCCACTTTCCCAAAGCTTTGACGAAGGCAAAGGAAAAGACGTCTCTGGCCTTTCTTATCTCGATAGGGCTAACTGGCTAACGGCTTCATATTCTAGCGGTAACGTAGTGTGGAATTCCGCCGGCGCCTTTGCTTCAGGGGCTATGGGAGCTTCTGATATTGACTTGATTGAAACGGCAGAAATAGGCGGCACAGATACGTACCTGGTTAAATCCCAGTATTTTAGCTCTACAAACCAGAATCTAAGTATGGATGTAACAAATATCGTATCCGCATCAATGACTGGCATTATACCTTCTCACGGGTTTTTACTAGCTTATTCTGGATCAGAAGAACACGATAATCAAACTAGGTTCGTAAAAAGATTTTCGTCTAGACACACCAGAAATCCATATATTAGGCCAAAATTAGTAATAAAATATGACGACAGTCTTCGCGCACAAAATGATCAGTTGGAATTTAATGTTTCTGGATCTGTGTTTTTAGAAAACTTTTCTAGAGGTGTAAGATC
>Ga0181578_10002824_pt1 | contig 16091 bp, 9 predicted proteins | sample 071ome_21_FD_148659 | JGI IMG/M metagenome (GOLD analysis project Ga0181578, IMG submission 148659) | Coastal salt marsh microbial communities from the Groves Creek Marsh, Skidaway Island, Georgia - 071401CT metaG (spades assembly) | ecosystem: Environmental > Aquatic > Marine > Intertidal zone... | reverse complement strand
AAAAAGCGTGCAAGAGTCATTTTTTCAACGCTTTGAAAGAGGCGAGTTTCATACAGACAGGATCAAGTCAAGTGGTGATGTCGATGGGCGTGCAAGTAAGAGATGATTTGTGGGAAAGCACGATGACAACGAGTGCAGCGAATGTTGGCGACGAAAATATCGATAATAAGAGAACTGGATACGAGAAAGCAAAGGAAGCGTTGACAAAGATTCAAAAAGAGGCAGCAAAGAAGGAGAAGAAAATGAACGAAGGAAGTAAGAGAGTGGTACCAATACGGGCGTATGAAGTAGACACGATGCGTCGGGACGACGGAGAAGATGAGGATATCGATGACGGTCAGGCGTTTTGGGAACGGTGTGTGCGATTTTCTTCCGCGCCGGTTGCTCGGAATCTATCGATTGCGGAGTGTTTAGACGACGTCATGTTTCCAGATAACAATACTAGCACGCGGGGAGACAAAAATAGAACCATTAAAATAGAGGGAATCGAAATTGATGAATCGAAACCAGTTGGCGCGTTGTGGAATGCGTTATCCGCACCGGATGGGTTCATGCATATCGTAGTCGTAAATAATAGGAGCAAGTAGAGCGACGTTTTCTTAATTGTTCGTGTACAAAAGCATCAGCGTTACCAATTTACTATTTTACATCATTACCCAAAGGTCTCCTTGTGAAGCCATTTGTCCATTTCATCGCTCTGTGTGTCGCAAATCTTGTCCAAGTACGCTCTCTCGAGCGATTGGACTCGAACGAACCCATTCACGAATCCAGAGGCAATCCATACCGTGTTACCAGTTTTGTTCACCCGAACTTCGTGACATTCCAAACCTTTTTTGATACGAAATCCTTCCTCGTCCTCGTCTTCTCGCGCTTCATGCCCTTCTCTATTCAAACCAATGTTATCGTCTCCGGGCATGAGAAATTCTACGAATCTTTCCTGATCGACGCGTGACTCTCGCATCCCTCCAATTTGCTCAAACGCCGGCCAACCACCTTGTGACTTCCACAAAGCGTCTTTGTTCTTGGACTCTTTCATCCGATATCGCTGTACGGAAGCGGAAACAACACCCGAGTTGGATCCAACGACAACAAATGAGCATTTGTTGCGTGAACCTCGCGTTCCGAACATGCGCGAATCGATGGACCAAGGCGTACCACCAGATTTTTTCGTGTAATCGATGGCTTTATTCCCGGCGTTTTTAATATCGTTTAGGATGCCATCCGCGGCTGGTAACTTTATCCCAACTGTTCCTCCGTATCTAACTTCTTGTTCGTCATCTTCCCAGCAAATGGGACCATCGTATTGTCGCAGTAAAAACTTCCCGTTAAAACCGACGGTTCCGTCGCAACCGTACATGAACGCGCCTTTCGGAAGCCACGCGACAGCGCGTATATCGTCCATCCATTTCTCAATTTGAAACGATTCTGGAAGTACCGAACGAGATCGTAGATCAATAACATTCGCTTTAGCAACTTTATTAGCAGCTATGGCGATGAAATTTGCGGAGGCAAGCCTTTTACGCATGATATCGTCTTCGATGCTCTTTTTGTCCTTTCGGTGTTCGTCGTGGTCTTCTAACGGCGCGAATTCTAAGTCGCGTATCGGTCCCGTTTCTTCCATAGTGACCGTGATTGTTGGCACGTGAGCGAACTGCTTCGTGTTGCTATTATTGCTATTGCTATAGTTCACGTTATTTTCAATGTCATATTGTATGCATCGATGAATATCAAAGACGCACACGCTTCCGTCCACCGTGCCGACTGCTAATCGGCCCGGCGCGCCTTGACTCCACGACAAACTCAATCCTCCGCGCACCGGGTTCTTCGTCACCAACTTCCCTCTGAAAATGCACGCGCTCTCCGCTTTCAACACCACCACGTCGTTCTCTTCGTTTGCCTTCTTTTTCGGTACCGCCCACACTTGCACCGAACCATCGGCTAGACACGCAGCTAAGTATCCTAAAATATCTTTCCTCGCGTCTTCGATGTCTTTCATCTTCAGCTCGTTTACTTTCGCGTCAACCACCAAACGCGATGCTTCGATTTCGTATTCTTTTTTCACTTCCACCTCCTCCATCTCCACGTCTTTGTTTTTTTTCTTTGCCGTCGTTTGCTTGCTCTTTTCCTCTTCCTTCTTCATCTCCTTGACACTCTTCTTCATCGGCAAGTTTGGCAACCATCTCACGCAGTGAGCGAACCCGCCGTCGTGTTCGATCAAGTATTTTAAATGCATTTTTAGTGAAGAACTCGAAGACGCCGTCTTCCCTTTCGTCTTCGTCGGCGTTAAACAACACCGATACACTTGCACCACACCCGTCTCGCCTTTCCTCGTGAATGCGTCTTTTACTTTCACCCGCGCGTTTCTCGACTCTTCTCTCGCTTCCACCGCCAAAAACGCACCGCTCGAAAATTCAGAGCGTGACTTTTCGTCGTCCTCGTTGATGCCGTAATCATCGTCCAACCAATCTAAACTTTCCACCGCGCCACCGCTGTACGCACATGCATCGCCGCGCGTCATCATTTTCCGTCGCTCTTCATCTTGCGCGCTTTTCTCGTTGAGTTTTCGGACTTTCTTCTTCTTCTTTTCGGTCGTCGTCGTAACTGAATTTGACGACGAAGAAGCGAGTTCCACGCACTCGAACAGTTTCACGTCTCGTTGGAAAGATGCTTCTTCTTTTTCATCGTCGTCGTCGGTATCGTCGTTCTGCACCCGTAAACGTACCGAGGACTGGTCTCGCAAGCCGACTTTCTTCGCCAGAAGAAGAGCAGCGTCGGTGGTGGCGTCGTCGTCGTCGTCGGACATCTTCTTCTTCTGCCGCTTTTTTTTGTTTCACACTCTTTTGCTCGTATGAGTTTAGGGTTTTAGGCTCAAAAAAATTCAAAAAAGAGAAGAGAAGAGAGAAGCGCAACAAAACGCTCGACACTTTTTGCATCCATCGAGCGAAAGAATGTCAGCGGTAGCGGTAACCCCGGGCGCGGTGGCGAAAATTCGCGAGTCCAAAATCGTCACGGACGAGTTGAACGTTCAGGTGCGCTCTCGCTCGTGTTCTCTTTCTTTCTTTCCTTCTCTCTCTCTCTGTGTGTGTGTGTGTGTGTGTGTGTGTTGGGATTCGTATCGACAGGGAAGCTTTCAAACTTTCTCTCTCTCTGGGATTTCTCTCAAAGTTCGTGTCGGTTTAAAAATTTTCTCTCGCGTTTTCAAAAAGAAAAAAGATTCCAACTAACCGAAACCTTCGCGGCTTCTTCTTCTTCTTCTTCTCCGATACTTCTTTACGCTCGACCACCACAGGTTCTCGAGTTTGATGGCTCTAACGATGCGTTTCGGTGCGTTTTCATTTGGATTTTTATCTCTCTTTTACAACAAACATCTCCTCTTCTCTTTTCATTTTTCAAAAACAAAAAGAGGGAGGAGGTCGTTGTTTTGATTTCAAAAATCTTTTCTTCCTTCCTCCACTTTTAAAAATATATACTTTTAAAAACTCTCTCTCTCTCTAGAGCCTTTGGATTTTTACTGACGACATTTTCTCCCGGTATTATCACTATCACGCAAAATCACAGCGGCGTACTCAACGACGGCACGAACAAGATGAAGTGCACGTTCGCGAAAGACGCGTTCGCGAAGGCGGACAAGATGGTGAAATCCGGCGCGGTTGTGAAACTCACCGACGTGGTTTTTGAAAACAGCGAAGCGGTGGTGAGGAAGTTTTCGTTCGTGGATGAAAACGCGAGCCCGGAGTTTAAGACGCCGGGCGCGACGACTGGGAAGACGGTTCCTGGCGTGGTGAACTCGAGACGATCTCAGCCGATTGCGAGTTTGAACCCGTATCAGCCGCAATGGACGATTAAAGCTAAGTTGGCGGTGAAGGGAAACACGAGGACGTACCGCAACGCCAAAGGCGAAGGTAAGGTTTTGACCGTGGAGTTGGTCGATAGCGAAGGGACGGCAATTCAAGCCACGTTGTGGAGAGAAGCCGTGGAGAGATACGAGAACGTTTTGGAAGTTGGTAAGTTGTACTACGTCTCCAAAGGGTCTTTAAGACCGGCGAATAGACAGTATTCCACGGTGAACAACGACTACGAAATGTCCTTAGACGGCAAGTCTGAAATCGTAGAGGCGAGCGAAGAGGAGCAATTGGAAAGTTCTGCGAAGAAGATTTTCGAGAAAGCGTTTGAGTTTGTGTCTATCGGCAACTTGGCGAAAAGAGTCAACTCAAAGAGAGCGACGTGCGACGTGTGCGCTGTTGTCAAGTCCGTCGCTGATTTGAGCGCGGTGAAGCGAAAGTCCGACAACTCGGAGATTCAAAAAAGAGAATTGACTTTGTGCGACGAGAGTTCAAACACGGTCCAATTGACGTTGTGGAACGCTTTGGCTACGGAACAAGGCGAAAAATTGAAAGAGATGACGAACCCAGTGATCATCGTTCGCTCGGTTCGCGTAACTGAATACGAAGGAGTGTCTTTAGGTACGCTCGGAAAATCCGAGATGCAAATCTTCGAATTGGATGAAGCCGCGAAAGCGTCGGTAGAAGAAGGAGAAGTTCCAGAGAAAGCCATCGAAACCGCGAAATGGTTCAAAGAAAATGGCGAGAACGCGACATTTAAAACCGCCGCGGAAGGCGCCGGTTTGTCCGTGCAACAAAGAGGCGGTAAGCTCGCGCCGTTGGAGAGACAAACTTTGGTTGATTTCCAACCGGAAGAGATCCCGTCTGCTTCGGATAAGCCGAAGATGTGCATCGTCCCGAGAGCAAGCGTCTTGTCCATTCGCGAAGGCACCATGTGGTACTGTGCTACGCCGGAAGAAGGTAACAACGCGAAGGTTGAAGAAGAGAACGGACAGTGGTATTGCGCCAAGAACCAAAAGACGTACGCGACCTGCAAGCGCAGATACATCATGGGCGCGAAGATTGCGGACGAGAGCGGACATTGCTGGTTGACATTGTTCAACGACGACGGTGAGAAGTTGTTCGGTTACACCGCGGACGAAATGCACGAGTTTCAAGAGAACGATAGCGCCAAGTTTGATGCGATTCTCGCTGAGGCGCGTTTCAAGTCCTTTACGTTCAAGTTGAAGAGCAAAGTCGAAGAGTACAATAACGAGAACCGCCGAAAAATTTTGACGATGAGCATGAACCCGATCGATTACGCCGCGGAGAGTCGATCGTTGTTGAGTAAAATGGGCATCGAGGCGTAAACAGAAACGAGAGAAAGCGAATAAAAGAGTGCGTAGAGAGAGAGAGAGGGAACGAGGAGGAAGTGTGCAGCGAAGGGACAATACCTCAACATATATAATCATATAAAATACTATTATCATTATTATTATTATTATCATCTTCGACATCACTAATATCATCATAATCACCACCACCTCCGCAATTACCTGCGTGAGCGTTTAATATTCGATCGATGCTTTCTGTTTATCTTAGCGTTGGTTGAGTTAACAGGTATTTTTTAATCAAAACTACAAGGTAACGTATATCAATATTCAGCGTTTCAAGCAACGCGATCAATACAAAGCAAATCATCTCTCAAACTTACATCATTAGCACGCGTACATGCCTCTTTCCCACACACTTCTTCTTACGGAGAGGACGACGAGGATCTTACCAGCGGCGTCTTTTCATCCACCTCATTATCTCTCCTTTCACTCGCGCTGCTACTGTTGCTATTATTACTATTATTCTCTGTACTACCACTACTACTACTACTACTACTACTACTACTACTATTACCACCATTTTCACTCCCGATATTACTCTTAGGATCCTCCGCGGTGGAGAATATGGCAATCCCTACGGCTTGAACTGCAAAGGTCCCCATGAAAATAAACGCTTGCTCGGTGGTAGAAAACCCACCGTCAAAACCAAATAAACGCACCAGGCCGCATAACAACGCTTGTTGCAACAAAATGACGTTGAACGATCCAGCGTCGATGTATTTCAAAGATCTGTACGCCGAAGTGAACGAACAAAGTATGACAACCGCGAAAACTATATAAATCATCACGTCGGATTTACCCACCGACTTCAAGAAATTGCCCAACTTCTCCAAGTCCCAATCGTGTTCCCATAACAACGCAACAAACGCCAACAAAGCGCCATAAAAACCAAACGCGGTCAAAATCTCGTTCATATACACTCCATTTTCAATCGCATGTTCTTGCAAAACGTTCGTGAGTGAATTGCAAACCGCCGCCGCAAACGCCAAACTATCCCCCAACGCCGGATTTTTCTGCTCTTCCCCGGGGATGTCGTCGTGTAACTCTTTCTCTTCCTCTACTTCGTCTGATACGACCAATAAAACGAGAGCTGCGCACGCAATGCTCGCACCAACAACGTGCCTTCTCGTGTACCGTCTATTTATGAAGAAATACCCCATACAGCACGATATTGGAACCGTCGCGCTGAGAAAAATCGTCGCGCTCGTCACCGACGTGTACTTATACGCCAAGATCGCGGTATAATTCCCACCGAAATCAAACACCGACATCGCAATCAGACTCAGCGCTTTCAGCGTCACACCAAAGCAAAAGTCGTCCTTGTACCTGTACTCCGTAAAACTCTTCTTCTTTTTCTTCTTTTCATCCTCTTCTTCGTCCTTTTTGTTCTTCTTACCCGCTAAGAAAGAGGGCAAAAACGAATACGAGTCGTACTTCTTGTGCAGCGTCAACTTTTTCCCAACCCCGGAGTCCTTCACGACCATATCTATCCTCTGATGTTTCTCCACGTCGTCATTGAAACCGCTCTCCTCCCCGGCCGTCAAAATCATCGGATCGTCCTCGACAACCGCGCAACAACAACAACACCACGCCAAATTAATGCCAAAAATCACGTACAAAATCACGTAGTCGATCAGCAAAGCAACGTATATCGATTTGTTTCTTTCGTTCAGAACTTTGGACAAAATCGCTTCCGCGGCGTATAATACGGCCGTGATGAACGCGTACGTCGCGCCTCGACCGTAATTGTTGTTATTCGATGACGATGACATTTTTGTCGTTTGACGGGGGTGGGTGTTCAACACCCTTTTTTTAAAGACTCTCGGGGGAGACCCCCGCGCCTCGTCGTAAAACTTAAAAAAAAATTAAGAGCTCATCCTGACTGAGAGTGAAGCGACCAAAATTTTCGATAATTTTTGCGATAAAACACAAACCGTCTCGAAAAACGACAATTTTTCAAATTTTATGGAAAAAAATCCCTCTTTCGCTTTTGTTTTGTTGATGGGGAAAACAAATATACAACAAAATACAGTCACCATTGATTTATTTCTCTCGTCCGGGGTCAGAAGACGACGCGAGAAGAACAACAACGGTTTGAGATCCGCGCGCGCGCACGGAGAGCGAGGGGTTGATTATTTCACGCGACGCTTGCGATGGGGTGCGCGTCCTCGAAGGTTGAGGGCACCTCTCCTTCGTCGTCGTCGTCGCCGGCGGTTTCAAAATTGAATGCCTCGTCATCACCAGCGAACGACGCGAAGAAGAAGGAGAAGAAGAAGAAGAACACGACAGAAACAAAAGAAACGGAAGAGGAAACGATCAAATTGTTCGACGCGTCTGAAAACCATCCAACGTTAGCCATATTGGACGACAGTCGAGCGAAAGACGTCGTGTACGTGTATCTGCAATCGTTTCGCTTGCGACACCAACAGAATGCGACTCGAGATGCGAATAACAACAACACTAGGAAAGGTGAAGAAGACAAAGGACCGCCGCCGTTGAGCGAATACGTGTGCGAGCTGATGATGCGAAAGAAAGCGGGTGGAAGAGGAAGTAAAGATAATAGCAGTAGCCATTCAGAATCGATGGTAGTGGTTTCGGAGACGAACGACTACCGAGACGAGTGGATCTCGTTGGGAACGAAGGAGTTTTGCTGCGGCGTGAGCGGTTCTTTGGTGCCGTATTTACCGCGAGCAAATTCAAACAAGAGTACGGATAAATTGATGAGTTCACTGATGAAACCGATGAATTGCGCGCCAGTATGGCCAGTACCAGGTGCAGTTGAACTGTCTACTGCGTTTAGAGTGAAAGTATTCCCGAAAGATAGAGTTTCCGAGGGAGACCCCGTGGTAGACATAGACGTAGCAGCGAAAGAAGGCGTGAAGAGGGACGAAAGCAAACAAGCATCGAATAGTAAAACAGTCAACGCGCTCGTGGAGGATGCAAGGAAAACATTTTTGGAAGAAAACGGTCGTGCGTCGCCAGATCTCATCAAGAAAAGCATGGATGAAAGCGGTGATACGGACGACACCGAGGAACCGATGGAATCTTTACTAGTCGACCCGCGGTTGGACGAAATTTTCAACGAGAACAAAAAAAGCGACGGATCGCTTGGATGCGTTTTGTTTACGCTCTCCACGCTTTTACCGCCTAGAAACGACCATGAAAATGCACAAAAAAAGTCTGAGGAAGATAACGAAACATTTAGCAGTATAGTGGCAGCAGCAGCAACAACAACAACGACAACAATATCAACAGCAACCACGAAGGACTCTTCGACGTTGGGCGGTCGCCGTGACTCCGGCGAACTCGTCGTACTCGACTCCAAAGTCTGTTACTTCGACGTCGGCTACCGAGGCGTCGTCAGTACTCTCGCCGCGCCCAAGTTCACCGATTGCTTCGAAAACCAAGGCATATCGTTAGACTCAATCACGTGCAAACACTACTGCAAAGAGATGAAGTTGGACGCCAAAGCTATTCAGGCGTACACCAAAGGCGGATTTTTATCCGTCTTGAAACTGAAGAAGATGTTAGATCCGAGTTTGTCGCCGTACGTGTCTCCATCGGGTACGCCGAAAAGGTTGTCTTTAGACGTGTTTCGGAAATCTTAAAAGCGCTCGTTTTGTTGCGATTGTAATATTTATACTTGTATATATTTTGGTTCTCGTGTTTCTCACAAACGCGCGCGCCAAGGCACCGCGCGCGACAAAATCTTGTAATCTTCTTCTCCTCGTTTTGCCCTACTCGTATATTTTCGATATCGTCACAGTACGGGTTTGTTTTCGATTTCAACCGCGTTGAAGATGATCAATACCCCCAACACAAACACTCTCGCGACGACGACTGAGATCACGAAAATCAATTCCCCATGCTTTCGTTCCCATCATCCTCGCGTCCATTCTCGCGCGACGGTGACGATGGTCGTGGCATCGTCGTCGTCAAACTTTGACGCGATGACGTTAACGAACTCTCAACGTCGTCGTCAGAGGAATGCGAATAATAGTTTTAGTCAGCACGTTAATCGGAATATCAACGCAAGCAGAGCGACGGCGAAAATAAGAAGCCGAGAGAGAAAACGATCGTCGTTGGTTTTAACCGCGCCGCGCGCGGCATTTTCGAAAGACGACGAAGATGAACAGCCGTACTTTGATCGACCAACTGCGTTTCCTTCGGAAAATTCAGACTACGTGGCTGTCAATGGTGAAGGCGACCGGGACGGCGCGTCATCGACGGGTTCAGGTAAGACGGAAAAAACGTTCGTGGGAGTACCGATGACTCGCGTGACTATGGTGTTATCGAACGCTTTACCAGTCATGGGTGGAATGGTTTCTCAAAACGTTTTGAACTTGGTGGACGCGGCTATGATTGCTCGACTGGGCACGGTCGCAGTCGCCGCGGTTGGATTGGGATCGACCGCAAATTTTCAGTGTCAAGCGTTGCTGCAAGGTGTTTCAAGCGCAGTACAAGCAATTTCGGCGAGGAGTTACGGAAAGTCAACAACTGATGTGGCGTTTGCAGAGAAGAAGGAAATTGCAAGACCGTTGAACGCAGCTATCGTTATCGTTTTGTTCTTTGGGTTTCCTCTGGCGTGGTGGTGTTATCACAACTGCGCGTGGTTCGTGCCGACGTATTACGCCAGCAGAGATGCAGCGGTAGCGTCGGCAACGGTGCCGTACTTGCGAGCGCGATTATTAGCTGTACCTGCGGTTGGTATCAACTTTGCGTTTAGAGGATTTTGGAACGCCATTCAACAACCACAGGTATACATGAACACGCTGGTCGCGATGCACATAACGAACATCGCGGTATCCTTTATGCTCATTTGGGGGGTGCCTGCGCTTGGAATACCAAAACTAGGCGTCGCTGGTGCTGGTTTAGGGACCGCGTTTAGTGTCTGGGTTGGAACGGCGATGTACATTTATCAAGGCTTCAAAAGAGCGAGAAAGTATGGGTTCGGTTTTTCCTTGCGAAGGAGGAAAGGAGGTGCAGAATTGGACGAGGAGTTCAGTTCGTTCCCGACGAAAGAGGAAATTACTTTGTTGATCAAACAAGCACTGCCAACTGGAATCACGAATGTGTTGTACGCCTCGGCGATGGTGTTTATGTACGCGATCGTGGGCGCCATTAACACCACGTCCGTTGCAGCGGTGAATGTGTTGATTAACCTCATGTTGGTATTAGTTTTGCCGTGTATGGGTATGGGCTTAGCCGCCGGAGCGTTGTCTGGTCGAGCTTTAGGTGCAGGTGATGTGGAAGATGCTAAGCAATGGCCTTGGGATGTGTCTAAAATCACCGCGGCGGGCATGTCTATATTTGGTTTACTCATCGCTTTATTCCCGCAACCTATTTTGTCCGTCTTCTTAACCGACCCGGAAGCTATCCGAGTTGCGACGATGCCACTGAGATTGACCGGTTTGACCGCGTGTGGCGATGCGGTATCATTGACCATGCAAAACGCGTTGTTAGGTGTCGGTGACGTGAAAACCGTCGCTCTAGTCTCTATCCTCGCGCAATGGGCTGTGTTTTTACCCATCGCCTGGTTCAGCGTGCACAAGCTCAACCAAGGCTTGTTATGCGTTTGGGCGATTTATGTCTTGTATAGAGTTGGCGTCGGGATGGTGTACGCGTGGTTGTGGAAACGAGGGAAATGGCTGGACGCTTTGAATGTTTAGTGTTGCTCTATTTTGCGCGTATTGTACTTTTTATCGCATATAAGTATTTGTTGTGTTGTTTAAAAATTCATTATTCTTTCGTGTACAAGTAGCATTACCTAGCTGGCCTTCTTCTCATGATCTCCTGCATCCACCTCTTCCCACTTTCGCTTTTGAAACTTCCATCGCAGCTCGAATAAAACTCCGTCAAATCTACATCTTTATACTCATTTTCGTATTCGCTCGCTTGTAGCAACATCTCCAACTTGTCTAACTCTTTCACCACCCTCGCTTCTCTCGAGCTCCCGTTTTCATACTCCAACCACAACGCCTCGATCGTTTCACCGGCTACATCTCCTAACGCGTGTTTCAATTTTTGCATCGCTTCCACCTCTAACCTATTCTTTTCTTCCTTGGAAATGCCGCAGTGAGGCGTGATGTCTCCTACGATGCTCTCCGATATGTCGTGGACGAGCGCTATGGTGACTAATTTCTGCACATCTAACGAACCTTCTCCTTGTTGTTGTTGTTGTTGTAAACCAAAAACAAAAGCCATCAGCGCGATCCGAAACGAGTGATCCGCCACTGATTCCACCTGAGAGGTAATTTCTGGATATTTCGTCCATCCCGTCCTCGGCGTTCGCTTCAGTTTCCCGACGATGGAGAGAAAATCGATGGTGTTTTTCGTCTGTCGTTCTTCTTCTTCTTCTTCTTCTTCTTCTTTTCCTCCCATGTCGTTGTTGTTTCCGAAACCCAATCCCCTAATGCGTGTATAACCGGAGCACTTTTCTTACTCCTCCTCCTCTTCCTTATGAAACTCTGCTGGCTATCGTCTGTTGTCGTTGAATTGCTTTTCAATGTGCGCCTATCGCGATGCGTGGACGGTGTGATCGAATGATGTGAAATGCAAAAAGCACGCATACACGAGTCCGCGTTTTTTGTAAAGATACACCACACTTTTTTTTTCCAATCGCAAGCGCTCTCAATTATAAATATATAAACTCAGAAGAGGAGAGTAAACATGCGCGAGTAACCAAAAAGAACTTTCCAAAAAGAACGAGGATGACGACGAGTGGTAGCTCTATCGCAGCGGCAGCGGCTGCTGCACTTGGTAGCGGTGGAGCGGATGCGTCGATATCGACTGGTTTCGCTGACGAAAAGAATTCGTTTTTGCAACGACAACAAACGACTTTGGATGAATACGAACCACCGTTCGGTTTGCGCAACGTGGAATCTATCTCCGTTCGGAGATTGAACGTTTTAGATGCGTTTTACGACGATGATAGTAGTAACAGTAAAAGAATTGCCTCGCAACTGAACTCTATCGAAGTATACTTCACGTTGAAACGAATCGTGAAAGATTCGTCCGTCTTTCTCGGGGGTGAAATTGGTGGCCAGTCTTCTCCTTCGCAACACGCGATTCGCGTAAGCGACGATCCGTTGAAAGTGTTCACATCGAAAGCGATATCGTTTAGAAAAGACAACAAGTCTGTCTGCGATCCAGATTGGGACATATTTGAGAAAGAGCAGAGACGCTTTCGAGAGATGCTCGAGAGAGACAGCAATTTTGAAGAAGAAGAAGAAGAAGAGCTCGAACCGGGACTGTTCGAGTTTGCTGTGTACGGGAGAAGAATTAAGGAAGATGCGAGCAGTTCTTCGAACGAGAGCTGCTCTTCAGAAGATGATAGCGACGACGAGACAGAAGAAGATAAAATGAACAAGATTAGAAGACGAAGACTAGGCAGAGCATCAAATGAAGATGCGAAGGAAAAGCTCTTGCACAAAGCGCTCATCTCTTTTCGCCATGTGAAACGAGCAACCACACGATTGAAACAGCTATCGCAAAGTTCTCGAGTGCCAGTGATCGTGTTGAAAGTAAAATCAAGGAGGAGGAACGGGGCGACCACGTATTACGCGAGGGATATTCGAGACGTGAAAGAGTTTGAAGATTTGGACGTTCGAGAGAAGTTGTTGATGAAGGAGGAGAATTTGCACGAGATGTATGTAAATAGTAATCACTGGAATAAGAACAATTACAATGACATGAAAGACGAGCAGAGCAAAGTAGACATCGACGACATTGTTTATGAACCCGACGGAGGCGTTGTTATCACGGATGATATTCTCGCCGCGAGTAAGAAGAAAGGTAAAACGAGCAGTTTAGATGAGCGCGAATTGGCTGGATTAATGTCAACGGTTAAGACGCCAAAGACGACAAAAGCGTCTGCAACGTCGCCTTTTTCGTCGCCGTTTCGCGGTGGTGCTTTTGGAGCAGGTGGTGGTGGTGGTGAAAATGACGGTGGCATCGTAAATGCTTCCTCTCCGCCATCTAAAGCAAGGAACGCGGCTACTAAGAGAGATATCCTCGAGCAAGCCGCGCAAAAGCTAAACTCAGAAAATGCTCTTCAAAGTATCTCGAAGGCCATGCTCGCGAGTGCTCGTCGAGAAGAACTTGAAGAAAAGAAGCGCACACTACGACTTAAACTGGAAGAAGAACTACGCAACGCTCGTCACGTTTCTCAAAAGACAAAGTTTCTGTTCGAGATTGAACAAAGACGAGCGACGTCGGAGAAGAGAGTGTACGAGCTGAAGCGTGCTTTAGAAAGCGGACAAAAGCAAAGCGCACGGTTAGAAAAGTTAGTCAGCGTTAAAACAGAATCGATACGAATAAGACGAGAGTCGCTTATGAAAAAACGTCGCGGATTGGATGAATTGAGGATGCACGTGCAGGGTCCGGATATCAACGGAACCTTACGGCGCACGATTTCGGCACTGCAAAATAGAAGATGGCAGTTGGTTAGAGATTTAGCCGAGGCGTTTCCGACGAAAAAAGTCGGACAGCAATCGGTAACTTCCGCGAGACCGTGGGCTGTATGCGGATTAAAGTTGGATTTAACGGAGCGGTTGCTCGGTCCGACGAGTGATTCGAGTAGGAAACATCGCCACCATCAAGACCAACAGCAGCAAATGCTTTTGCAAAGCGAGAAAGGTGCGACAGAGGCTGGGAATCCGCTCGTTTCGAACAATGCAGGCGATAGTATCGATAACACGAGCAATAGAAATAGCGCCATTGACGCCGATAAACCTGCCAGCAATCCTCTCTTCCAAACTTTAGCTACGTTGTTCGGCTACGAGGACGATGAAGACGAGGAGTTTCTGAACGCTTCTGAAGCCGCAACGAGAGATGGTCGCGCGCGAGGAGAGAACAGGAATACAAATGAGACTGAATACGCTCAGTTTCACTCGTCTTTGGCAAGAGATGACTCCGAAGTTGCCGCGGCGGCGTTAGGAACGGTTTGTTTACTCGTCGCTCGCCTTTCGTCCATCTTTGACGTCCCGTCTCGGTACCCGTTGGCATTTGGCTCATCGAGGTCATTCGTTGGTGATTTGAAGGAGATTAAGCTCGACAACGAGAGCTCGAGCGATTCAAACAGAATGGAGTCTTCTCAAAACGGTGGCGAAGATACTAATAGTACTAATCTCCTCGGTTCTCCACAAAGAAAGAAAAAAACATCATCTTCATCTTCAGTCGCATTGACAAAATGGCGAAGAGTTGAGTTTCCTCTGTTTCTTGACGATCACGCGAAAGCAACTGGTGACGCGCGTAGATTTGCGTACGGGGTGTTTTTGCTGAACAAAAACGTGCAACAAATTTTAGACGCGCATGGTTTAGAATCCAGGGGTCCTCGGAAGACTTTAGAGAATGTGGCGAGACTCTTTCAACACGCAGCAAAATTTAGCAGAGAGAAAACTAATAATTAGAGCAAAACTAGACTTGTACATTAAGTAACATACACAAGCGCGCAAAATACTATCTATCTAAATCTCTAAGAAACAATAAGCACGCTAAAGGGTAAATAAACTAAATTCTTCGAATTTTTCCGTGAACATCAACTGCCATGGGCACACCATTCACGCCTTCGCAGACGAAAGCCTCTCGACGGCTTCCGCCGTAGGCGTAGCTCATACCGGAATCGATCAGAACCAACTTTCCGCCACATATAGAATTCATGCCTTGCCATTGTACAGTGTGTCCAATGACCATACGCTTTACACCTAGCATTTCGACAATTTCTTTAATCTTGTCGCACCCACCGTTTATTTCGGACGCGTCTGGTGGTTCTCGAGTCCAAAACACGCCGTCGCCCCCGTTTATCCAACCTGGCAGTTGGCTTCGCTCTTGCCAATTGTTCCCGGACATTTGCACTCCCTTGCTGCTATTTCGGTAGTGTTCGTTAATTATTTTATCTAAACTCTTCTTATTTTCATCGTTATTATCGTAATCCTCGCTACGAATCTTCATCTCTCTCAAGTGTTCCGGCAACACTCCGGCGTGCGCAAAAGCCGACTTACAATTCCCTTCCCCGGCGACGGTAACTACGCTTCCAAACTCTCTGATTTCTTTCCCAAACGCCTCATTCGGCGCGAAAAGCTTTTTCCACTTCAACAACCCAACTTTTTGCAGCGCTTTCGTTCCTATGGTAGAATCTGGATGAATCTTCTCCTGCTCCCCGTACTTATCCATTTGCGCTTCGCCGAGCGCGACCAACTCCTCCTTCGCGATGAATCGATAATCCGCCTGTATCGCCATCAACTCGTGATTACCAACCAACAACCGTACTTGCCTTTTATCCACATCATCTTCTCCATCTCCCGACGAAGACGACATCAAAGCTTGATTCCTGATATCTCGAATAAACTTAAAACTCCCAATCGAATCCCTCCCTCGATCGACGACGTCTCCCGTTTGCACCAAGATGGTCTTCTCGTTTCTCTCTCGCATCCATCTCACGTCCTCTCCTAAAACTTTATCCGTAGCGCCGGTGGCAAAAAGCAACCGTCGCAAAACGTCTTCGTCGCCGTGAATATCCCCAATGGCTATAACTTTCGGAGCTCCTCCTCCTCCTCCTCCTCCTCCTCGCGACGATGAAGACGACGACGACGACGACGTTCTCTTCTTCGTCGGTTCTCTCGCGTACAACGAGAACACGAAGAGGAAAAAAATGAGTAAAACCATCAGCGCCACGACATCTTTCCAAGACATCATCGTCGCGTTTCTTTTGTTCTTCTTCTTCTTCTCGTCCGCGGTGTCGCGCCGCACGCGTCGTCGTCCGAAGAACGCGTCTCTTCTCTCGTTCGTCTCTTCTTTCTTTTTTCTTCGAGCGTCGTTTACGTCGTCGTTTACGTCGTCGTCATCTCTCTTCTTCTTCTTCTTCCGCACGCGCAGG
>Ga0181578_10002817_pt1 | contig 16103 bp, 17 predicted proteins | sample 071ome_21_FD_148659 | JGI IMG/M metagenome (GOLD analysis project Ga0181578, IMG submission 148659) | Coastal salt marsh microbial communities from the Groves Creek Marsh, Skidaway Island, Georgia - 071401CT metaG (spades assembly) | ecosystem: Environmental > Aquatic > Marine > Intertidal zone... | reverse complement strand
GGCCGTGACGGCTGGTGCACCGCCGAGCTTGACGCGCCGCGCGAGAATCTGCACCCGCTTCTGGACGTTGTGGTGGCGCATGTGCCGGCACCGGATGTGGAACCGGACAAGCCTTTCGCGATGCTGGCTACGCTCCTCGACAGTGATCCGTTCCTGGGGCGCTGCCTGACCGGCCGGGTGATCCGGGGGACAGCGCGCGTCAACAGCGCAGTGAAGGCGATCAATCTTGACGGGCGACAGATCGAGTCAGGGCGCCTGACCAAACTTCTGCGCTTCGAGGGCACGCAGAGGGTGCCGGTTGACGAGGTGCAGGCCGGTGACCTGATCTGTATCGCCGGCCTTGCCGAGGCCTCGGTGGCGGATACCATCTGCGACCCGCAGGTTGACGAGGCGCTGCATTCGACACCTGTCGATCCGCCGACAATGTCGGTCACCATCACCGTCAATGACAGCCCCTTTGCCGGCCGCGAGGGCAAGAAGGTTACCTCGACCATGATTCGCGAGCGGCTCCTCGCCGAGGCCGAGACCAATGTTGCCATCACCTTTGCCGAGAGCGCCGGCAAGGACGCCTTTGAAATCGGCGGACGGGGCGAGCTGCAGCTTGGCGTCCTTGTCGAGACGATGCGCCGCGAGGGGTTCGAGATGACCGTCTCGCGCCCGCGTGTGCTGATCCGTAATGAAGGCGGGCAGCGGCTGGAACCTGTCGAGGAGGTCACGATCGATGTCGACGAGGCCTATGCGAGCACGGTGGTCGATGCGATGAACCGGCGCAAGGCGACGATGCAGGACATGCGTGCCTCGGGTGCCGGCAAGACAAGGATTGTGTTTCTGGCGCCGTCACGCGGCTTGATCGGCTATCCAAGCCGGTTCCTGACCGATACGCGTGGCACCGGCGTGCTGAACCGTGTCTTCCATGACTATGAAGCCTATCGAGGTGATATTCCGGGCCGCCGCAATGGCGCGTTGATTGCTTCCGAGACCGGAACCGCCGTTGCCTATGCACTGTTCAATCTTCAGGATCGCGGGGTGATGTTCATCGACCCTCAGACACCGGTCTATCAGGGCATGATTGTCGGCGAGCATAGCCGCGACAACGACCTCGAGATCAATGTGCTGAAGGGTAAGAAGCTGACCAATGTCCGCGCGGCCGGATCAGACGAGGCGGTCGCGCTGGTGCCGCCACGCCGGATGTCGCTCGAGGACATGATGGCCTATATCGACAGCGACGAATTGCTGGAAGTCACACCGTCCAGCCTGCGGCTTCGCAAACGATATCTTCTTGAGCATGAGCGCAAGAAATACCGCCGCCAGATCGAGGAAGATGCGCGCGCCTATGGCTAGGTGGCAGTTCAGCGCTGCGACAGCAGCAACCCGCCCAGCACAAGCATATAGGCTAGCACCGGGATCGGTCCGATGCTCTCGCCGAGAATTGTCACGCCAAACAGGCCGGTGACCAGCGGCACGATATAGCCATTGGTCGAGGTGTAGACAGCGTCTTCCCGCTGGATCAGGTGACCGCGCACAAGCATGCCGCATCCGCTGACCAGCACGCCGGCACTGAGCAGCCAGCCGATACCTTCTGCGCTTGGCATCGCCGCTGGCAGGAACATCAACGCGACCGGGATGGCCACCATGTTGCCGGCGAGAAAGGCCGAGGCCGTAATCGATATGGCGGAGGCGCGCGGCATCATCTGGAACAGCACACCGCCGCTGGCGATGAACAGCGCAGTCATGATGCAGGCAAGGTGCGGTATCCAGACCGGCAGGCCGCCTGTGAAACTGTCCTGGATCAACGGCGCCGCGCCGACCGACTCATCACCGGCCATGCCGGCCAGCGCCAGAATGATGATGCCGGCCGAGGCCAGCGTGAAGCCGGCCCATTTGCGGCGGGTGATCGGGGTGCCGATGAAAATACGCGAGAGCAACAGCACCTTGATCGGGATGACGGCGTAATAGATCGAGGCGGTGGTGGTGCTGACATAAATCAGTGTCCAGGGCAGGACGATAAACGGAATGGACAGCGAACCCACGCCATAAATCGACGCCATCACCCAGAGTTTCCTGCCGCGGACCAGCCCGGCGCCGCTGATATGGGCGACAACAAGCAGGAAGGTCGAGGCAAAAATGACCCGTGCCGCGCCGGCGAAGTAAGGCCCGACCTCGAGCGTCGCCATGGAGGCCGACAGAAACCCGAGTGAATAGAGGCAGGCCAGCGTCAGCAGCATCAGTAGCGACAGCACGCCGGGCCGGTGCAAAAAGAGGGTGGATATCACCACCACCACCCCGGACAGTCGGTCCCGAAGCAGTCGACCATGATCCTGATATGGCGCCGGTCGATATGCATGAGGTTCCCTTTCCTGACTGGTCAGCTTTGAATACGTACTCCAGTCGGAGCCGGGCTGTCACCCTTGCGCTGAACATTTCTGATGCCATTGCATCATGGAATTGGCGGGTATAATCTGCCAGCAATCGGGAGGTGCCTGTATGGCATTGCAATTCTACGGATTGAAAAACTGTGACAGTTGCCGTGCCGCGCTGAAGGCGCTGGACGGAGCCGGCATCGAGGTCGCATTCCGGGATGTGAGGGATGACGGTGTGCCGCCGGATGTGCTGCGCCGGGCGCTTGACGCGCATGGCGCGGACAAGGTGATCAACCGCCGTTCGACGACCTGGCGAGGTCTGGACGAGGCAGCACGGGCAGGCAATCCGGTGGATCTTCTTGTCGCGAATCCGCCGCTGATGAAGCGGCCGCTGTTTGTGATGGCGGACGGCGCGATTATCATTGGATGGGATGACGGCGCGCGCGCGGCGCTGCGGCTGGCCTGAAGCCGGCGGGTGCAATGGCAGACGGGAAGCAGGTCGGATCAGAATGGCGAAGACACGAATAGCACTTGAACTCGGGATGGGAACGTCGCTTCGCAAGGGCGACTATACGCGCGCCGCGGTGCGCGCTGTCCAGGACGCCTTGTGGCGGAACTCCGTCAGCTTTGCCGAGGCCTTCGGATTTGAGAAGTCAGACATGCTGATTGATGTCGAGATTGGCGTGCAGAAGCCCGAGACAGTGAACAGTGACGAGGTGAAGGCCGTTCTTCCGTATGGACAGGGCGGCGTGCGGATTGTGCGGGGCGGACTTGATATCCCGAAACCCGATGGCGACGGTGTCACGATCCTGGCCAATGCCGCCATCATCATTTCCTTTGACATGGAACGTCGTGGCGAACAGCAGGGCAAGGCGGTGACGGCATGAAACGTCTGATTCTTGAAATGGGCACAGGCACCGACCTCTATGGCGGGGACTATACCAAGGCGGCCTGCCGCGCCGTTCGCGATGCCATCGGCCACAGTTCGCTGTCGCTGTTCAGGTCCTGCGGCTATAACCACCGCGACATGGTGGTCAGGGTCACGATCGGCGTGCAGGACCCCGATGCCGTCGAGACCGCGCGGGTGGCGGAAACGCTGCCACGCGGCAATCCCGAGGTGACGGTGGTTCATGGCGGGCTCAATATCGAGGATGGCACGCAGGACACGCCCACCATCATTGCCTCGGCGGCGGTGGAGGCGTTCCTCGAGGTTGACGCTGAGGGCTGGGCGATCAGCGGGGCTGCCGATGCGTGACAGCCGCCACGGCCATTGTTGCTGATCGGCATGGCTGCTCATGCGCCCCTTTGAATTTTTGCTCTATGTCGCGGTCATCGTCGGCTGGTCGACAAGCTGGTATCCCCTGTCATTGCAGCTTGGCGTTGTCGCGCCCGAGGTGTCGCTTGTCTGGCGGTTTTCGATTTCCGGTCTGATGATGCTAGGTATCTGTGCGCTGCGTGGCATTGATCTTCGGTTTGGCCGGGCCGAGCATGCAGGGTTCCTGATACTCGGCATGGTGATGTTCTCGACGAATTTTGTGCTGTTCTACAATGCCAGCCTCTATGCCGCGTCAGGCCTTCTGGCGGTGATGCTGTCGATGTCGTCACTGATCAATGTCGGGCTGGTAGCGGCGTTCAACCGCCGGGCTCCGCTGATGCAGGTGGGGGCCGCGCTGACCGGTCTTGCCGGGCTGGCACTTGTTTTCCTTCCTGAATTGCAGGTGTCGTCAAGGGTGCTGACGTCGATGGCGTTCGGGTTTGCCGGCACGATCAGCTTTTGTATCGGCAACATGATGTCCTCGGCCAGCCAGAGGCGCGGCATCCATGTTCTTGCCTCGACAAGCTGGGGGATGCTCTATGGCGCCGGTTTCATGGTGCTGGTGGCACTTGTTCGTGGCCATGACTTCATCATCGATCCGACGGTCACTTATCTTGGCAGCCTCGCCTGGCTTATCATCGTCTCATCGGTCATGGCCTTTGCCTGTTATCTTAGCCTGATCGGACGCATCGGCCCGGGGCGAGCGGCCTATGCCACCGTCCTGTTCCCGATTTTCGCGCTGCTGATCTCGGCCCGCTATGAAGGGTATGAATGGAGCCTGCTGTCACTGGCCGGGATGGTGCTGGTAATCATCGGCAACATGATGATGATCAGGGCCCGTGACTGATCCGACCGTCATCGGCAAGGGATCATTATCCATGCGGGAATGGCGGCGGCGCCAGTGACGCGGCGGCAAGCCCCATCGAGGCGCCGAGTGTCAGCATATGGCGCAGCCGCATATACCAGGCCGGGATCAGTCCGGCCTCGGCGGCGTGCCGGTCGACACTCCAGCAGAGCAGAAACCCGGGGACCAGTGCCAGCAAGGCTGTCCGCGTGTCCAGAAACACGATAGGTGGCCAGGCACAGAGCGCCGGTACGACCGACCAGATGAACCAGCGCTGGCTGCGGTCAGCCTGCATGGCAAGGCCCCAATGCACGGCGCCGATGAAGCTGAGGATCACGGCACCGTAAACGCCGCAGATGATCAGTGCCAGCCCGGCCCATGGCGCGACACCGCTATGCGCCGCGCCAGCGCAGACAAAAAACGGAATCAGACCGCCAAACCCCATCAGGCTGGCAAGTGGCGGGGCGATATCCTCGCGGTTGGCATCCTCGGGGCCATCGGGCGGCGGGGTGGTGTGGGTATTCATGCGCGATGCCTGTCCTGCCGTGATAAGCCAACCTTGCGCGGCTCACGCGTGGCCAGCGCCAGCATCGCCACCGCGCCAAGAACAATCGCACCGCCGCCAATCTCGGTCAATGTCATGGCATGGCCAAGGAAAATCCAGGGCCAGATTGGCCCCAGAACACTTTCGGTCAGGGTCAGCAGACTGACCTCCGCCGCCGGGACATAGCCGGTGCCCCAGGTCACCAGCGCAATGCCGATGCCGATGGTAAAAGCCCCCATGAACAGCGTCAGCAGAAGATCCTGGCCTGAGATCGCCAGTCCTTCGCCGACAATGCCGGCGGCAATGCCGGCCATGCACAGCGCCAGAATGCCGCCAAGAAAGGTGCCGCCCAGAACGTCGTCGCGGCGGCTTCGGCGTGCCAGAACCAGCATCACCGCAAAGCTCAATGCCGAAACGAGCGCCACCAGATTGCCGGCTGTCCGGCCAAGGCTGATCCCGTCACTGATCATCAGCGCCACGCCGATCAACGCCGCCGCCATGGCTGGCCAGGTCAGTATATGCGGACGCTCGCCAATCCACACCCAACCGAGAATGGCGGCAAAGAACGGCGATAGCGTCAATAAAAGCAGCGTCGATGCCACCGAGGTGAGAAGCATGGCATAGACATAGGTCATGAAGGCAATGGCAAGCGCCAGCCCCATCATCAGGTCGGTACGGTCAAGCGAACGCAGAAAGGCGGCTGGCCGCTGGCCGCGCCGCAGGCAGGCGACCAGCCCTACCATGCCGGCAAGCGTGATCGACCGATAGAACAGGATGACCATGCCGTCGGTGGTTTCGAGAAGACGCATCAACAGGCCCACAAAGCTCATGCATGTGGCGCCGGCGATGATCAAAAGCATGGCTGTATTCCGCGACATTTACCTGCCAATTCCTTTCCGGTTCGTAGCCTGCCAAGGCATGTCAGTAACCACGAAAATTCTGCCAAGTCCATGCGGTTCTTCGCCAACCCGTTTTGCATCAAAATGGGTGATATGCTAAGCCGCCAGCGAGGGCGGGGGCTGTCACATGTTGACCGTGACGCCACCGGGAGACAAAAGTGAAGCTGCAAATGAAGCTGAAATTGAAGGCCGCCATGCTGGTTCTGCTGGCGGCGGTTATCGTGACCGGGTGCAGCAGTATGAAGCCTTACAGTGAGTCGCCGCAATTCGATGCGTCTGACAACACATTTCAGCATCCAAAGGGATATCGGCATGACAAGGGGCTGCTGGATGTTCTCGGCCTTGCCCGTGCCTTTCTGGGCCGCGCGGCAGACCCGGCCGAAACCGGGGGGTTTCCAAGTCTTGACCCGGCGGCCCTCGCGCCGCCGACCGGCGATGGTCCGGGTGTCACCTGGGTCGGGCACTCGACATTGCTGTTCACCTATCGCGGCGTCAGCATTCTGACCGATCCGGTCTTTTCGGATCGCGCGTCACCCGTCAGTTTCAGCGGCCCGAAACGCGTTGTGCCGCCGGCCTACACGGCGGAAACGCTGCCGCATGTCGATGTCGCGGTGATTTCGCATGCGCATTACGATCATCTTGATCTGCCGGGGCTGCGGCGGCTGGCGGCGTTGCAACCGCATATCCGGTTCATCGTGCCGCTTGGTCTGGGCAGATATGTACGCCGCGCCGGCTTTGACGATGTTGTCGAGATCGACTGGTGGCAGTCAGACACCCATGAAGAGGTGACGGTTACCGCGACCCCGGCACGGCACTGGTCCTCGCGCACATTGTTTGACCGCAACCGGACGCTGTGGTCAGGGTTCATGATCCGTTTCGCCGACGGATATCAGTTCTATTTCGCCGGTGATACCGGATACAGCACGGATTTTGTCGAAACCCGCGAACGTCTGGGGGCGCCCGATTTCGCCGCCATTCCGATTGGCGCGTATGAGCCGCGGGATTTCATGCGCGGCTCGCACTGCAATCCCGAGGAGGCGGTGCAGATCTTCAGGGACCTTGACGCCGGTCAGGCCGTCGCCATTCACTGGGGGACATTCAAGCTGACCCTGGAGCCGCTGGCCGAGCCGCCGCGGCGGCTGGCGGCAGCGCTTGCCGCGGCCGGAATCGCCCCGTCGCGCTTTCGCGCGCTGCAGCATGGAGAACGGTGGGATTTGTAATCGTCGGCGGCAATCCGGGCCGACATGTCGCAGCGGCATTTTATCTGCCCCGAAATATGCGTGTTTGGCTTGCTTTTGGCCGGTCGCTGAATTATGCAGACGGTGGTTTTCTTAGTGGGAGTAGAGAACCCGGTGCCCGAGCTTTTACATGAATATTTGCCTATAGCGGTGTTCTTCGCGATCGCCGTCGGTCTGGCTATCGCCATGGTCAGCGCCTCGTTGCTGCTTGGTAACCAGCGTCCCGACGACGAGAAGATGACGGCCTATGAGTGCGGGTTCGACGCCTTCGACGATTCGCGTCGCCAGTTCGACGTACGTTTCTATCTTGTCGCGATCCTGTTCATCATCTTCGATCTTGAGGTTGCGTTCCTGTTTCCCTGGGCGGTATCGCTCGGCGGGATCGGGGTGTTCGGCTTCTGGTCGATGATGCTGTTCCTTGCCGTGCTGACTGTCGGTTTCATTTATGAGTGGAAAAAGGGAGCGCTGGAATGGGAGTGATCGACCCCCGTCAAGCTGCGCCGATCGGGCCCGGGCCCGAACAGGACGCCATCCTGAAAGCCGTTGGTGACGAGATCACCAACCGCGGTTTTGTTATCGCCAGCGCTGACAAGCTGTTCAACTGGGCGCGTTCCGGCTCGCTCTGGCCGATGACTTTCGGTCTTGCCTGCTGCGCGGTCGAGATGATGCATTCCGCTGCCAGCCGCTATGACATGGACCGTTACGGCATGTTGTTCCGGCCAAGCCCGCGCCAGTCAGATGTCATGATCGTGGCCGGCACGCTGACCAACAAGATGGCGCCGGCACTGCGCCGCGTCTATGACCAGATGCCGGAGCCGCGCTGGGTTCTGTCAATGGGATCCTGCGCCAATGGCGGTGGCTATTATCATTATTCCTATGCTGTTGTTCGCGGATGCGACCGCATCGTGCCGGTTGATGTCTATGTCCCGGGTTGCCCGCCAACGGCCGAAGCGCTGATCTACGGATTGCTGCAGCTTCAAAAGAAGATCAGACGCACGGCGACGATCGCGCGCGGCTGAACGAGCTTTTTGTGGGGGAGTTGTCGTGGTGCCTGACGCCGCCCCCTTGTGCAAATCTTTCCTGGCGCCATGCCGGCTGTCACCGTGGTGGCCGGGTGTCAGAGCCGCCCGACCGGTGGCATTGGGAACCAAGAGATGACTGACGCTGCCAATACCGAAGCAGACAATGCCGCCGGCGTCGATGCGCCGCTACAGGCGATGCAGGAGCATCTCAGGCAGCTTGTTGGCGGCAGCCTGATCGAAAGCCGTGTTGTCCAGGGCCAGATCGTGCTGGAGGTGGCTGTCGCTGCCATTCAGCAGACGCTGGTCGCGCTTCGCGATGACCAGCACGCCGCCTTCAACCAGCTGTCCGACCTGACCGCCGTCGATTATCCGGAGCGCCCGGAGCGGTTCGAGATGATCTATCAGCTGCTGTCGATGAAGAACAACATGCGTCTGCGCGTCTGCGCCGCTGTTGGCGAGGGGCAGGCAGTGCCGTCAATGACCGCTGTCTATTCCGCCGCGAACTGGGCCGAGCGCGAGGTCTGGGACATGTTTGGCATCTTCTTCGCCGGTCATCCGGATCTGCGGCGGCTGCTGACCGATTACGGATTCGAGGGCCATCCGCTTCGCAAGGATTTCCCGCTGACCGGACATGTCGAGGTTCGCTATGACGACACGCAGCGTCGCGTTGTCAATGAACCGGTTTCGCTTGTTCAGGAATTCCGCGATTTCGATTTCCTGAGCCCGTGGGAAGGCATGCAGGCGCAGATTCCGGGCGATGAAAAAGCAGGCAAGGACGGGTAAGGGGTCGGTCATGGCGGAAATGCAGATCAAACCGATCACGATGAATTTCGGGCCGCAGCACCCGGCGGCGCATGGTGTGCTGCGCCTTGTGCTGGAAATGGATGGTGAGGTGATCGAACGTGCCGACCCGCATATCGGGTTGCTGCATCGCGGCACCGAGAAGCTGATCGAGCACAAGACCTATCTTCAGGCGCTGCCCTATTTCGACCGGCTGGATTATGTGTCGCCAATGAACCAGGAACATGCCTGGGCGCTGGCGGTGGAACGTGCCGTCGGGATCGAGGTGCCGCGTCGCGCGCAATATATCCGCGTGATGTATTGCGAGATCGGGCGGATCCTGAACCATCTGCTGAATCTCACCACCTTTGCCATCGATGTTGGCGCGATGACGCCGCTGCTATGGGGCTTTGAAGAGCGTGAGGAACTGATGGGCTTCTATGAGCGGGCCAGCGGGGCGCGTCTTCATGCGGCCTATTTCCGCCCGGGCGGGGTGCATCAGGACCTCCCCGATGGCCTGCTTGATGAAATCGCCGACTGGGTGGAGCGGTTCCCGGCCTTTGTCGTCGATCTGGAAACCCTGCTCACAAACAACCGCATCTTCAAGCAGCGCACGGTCGATATCGGCGTGATCACCGAGGAGGCTGCGCTTGATCTTGGCATGACGGGGCCATGCCTTCGCGGCAGCGGCGTTGCCTGGGACCTTCGCAAGTCGCAGCCCTATGATGCCTATGCCGAAATGGATTTCGATGTTCCCGTTGGCAAGACCGGCGACTGCTATGCCCGTTATCTGGTGCGGGTCGAGGAAATGCGGCAGTCACTGCGTATCATAAAACAATGCATTGACAACATGCCGGACGGTCCGGTGCTTGCCGAGAACAACAAGATCACGCCGCCAAAGCGGGGCGAGATGAAACAGTCGATGGAAGCGCTGATCCATCATTTCAAGCTCTATACCGAGGGGTTCCACGTTCCCGAGGGCGACAGCTATACCGCCGTCGAGGCGCCGAAGGGCGAGTTCGGGGTCTATCTTGTGGCCGACGGGTCGAACAAGCCGTACCGCTGCAAGATCCGCGCGCCAGGCTTCTATTTCATGGCGGCTGTCGACTATCTGTCACGCGGCCACATGCTTGCCGACTCGGTGGCCATCATCGGGTCGCTTGATATCGTTTTTGGTGAGATTGACAGATGAGTATTGACGCCCGCATCGCAGACGACCAGCCGGACAGTTTTGCCTTCACGCGCGAGAACGAGGCCGAGGCAAAACGCATCATCGCGAAATACCCGAAAGGTCGCCAGGCCAGCGCAGTGATGCCGCTTCTGGACCTCGCACAGCGCCAGCATGACAACTGGATCCCGATGAAGGCCATCGAGATGATTGCGGCAAAGCTGGATATGGCCGAAATCCGTGTGCTTGAGGTGGCGACCTTCTACACGATGTTCAATCTGAAACCGGTCGGTAGATATTTCCTGCAGGCCTGCACGACGACGCCATGCTGGCTTCGCGGGTCGGACAACATGATGCGCTGCATCAAGGACCGCTATGGCATCAGTTCCGGCGAAACCTCGGAATGTGGACGCTTCACGCTTCTCGAGGTGGAATGTCTCGGGGCCTGTGTGAATGCGCCCATCCTGCAGGTGAATGACGATTTCTACGAGGATCTGGATTACGCCAGTACCGGTGCGCTTCTTGACTCGCTCGAGGCGGATTCGCCGCTGCCGGTCGGGTCGGTCACCGGCCGGTCCGGGTCCGAGGCCGATGGCGGGGCGACCACCCTGCAAGATCTGAAGCCGGCGGAATAGGGAGGGCAGAATGCTGAAAGACGAAGATCGCATTTTCACCAATCTCTACGGCTGGATGGATACCGGTCTTGCCGGTGCGAAAAAACGCGGCGACTGGCAGAACACCGCCAGGCTGCTGAAGCTTGGCCATGACGAGATTGTCGAGCGGATCAAGGCGTCCGGTCTTCGCGGGCGTGGTGGGGCGGGCTTCCCGACCGGGCTGAAATGGTCCTTCATGCCAAAGGAAGTCGGCGCGCGGCCGCATTATCTTGTCGTCAATGCCGATGAATCGGAACCTGGCACATGCAAGGACCGCGACATTATCCGGCATGAACCGCACAAGCTTCTCGAGGGCTGCCTTGTCGCCGGTTTCGCGATGCGCGCGCATGCTGCCTACATCTATATCCGCGGCGAGTTCGTGAATGAGGCGCGCCGCCTGCAGGCCGCCATCGACGAGGCCTATGACGCCGGGCTTCTTGGCGACAATGCCGCCAAGTCGGGCTGGAAATTCGACATCTATCTGCATCGGGGTGCCGGCGCCTATATCTGCGGCGAGGAAACGGCGCTGATTGAATCGCTGGAGGGCAAGAAGGGTCAGCCACGGCTGAAACCGCCATTCCCGGCCGGTGCCGGCCTGTATGGTTGCCCGACGACGGTGAACAATGTCGAATCCATCGCGGTGACACCGACCATCCTGCGGCGTGGTGCCGACTGGTTCGCCGGTCTTGGCAAGGAGAACAACACCGGCACCAAGCTGTTCTGCATCTCCGGCCATGTGAACCGGCCCTGCAATGTCGAAGAGGAAATGGGCATTCCGCTTCGCGAATTGATCGAAAAGCATGCCGGTGGTGTGCGTGGCGGCTGGGACAATCTGCTGGCGGTGATCCCGGGCGGGTCCTCGACACCGCTGATGCCGCAGAGCGTCTGCAACACCATGACGATGGATTTCGACGCGTTGCGCGAGGCCGGCACCGGGCTTGGCACGGCCGGTGTGATCGTCATGGACAAGAGCACCGACATCGTCAGGGCCATCGCGCGGCTGTCCTATTTCTACAAGCATGAATCCTGCGGCCAGTGCACGCCCTGCCGCGAGGGAACCGGCTGGATGTGGCGGATGATGGAACGCCTTGTCCGCGGTGATGCCGAAATCCACGAGATCGAGACACTGGAGCAGGTCACGAGGCAGGTCGAGGGCCATACGATCTGTGCGCTTGGTGACGCCGCGGCCTGGCCGATCCAGGGGCTGATCAAGCATTTCCGTCCGGAAATCGAGCGCCGGATCACCGCGCACCGCACCGCCGTCGCCGTGGAAGCGGCGGAATAGGGAGAGGGTCATGCCAAAGCTGACAGTCAATGGCATCGAGGTTGAGGTCGAGGACGGCGCCACCGTCCTTCACGCCTGCGAGGAAGCGGGCGTCGAGATTCCACGCTTCTGCTACCATGACCGGCTGTCGATTGCCGGCAATTGCCGGATGTGCCTTGTCGATATGGAACGCGCGCCAAAGCCGATTGCCTCCTGCGCCATGCCTGCCGGCGAAGGCATGGTGATCCGCACCGATACCGACCGCGTGACCAAGGCCCGCGAGGGGGTGATGGAATTCCTGCTCATCAATCATCCGCTTGATTGTCCGATCTGCGACCAGGGGGGTGAATGCGACCTTCAGGACCAGGCCATGGGCTATGGGTTCGACTCATCGCGCTATGAGGAGAACAAGCGCGCTGTCGAAGACAAGCATATGGGCCCGCTGATCAGCACCACGATGACGCGCTGCATCCACTGCACGCGCTGTGTCCGCTTCGCCACCGAGGTGGCCGGTGTTCCCGAGCTTGGTGCCATTGGCCGGGGCGAGTCGATGGAAATCACCACCTATCTGGAAAAGACGCTTGCGTCGGAACTGTCGGCGAATGTCATCGATCTGTGCCCGGTTGGTGCGCTGACGTCAAAACCCTATGCCTTCACCGCGCGCCCGTGGGAGCTGACCAAGACCGAATCCGTCGATGTGATGGACGCTGTCGGCAGCAACATTCGGGTGGATTCGCGCGGCGCGCAGGTGCTTCGTGTACTGCCGCGCCTGAATGAGGATATCAACGAGGAATGGATTTCCGACAAGACGCGCTACGCCATTGACGGGCTGCGCCGGCAGCGTCTTGACAAGCCCTTTATCAGGGGGCGTGACGGCAAGCTGGCCCCGGCAAGCTGGGATGACGCGCTAGGCACCGTGGCGGCAAGGTTGAAAAAGGCCAAGCCGGCGGCGATGGCGGCGATCACCGGCGACCAGTGTGATGCTGAATCGATGTTCGCGCTGAAGCGTCTGTTCGACAAGCTTGGCAGCGGTAATATCGATTGCCGTCAGGATGGTGCTGCCCTTGGCGGGGCGCGGGCCGGCTATCTGTTCAATTCCACCATTGCCGGCATCGACGAGGCGGACGCGCTGCTGGTCATCGGCAGCAATCCGCGCATCGAGGCGGCCGTGCTGAATGCCCGCATCCGCCGTAACTGGCTGGCCACCCGCCTTCCGGTTGCTGTCATTGGCCCGCAGATGGACCTGACCTATGATGCCGAGACGCTTGGCGACGATCCTGCGATCCTCGCCGATATTTTGTCCGGCAAGGCGAAATTCGCCGCCAAGCTGAAGCGCGCGAAAAAGCCGATGATCATTATCGGCATGGGTGCGCTGGCGCGGCCCGACGGGGCGGCCATTCTTGGCAAGGCGCACGAGATCGCCGACGCCTATGGCGTTGTCGCCGGTGACTGGAACGGCTTCAATGTTCTTCATACTGCGGCGGCCCGCGTCGCCGGTCTTGATCTCGGCCTGATGCCGGGTCGCGGCCAGATGGATGTGGCCGGCATGTACAAGGCGGCCGAGGCCGGCAAGCTTGATGTTGTGTGGTTGCAGGCCGCCGACGAGATTGATGCCGACAGGCTGAAAGGCGCCTTCGTCATCTATCAGGGACATCATGGCGACCGCGGCGCGCACATCGCCGATGTCATCCTCCCCGGCGCGGCCTATACCGAAAAGGACGGCATCTACCTCAATACCGAGGGGCGGGTGCAATATGCCGGACGGGCGACCTTCCCACCGGGTGAGGCGCGCGAGGACTGGACGATCATTCGTGCACTTGCTGGCCGGATGGGGGTCAATATCGGCTTTGACAGTCTTGATGAGCTGCGTGCGGAACTGTTTGAAATCGCGCCGCATTTCGCCAATCAGGATGAGGTCAAATCAGCCCGTTGGGCAAAGTTCGGGGGACGCGGCAAAATCAGTTCGACACCGGTCGCCGCGGCGCTGGACGGGTTCTATATGACCTGTGCTGTCAGCCGCGCCTCGGAAACGATGGGGCAATGTCTGACGGCCCTGCAGGCCGACCGGGCGCAGGACGCGGCGGAGTGACGATATGGACCTGATCATGAACAGCTATGTCATCGAACTGGCCTGGATCGTCGGCAAGATCATGCTGGTTGTCGGGCCGTTGCTGATCGCGGTCGCCTATCTGACGCTTGCCGAGCGGCGCGTCATCGGCTTCATGCAGCTTCGCAAGGGCCCGAACGTCGTTGGCCCGTTCGGCATGTTCCAGCCTTTCGCCGATGCGCTGAAGCTGATGGCCAAGGAAACCATCCTGCCGGCCGGGGCCAACAAGGTCGTCTTCATGTTTGCGCCGATGCTGACCTTCATCCTGGCACTGGTGGCTTGGGCGGTGATCCCGTTCGGCGAGGGGTTGGTGATCGCCGATATCAATGTCGGCATCCTGTATCTGTTCGCGATTTCATCGCTTGGCGTCTATGGCGTGATCATGGCCGGATGGGCCAGCAATTCGAAATATGCCTTCCTCGGCGCGCTTCGCTCCGCCGCACAGATGGTGTCCTATGAGGTCTCGATGGGGCTGGTCATCATCAATGTGCTGATCTGCGTCGGTTCACTGAATCTGACGGCCATTGTCGAGGCGCAGCGCGGGATGTGGTTCGCGCTGCCGCTGTTGCCGATGTTCATTGTCTTCTTCATCTCGACGCTTGCCGAGACCAACCGCGCGCCCTTTGACCTGCCGGAAGGTGAGTCCGAGCTTGTCGCCGGCTATTTCGTTGAATATTCGTCGATGAGCTTTGCACTCTTCTTCCTTGGTGAGTATGCCAACATGATCCTGATGAGCGGCATGACAACGGTGCTGTTCCTTGGTGGCTGGCTACCGCCTTTCGATATCTGGCCGCTGAATCTGGTGCCGGGGCCGATATGGTTCATCCTCAAGGTGATGCTGCTTTTGTTTGTGTTCCTGTGGGTTCGGGCAACGACGCCGCGCTACCGTTATGATCAGCTGATGCGGCTTGGCTGGAAGATCTTCCTGCCATTCTCGCTGATCTGGGTCGTTCTGACGTCGGGCTTCCTGCTGTGGACCGACAATCTGCCGGCCGTGATGGCGGGATAGGGGAGAGTTGTGATGCGTGCCATGATCGACAGCCTGCGTTCATTCCTGCTGCTGGAACTCGGCAAGGGGCTGTTCCTGACGCTGAAATATTTCTTCAGGCCAAAGGTGACCATCAACTATCCCTACGAGAAGGGCAGCCTGTCGCCGCGCTTCCGGGGCGAGCATGCGCTGCGCCGCTATCCGAATGGCGAGGAACGCTGCATTGCCTGCAAGCTGTGCGAGGCGGTATGCCCGGCGCAGGCCATCACCATCGAGGCCGAACCGCGCGATGATGGCAGCCGCCGGACAACACGCTATGACATCGACATGACGAAATGTATCTATTGCGGTTTCTGCGAGGAAGCCTGTCCGGTCGATGCCATTGTCGAGGGACCGAATTTTGAATTTGCCACCGAAACCCGCGAGGAACTGTATTACGACAAGGACAAGCTTCTTGCGAATGGTGATCGCTGGGAGACCGAAATCGCCCGTAATCTCGCCGCCGATGCGCGCTGGCGCTGATCATGACAGGGGGACGAAATCGTGAATTTACTTGCAAGGATGGCGGGGCATGATTGAGGCGCTGTTCTTCTACCTGTTTGCCGCGGTGATGCTTGGCGCCGGCCTGATGGTCGTGGTGTCGCGCAACCCGGTCTTCTCGGTACTGTTTCTGATCCTGGCCTTCTTCAATGCGGCCGGGCTGTTCGTGCTGATCGGCGCTGAATTCATCGCGATGCTGCTTGTCGTTGTCTATGTCGGTGCTGTCGCAGTGCTGTTCCTGTTCGTCGTGATGATGCTGGACATCAATTTCGCCGAAATGCGGGCCGGCTTTCAGAAATATCTGCCGATCGGCCTTGTTGTCGGCGGCATTCTTGTCTTTGAGCTGGTGGCGGCGATGTATGGTGACGCCTTCAGTGGCGC
>Ga0181578_10002816_pt1 | contig 16104 bp, 8 predicted proteins | sample 071ome_21_FD_148659 | JGI IMG/M metagenome (GOLD analysis project Ga0181578, IMG submission 148659) | Coastal salt marsh microbial communities from the Groves Creek Marsh, Skidaway Island, Georgia - 071401CT metaG (spades assembly) | ecosystem: Environmental > Aquatic > Marine > Intertidal zone... | reverse complement strand
CTTCCAGTACCGCGTAACGGCCAAGCGCCACGATCAACATGCAGGAAATCACCAGCCCCAGCTCAAGCACAATACCGGCTTCAAGCCCGAATGCATTGCGCAAAATTGCTGCAGTAGTGACCGACACCCCGGAAATGGCGAAGGTGTATTCAACCAGCTGCATGAAGAAGAACAGCACCACTACCCACCTGCCCATGCGGGTATAGCCTTCCACCAGGGTTTCACCGGTGGCGGCAGCGTAAGTGGCACCAAACAGGAAGGTGGGGTATTTGACCAGGCAAACCACGACCATGTAGGCAATCATCACCAGCCCGTAAGTGGCCCCTGCCGTGGTCGAGGACACCAGGTGGGAAACGCCCACCGCAATCGCCGCATACAACAGGCCCGGGCCCAGTTTTTCCTGGAGTGTCTTGAACATGTTTCTCCCTTGTCCCGTCTATACGGGTTTTATTCTTGTAGGGCGGAAGCGCGTAGCGATATCCGCCATACTTGTAACAGGGTCAGAGCAAATTATTCTCAGGGTCAGTGTGTATCCCGGCTTTCGCATTGAAAAATTTGGTCTGACCCGTGCCGCGCTTGCGCGCGGCTATTTCCCGTAACTGGAATAGTGCAGCGACATGTCCAGTTCCTTGCACGTGATGAACTCCAGCAGCACGGCCTCGCCCCGTTCTGTGGCAGCGATGCCGCGCTTCAAGGCATCCACGATATCGTTGGGATCAGTAATGCGTTCACCGTAGCCACCAAAGGCTTTCGCCATGTCCGCATAGTCACCGCCGATGTCCGTGGAACGGTATTTCTCCGTGGACACTTCCATGATCGGCAGCTCCATGGCCATACAGAAATTGTTAAACAGGATGGACATGATCGGGATCTGTTCGCGCACGGCGGTTTCGAAATCCATGCCGGTGAAACCGATGGCGGCATCACCCCAGACGTTGATGCACAGGTGGTCAGGCCTGGCGAGTTTGGCGCCCATGGCCAGTGGCAGGCCATAACCCAGCTGGGTAGTCTTGCCCCAGCCAATGTAGGACAGCGGCTCTTCAGCTTCCCAGAACGGTACCAGCTGATCGCGTGGACTGCCGGCATCGTGAGTGATCACCACCTTCTTTTTATCCACCAGCTTGTTCAGCTCGTAGATCACCCGGTAAGGGGTCATAGGACTCTGGTCGGAAGTCAGCTTGGGCAGCCACTCGGCCATCCAGGCATCCTTCACCGCCTTGATGGCGGCCGGCGTGGATTCCCTGCGGCCTTCAGCCTTGCTCATATCCAGGGTTTTGAGTTCATCAATCAGGGCGCGCAGGGTAAGCCTGGCATCGCCGATCAGGCCCAGCTGTGCCGGGACGTCCTTGTTCAGGTCCATGGGATCGAGCGTTGCGTGGATTACCTTTTTATTGTCCGGCATACGGGTGCCGAACGAGGTAATGGCAAAGCTGCAGCCGATGCCAAAGATGGTGTCGGCTTCATTCAGGAAGTGATACACCGCTTTCGGGGTGGCATGTCCGCCTGAACCGATACTCAGTGGATGGGTTTCATTAAAGGTACTCTTGCCTTCCAGACTGGTGGTCACCGGGCAATTCATCAGTTCAGCCAGCTCCTTGAGCTCAGCCCAGGCCTTGGCGTAGTTGATGCCCTGTCCGGCATAGATTACGGGTTTGTCGGCAGCGGCCAGCTCTTTGGCGGCAGCCTTCACGGATTCCTGATCCGGGGCGGAACGTACCTTGTAACTGGGCACATAGCTGGAAATATCGGTTTCTTCCTTGCAGGCATCCCACGGAATCTCTACCAGCACAGGGCCAGGGCGGCCATTGCGCAGCTGGGTAAAGGCGCGGCGCATGATGTTGGAGACCTCACCGGGCATGTTGATCGGTTCCGCCCACTTGGTGATGTGCTTCATATTGAGAGTGGAATTGAAGTTCGGGAAATAGTTGGCAATCTTGCGATCATAACCTGCCGGCATGAACAGAACCGGCACCGATTCGCCATAGGCCTGGGCCACACCGCCAAAGGAATTTTCAGCACCGGGACCATGCTGCATCACGAAGACACCGATTTCATCACCACAGCTCATCCGGCTGACCGCATCGGCCATATGGGCGCCGGTACGCTCCTGGCGCACGATGATGGTACGAATGTCTTCCGCGGCAGCGGCTTCGATGATGGGGTTCAGGGGGTAGGCAAAAAGATATTTAACGCCTTCGGCTTTGAGAATTTTCGCGATGGCTTCTGGGACCAGCATGTACGGCTTCCTGTTATTGCTTTAATCATGGGTAACTGGCCCGGGGAAAGGGGTCCCTGAGCCACAAAGCCGCCATTGTATCGCTATTTCAGGGAACTGTCGTAGGCAATCAGGGATTTGGTCATGGATTGGCTTGCTTCTATTCGTAACCGCAGGTCCTGGAGCCGGGGGGCATATACAGGTGTGAAGAACGTATACGTACATCCCTATACACTCGGCCTCGGCATCCATGCCGAGGACGTCTTCACTCCTGTATATGCCCCCCAGCTCTCATCGCGACAGGTATGTCGATCCAAGACCGGACAAGCTGCTGTCTAGATTCCGCCGCCTTCCCCATAGGCCACGGCCAGCGCGGCAAACGGGAAGACGCCGCCGTGCCCGCCGACTATCTGCTGGACCGGCAGTCCCAGTTCCTGGACCGCCAGAAACAGGGCCGAGGCATCAGGCCCTGCCGCGCCGAAGAACAGGTCACTCTGGAACAGAATGCCATCGCCCACTACAAACGGCAGGACCTTGGGTTTGACGTGATTGATGCTGTTGACCTCGTACAGGCGCAGAATTTGGTCACCCTCGCTGATTTCGGTCATGCCCTCGAACACTTCCACTTGCCCTACTTCGGCGCCGGACTGCGCCTGCAAGGCCAGGGCATCCGGGGGATTGGTATGCGGGGATTCCACGATGCCCCGAATCTCGTCTTCATGACCGGCGGCGGTGAGTACGCTGGCACCGGCAGAGGCGAGGCCGCGCAGGCCGCCGGTGTGATCATGGTGCGGATGAGTCGGCACGACGTAACGAATAGGTTTGCCAATACGCTCCTCGATCATTCGGGCCAGGGTCAGGGACTGGCCTTCGGTATAAGGCCCTTCCACGACTACCACGAAGCTCGGGAATTCCACCACCATGCTGTGGTGGGAAAAGGCCACCACATGGGTGACCGTATCCGAAACCCGGTTCCAGCTCAGCGGCACCCAGGAACCACCGGCGGCTACCATCTGGTCGGCCTGGTCCTGGACGTCTTCCGGAATATCGAAGATTGCCAGTGAGGCCGGGTCATTCACGCGGATGTCGGTATAGATCATGGAGGAATAAGGTCCTCCATCTTTCAATACTTCATTGGAAAACGGCAGGGTCACATTACCCACCTGCTGGTAATCACCATAACGGTATTCGGCGTCCACATCCCCCAGCATGGTTTCCGTGTCCAGCGCCTTGAAGCCCCCCAGCAGGCCGTTTTGCTGGTCGATCATCAGGGTCAGCACCTCGCTGCCAAGCTCGGTGTCCACGGCCCAGTGCGGACGGCCATTGAAGCTCACCGGCAGCACTTCATTACCGGCCGCCACGTTATTGCCGGCCAGGGCCACGGTGACCGGGTTGCGGCGCAGGAGCATTTCCGGGGTGTTCTGGGTGGCCCAGCTGAACAGACCATTGACGGAAGTCGCCTCATTGGGACGGCCCTCGGTGGTGCCCCAACCGATCTTCTGGCCTTTCCAGGTGGTCAGGGCTTCGGTGCGATGCTGGCTGAAGCCGCCGCCAATCACCACGCCATTATCAAAAGCCGCATGACCGTTAACAAAGTCGATGGTTTCGGTTACCTCGCTCAGGGTGCCATCGGGATCAACACCGCCAGTGACAGGAATCTGGCCCAGCCGGTTGCGGGTACCGTTGCCTTCCATCACCAGGCTTTCGATCCCGCGCAGGGCTTCGATGCCGCCCATGGCTTCGAGCATGGTATCCACCGCCTCACGGGCCGTGGGGCGGGCCATCGGGGTGGAACTTGCCGCTGATTCCGGCGGGGTCTGCTCCGAGCAACCGGCTGCCAGCAGCAAAAGGCCGGTGAAAAGCAGTCGTGTGGGATGAATCCTGAAACCGGTGTTGCGCATTTTCCCTCCTTGCGGTCAGCATGCAGGAAATGGATACCGTCTGGACATCCCTGTTTCCTGGCAAAAATGGCCGATTGAACATGGGTGAACTGGCTTTTGGCGAGCATAAACCAGGGTGAAATACGGGGCAACTTGGAGGCGACAATGTGTCAGGATTATGAACATTACAGCCCCGTATTGTGGGGCTTTGCGGTGAGATGGTATTTTCGGAACAAACATGATTATATGTCTTCCCCCTTTCCAAACAGGGCTGGAAAAAGCATGTGACTGGGGATGAGAGTTTGCTTTGAAATTCCATGCCAGGTGAATTCAATGACACCTTTTATATATCCAATCAAGGTGCTCTTCGCCTGAGCTTGCAGACCAGGCTCACAATGAATCAGGAAAATCATGGTCTACTGGATAACAGGTATAGGTGCCTGTGTTTCACCAGCAGTCCTACAGGACAGTAACAGGCAGTATGTTTGAGTTTTTTTTCAAATATCCTCGATCGGTTTTCAGTGACAGCGACTTCCTGTTCGCCAGCGGCTGGCCCATCGGGATGCTTTATGCCTTGACCGCTGCCTTCCTCATACTCACCACCGTTTTACTCCTTCGCCGCCCCGGCAACCTGTCACCCCTTCGTCTTGCCACCATAGGTTTGCTGCAAACCCTGATGTTTGCCGTGGTGCTGGTGGTGGTATGGCAGCCAGCCCTGGTTTCCCAGCGTCTGTTGCGCGGTGAAAATGCCGTGGCCATCATGCTGGACACCTCCGGCAGCATGACTTTTGTGGATGGCCCGACCTCCCGCATGGTTCAGGCCCAGGCCCTGCTGACCCCCGAAGCGCTCGAGGACATCGGCGAGATTTACAACATCCTGCCCTATGGCTTTGATGCTACTGCCAGTCCCATGGACGCCTTTACCACCCTGCCCGAGCCCGGCCAGCTCACCAATATCGGGCAATCCCTGCTGCAGACCCTGCGCCAGGCCAGCGGCGCCTCGCTGGGTGCGGTGATCGTGGTCAGTGACGGCTCAGACAACAACGGCGCCATCGCCCAGGCCGATCTCAGTGAAATTGCCAGTTACGGCGTCCCCGTGCATACCGTGGGCATTGGCAGTGAAAGCATGCCCAATGACCTGGAACTGACAGATGTCAACCTGCCGGAAAAAGCCCTGCCCGGCACCACCCTGTCGGCCCGGGTCAGCATCCGCCATGATCAGGGCGGCACCGCCCGCATCAAGGTCTACGATGGCGACCAGTTCCTGAGCACAGAGGAAGTGGCGTTACGCGACGATCAAAACACCACACTGGCCTTCGTTGATATCGACGTGGCTGAACCCGGCCAGCTCGACCTGCGTTTTACCCTGGACCCCATCAATGGCGAAACCAACCTGGCCAACAACACCCGCGCCAGCGTGGTGGATGTGGAAGAAAGCCGTTACCGCGTTTTGTATGTAGAAGGTGAGCCGCGCTGGGAATACAAATTCATGCAGCGGGCCCTGGGTGATGATCCCAGCATCCAGCTGTCCACCCTGCTCAAGGTCACGCCGAACAAGTACTACCGCCAGGGGATTGAGGATCCGGAAGAACTGGTCAACGGCTTTCCCACCGACCGGGCTGAACTGTTTGCCTTCGATGCCCTGATCATCGGCAGCTTCAACGCCGCCGAATTAACGACCGAACAACAGGAGATGATCCGCGATTTTGTCAGTGAGCGCGGCGGTTCCCTGCTGATGCTGGCGGGTCTCAATGGCCTGGGCCTGGGCGGCTGGGGTGAAACCGTGGTCAGCGAAGTGCTGCCCTCACGCCTGAACATGGACAGCGCGTCCTTTGTCCGCGAAAAAGCACCCGTCGCCCTGACCGACAGCGGCCGTCTGGCCCCCATGCTCCAGCTCAGTGACAGCGAATCCGAAAACGAACAACTCTGGTCAGAGCTACCCGAAGTGGCCGACTACCAGCAACTGGGGCCACTGCGCCCGGCAGCCACCACGCTGTTAGAGGCCAATGTCGATGGCCGCCTGCAGCCTTTGTTGGTCACCCAGCCCTACGGCCTGGGCCAGAGTTACATTCTGGCCACCGGCGGCACCTGGCGCTGGCAGATGAGCCTGCCCGTAGCCGATATGCGCCACGAAACCTTCTGGCGTCAGCTGACCCGTGGCCTGGTGGCCAACTCACCCCGGCCGTTCGAGCTGACCAGTCATGTGGAAAACGATGAAATCCGTGTGCGCGCCCAGGTGCGTGATCCCGAAGCCGAGGAAAACCAGGGCCTGGCCATCTCCACCGTGGTGTCTTCCGAAAACAATGATGTAGTCACTCTCGACCTGCTGCCGGTCTCCGGCCAGGCAGGCGTATACGAGGCTTCCTTCAAACCATCCGGCACAGGTCTTTACAGTGTCGAAGCCATTTCCCGCGTCGGCGAAAATCTGGTGGCCTCCTCCACCACCGCCGTGCGCTATGACCAGGGCCAGGAAATTTTCAACGTGCGCCAGAACCGTGCCCTGCTTGAGCGCTTGAGTGAGGCGACCGGCGGACTGTACTGGACACCTGACCAGTGGGATGACGTGCTTGAGGCCATCTCCTTTTCAACGGCCGGCATCACCGAACAACAGCTCAGCTACCTGTGGGATGCGCCTTTTTTCTTCCTGCTCCTGATACTCCTGAAAGCGGCGGAATGGTTGCTACGTCGTCGCTGGCAGACCATCTGAGGGACCCTGATCATGAAGCGTGCCTTGCCCCTCCTCTTTATAGCCAGCCTGTTGCCTTACAGCCAGGCCCAGGCTGCCCTGTATGTCACAGTCGTGCAGGGGCTCGGCGGGGACGATCACTGGCAGGCGCGCTTCAGCGACCAGCAGGAAAAAATCACTGAAGCCTCCATCACCATGGCTGGAGAAGCGCATGTGAAATCCTTTACCGGTGATGACGCTACCCGTGACAACCTGATGGCCCATTTCCGCACGCTATCCACCAGCATGAATGATGATGACCGCCTGGCTCTCTACCTGATCGGCCATGGCAGCTATGACGGCGAACAGTACAAGTTCAATATTCCCGGCCCGGATATCACCGATGGTGACCTGGCTGAAATCCTCGGTACCCTGCCCGGCCGCAACCACTTTGTGGTGAACACCTCCAGTGCAAGCGGTGCCATGCTCGACAAGGTGGAAACAGACGATCGTATCCTGGTGACCGCCACCCGCAACGGCAATGAGAAAAACGCGACAGAGTTCGGGGACTTTTTTGCTGCTGCCCTGACCAGCGACAGTGCCGACATCAACAAGAACAACAGCATCAGCATCCAGGAAGCCTTCGATTATGCCGAGCGCCAGGTGGCCTCCTTTTTTGAAAACCAGAGCAAGCTGGCCACCGAGCACCCGCAGATTCGCGGTGACAATGCCGCCAGTTTCAATCTGGCCCGGGTGAATGTTGCAGAAACCCCTGACGAGGATCCTCGCATTACCCAACTGCTCAGCCAGCGCGAGGCACTGGATGCCCAGATCGAGGAACTCCAGCTCAACCGTGGCCGCTATACCAATGCCGAATACATTCAGAAACTGCAGGCACTGATCCTGGAGTCTGCCGAGGTGGGCGAACAGATCGACAACCTGCGCGAAGGTAGCGAAAGCAGATAGAGAAACCCATGCGGAAAAACATCAACAGTTCAAGCGCGCGCTTCAAGCCAGTCCTGGCTGCCGCTGTCCTGTTGCCGATGGTTTCGGCCGGCGCCCTGGCTCGCGACAACCTCTACGGCGTACTGGCGTTCCCCGGCCTGATTGAATGCGAAGACCTGCACTGGTCCGGCCAGGCTGATCGCGCCACCATCTGCTACAACAATTTATATGCCAGCACCCAGGATGCCCGCATTCGCGCCGAAGTGCTCTGGGCACGTGGCGACCTGCAGGGAGCCAACACCCAGTTCCAGACCGCCTTTAATGCCTTTCCCGAAGACCCACTGGTCAGGGTGCGCTGGGGCGAGCTGTTCAACACCACCTACCAGTACCAAGAAGCCTACAACCTGTTCGAGGAAGCCCTCGCCCTGGACCCGAACAATGCCTGGGCCCATATCGGTGCCGCTGCCTCCCTGTCCGAAGGCGGTGACCCCGACGCCCTGAACGAACATCTCAACGCCGTTATGGGTGAAGGCCTGGCCGCCCCAGGCGCAAGGTTGCGGGCCATGATCATGGTGATGCGCTCACGTCTGCGCGATGACCGTTTTGATGAGGCCGAAGCCGTACTGGATGAAGCTTTCGATTTTGCCGAAGACGAAGACCTCCCCACCATGGAGCTCAAGGCACTCAAAGCCGCCTGGACCTTCAATGCCAAAGCCGGTGACTACCAGCAGTGGATTGATGCCTCTCTCGAAGAAAGCCCCAATTACGGCGATGCCTGGTTCATTCCCGGCTACTACGCCACCATCATCCGCCTCTATCGGGAAGCCGGTGAGTTTTTCCGCAAGGCGGTGGACGTCGAACCGACCCACTGGGAAGCCCAGGTGTACCTCGGTCAGAACATGCTGCGCATGAATGACATCAACGGCGCCATCGAACACGTAAACATTGCCTACCAGGGTGATGCCTTCAATCCCATGACCGTGAACCTGATGCGTCTGCTGGACACCTTCACCGAGGACTTCGTCAGTGTCAGCTATCCCGATCCGCCCGCAGGCCCGGTGCCCGATCTGATCCTGCGTCTGGGCAAGGAAGAGCGCGACATTCTGAAAAACTATGCCAGCAAACTGTCGTTGGAAAGCATGGACCTGTACGGTCAGCGCTACCGGCTGACACCAAAGGAACCGGTGGTGGTGGAAATCTATCCCAACCACGAAGACTTCATCGTGCGCTCCATCGGCATGCCCGGTGTTGGCCTGTTGGGTGTGACCTTCGGCTACCTGTTTGCCATGGATTCCCCCACTGCCCATCCGGAACAGAGCTACCACTGGGGCACCACCCTGTGGCATGAGATGGCCCACGTCTTCACCCTCGGCGTTACTGCTAACAAGGTGCCGCGCTGGGTGAGTGAAGGGGTTTCGGTGTTCGAGGAATGGCGCACCGGCCCGATTCCCGGCCGCAAGATACCCACCAATGTGCTGCAGGCCATGAGCGAGGACAAGTTCCTGCCCATCGCCAAACTGGATGACGGCTTCATGCGCCCTGACTACCAGGACCAGGTGATCGTGTCCTACATGCAGGCCGGCCTGGTGTTTGATTTTATCGATCTTGAATACGGTTTCGACAAAATCGTCGACATGCTCTATTCCTTCAACGACGGTCTCACCCCGGTCGAAGCCATCGAAAAAAGCCTGGGCATCAGCGACAGCGAGTTTGATAAACATTTCAAGCAGTTCATTGATATCGAATACGGTCCGCTGCTCGGCCGCCTGCCAGTGTGGATGGACGACATGAAGGCCGGCTACGCTTCCCTGGAAGAAGAGAACTGGGAGGAAGCTGCCGCCGCCGCCACCCGCGCCATTTTTACCTATCCCGATTACGTGGAAAACGACAGCCCCTATATTGTCCAGGCCCGGGCCTTCCGGGAACTGGAAGATAAAGAAGGCGAATTCACCGCCCTGCAGACCTTCTGGCAGAAAGGCGGCTACCTGCCCAACGCCCTGGTGAAACTGGCAGACCTGTACCTGGAAAAAGACCTGCCTGAGCAGGCCGAAGCTGTGCTCAATGATGCCAATTACGCCAACCCGTTTCGCGAGGACATCCACATCAAGCTGGGTGACCTGCTGATGGATAAAGCACAACCCCAACAGGCATTAACCGAATATGAAGTGCTGCTGGCCCTGGATCCGCTGGACAAGGCCGGCGCCAACTACCGTATTGCCAATGCTTACCACGCGCTGGACAATGCAGATAAGAGCATGGAATACCTGATGACCGCGCTGGACATAGCACCGCAGTACCGGGAAGCGCAGCAGCTGCTGCTGGATATGAGCAGAGCCGGCCATGACGACTGAATTTTTGAGTATCAATATACATATCTATTAATAGCAACGAGTCGACAGAGACTGACAACCAACAGGACAGTGTTATGAGCGAAGAAGTAACCCAAGCCTTTGACAGCGAAGAAACCCGCGCGCTGGTCGCCCGATTCAAGACGGCGAACGACAGCATCCGCGAGCAGATTGCCGGCACCATCATCGGCCAGCACCACATCGTGGAGAACCTGCTCATTACCCTGTATGTCGGCGGCCACTGTCTGATCACCGGTATGCCCGGTACCGCCAAGACCCTGCTGGTACATACGCTGGCCTCTGCCCTCGGCCTGACCTTCAAGCGTATTCAGTTTACCCCCGACCTGATGCCCACCGACATCACCGGTACCGACATGGTGGAAGAGGACCAGAGCACCGGCAAACGTGAATGGCGTTTCGTGCCCGGCCCGGTGTTCACCAACGTGTTGCTGGCGGACGAAATCAACCGTACCCCGCCAAAAACCCAGGCCGCCCTGCTCGAAGCGATGCAGGAAAAAACGGTTACCGTGCGCGGCCAGATTCACAAACTGGACAAACCCTTCCTGGTGCTCGCCACCCAGAACCCCATCGAACTGGAAGGCACCTATCCACTGCCGGAAGCCCAGCTCGACCGTTTCCTGTTCAACGTGATCCTCGATTACCTGACACCGGAAGAAGAAGTGGCTGTACTGGAGCGCTTCACCAAGCGCGTGGACATGCCGGAAGTGACCGCCTGCACCACGGCCGATGAAATCATCAAGTTCCAGTGGCTGGTGCGCCAGGTGCCGATCTCCGAATCCGTGACCCGTTACGCGGTGGACGTGGTGCGTGCCACCCGGCCGTCCGATCCGCTGGCCACCAGCATGATCAAGAAGTACGTAAACTTCGGTTCCAGTATCCGTGCCTCCATGAACCTGGTGTTGGCAGCAAAAGCACGCGCGCTGATGGAAGGCCGCTACCACGTGACCACTGACGACGTGAAAGCCCTTGCTGTACCAATTCTGCGTCACCGCGTGCTGCCGAACTACTACGCCGAGTCCGATGGCGTCACCATCGACGACATCCTGAACAACATGCTGATGGAGCTGGCTACGCCAGCGGCGGCATAAGCCATAGACAGGTAATAAAAGGACACGCGACCCCATGGCATTGACCGGCACTGACAATCGCAACGCCCAGACCCGCCTGCTGAACCCGGCGGTGCTGGCCAGCATGTCCAACCTGGAGCTGGTGGCCAAGGCCGTGGTGGAAGGCTTTGTGATCGGTTTGCACCGTTCACCCAAGTTCGGCTTCAGCCAGGAGTTCGTGGAATACCGACAGTATGCCGAGGGCGATGACCCCCGCTACATCGACTGGAACGTGTACGCCCGCACCGACCGCACTTATATCAAGCGCTTCCTCGGGGAAACCAATTCCCACCTGATGCTGCTGCTCGACACCTCCGCCTCCATGGGCTTTGGGTCCGGCGACACCACCAAGCTGCAATACGGCAAGTACCTGGGCGCGAGTCTGGCCTACATGGCCGCGCGTCAGCACGATGCCGTGGGCGTGATGCTGTTTGACGACGAGGTTATCGAATACCGGCCACCGGCGAGCAAGCCCGGCTCCATGCAGGGCGTGATCCATACCCTGGATGCCGCCACTGCTGCCAAGGGCACCCAGATCAGCAAACCCATGACCCGTTTCCGCGAGCACATCAAAAAACGCGGCCTGGTGGCGGTGATCTCCGACTTTTATACCGATGCCGAAGAACTGCTGGAAAACATCCGGCCCCTGGCCCTGCATGGACAGGACGTGATCATGTTCCACCTGCTTGATCCCCAGGAACTGAATCCCGAGATCAAACAGTCCACGTTGTATGAGGACATGGAAACCGGCCAGGCCATCGAAGTGGAACCCACCTACATGAACAAGGCCTACCGGGACAAGATCCAGAAGCACATCAAGGCCATCGAGGAAGCCGCCAACGGCATTCGCGCCGACCACGTGCTGCTCAACACTGCCGAGCCCCTGGATAAGGCGTTGCACAATTATCTGACCTTCAGAGAGAAGCGAGGCTGACATGGCATTGATTGGTCCTCTGTTTCTCCTCGGCCTGCTGGGCATCGGTTTGCCCATCTGGCTGCATCGCCTGGAAACCCAGGTCACCGAGCGCGAACAGTTCAGCACCACCCGCTTCATGGAGCCGGCCAAGAAACGGATTCACGTGCAGCGGAAACTCAAGTACCTGCTGCTGATGGCCCTGCGCATCGCCTTCTTTGTGCTGCTGGTGCTGGCCTTCACCCGACCCGTGTTGTTTACCTCTCCGGACGTCACCGTGACCGAAGACACCACCCACCACGTGATCGTGATGGACACCTCCTTTTCCATGTCTGCAGATGGCAGTTTCGATTCCGCTTTGGACCAGGCCCGCGACATCATCAATGGCATGGGCAGTGATGACGTCGCCAGTCTGTACAGCGCTTCCACCGGCGTGACCACCATCGTGCCGGTTACCGACAATGCCGCCGACCTGCTTCAGGGTCTGGACAGCCTTTCACCCGGCAACGGCAAGCTGGATCTCGGTGCCATGGTCACCGCCCTGAACACCCTGATCGAACAGAGCCAGGCCAACTTCATCCTGCACGTGGTCAGCGACTTTCAGCAAAGCGGCCAGGCCGTGCGTTTTGCTGACATGATTCCCGATGTGATCAACGGCCGTCCCGTGAGCCTTGATCTGGTGCGTGTCACGACCAGCGATCGGGCTAACTGGGCCATCGATTCCGTCATCGTGGAAGACCGCGCCAACGTGGTGGTGGGTGTCCGTGCCTACGGGGTTGACGCTGATACCAGCAATCCCGCCACACTGACGCTGCTTGTCAATGGTGAACCCGCAGGCGAACAGGCCATCATCCGCAATAGCGAGCAGCTGGTGTTCTACACGTTTGAGAACATCATCTTTGCCGAGGGCGACAACCGTCTCGACCTGTCCCTGTCCCCCAATGACAACCTGGCCGGTGACGATGTGCGTCACGCTGTCTTTGATAATTCGCCACCGGCACCCGTGCTGCTGCTGACCAGCGACCCTGAATCCCTCGGCGTCACCTACATCACCGCTGCCCTGGAAACAGCGCCGCGTGGCTATGCCGTGATTCCGCAAGATATTGGCGATCTGGATACCCGCACCCTGCAACGCTATCCCTGGATCGTGATTGAAGACATTGGCGCCATCAACCCCTCACTGGCTGACGGCATCACCGACTACATTAATGACGGCGGCTCGGTATTTGCCGCCGCCGGCGACCTGGCCCGCGGCTTATCCGCCGTACCGGTGCTGGACCTGGCCATCGGCAACACAGCCGTGCGCCGCGAAGGCCGCGCCCCCATTACCATGATCGACAGCAGCCATCCTGCACTGGCGGAATCCGCCGGCTGGGGTTCGGTGAATGTACAGGGTCTGCCCATTGAGGCCGGTGATGACGACCGCCTGCTGATCGCCCAGGGCGGTGATCGCCCCGTGCTGCTGGAACGGGCCATCGGCCGAGGCCGCCTGATGCTGCTGACCGCAGCACTGGATAATTCCTCCAGCGACCTGCCGGTGAAACCCGTGTTCGTGAGCTTTATGGCCGAAGCAGCGCGCTATCTGTCCAACGAGAATTTACTGACCCGTGAACAGGCGGCCGAGTCCTTCCTGCAACTGGGCCAGGCCGGTGGCGCTTCGGGCCAGGTGTTTGATCCCGACGGTGAAAGCCTGCTGTCCCTGTCCGATACCACCCGCGCCCAGGATATCGCCCTGAACAAAACCGGTTTTTATCAGGTCTTTACTCCTGCAGGGGAAGTCCTGGTGGCCGTGAACCCTGATCGCCGTGAATCCGACCTCACCGTCATGGACGTGGAGGTCCTGCAGAACTGGCAGAACGTGGTGGCAGGCGCCTCCAGTGCCAGCACCAGCAGCAATACCGAATCCGTCGTCGACAACAACAATGATGCCGAGGAAACCGAAATCTGGCGCATCTTCCTCGTACTGCTGGCGTTGATCGTGCTCGCCGAGTCCGTGCTGGGTAATCAGCATCTGCGGGTCAGAACCGGAACGATGTAATCTTCACGTATTAACGTATGTTGTACGAGTGGGTTTAAAGCGCCACAAAATCAGGATTTTTGCGTGAGCCAGGAAGCGCCGCGCGGAAAACCGGAGTTTACATGCAGTAAATGAGGATTTGAGCATGGCGCTGACAACGCTATCGCGGGAAAAGACAATGTTGAGGTGTCTTGAATGAACACTGGTAACCGGCTAGACGCGTACCTTGAAGACTTCAAGGGACGACTGAAAAAACTCACCCTGATCCAGGGCCTGGCGACCACTGCCGTGGTGCTGCTGGTCATGGCCGTGATCGGTGCGTGGTTTTCCACCGAGAGCGGCTTCAACAGCGAGACCGTGGCCGCCTTCCGCGTGTTCCTGGTCCTGGCAATGGCAGCGGTCATCATCACCCGCATCATCCTGCCGTTAAAAGACATCGACGCCGACCTGAGCAAGCAGGTGGAGCAGCGCACTCCCGACTTCGGTGGGCGCATCGAAACCTACATTCAGATGAAGGAAGAGAACAATCCCTTCCGCGACCTGCTGGCCGAGGACACCCTGAAGGTGACCGACAGCCATCCAGTCACCAGTGAAATCGCCCAGCGGGACTTCAACCTGGCCAGTGCCATCGGCGGTACCGCTGCGGTCATCCTCCTGATTCTGTTGGTGGCCGGCCCCGGCATGATGAACTACAGCCTGCGCAACCTGCTGGCGGGCTGGGCCTTTGACGACCTGCTGCCCCCACAGTCCATCGTGGTCACCCCCGGCGACCAGAGCGTCAGGCGCGGTGCCAACCTGCGCATCATGGCCGTGATGGAAGGTTTCTCACCTGATGAGGCGACCATTCACGTGCGTGAAACCGGCGGCGACTGGCAGGACGTGGCCATGGTACAGAGCCCGGCCGGCTTCGAGTTCACCTTTTTCTCCCTGCAGGAGAACATGAGCTACTTCATCACCACCACCGGCCTGCGCAGCCCCGAATTCGACATCCAGGTAGTGGACGTCCCCAATATCACCGAACTGCAACTCACCTATCATTACCCCGAATGGACCGAGCGTGAGCCGGAAACCTTCACCAACGGCGACATCCGCACCCTGCCGGACACCCGCATTGAACTGAGCGTCACCACCTCGGCCCCGCTGCCGGCCGGTGAACTGGTGCTCAACGGCACCGGCCAGCCACTGGCGATCAATGATGTGACCGCCACCACCGAATTCATGGTCACCGGTGAAGGCGAATACTACATTGCCGCCCTCGTTGGTGGCGAACAGGTGCGCCTGAGCGATGATTACTTCATTCGCATTGCCGAGGACGACAAGCCGGTGATCTCCTTCGTGCGTCCCGGCGGCGACTGGAATGCCAGCAGTATTGAAGAAGTGACTGCCCGCATCGAAGCCAGCGACGACTTCAATCTGCAAAGCCTCACCCTGAAATATTCCGTCAACGGCGGCGACTGGGAAGCCGTGGAACTGGCTACCAACGTGCGTGATGTCACCGCCGAACACATCTTCATGCTGGAAGACATCCGCGTACCGGAAGACAAGGTGACCGGCACCCAGGTGGGCGCCTTCAACATTGTGCTGTCCGAGGAAGAACAGCGATTGGTGGATGATATCCGTCGCGCCGAGGAAGGCTACCTGGACCTGGTGGAAGACAACGGTGCCGATCTGGCAGCGGAAAACAGCGATGGCGTGCCCCTGGTGCCCGGCGACCTGATCTCCTTCTATGCCGAAGGCAGCGACCGTACCCAGACCGTGCGCACCGACATGTTCTTCATCCAGATCCAGAACTTCCAGCGCCGCTACAGTCAGTCGCAGTTGTCCGGTGGCGGTGGTGGCGGCCAGCAGGGCGGCCCGCAGGACGAGATTTCCAACCGCCAGCGCCAGATCATCACCTCTACCTGGAACCTGATTCGTGAACAGGCCGAGGACAAGGACGCCGGTCAGGTCCAGGTAAACGCTTCCCTGCTCTCTGAACTGCAAACCACCCTGGC
>Ga0181578_10002812_pt1 | contig 16117 bp, 10 predicted proteins | sample 071ome_21_FD_148659 | JGI IMG/M metagenome (GOLD analysis project Ga0181578, IMG submission 148659) | Coastal salt marsh microbial communities from the Groves Creek Marsh, Skidaway Island, Georgia - 071401CT metaG (spades assembly) | ecosystem: Environmental > Aquatic > Marine > Intertidal zone... | reverse complement strand
GTCCTCCTCGCGCAGCGAGTGAATGTCATCACCGAGGCAGGGGCTCTCGTCCCGGGCGTCATCGCGAGCAAGCCTCCGCACTTCCTCTCGGCGGCGGAGCGCAAGGCGGTCCTCACGCCGGAGAGCATGCTCATCGACATCGGAGTCTCGAGCCGGGAGGCGGCGGAGGAGCTCGGGATCCGGGTGGGAGACCCGGTCGCGCCGCACTCCGAGTGGGTCGAGCTCGCGAATGGCCTGGTGAGCTGCAAGGCCTTCGACGATCGCGTGGGGGTCGGGGTCCTGGTGGAGTCGATGCTGCGCCTCGGCGCCCTGAAGCAGCCCCTTCCGAGCACGGTCATCGGAGTGGCCGCAGTGCAGGAGGAGGTCGGGTGCCGGGGAGCGGTCACCTCGAGCGCCCTCTCGCGCCCGGATGTCGGGGTCGTGCTGGAGGGCACGCCCGCGGACGATGCCCCGGGGACTCCCGATCGTCAGGCCGTCCTCGGTGCGGGCCCCCAGCTTCGCTTCCTGGATCCGACCGCGCTGTCGAACCGACGCCTCGTCCGCCATGTGGAGACGATCGCTCGCGAGGAGGGGATCCCGATCCAGATCGCGGTCCGGGCGAACGGCGGCACCGATGCGAAGTCGATCCACCTCCACGGAGCCGGAGTCCCGACGATCGTGATCGGGGTGCCCGCCCGCTACATCCACACCCATGTCTCGATCATCGACCCGCGCGACTATGCCGCCACCGTGCGGCTGACCACGGCGGTCGTCCGCTCCCTCGACGCGGAGGCGGTCGCCGGGCTGACCGACTACTCCACGTCCTGAGGGGGGGCTGCGTCCTCGGTCGTCCAGCCCGCCTCCTCGAGCGCCTGACGAGCGGCCTCGAGCCGGGGAGCGCGGATCAGCAGGTGGTCGGTCTCGAAGCTGGAGACAACGAAGATCGGGATCTCCGCCCGCGCGAGCGGCGCCGCGATGCTCGCGAGGATCCCGATCTCCGAGAGATCCAGCGGTCCGATCACCCGAAGCCATCGCCAGCCGGGCGTGCAGGTCGCCGCCGGATCGACCTCGTCCTCCGGGAACACCCCGCTCGACTCCCCGGCTCCGGAGAAGCGGACGCGCAGGCGACCGTCCGAATGGGCGAGCTCGGGGGTGTCGGTCTGCGGCGCCGGCGGCGCGTCCCCTCGCACGATCGCGTACTCTCCCGCCTCGATGACGATGCGTCGCTCCCGGGGTGACATGGGGCTGCTCCTCCTCCGCTTCACTGGATCCGGTACCCCCCGCGGGGGGACGGCGTATCCTGCCCCCATGAAGACTTCAGGACCAGACCCCCGGGAACCCTCGGCTCGCGGCTCCTCGACCGAAGTCGCGGTCGGGGCCGACCTCCGCTGGCGCGCCTCTCCGCACGAAGGGGTCGAGTGGAAGAAGCTGCACTTCGACGGGCAGCGGTCGGTGGTGCTCCTCCGCTTCGCCCCGGGTGCGTGCTACGGCGCGCATCGACACCCCCGCGGGGAGGAGTACTTCGTGCTGGAAGGCTCTCTCCTCGACGGCGGGGAGGTGCATCGGGCCGGAACCTGGATCGCGCATCCCCCCGGCTCCGCTCACCGTCCCTCCTCGCCGGAGGGCTGCGTGCTCCTCGTCCGGCTCGATGCTCCCATCGACCCGATCGGGGATCCCGTCGAAGGATCCGACCCGCCCGATGGGCCGGGGACCGGAGGCCGGAGTTCCGGAGAACTTGGATGAAATGCCCAAGTTTGGCCCGCAGGGGTGTTCCCGTGAGGCTGTTCTGGTCGAAAATGACGAAAGAGGGATCCGTCTCGCCCCTCGGACGGAGCGAGGCACGGAAGCGGGCCTTCGGGGACGGAAGTCCTCACAGGGAGCAGTGATGAGCAGCTTCGGATCGAACAGCGGCTACGTCGATGACCTCTACCAGAAGTACCTCGACGACCCGAACAGCGTGAGTCCGGCCTGGCGGGAGTTCTTCGCCGACTTCCGGGGCGCGCCGGAGGAGGTCCACGAGCCGGAGACCCCGGTCGCGAGCATCGAGCCCCTCGCCGCGGTCGAGAGCGGGAGCACCGCGACCGTCACGGAGGCGCGGGTCGAGGTGCAGGTGACGGCGGAGGAGCCGGACGAGGACACCGGGCCGGATCCTGCGATCGAGCCGATCCGCGGCATCGGCGCCGCGATCGTCGAGAACATGGAGGCCTCCCTCGGCGTCCCGACCGCCACCACCTTCCGGACGATCCCGGTCCGTCTCCTCGAGGAGAACCGTCGCCTCATCAACGAGCATCAGCACGCCTCCGCGCGTCCGAAGGTCAGCTTCACCCATCTCATCGCCTACGCGGTCCTGCGGGCGCTCGACAAGCACCCGGGGATGAACCACGGGTACCGGGCGGAGGAGGGGACTCCCCACCGCATCGTCCGCGACTACACGAACATCGGGCTCGCCATCGACATCGAGAAGCGCGGCCAGCGCTCCCTCGTCGTCCCGAACGTCAAGGACGCCGGTCGTCTCGACTTCGCCTCCTTCCTCGGGGCCTACAACGGGGTGGTCGCGAAGGCGCGGAGGTCACGCCTCACCCTCGAGGACTTCCAGGACACTTCGGTGACGATCACCAACCCCGGCATGATCGGGACCGTCATGTCGGTCCCCCGCCTGATGGCGGGGCAGGGGACGATCATCGGGGTCGGCTCGATCGCCTACCCTCCCCAGTGCGCGGGGATGTCCCTGGACACCGTGGCCGAGCTCGGCATGTCGAAGATCATGACCCTGACGAGCACCTACGACCATCGGGTGATCCAGGGGGCCGAGTCCGGCGCCTTCCTCGCCACGGTCGAAGGCCTCCTCCTCGGCGCGGAGCAGTTCTATGAGGAGGTCTTCCGCAGCCTCGGGGTCCCGCACGAGCCGTTCCTCTGGTCCCCGGGGGATGAGAGCTCCGCGCTGAACCGCGCGGCGGCCGCCGCGGCGCGACAGGCGCGCGTGATGGAGCTGATCCGGACGTACCGGGTGCGAGGGCACCTGATGGCGAACCTCGATCCCCTCGGCGCGCAGCCGGAGGCTCACCCCGAGCTCGAGCTCTCCCACTACGACCTCAGCATCTGGGACCTTGACCGCGCCTTCCCCGCCGGCGGGGTCGCGGGCGAACACGGGGAGATGAAGCTCCGGACCATCCTCGATGTGCTCCGGCAGACCTACTGCCGCTACATCGGTGTGGAGTTCATGCACATCCAGGACCCCGTCGAGAGGAACTGGCTGCAGGAGCAGATGGAGTCGACGCGGAACGAGGAGCCGATGTCCGTGGAGGAGAAGCTCGGCATCCTCCACGAGCTGAACCGGGCGGAGGCGTTCGAGCGCTTCCTCCACACGAGCTATGTGGGGCAGAAGCGCTTCAGCCTCGAGGGCTGCGAGAGCCTCATCCCGACCCTGCAGGCGCTCTTCACCGACGCCTGCGATCACGGGATCGTGGAGGCGATCATCGGCATGGCCCACCGGGGCCGGCTCAACGTCCTCGCGAACATCCTCGGCAAGTCGTTCCGCCAGATCTTCCACGAGTTCGAGGATGTCGATCCGAGCTCGACCCAGGGCGCGGGGGACGTGAAGTATCACCTCGGCGCCACCGGCACCCACGAGGGTCGGGACGGGCGGACGATGCAGCTCCGGCTCGCCTCGAACCCGAGTCACCTCGAGTCGGTCGACCCGGTCGTCGAGGGGATGGTCCGCGCGGTGCAGGACGACCTCGGGGATGAGGACCACGAGAAGGTCCTCCCCGTGCTCATCCACGGAGACGCGGCCTTCGCGGGGCAGGGAGTCGTCTTCGAGACGCTTCAGATGTCCCAGCTCGCCGGATACCGCACCGGCGGAACGATCCACATCATCACGAACAACCAGATCGGGTTCACGACGAACCCGGATGACGCGCGCAGCTCCCACTACTGCACCTCGGTCGCCCGCTCCGTGGCGGCTCCGATCTTCCACGTGAACGCGGACCACCCCCAGGCGGCGGTCCGGATGGTGCGGCTGGCCCTCGCCTATCGACAGAAGTTCAAGAAGGACGTCGTCGTGGACCTCGTCTGCTACCGGCGCTGGGGTCACAACGAGGGAGACGAGCCGGCCTTCACCCAGCCGCTCATGGTCCAGCGGATCCAGGGGCACCGCTCCACCCGGAAGCTCTCGGCGGAGCGACTCCTCGCCCGGGAGGAGGTCGATCCGGAGACGGTCGAGCGGATGCTCATGGACTACCAGGAGATCCTCGACCGCTCCCTCGCGGAGGCGAAGGCGGACATTCCGGAGGAGCCCGAGCCGAGGCTCCGCCCGGACCACGAGGAGACGGAGGGGATCGCCGAGGCCTCGATGGAGACCGGGGTCGGCACCGCCGCCTTTGACGAGCTGGTCGACCGGGTCTTTTCGGTCCCCGAGGACTTCGAGATCCATCCGAAGCTCGCCCGCCAGTTCGCGCGCCGCAGCGACCTCGTCCGGGAGGGGCGGGTCGACTGGGGGCTCGCGGAGCTGCTGGCCTTCGGCTCCCTCGTGCGGGACGGCAAGCCGGTGCGCCTCGCGGGTGAGGACTCCGGGCGCGGGACCTTCAGTCAGCGTCACGCGGTGGTCGTCGACCACCGGGATGCGCGACGCTGGGTGCCCCTGCAGGCGATCTCTCCGGACCAGGCGGGCTTCGAGGTGGTGGACAGCTTCCTCTCCGAGTTCGCGGCCCTCGGCTTCGAGTACGGGTACAGCGTCTCCCGCCCCGAGGCCCTCGTCCTCTGGGAGGCCCAGTTCGGAGACTTCGTCAACGGCGGCCAGGTCACCATCGATCAGTACATCTCGAGCGCCGAGGAGAAGTGGGGCCAGCGGTCCTCGCTGGTGATGCTCCTGCCTCACGGCTTCGAGGGGCAGGGGCCCGAGCACTCGAGCGCGCGCTTCGAGCGCTTCCTCCAGCTCTGCGCCGAGGGGAACATGCGCGTCTGCCAACCGAGCTCCCCGGCGCAGCACTTCCACATGCTGCGCCGCCAGGCGCTCTGCGAGACGCGCAAGCCCCTCGTCGTCCTGACTCCCAAGAGCCTCCTCCGTCTCCCCGCCGCCTCCAGCGCACCGGAGGACTTCGCGACGGGCCGGTTCCGCGAGGTCATCGACGACCCGACCCGCGGGTCGGGGACGCGTCGACTCCTGCTCTGCAGCGGTCGGGTCCACTACGATCTCCTCGAGGAGCGGGAGCGCCGGGGCCGGGAAGATGTGGCGATCGTGCGCCTCGAGCAGTTCTATCCCTTCCCTCGCAATGAGATCCTCGGCATCGTGGAGGACCTCCCGAGCGACGCGGAGCTCTGCTGGGTGCAGGATGAGCCGCGCAACATGGGCGGCTGGGGCTTCCTGCTCGAGCGGCTGGTGCCCTGGCTAGGAGGCCGGGAGCTCCGCTTCGTCGGCCGACCGTGGTCGGCGAGCCCGGCGAGCGGGTCGAAGGGCGTGCACACCGCCGAGGCGGAGGCGATCCTCGACGAGGCCTACTGCGAATGATCGGACGGGAACGGCATGGGTGAAGGCGGCGAGGTCACCTACCTCCGCGGACGGGATGAGATCGAGGCGCTGGCGGGCGAGATCCGCGAGGAGGGGCTCTTCGCCCTCGATGCCGAGTTCATCCGCGAGCGCACCTACTATCCGCGCCTCGCCCTGATCCAGGTGGCGACCTCGGAGCGGTCGGTCCTCATCGATCCGGTGGACGGCGCCGACCTGGGTCCCATCGAGGACCTCGTCGTCGACCCGGACATCACGAAGCTCCTTCACGCGGCCAGCCAGGACCTCGAGATCTTCTACTACCGGACCGGGCAGGCTCCGCGCAACGTCTTCGACACCCAGATCGCGGGGGCGCTCTGCGGCCTCGGCCACCAGTGCTCCTACGCCGTCATGGTGGAGCGGACGACCGGGGTGAGCCTGAAGAAGGGGGAGAGTTACACCGACTGGCTGCGTCGACCGCTCTCTCCGAAGCAGGAGCAGTACGCCCTCGACGATGTCCGCTACCTGCATCAGGCGCATGAGGTGATGCGGGACCGCCTCCGGGAGCAGGGGCGCCTCACCTGGGCGGTGGAGGAGATGCTCCGCTACGAGGATGCGTCCTACTTCGAGGTCCCCGATGACCAGATCTACCGGAAGGTGAAGCGCTTCGGCACCCTCGACCCTCGGGGGCTCGCCATCCTTCGGGAGCTGGCGGCCTGGCGCGAGGACGAGGCGCGCCGACGCGACCGCCCGCGCCGGAACGTGATCGCCGACGAGACCCTCGTGGAGATCGCCCGGGCCGCGCCGCGCTCCCACGATGACCTCTCCCGCATGCGGGGTCTGCACCCGCGCGAGTCGAAGCGGAGCGGGCGGATCATCCTGGAGTGCGTCGACACGGGCCTCAGCCTCGCCCCGGAAGGGCGCCCGAAGGTCGGCAAGAAGGAGCGCCTCAGCCCGGAGGGCGAGGCGATGGTGGACCTCCTCCAGGCGGTCCTGCGCGCGCTCTGTCGCGTCGTCGAGGTGGCCCCGCCCGTGGTCGCGAACGCGCGCGACGTGGAGGAGCTCGTGCGCGAGCACTTCGCCGGGGGCTGCGGCGAGAGCGAGAGCGCGCTGCTGCGCGGATGGCGACGGGAGCTGGTCGGCGACGAGCTGCTGCGCTTCGTCGAGGGTGAGGTCTCGGTGCACCTCGACCCCGAGACCGGGGGGCCGGTCTTCACCGATCGCTGAGGGACCCGTCCGGGTCAGACCTCGATCACGTCCATGAAGCTGGAGACGCTGAAGAGCGCGTTCCCGACCCCCGGCGGACCGTAGCCCGGGGGGACCGGGAGACCGTGACGGCGGTGGGTGTCGCGCCACGCCCGCAGGAGTCCCACATGATACTCGAGGGGAGCCGGGCCCTGGGTCTCCCCGGCGGCCTCACGCTCCATGACGAGGGGAGAGAGGGGCTCCGGGCACCAGACCGTGAAGCGCGGGCTGACTCCCTGGGACATGAACCACTCGAGGCCCTCCGCGGTGCTCGCGACCGCCTCCGCCGGATCGGTGAAGCCGTGAGGGCGGGACATCTCGATCCCGGCCACGAAGTTGGGGATCACGTTCTCAGGGCCGAAGATGTCCCGGGCGGCGAGGATCCTGCGGTGCCACTCGGCGCGTCCGACATAGCTCGTCTTGCCGGGGCAGAGGATCTCGAAGAGCCGCTCGTCCCACACCTCGTAGTTCGGGTGGTAGATCCGGATGCCCGCGTCCCGGAACTTCTTCTGCTCATCCTCGGGGAGGGCCTGGGCGACGACCTTCCCGATCCAGCGCCCGGGGAACCGGTCCTCGATCTCCCGCGCGTAGGCGGCGTAGAAGTCCGCCTCGGTCTGCCCCTTGAGCTGGCGGGTGATGCTGCCGCCGGTGAGGGTGTAGGCCTTCGCGGCGGAGCTCGTCTCGGCGATGATCGAGAGCGCCTCGAGCACTTCCTCGACCGGCTTCACCGTCCGGTAGGGACGGCCGGCCTTCACCTGCTGGCGGTAGTTCTCGTTGATGTCGCAGAAGCGGCACTCCTCGTTGAACCCGAAGTACTGGCACTTGCGGTACACGGTCAGGTAGACGAGGTAGCCCCACTCGATCGTCGGGGCCACTTCGTGGACCGGCTGGCCGCTCTCCAGCTGCCGACGGTAGTACTCGGGCACCGGCAGGAGTTCGACCTCCCCGAGGTCACGCTCGCCACAGGCGAGCCGGAGGCGACCGTCCCGCACGACCCCCTGATAGGGGCTGTGGGGGTTCACCCGGACGGAGACCGTGGTCGGGCGGTATCGATGATCCCCGCCGGAGAAGCGGATCTCCTCCGGGGCTCGGAGATTCTCTCCCTGCTCCATGTCGGAGATCGGCACCATGTCGAAGCTGAAGATGAAGTAGGACTTCGTCTTGAACTCGGCGCAGAAGCGCAGGGCCTCCTCGTCGAAGCGGATCCCGGTGCGGAGGAGGTCCTCCTTGAGGATCGCCTCGGGCGGGATTTCGGGGAACTGCTGCTCCATCCGCTCGAGGAGGGCGAGGCGCTCGCGGTGCAGGTCGGTCGGGCTCTGGCTCTGGGTGTTCATGATGCGGAGTGTACCCCCGGGCATCAGCCTTGTCGTCCGGCTCCGTCGATTCCACTCCCGAGTTCGGAGGCGGGAGGCCACGGCACCGGGAAGAGTCGGTAGACTTCCACCGGGAGGAGCACCTCGTGGAGAGAGTGGGGACGGTGAATCGAGCGGAGGAGCGGGCCCGGAGGCGTCGGCGGCGCCGCCGACGCGGCCCCCGGGCGCGGGTCGAGTCCCTGCTCGTTCGAGCCTGCTTCCTGCCCCTTCTGCTTCTCCCCCCTCGCGCCGCGCTCTGGATGGCGCGCCGCCTCGGGGACCTGACCTGGCTCCTCCTCCCCTCGCGCCGACGGATCGCCATCGACAACCTGACGCGCGCCTTCGGCGATCGATACGACCCCCGGGAGCGGGCCCGCATCGGCAGGGAGAGCGTGGGTCGCTTCGCCATGACCGTGGTGGAGGGAGTCCTCCTCCCTCGCTGGATCGCGAGCGGTCGACTCGTCGGGCTGGTCCGTGACGGAGTCGGCGTGGCTCGGGTCCGCGAGCTCCACGACCGGCGCGAGCCGGTGATCTTCTTCGCCGGTCACATCGGGGCCTGGGAGGTGGGTGTCCGGCATCTGGTGCGGGAGGGGTGGCGGATCGGCGTTCCCTACCGCTCCACCCGTAACGAGGTCCTGCAAGACTGGATCGTCCGGAACCGCGCCATCGCCGGACCGGAGCAGTTCCCTCGCAGCGGCGCCCTCCGACCGATGGTGCGTCGCCTCGCCCGGGGAGACGCGGTGACAATGTTCATCGACCAGAACGAACGGCACGGGATCTTCGTGGACTTCTTCGGGGTCCCCGCCGCCACCGTGGGGACGGTGGGAGTCCTCGCCGAGAGGTTCGGGGCGGAGGTCCACTTCCAGTGGGTTCGGCGCCTCGAACCCGGACGTCGCTACTCCATCGAGTTCCACGGGCCGGTGACGATCCCGGCGGGAGGGGACCCGGAAGAGCGAGTCCGGGCCTGGACCGCAGCCGCGACCGCCCGGATCGAGAGGGCGGTGCGAGAGGACCCCGCGGACTACCTCTGGATTCACGACCGGTGGCGGACCCGACCTCCCGAGGAGGTCGGGGGGGGGAGTCGGTCCGGTTCCCGGCCCGAAGAGGATGCCTGAGCCGACCCTCCCCGGTACCATGACGCCCGACTTCGCCGGGGGGGTGCTCCTCCCGACGCCACTCCGGAAGCCTGCATCGACCTGTCCGCGACCCGGGAGGGGGGGATCCTCCGGCCGGGAGCCCGCGGACCCCTCGTGGAAAGGCCGCTCATGTCCGACTTCCGCGTCCCCGGGATCGAGCCCCTCTACTCGGGCAAGGTCCGGGACATCTACGACCTCGGGGACTCCCTCCTCCTCGTCGCGACCGATCGGGTCAGCGCCTACGACGTCGTGCTCCCTCAGGCGATCCCCGAGAAGGGCTCGATCCTGACGCAGCTGACGCGGCACTGGTTCGAGCAGCTCCCCGCGTCGATCGAGCATCACATGATCTCGACCGATGCCGCCGATCTCCCGGAGCCCTTCGATCGGGTCGCGCCGGAGTGGGGCCCCCGGTTCATGAGGGTGAAAAAGCTCTCGATGATCCCCATCGAGTGCGTCGTGCGAGGCTACCTCGTCGGCAGCGGCTGGAAGGAGTACCAGGCCACCGGCACCGTCTGTGGCATCGGTCTCCCCACGGGCCTCATCGAGGCCTCTCGCCTCGAGCATCCGATCTTCACCCCCTCGACCAAGGCGGAGGAGGGGCACGATGAGAACATCTCCGCGGAGGAGGCGGGGCGCCAGGTGGGTGAGGAGCTGGTTCGGGACCTCGAGCGACGCTCGGTCGAGGTCTTCGAGTTCGGACGGGAGTGGGCCCGGGAGCGCGGACTGATCCTCGCGGACACGAAGTTCGAGTTCGGCCGCGTGGGGGGGACGGGGACGCCGGTGCTCGCCGACGAGGTCCTGACCGCGGACTCCTCCCGCTACTGGCCCGCGGATCTCTACGAGCCCGGCGGCAGCCCGCCCAGCTTCGACAAGCAGTATGTCCGTGACTTCCTCTCGCAGCAGGGTTGGCGCGGCGATGGGCCGCCCCCGACTCTCCCGGATGAGGTGGTCGAGGGGACGGCCGCTCGCTACCGGGAGCTCTACCATCGAATCACCGGCGAGCACTGGAACGGAAAGGCGCAGTGATGACGAACGAGAAGCGCGTCCTCATCGTGATGGGGAGCGACAACGACTACGAGACGATGAAGCCGGCCGCGGATGTCCTCCGCAAGTTCGAGGTCCCGGTCGAGGTGCGGGTCTGCTCCGCCCACCGGACGCCGGAAGCCGCCCATCGCCTCGCGAGCAATGCGCGGGAGAGCGGCTTCGGGGTGATCATCGCCGGCGCGGGCGCGTCCGCCCACCTCGCGGGAGTGATGTCCGCCACCGCGACGGTCCCGGTCATCGGGGTTCCGATCAACGCGAGCCCGATGCAGGGGATCGACTCCCTCTACTCGACGGTTCAGATGCCCGGAGGGGTCCCGGTCGCCTCCATGGGCATCGGCTCGAGCGGCGCGAAGAACGCGGGGCTCTTCGCCGTGCAGATCCTCGCCACCGCGGATGAGCGACTCGCCACGGCCTACGCCGAGTTCAAGGCAGCGATGGCTCGGGAGGTCGAGGCGAAGGACGCCCGTCTGCAGGATCGGATCGCCGCCGGGGACTGATCCTGTCGTCGCCGACCCCCGAGGGCGGTCGAAGGCGGAGGTCACCGGGACAGCAAGGAGACGGGCAAGCAAGGAGGGCGGAGTGGGGCACGCGCGTGCCTCACTCCGCCCTCTTGTTCGTGCGTCTTCCACCGCGCGTCTTCCACCGTGCATCTTCCTCTTGGCCGAGCGGTCTCTCGAACCGCTTCGCTCACCGCAGGGCGGCGAACGGGGGCTGAAGAACGCCGTGCTCCGTCACCCAGCCCGCGACCAGCGCCGCCGGCGTGACATCGAAGGCCGGATTCCGGAAGCGAACTCCTTCCGGAGGAGGCCCCCCCCCGACCGCGCCCCAGACCTCGTCCGGGGAGCGCTCCTCGATGGGGATCCGATCCCCCGTCGGGGTCTCCAGATCGAAGGTGGTGGACGGCGCCGCGACATGGAAGGGGATGGCATGGCGCGCGGCGACCGCCGCGACTCCGTAGGTGCCGATCTTGTTCGCGGCATCGCCGTTCGCCGCGATGCGGTCCGCCCCGGTGATGACCTGGGTGATCTCGCCCCGCGCCATCAGATGGGCGGCGGCGTTGTCGCAGATGACGGTCACCGGGATCCCTGCGCGGGCGAGCTCCCAGGAGGTGAGGCGCGCCCCTTGCAGCAGCGGGCGCGTCTCGTCCGCGAAGACCTGGAAGCGGGTCCCGCGAGCCCAGGCTTCGAAGAGCACGGAGAGCGCGGTCCCCGAGCCGGCGGTGGCGAGCGCTCCGGCGTTGCAGTGAGTGAGCACCGAGGCCCCCTCGGCGACGAGGGGCGCACCTGCCTCGCCGATGCGGCGGCAGAGATCGGCGTCCTCCTCGTGGATGCGTCGGGCCTCCGCGAGGAGCTCCCGCCGAAGCTCCATCCCGGTCATCCCGGGCCTCTCGCTGCGCTCGCGCAGGAGGGTCTCCATCCGATCGACCATCGTCGCGAGGTTCACCGCGGTCGGTCGGGCGTCGCGAAGGAGAGGGAGCGCGCGCGTCAGGGCATCGCGAACTGCGGGGAGCTCCTCGAGCCCACGCGTGGCGAGGCAGACGCCGTAGGCCCCCGCCACGCCGATCGCGGGGGCACCGCGGACGGCGAGCCTCACGATGGCATCGATCATCGTCTCCGGGTCCTCGACGGGGAGGTCGAGCTCCTCGTGGGGGAGGCGGGTCTGGTCGATCAGCACGACGTGCCCGTCGATATCCCCCTCCCAGCGGATCGTCCGCGGATGAAGGGTGGTCTCGCTCATCGGGTTCCTCTCTTCACCGTCTCCCTGTTCTCTGTCTCTCTCGAATCCACGGAGTCTAGCGGTCTCCCCGGCGGAGGAAAGGCGCTCCCGGGCGGTCTTGCTCCTCCGGTGCGGGGATGAGGATACGAACTTCAGTGCCTCGCCCACACACGAGGCGGACCCTCTCCCCGAGTGCCTCGCGAAGATCGGCGGAGAGGGGGCCCCCGCACGCGATCGCGTGCACCGGACTCACCCTCCGTACCCAGGGGAGCAACCCCGGGGCCCCCCGGCCGTGGTGGGGGAGCAGCAGGATCGCGCTCCGGGGGGGTGAGGGGATGCTCGCCAGTCCGATCCCTTCGAGGTCTCCGGGGGCGAGGAGGTCGAGTCCTTCGCCGCGGACGCGGATGACGAGGGAGTCATCGTTGGCCGGCAGCACCCCGAAGGGGCTCTCTCTCGGAGGGTGGAGGGCGTCGAGCGTGAAGGAGCCGACGCGGATTCGATCTCCGGATGAGACCGGGACGACCTCCACCTCGTGGCGCGAGAGGGCGGCGAGGATCGCAGCGCCGAGCGCGGAGTCTCCGAAGCGGGGGGGGACGAGGACTGCGCTCACCGACAGCCGGCGAAGGAGGCCCGGAACGGCGAGGACATGATCGGCGTGGGGGTGGGAGAGGACGAGGAGGTCGATCCGGTCTCTCCCCTCACGCCACAGCTCCCGGTGGAGGGCCGGCGCTCCTCCCTCGGCGAGGTCGACGCTCCCGGCGTCGAGGAGAATCGTCTCCTCCCCCCCGAGGATGTAGACCCCCTGGCCCTGGCCGAGCGGGGGGGCGAGGAGGAGGGTCCCGGTGGCTCTGCGCGGAAGGTTGGGGAGGAAGAGGAGGGCGGCGAGCGTGAGGACGAGGAGGCCCCGGGTCAGGCGGCGCCCGCCGCAGAGGAGCGCGAGCGCCGCGAGGAGGAGAAGGTCAAGGAGGACCGGGGAGAGCGGCGGGGCGATGGTCGGGGTCCCCGGAAGGCGATCGAGCTGCTCGGCGAGTGCGATCCCGACACCGACGAGAGAGTCCAGGGGGAGCGCGAGCGCTCCTCCCAGGTCGGGGAGCGTCGCGAGGAGGGTGGTGACCAGGACTCCGACCATCCAGGGGGCGAGGAGGACGGAGATCGGGGGGCCGATCAGGACCAGCTCCGGGGTGAGATGGACGAGGAGGAGATGGGTTCCGATCCACGCCGCGGAGGCGATGCGCAGGCCCTCGAGCAGACCCGCAAGGCGCCGACCCTTCCGTCCACCCGCGTTCATCGTGCCGGGCAGGGCTCCTCGCCCCGGCGTCCTCCGCTCGAGAGCGAGCGCGATGGCAGCGACCGCGAGGAAGGAGAGCCAGAGCCCGAGACTCCGCTCTTCGTTGGAGACGCCGGTGACGACGAGGAAGGAGAGCGCCCAGAGCTCCGGGAGGCGAGGGCGGACCGCGCGGGAGTGAACGAGGAAGGCCCCCACGCAGAAGATGGTCGCCCGCAGGACCGGGGGCTCGGCGCCCGCGATCAGGGCATAGAGGAGGAGGAGCACGATCGACACCTGCCTTCCGGCGCCTGCGGCCCGAGCGGGGAGCCGCCGGGTCGCGCTGCGCAGGAGGAGCGCGAGGATGCCGACATGGAGCCCGCTGATCGCGAGGAGGTGGGACTGACCGATGCGGCGGAAGAGGGCGCGCTCGTGAGGGGGGATCAGCTCGCGATCCCCGAGCAGGAGGGCGCTCCCCCATGCCGCGCCCCGCCGGGAGGCGTGGGCACGCAGCCCTCTTCGCAGCGATGCGCGCAGGCGATCCGGGACTCCGAGAATCGAGCGCTCGAGGAGGTGGAACTCCTGCGGTGAGGGGATGTGAAACGACTCGCTCTCCCCTCCGACACCGATTGCTCGGACCCGATCCCCGCGTCCGACGGTCACATCACCCCGGACGATCCAGCGAACGATCCGCTCCTGGCGGAGGACTTCTCCGGGCTCCTCGCTCGTGGTCTCCCTCTGACTCCGCTGCGGCGCCGAGAGTCGCACACGGAGGACGGTCTCGAGCCGGTCCGCTCCGTGTCGCGTGTCGAGTCGAGGTCGCGGGGAGCCGACGACGACCCCCTCCAGGCGACAAGGCCCGGGAGGGAGGCATGAGCCGGGGTGGTCGCTCGTTCGACCGGTCGGCGCGTCCTCGGAGGGGAGAGACGCGGTCCCGACCGGTGCCGCGGCCGTCCCGAGAAGGGCCGGGAGAAGCAGGAGGAGCGCGGCGCCGGCGCGGGGGCTTCGATCGCGTCCCCGGGAGCGCCACAGGAGCACCGAGGCACACAGGAGAGCAGGGCCGGTGAAGGAGAGGGGAATCGGAGGAGGGGAACTCGGGAGGAGCAATGCCATCAGCAGCCCCACGAGATAGGCGAGCACCGCCGGGAGCAGAGGGGGAAGCCGGCGAAGCGTCTCTCTCTCCACGGTCGAGAAGGGACTGCGCCCCGTCGCCGGATCCGGCGCGGGCGGGGCTCCACTCGTGTTCATGGCCAGGGGGGAAGAGGGATGGGGCAAGAAGGCTCCGTATGGGGATCGCTCGCCGAGACGACTTTGGCGAACCCCTTCCTTGCTGGGAAGGCTGCCCCGTGGCGTTGTCCGTTGGCGGAGTCCGGGAGCAGAGTCCGGGGGTAGAGCCCGGTAGCGGAGTCCGCGGAGCTTCTGTGCTATCCTGCCTCAACGCTCGTGTGCACCCCCCGACGGAGGAGCCCCCTTGCCCCGACATCTCCTCCTCTCCGCCCTGGCGATCGCGACCCTTCTCACCGGCTGCGCCTGGCTCCTCTTCCTCCGCGGCCCGGGCCTCGCCGCGCCGGAGCGGAGCGACGAACCCCGTGCTGCTGCGCCGATGGAGTCGGAGGCGCCGGGCGAGCTTCTCGACGGATTCTCTCCCGCCATTGCTTCGGAGAGTTCTCTCGGGGACGGTCGCGGCCGGATCGAAGGGACGATCCGGAGGACCGATGGAAGCGGAGCGCCCGGCGCGCGTGTCACCCTGTATCGGTGCAGCCTCCCGGAAGATCTCCTCGAGGCGGAGCAGATTCTCCTCTCCCGGATTCTCGTGGAGGAGGAGACGGAGCGCCGCGACGGCGATGCGAAGACGGGCGGCCTCCTCCCCTCGATCGCGAACTCCCTCGAGGTCCTCGCCGAGACCATCGCCGAGGAGGGCGGGGCCTACCGCTTCGATGGAGTGGAGGCGGGGACCTACCTCGTCACCGCCCAGACTCCTTCCACTGCGCACTCCCCGGCGGCCGAGTTCCTCGTGGTGCGTGAGGCTCCGACCGGATCCGGTCCGATCGATGTCACCCTCGTCGAGGCCTCGACCCTTCACGGCACCGTCCTCGGCGAGGACGGATCCCCGATCCCGCAGGCGCGACTTCGTCTGCTCACCGATCTGCTCCCCGACGAGCGGGAGCCGCTCATCCCGCGGGACTTCCTCCTCCTCGCGCTCTTGCATCCCCGGGAGGTCGTGGCCGAGGTCGATGCTGAGGGACGCTTTGAAATCCCCGGTCTGCCCCCTCTGGACTTTCAGGTCGTCGTCCGAGCGGAGGATTGGGCCACCGCCGTGCTCCCTCAGGCCCTCCCGACCGAGGAGCCGCTGATCGTCATCCTCGCCGGCGGAGGAATGGTGGTCGGTGCGGTGAACGATGCCGAGGGGCGGCCGCTCGAGGGAGTGGAGGTGTCTCTGGAGATCTTCGGGAGCGCGGAGGATCCCTCCCTCCGCCTCGTCGAGCCCTCCGTCGAGGAGAGCGACGCCGATGGGAGCTTCCGCTTCCTCGGCCTCGGCAGCGCGAGCGTCTCGCTGACCGCGCGGGCGCCCGGGTGGCAGGAAGCACGGATCCCCACGCTGATCGTGGAGCAGGGCGGGGTTCATGAGGTCGCGATGCTCCTCGAGCCCGGCGCGGTGATCGAAGGGCGGGTCGTCGACGAGTCGGGGACCGGCCTCGCCGGCATCGAGGTGACGGCCACGGCTCAGGGGGGCGGTCGCCGGGGACGGGTCCGCGAGACCACCGACGAGCAGGGCGCCTTTCGGTTCGATACCCTCCCCTTCCAGCGGCACCAGCTCACCGCCCGCGCTCCGGAGTGGCAGGAGGCGACCCTCGAGGCGGGCGCCGCTTCCCAGGGGGAGGAGGCGCCGGTGGCGATG
>Ga0181578_10002789_pt1 | contig 16204 bp, 8 predicted proteins | sample 071ome_21_FD_148659 | JGI IMG/M metagenome (GOLD analysis project Ga0181578, IMG submission 148659) | Coastal salt marsh microbial communities from the Groves Creek Marsh, Skidaway Island, Georgia - 071401CT metaG (spades assembly) | ecosystem: Environmental > Aquatic > Marine > Intertidal zone... | reverse complement strand
TTCTACTACATATATATATATTTTCTCTCTCTCTCTCTCTCTCTCTTATTAGTCTTTCTTGTTATTCTTTTTGGTCTCGTTTTCTTTCTGTCCCACGACGGCGTATTTGTTCACTAAACTTTTGATCTTTTCTTTGCGCTGACTGGTCATGAAAGCGACGGACGGGTCGAGTTTCGTTCCGCCGGAGGAATCTCCTTTGGCGTGGTCGATAACCGTGCGCACTATTTTCTCCTCGTACTTTTTGCACTGCTTCTTCGTGAGAATGTCCCGGTCTCGTTTGAGTTTGAGTTGCTCAAAGACGTATTTGGTGACTTGCTTGGTCACGCGTTCTTCGTAGGCTTCTTCGGTGAGCGTGCCGGCGTCGGCGGAGGCTTTGCTCTTCTTCGCGTTTGCAGCGGCGAGAGCGTCGTCTTCTTCGCCCAAAGCGGCGGCGTCTTCGGCGTCTTCTCTCGCCCGTTTCGCCGCTTTCGCTTTTGCTTTCGCTCTCTTTTTCTCTCGTTTCAAGTTTGCCGCATTTTGAAAATCTTCAAAGGAGGAAATGTTCATGTTCATGCCTTGATCTTCGTCGGAATCCGTGTCGTTGTGATGTTCCATGGCGGTTTGTGCGGCTTCTTTGGCGGCTTGAATCGCGCGTTCGGCGTCTAATTTAGCTTGTTCCGCGGCTTGTCGCGCCGCGAGCGCAGCTTGGCCTTCGGGTAGATCCGATGCCGCTTTGACGACCGCTTCGCGATGGTCTCGAAGTTTTCGCTCGGCGGCTTCCTTCGCCTCTTTGCGTTGCTTTTCGTGCAATACGAGAAGTTCTTTGTCCGAAAGCGCGTTATCCTTGTTATTCGCGTTTTTCGCAACTTCACTCGCGATGGTGTTCATGCCGTTGTTTTTAATCGAATTCAAAAGCGTCGTCGTGATGTTGTTGTCTTGCTTTGGCGCCAACACGTTCCCGTACGGCGAGATGGGACCGCCGACGGACAAACGCGTCTTATCGCCACCAAGAGCTAACAAACGCATCCATTCTCGTGTGATCATTTTGGACATTTGCTTCAATCCCGCGTTTTCGTGCGATTGATAGTAGTCTTTAATGGTTAACGGGACGCCAGATTTCTTCATCAACTTAAAATCGAACGGAATTGATCGAATGACTTTCAACGCGGTCATCGCATCTTCCTCGTCGTCGTTGCGTCGCGCGCGTTTAGCGAATTTGCCCAACCACTCGTTAAAAGTCGCTAACCCGTTGTGCTTTCCGTACGCCCATTTTTCTTTTTCAGCGTTGGTGAGCGATAATACGGCGTGCATCAAAGCGCGTTTCCCCGCGCCCGTTTTCAATGCGTAGTGGTTTTCATTCTCAACCATAAGTTCCGCCAACGCGAGTCCGATGGAGTTCGTCTTCGAGGACGAATCTACGGTCATGGAGATTTTATACACAGATTTTGCTTCGTCTCTACCAGCTAACGCGTCCGCGTCGACGACTTGGTTCCTCGCTCGCTCTTCCGCTTCTCGCTTGCGTTCAATCGCCGCCTTCATCTTCTCAAAGTCTTCTCCTTCCAACTCGCTGTCGTAATCGGAGTCTTCCATTAACGCCAACTGTCGAGCTTCTTCCTCAGCTTTCTTTCGCATTTCTTCGAGGTCGAAGACTTCGTCGAAGATTTTACCTTCCTCGCCCGAGAGTTTCCGCAAAACTTGTCTCGCCGCTCGCCATCCGGTGAGCATGGCGCCACCAACCGTGTCTGGATGTTCTTTACACGTGTGTTCACCGGCAAAGAATAAGCGTCCTTTCAATTCTGGACGACCTAACTCGTCGTAATCGGCGGCGCCTCGAGAGCTTTTCTTGACGTAGGAGTACGAACCTCTCGCAAACGGGTCTTTGCCCCACGCGGTCGCTTTCGCCGTTTTCACTCTGATTTTCGATTGGTCACCGTTAAAGTGCACTTTTGCCAACTGTTCTACGGCTAAATTTACGAGTTCTTGCTGCGACTCTTCCGTGACGTTGTTTTCCGTATCTTCCGCGTTCGACCCGGCAACTAACGCGATCAGCATGTTTTCACCACAGACTGGTTTCAAGTTCCAGAACATGAAGCATCTCGCGCGATTGTTCATTTTTGACTCGTCGTCGCTGTCCACGGCAACGCCAAAATAATCGCGATCGTCCGACCAAAACTGTTCCTCGAATTCGATGACCAGCTTGTTCAAATTTCCAAAACCTAATCGTTGGACGGCGTTTTGTTTCGCGGCGGACAGTTCTGGAACGAATTCCACGTCGTTGTTCTTGAGACAGCCGAGAGGTACCGTGCACACCACCGCGGAGCCTTCGTAGGTGGTGCCATCAGCGCATTCGACGTTCACACCATCGAACGGATTTTTTGTGCTCGTGACGGTCACCTTCTTGACGATCGAGTTGAGTTTAATTTCTCCGTTCTTTTCGATTTCTCGCGCCAACGCGTCGGTGATTTGACCGTAGCCGTTTCGCACCATGCAATGCGGCCCGCCAAACCCGCCGTACATTTCGTCTTGGTTCCAATGCGGCAACGAAACGTCCCCGAGTTTCGCGGAACATCCGTATTCTAAATTCGCCCAGTGCCAATCGAGCAACCGCTTATCGTCTTTGGAAAACTGTTTAATTTTCTCCATTCGTTGTCGCTTCTTTTCCTCGTTCATGTCGTCGTCGTCTTCGTCGTCTTCTTTGTCGTTGTCTTTGTCATCGTCTTCTCCTTGTTTTTCTTCTTGTTGTTGTTGCTGTTTCTTCTTCAATTTATCCTCTAAAAATTCGCGCTCGAAGTGGACTTTGGTCAAGTCTTCAATCATTTCGCCTAAACCGAGATCTGCCGTGGCGTCTTCGCCTCGCGCCTCTACCGCCTCTCTTGCTTCGTCCATCAACAAGTCTCTTAACTTTTCAATCCTCGCGTCTTTCTCGCCGTCGACTAAACTACCGTCTTTGCCGTCGTATAAAGGACATCCCGGGCGTAACTCGACTAGTTTTAAATCGATTTGAGAGCTGACCTCGGCGGACGGATCCGCGCGAATACCTAACCACGGCATACCCGTTCTCGCTTTCGGGTTCGGTTCCGTGCCCGTCACGATGGAGGCGCCGAAATCTACCGGTGCGGAAAATGTTTCTCTTTCCGTCCACACCCTTCCTCCGACTCGGTCTCTCGCTTCTAAAACGACCACCGGCACGTTTCTCGATTTCAACTGGTTCGCGCACGCTAAACCGGACGGTCCGGCGCCGATGATTATGACCGGTTTCGACGTATCCACGTCTCTCTCGCGAATATTCGGATGCACTTTCCCTTCATCGACTGCCGGAGGTAATCTCCACTTGAAACTAATCTCATCTTCGCCGTCGTCTTCATCACTTTTGTTCGTCTTCTCTTCTTTGTTTTTGTCTTCTTCAAACAACCCGTCGAAAGCCTCCGCGCCTTCGGTTAAATACTTCGTCACCACCTCCTTGATCAACCCTTTCTTCTCACTCAAATCCATGTTCAAACACTCCTCCGACCCGAGTTTCTTCCTGATCATCTTTTCCGTCATCACGTTCATGTCGCACGTTTTCAGCAATAGAATCAACTCCTTCGTGATGGTCGCGTCGTCGACGACGACGGCGGCGACGGCTGCGGCGGCGGAAGCGTCTTCAGCATTCGCAGCACCATCAGCAGTAGCAGCAGCAACGGTAGTTTCTTCTTCCTTTTCCTCTTTTTCCACCAGCACTCCGTAGTTTATCCCTCCGTTCCGTTCCAGCCAATCGAACACGTCTCGTATCATTCGTTCCTCGTAATTCTTCACCAGATCGATCACCTCCTTCACCTCCAGTCTCCTCTTCACGTCTCGCCGCCACATGGTCACAATTTTATTCCTCACGCCTAAATAATGCGCTTCGCTGTTCCCATCTCTCAGCTGGTGCTCGAAATCTTTCTTCTCTAAGAACGACACGCGCTCGAAATCGAGCCCGGCGGAGGAGGCGGCGATTTGTTCCTCGGACAGCGGGAGATTTTCGTCGGAATCCGAATCGTTGAATAAATCGTCCAAGACGAACTTAGAGGAGCGACGGTATCCGACTTTTCGTCGGTGGTGGTGGTGGTGACGGATGTCTTCTTCTTTTTCCGTCGCCATTTTTCTCTTCTTCTTCTCTCTCTCTCTCTCTCTCTCTTCGTGCGCTTTGTTTTCTCCCACACCAACGCGAGAGAGAGTGAAAGAAAAGCACGCGGGTTTAGGGTTTTGCGTGAAACCCTAAACATTCGAGCCCAAAATCTAAAATGGAAAAACGCAACTCCCAGCACAACAAAAAGGATTTCACGCGTCGACGACGACGCCCGTCGTCTCAAAATAATCATGACTACTTTGAGAAAGAAGAAAACGCACTACGACGTGTTGTGCGTCTCTCCGGACTGTTCCCAAACGGAAATCAGAAAAGCCTATCACAAGTTGGCGATACAATTTCACCCGGACAAGGCGAACAACGACGAAAAGGACAAGGAAGAGAAGACGGCCAAGTTTCAGAAGATTTCCGTCGCGTACACGTGCCTGTCCGATCCGAAGGAGCGAGAGAAATACGACGAACGATTGAGCAGGATGGGGAGGTACGGGTTGGCGTCGCGTGCGGTGGATTTTTCGGACGAAGACTTTGACGACGACGACGACGACGACGTGTTTGGTGAGAACGACGACGACCACTTTTCGAATCAAGACTTGGAGAGAAGACTGTTTTGCGCTCGAGTCGGCATCGCGGAGTGCGTGGTGAGAGTCGTGCGAGTGAGTTTAGAGGATATATTCGAAGGAAATAAAGTGTTTGTGGAATCTGTTCCGGTGTTCAAGGCGGATTTCGTGCACAAGAGAGTGGTGCCGTCGGTGGCGCGGGTGAGAGTGGTGGTTCCGAGGAACGCGCGAGACGGCGACACGATATACTGTCAAAGCGACGGGAGTCAAATGCAACGCGTCGCGGTGGTTATACGGGAGAAAGCGCACGAGGTGTTTTCGAGGAGCGAAAATAAGCGAGACGACGTGGTGGCGACGATTCGATTGACGAGAAAAGAGTGCGAGGAAGGCGCGGTTAAAATAATCAAAGGATTGAACGGAAGGGAAATACGATTGAAAGTGAATAAAGGGGCGGTGGAAAGAGGAAAAGATAAATGGCACACGGTAGTTGGCGAAGGGTTTTACGTCTCCAGACCGAGGATGGACGTGAATAACGGGTCCGAGACTACGAATACCGCGAGCGCTCAAAATCGAAGTCGAGGAGATTTGAGGGTTCGATTTCGGCAAATGTCCGGATTCGAGGCGTTTTGGAGGAAAGGCTCTAGATTGTGGTGGGCGAAACGAATCGGTGGATCGATTGTGGCGTACGCGGCGTTAGAATTAGGCGCGACGGCTTTATTACACGTGCTCTTGGACGCGTGGGATATTTTAGAAGGACCCGGAGATCAGTTGTTTTTAGATTCGTTTCCAGGCTTGTACGGGATTATTCCTTCGACGTCGATTATATTCGCCGGACGAGGAAGAGCAGGGAATGAAGGCAGCGAGACGTTGCATAGAAATATAGACAAGGTATGGAACGCGCCTCGCGATATGCCGGATAACATACGATCGGAGCCTCCACCGCGCAGACCGTTTTCTTTTTTTAGGCAATAGTTTTTTTTAGGTATAGAAGAGAAAGTTAATGAAACGTTATTCTTGTTGTATAAATCGCGATTACTGTATTTTAAATAGAAAGCGGGCGCAAACTAAGAGCACTAACTCAATATAATTACCTAATCATACCAATCGTCGATGTTCGCCTGGCCGCCGAATGCATCGGCTAACCCGTTCACGCTGTTCGCGAATTCGTCTTCGGTTTTCTTGCTCTTACTCTTCTTCTTTTTCGATTTGACTTTTTCCGGCGCGACGTCGCTCCAAAATCTATCGTCCGTTTGGTGATTGCCGTACTTTCTCAAATCTGGTTGTCCGGAGTTGATGGGGCCGCCGCCCCAACCGCTCGGCGCTGGTGGGTGACGCTGAAATGATTGACCTGGGTTTGCGCTATTCGTCGCAGTCTTTGCGCCAGCGCCCGGTCGCTGATCGATGCCGTGTCCGTTCAAGCTATCGCTCCACCCTGCAAGTTTTCCGCTCAACCAGCCTTTCGCTTTATTTGCAGCTTCGTTTGCTTTTGCTACCGCGGTATTCAAACTCACGCCATGTGCGGGCGCAGGGTAATACGGTTGAGAACCAAACCCGTCGTATTGTTTTGAGCTAAACATACCACCATTGCCGTATGCGCCGCCGCCGCCGCTACCAACACCTCCAGACGGGAACAATTCGTTATAATCCGGTTGCATGGTCGACGCTTTTTTCCCTCCTTTTTTATTGCTCGTCGGCGCCGCGTACACCGACGCCGTGTCTTGAAACCCGTTGTTCATTGCGATTCTGGCTTGCGCTTCGGCCCTCGCCGATTCCGCTGCTTTACGCATGCGCTCTTCCAACTCTTCTTCCAACGATTTCTCGGTCGTTTTCTTCTTCTTCTTTTCCTTCTTCTCTTTCTTTTCCTTCTTCTCTTTCTTCTCTTTCTTTGCTTTCTTCTTTGTTTTGGGTTCTTTGGGCGCTTTGACTTCCTTGATTGCTTTTTTATGTTTGATCGATTTGTTCTTTTCTACAGTATCGGCGGAGATTTTCCATCCGATTTCGTCGTCCTCCTCGTCGTCGTCCTCGTCATTACCAATCTTCTTGCTCAAACGTCTCGAAGCAAACTCGTCGTCATCTTCGTCCGAACTACTGTTTTCTTCGATATCCTCTTCGCTACTACTATCTTCGCTACTACCTCCGCTCTCGTCGCTGTTCTCTGAATCTTCCTCGTCGCTACTCTCATCGTCGTCGTCGCTACTGCTCAACGCCTTCTCGTCGTCTGGTTTTGCAAACGGATCGAACGTTGCCAACGTCGCCGTCGATTGCTTTTTCTTTTTTGCAACATCCACGTGTGCAGCCATCGCGGCGCCCATCCCGCCGCCGCTCATAGCCGCGACCACCACCGCGCGTTCGTCCGCCGTCATATTTTTCAAATGGTAAGTCCGATCTTGCACGTCTGGAGTAGTTTTCAAATGTTTCACCCACTCTTCGGCGGAAATGCCGCCTAAGAACCTCCCTTCGCAAAATCCTCGAGGTTTCGGCGGAGGCGGCGGTTTCCACCCGTCCTCTTCCTCCTCCTCGTCGTAATCTTTCTTGCGCGTCTTCTTTCGCGTCGAACTACTGCCAGTCGGGAGCAAACTCGGCTTGCCGCTACTCGTCGTGTTTTCAAACATAGAATTCACCGCAGAGGCTGCCACTGTCGTCGCTTTCGGTGCCATCACCACGGGCGCGTTATACTTAGGCAGATCCATCTTCACCGTCTTCTTTTGCGTCTCTTTTGTCTTTTTCTTCTTCTTGATAAAATTTGAGTTCCCGTACGCACTAGGAAACAACACGTTTTCTTCTTCTTCTTCCGATTCCGACTCCGATTCGCTTTCGCTACTGCTGCTGCTGCTACTACCGCTGCTGCTGCTGCCACTACTGCTGCTCTCTTCCTTCTTTTTCTTCTTCTTGCTCTTCTTCTTCTTCTTGCTCTTCTTCTTCTCGCTCTTGCTCTTCTTCTCCTCGCCGCCTCTCCCTTCCGCTTTCTCCTTCAACTTCTCGCGATACTTCTCCGCCCACTTGCTGTTGTACTTCTCCCTCGCCGGCGTGTGTTTCCCAATGTTCCCTTTCTTCCGTAAATACGAGTTCATGCTCTCGTTCCCGCCGTGTCGCATTAAATCCAGCTGTTTCTTGTTCCAACTGTCCATCGTGATCGATCGCACGAACGACACGTGCACCCCTAGACTCCGGTGAATCCCTGAACACCCTAAACACAACCACAAGCCGTTCGACACCGACGCCCAGTCCGGGTTCCCGGTCGGGCAATCCGCGCACGTCAGGTTCCCCGGGAGCGTTCTCTGTATCTCCGCGAGTATCGATCGGTGGTCTGACATTCTCTTTTTTATCTCTCTCTGTCTCTCTCTGTGTGTGCGTATCTCTCGTTTTGAACAATCCGCTTTTCTTTCTCTCTCTCTTTCCGCGGGAGCTCCGCGCTTTCAACTCTGACGACTCGAGGACGAGAACACGACGAGAGGATGCGACGAACGATGGGAATAAATCTCCTCGGTCGGCGTTGCGACTCTCCCTAGTTCCTCTTCTCGTTTCTCCGTCGTGGGGGAAAGGGAAACTGTCTCTCTTTATCTCTCGATCGATACGCGCGCGCGCGCTTATTAATGACGACCAATTTTTTTTCCAATTCTTTCTCAACACGAAAAGATTTCCCCACACAACATACGCGCACATATACCACATCAAGAAATGGCAACGCACCACCGCCAGGCGATGAAGCGACGGTGGGAGCGCAAACACCAACGAGCGCTGCGTTTCGTGGAAGAAGACGACGAAGATGAGACGACGACGACGACGACGACCCAGACGACGACGACATCTGCGTTGCAACAACTCTCGTCGTCGACGAATAACGACGAGAACGAAGACGCGCTCGAAGTCCTGGCAAACACCGTGAACGTGACCAAAGATGGGAACTACGTGACGAAAGAAGAGTTTGATTTCGCGATGCAAGCGGCGCAGAACGCGCTGAAAGCGAAGACGCACGCTAATCACATGCTGACGCTGCAAGCGAAAGCGGCGATGCAAAACGCGGTGATGGCGCTGAAAATAACCGAGAAAGAGGTGAGAAGACTCCTTTCGCGAGCGCGCGCGCGGTCGCGCGGGAAACCATTTTAATCGCATGTTTTTAACGACGCTTTTTCGTCTCTTTCGTCCTTTTCTTTCTTTCTTTTACTGTGCGCTGCGACGGCGACTGACGGCTTTAAAATCTCTATTAATCTTCTATCATCCGCGCAGTGTCAAACGTTGCGAACGCAACTGGCGGATTTGAGAAGAGATCCAGATTTAGCGACGGAGTTGATGATTGAAGACGCGTTGCATCGAGACCGGGAGCAGCTGCGAGTGGCGAAGGAACGAGTGAAGAAATTGTCGAACGCGTACAGGATGTTGCGGAACGAGATCGGGAGGGAGAGGTACGAAGCCGCGGCGTTTGGAGGGGCGAGGCGGGACGGAGACGAGGGAAGAGGAGACGAAGAAGGAGAGCGCGGTATGAGTAGGAACCAGAATACGCTCGTTTCAATTTTACCAGTCGCGATGGAACATCCCATTAAACTCGATGAAGCGCACGAGACGAGGTCGATCGTATTGGCGCAGTTGTGCATGCAGGGCTACGCGTTGGACGATTGCGAAAGGGCGATGAAGGAATTGCAATCGACGGATTTGTACGAGTGTTTAGATTGGTTGGAGGAGAAAGAGGCGTTGCGCGCGGTCTATAACGAAGAAACGTTGATGCTTCGAAGAGAAGAGGAGGAAGAAACGTTCGATGAGGATTCCGAGGAGGAGTCTTCCGCATTCGGCAGAGATCGAGCAGCGAGACGTCGGCAACAGTTGGCAGCTTCTAGATTAATCGACGACGAGACGACAGAAGATGGTAAAAACTACGACGACGACGATGAACGAAGCTCGTTCGAACTAGGCGATGAATTTGATTACGCCAAGTATGATTCATCGAACTTACGGTTGACATCTGAAGAGTTGTACGCGGCGAGATCGAGAGCGGTGCGCGTTTTGTGCGCGTGCGCCACAGATCCGCCATCGCGACAAGAGCTCGAGGAAAAGGAAGTAAAAAGACTAATGACAAAAGTAGAAGATGACCAGTTAGATTTAGAAGGTAAAGGTAGAAAAAATGATTCGTCGTTCGAATCGACGGATTTGGATGAGGACGATTCAGATTACGACGATGACGAAGACGATACCTCTGAAGATTTGAACGCGAAACGTCGAGCAAAGGAAGCTAAGATGAACACGCGCGCAAACCAAATGCTCAACTCACCCATCCGAAAAGGCAAACGCAATTCGGCAAACTCGTACAAAAAGTCCTCGTCGTTGACGTCTGAATTGATTCCGAAGAAGGATCCAGAAGTTTTGAGGAAAGAATACTATATTCGAAGAGACAAGATGGCGTTTAGTTTTCGAGCGATTGTCGCGCTGACAAAACTCGCCGAGTCCGCATCGTCTTCGTTTTTTATCTTACACAATGGCGGGTTACGCGCCGCGACAGAGTGCTTACGTAAATACGGGCAAACGTCGTCGTCGTGTGCAAGAGCGTCGTTTGCGTTGATTCGACAATTCGCCAGAGGTGGTGGAGTAGGCGAGGAGAATGGTTCCGAAGACTTTTTCTCCTCTGTAACGGCGAAACATTTCGTACAAACCGAAAGGTTTCGCATTTTGCCTTTGCTCGTTTTACGCGCCGTCGAGGCACGAATGGAAGATTTTGACGTCGTTTCTGATGGATTGAAGTGTTTGTGGACGTTGATCGCTCTCGGCGGTGATCGAACGAGGAAGCAGTTGCTGAAGAGTAACATCGCGTTTACCATTCAAAGGGCATTGGCAGTTTCAAAAGACGAAGACGAACAATACCGGGGTCGTCGGTTTAAGCGTGTCATCGGGTGTGGATTAGCAATGTGCTTAAATTGCACGGAAGCGCAGGATTTGTTCGCTAGACTGAGCATTCCAGGATTGATTCGAGCAAAGTTGATAGAATTTCCTTCGATTAAGTTTTCTGGAGAGTTTGCAGAGTTGCGCGAGTTTCTTGCAAGCGCGAAGAAGACGCCTTCGCAGTGACGATGTATACTACTAGTACTACTATATTTTACCGCTACATGTAATGTGCTTGTATAAAAATGCTAAAACTTGTATGAAGCTAAAAGCGTGAATAAATTATTTTACCGTTTTTCTTTCTCTTTCCTACTATAGTACGTCTCTCGTTGAATCGTTCTCTTCTTGGGCGGTTCCAGTTGCCATCTCGCGTTGACTCGGTCTTGAAACATTTCGTTCAGTTCTTTCACTGTGCTTTCAGAAAGCATGTTTGATCTAACGTCGCACTCTTCGCATACCGTGTTTTCAGTCATGCATCTCTCGAGCGAGTCGACGCTTTCGTCCGTGATTTCGTTTCTCTGCAAATCTAAACCAAACAAAGTGACGTTTTCAGACAACGCCTCGAATACTTCGTAAGCTCCGGCGTTGTAAATTTTATTGTATCCCACGTTGAGTTGTTCCAAACCTCGATTGTCGCACTCGTCCACCAACAACAAATCCGCGAGACCTTCGGCCGCGACTTCGTCCAAATCGTTCCCTCGCAAGTTCAACAACTCTAGTTTGCTACCTTTTTCAATCTGCGCGGCGAGTGACGATAAAGCATCCCTCACCGTTCTCCCGCCGCCGATGTCGTTGCACGCAAAGTTCAACGATTTCAACCTGGCCAAGTTTCCTTGGTCGAACTTCCAATTCTCAACGATACACTTGAACCCATCTCTCTTCAGCGTATTGCACGATAAATCTAAATGTTCTATGCAAAGTAAACGAAGGAGCTCTCCGGCGTCTTTGACTCCTTCGGAGGAAATTGAATTGAAACCGAGCAGTAAAACTTTTAAACTTTTACTAGCGCCGCCGCCAAAGGCGGACGACGCAGAAGCATCCGGCGATAACAACGCCGCGCACCCTTCGTCACCAATGCCATTGTGCGCCAAATCCAACCGTTTTAACGTTGCCGTTTCGTTGTGCAAAAAAGCTGACGCCAACGCCAACGCACCACCGGCGCCGATTCTGTTTGACATCAAATATAATCGCGTCAAATTTAAATGGAACGAAGCTAACGCAAGTTCAGTAACGCCGGCGTCGCCGATATCGTTCGAGGCTAAATCGAGCCATCGTAAGCGAATCGGATATTTCGCGTGTGGATTTTTGTAACCTTGGCGAATCAAAGCGCCACCTAGGGATTGTGCGCCGTTATTCGTACACCCAGATTTTCTCAGCGCCAGCCTGCGAAGACTCTTCCACCCGTTGCCATTGTTTTCACCTTCGATCGTTCTCGCCACCGCGCGAACTCCGCCGTCGCCGATGCGAAGCGACCAACTCGCATCAAATCTCGAGACGCCGTTTTTCGCCGCCGCCGGACAAATTTCTGTCAACGACTTTTCGCACGCCGCGTGTACTTTCAACCCGACACACGCCAGCGTAAACGGAAGCTTCTCGAAATCTCTCGTGGATGCGTTCCCCGCCGAGTGAGTTGCAAACGCCTGCCAATTATTTTCCAAACACAGCACCAACTCCCTCACGCTTTCGTCGAAATTGTTCACGTCAGGATGATGTTTTCGCACGTGTTCGATCAAATGACTCACGTTACACGTCAAACGCCTCAACTTGAAACCCATCGCCAAAGCTTTAATCTCGCTCACTTTAAACTTCCCGTTATCTCCCAAATCCACCGCCACAATCTCCTCTAAATTTACGCATTTTCTCACCACGTCCATCAAAATCGCCTTCGTGTTACCTCCATTCTCTTGTTTGCACTTGCTCACGTCCAATTTCCGAAGCGACGCTTTCGCGATGTTTGCAATCGTGAGTAAACTTCTCCCTTTACTAAAAATTGCCGGCGTTACCTTCACGCTCCTAAACGCGCGTCTCGCTAACTCGTTCTCGTTCTCTTCGTCGCCGTTCGACGAGAGATTCTCGCGCGTCTTCTTCCTCGCCAACGTCGCCGCGCACAAACTCTTAGCGTCCAACTTGCCGCAAATGATAGACGCAACGTCCACGTCTAACTCGTCTAAATACGGAAACATGAAATGCCTGTTGTTGTTATTAATCGCGTCATCGTCCTCCTCGTCCTCGTCGTGTTTCTCCTCCGCCGCCGTCGCCGAGCACTCCCTCTCGTCCTTCTTTGAAAACGCCTTCCCTTTCCACTCCTTCTCCTGTTCCTCTCGCCGTTCCTGCTCCGAGAAAAACTTCCTCCGGCGAGAGGCGCGCGCCCACGGTCGTCCGTGCCCGCCACTCGCCGCGTTCAGCGTCGGACGTTCGTATTTATTCCTCTGCGAGTCCGACTCTTTCTGCTCCGCGTCGGACCAATCCGACTCGGAATCGGTCGTCGATGCTTCTTCATCTTCGTTCTCGTCGACGTTCGACATCTCGTTCTTTTCGCGAAAAGAAAGTCGCGCCAATCGCGCGGAGAGAACTTCTTCGACGCCAGAAGTGCCGCTCGCCGCTCCCCCGCTCGCCGCTCCCCCGCTCATTTTTGCACAAAGGGAGGAGGAGGAGGAAGAGGAAGAGGAAGAGGAAGAGGAGGAGAAGATGAAGAACGTAGGGGAGAGAGAGAGAGATTAAGAGAGCGGAGTTATTTAGGGTTTCATTATCAGAGTTTTAGGGTTTAGTATTTAGGGTTTTGTATTCGTGGGGAAAAGGGCCGACGAAGAGAGAGAGAGAGAGACGAAGCGCGAAGAGGACGACGACTATGCGCGTTGCGGCGGCGGCAACAACAACAACAACAACAACAACAACAACAACAACAACATCAGGGCAACGCGTTTTGCTGGTGTGCGCGTGCGGCGTTTACGAGGAGGAAGAAGAAGAAGAAGACGATGCGAGAAAAGCGACGACGAAGATTGGAATTCGCTTCGTAACGAACTCGACGGAAAAAAAGGGGTGTTGGAGCGCGATTCGCGCGCGAGGAGGAAGAGACGACGACGACGAAAACGTGATCGTCGAGATTAACGGCGAACCCTGCGTTCGCTTCTTCTCCGCGAAAAAACATTGTTCCGATGATGCTACCGTCGTGGCTATTCGAGCGGTTGGCTTCGCCTCGTCTCGGAAACACCACCACGAGTGTTGTTGTTCGTCTTCGGAAAAGAACAACGAACCCCTCCTCCTCCTCTCTGGATGGAACCAGTTCGGTCAATTGGGCGACGGGAGTTGCCAATCGAGAGCGCCGAGCGATTTTCGACCGGTACCCCTTTTCGAGCGGATGCGCGTGCGCGTGCGAAAAGTCGCGCTCGGTTTGTTTCACTCCGTCGTATTGTGCGAAGGCGGCTCGGTGTACGGGTTCGGCGCCAATCCGCAAATAGGCGCGCCGAAAGAGGTGAAATACTCCACGGTGCCGAGATTAATCGAAGGCGGCGATTTACGCGACGACGATGAAGACGACGAGATTGAATTCATCGGATGCGGATCTCGCCACACGCTCGTCGCGAGCAAACGTCGAGCCTTCGCGTTTGGCTGCAACGCCAAGCGGCAGTGCGGCTTCGCGCCGCCGGACGCGAACGACGAAGACGACTTTGAAGACGAAGACGAAGAAGAACGACACAACGTCTACCTTCCTCGCGAAACCCTTTCGTCGTCCTCCGCAACGACGATTGCGTTCGTTCGCTGCGAACGATGGAGCTCTTTCGTCGGAGTTGTTGTTCAACGATAATTTAGATCTATATAGAACGTAACGTAGCATCATCACGTTTGTAATCGCGCGCGCTTCACGTAGAACAACAACAACAACAAACTTTTTCTCTTCATTTTCCAATTTCCAATGCGACGCGAACGACAACAACACCAGTCGTCGTCGCTCTTCCCACCGTCCACGGAAAACTTCCTCCGCCACTCCTTCTTCCTCTCTTCGTACGCGTACTTTTCCTACCGCGTCGTCTTTCAAACCTTGCACTCCAGCCGGATTGATGCGGAAACTTTGACATCATCTCACGTCGACATCTTCCGGGGAAGCGCGCTTTTCTTGCACTCGGTTTTGGAAACGTGCGCGTTCGCATTGATGGTGCTTCCGTTTTGGAGGAAACTGTTCGACAGAGCGATGTTCTTACCGATGAGCAGCGGGTCGTTCTTTTTGCGGAGGTTCTCGATGAAGACGACGATTTCGACGACGAGCGGAGGAAGAGGAAGGCGGAGGAGGAAGAGCGCGTTCGTGTCCGTCGCCAGCGGAGAGAACGAAAAACTGTTCGAGGAAGATTCGAAAAATTTTACGACGACGACCGGGACGATGAAATCGATCGAGTCGAACGTTTCGAAGCTGGAACGAATGACGCCGGTGTTTAGTCGAGAGTTGATGGCGTTCGTGAGTGGGAATAAGAGCGAGTTGTACGAGAAGACGTCGATTAGAAAGACGAACGCGCCGGGGGCCGGGAAGAAGGAGGCTCTCGTCGTCGTCGCGAAGAGGCGAAAAAGAGGGAACGGGGAAGATTTTCGGCAGCCGACGAGTCAGTTTTTATCGATTTTTAGCGTCGGTTCGAAGAGTAGCGGTGGGAGCGAGAGCTCGGTGTTATCGCTGACGGACGAAAGTTGCATTCGGCCGAGCGAGTTGGCGAAGAAACATTTTCCGGCGATCATGAATGCCGTGCGGGAGGTAAACGGGATGAACGTGAGAGTGGTTGCGTTGAGGCCGAGCTATAGGTACGAGGAGAAGAAGAAGATAGAGAAGAAGAAGAAAAAGAAAAAGAATGGCGCGAAAAACAATGATAGCGAAGAGGATGAGGACGGACGCAGAAATGCTGAGAACAATAACACGAGAAGGAACTATTACTTGGAAGAAATCATAGCGAAAAGCAATCGACTGAACCGTCGGCTAAAACCGAAACGGTTCCCGATTTCGGATTGTTTATACACCGTGTACGCGTGTTTAGCGAAAGACTCAGATTGCGACGTTTCCGATGTTGGCGTGGAGGCGGAATTTTTAGGACACCCGGTACAGAAAATGCCGTTAGAAGTAGGTGATATCGTTTGCGTGGACCCTCTGGCGAGAAGTCGAATGTTCAACGCGGGAGAGGCTGTTTTAGAGTACAACGAAGACGACGAACAAGAACAAGAAGAAGAAGAACAAGACGAGGATAACGAAGAGCACCGTCTGCTCCAAAAGAATATCTTCGCCAAAGCTGGCAAAGGATGCGTCGTCTTGGTCTTTGACATGCTCCATCCGAAATACGAACGAAACGGAACAGCCAAGGGCATCGCCAAGTGCGTAGAAGAAATGACCAGAGTTTTCGGCGACGAAAAGAGCAGCGCGTTTGAAAAACTCGCCGTAAGCATCAAGTGTAATCTATCGTAAAAGCATGATGGTATATTATTTCATCGTTCTTCTTCATCTCCTTCGTTTTCAGCTACTCCTAACCAATCATCGTACCCGATCCATCCGTCGTCTCTATAATACATACCCGGTCTGACCGGAACTCGCCCCGGCGTCGTCCGACTATCTACCGCTGCCCACCACTCCGCTTGCGTGCGAATCCTCCTCTCTTTCGCGAACTTTCTCGCTTTCTCTCGCGCTTCTTCGAACGGTAACGGTCTCCCCAACCAGTCGTCC
>Ga0181578_10002784_pt1 | contig 16209 bp, 6 predicted proteins | sample 071ome_21_FD_148659 | JGI IMG/M metagenome (GOLD analysis project Ga0181578, IMG submission 148659) | Coastal salt marsh microbial communities from the Groves Creek Marsh, Skidaway Island, Georgia - 071401CT metaG (spades assembly) | ecosystem: Environmental > Aquatic > Marine > Intertidal zone... | reverse complement strand
CCGTTACTGTATCGGCTAGCGCAACTCATACTCCGACTCAGACTCCGACTCCGAGCCCGTCTTTAGTTTGTTCTTTATATTTCGATAATTACGACAATACAGGAGAATATAGCGAAAGTTATAAAAATTGGGGATTATATAGGATTGTATCTCAATATGGAGAATAGCGTGGAAAAGAAAAAGTATCATATTATATTACATCAATATCAAGATAAAGACAACTTTATTCACGAAATGCTTGCAGAAAGCAGCGTTCAGAATTCTTTTGTTCCTGCTAGACCTTGTTCTTGTGTTATCCCTAATCCCCAAAGCAGAATCTTAACTTATGAATTGTCTGATGATGAAGCTGAAAATCTACTAAATGACTCAAGAATAAAAAAAATACAACAAATTAATCCAGATATCAAAAGAACATTATTTGATATCGGTGTTGATAGACCAAAGCTAGATAATCTTAATACCTCCAATATTTTATCTAGCAATTCTGCCTATGGCAGTCAATATGCCACTATTGATCTTACAGATACTTCTGATGTTGATATAGTGATTGTAGACAGCATTGTTGCTCCTAATCACACAGAGTTCCTAGAAGATACACCTCCTGTTTTCCCAGATGATAGTCATTTAGAACAAAGGGTCGGAGCCAGTAGCAATAGTAGGGTTTTCCAGTTTAGATTACTAGATAATACTAGAGGTAATTACACAAACGATGATCATGGAACACATGTTGCTGGAATAGCGGCCGGTAAAACGCAGGGTTGGTGCAGAAACGCCAGGATCATAACTACTAGTTTTTATGATATAGAAAATAATGCACAAGAAATATTAAACTGGCATGTATCAAAAGGCGGGACAAGGCCCACCATTATGAATAATAGCTGGGGATTTAGCTTAGCTTATATACCGGCTTCTTATGTTCAGTCTGTGAATTATAGAGGTACAAATTATGTTAAGCCTTCTTTGCTTAGCTTGTATCCTGATTTTCAAGATCGACCAAAACAAGAGCGTGTTGAAATTATTACTGAATGGAGTTCTTTTTTTACCAGCAAAGGTATTTGCATAAGAAATATCTATACTCAACATCCAGATAGATACTATTCTTTTTTTGACGACTATTATCCTGATGGTGAATATTCAGTAGAACTAAGCTTTATTCCTGCTGCTTATGATGCTGTTAATGACGTTATGAATGAATTTATTGAGAGTGGTATTATAGTTACCGCTGCGGCTGGTAATTCTAGTTTTGAAGTTGTTCCTTCTGGAAGTATTGATTATGATAATTCCATAGATTTTGGAGGAAATAATTTGTGGCATTATAACAGAGGTGCCACTCCAGCATTTATTAAAAACAATAACGATTCTTCAATAATAAATGATGTGATTTCTGTTGGCTCTATAAGTAATCACAACTACAAATCAAGATTTAGTTGCTGCGGTTCTGGAGTTACTGTTTTTGCTCCTGGTGCCGGTATTAACAGCTCTGTGTTTCCTTTGTCACCCCCAGGATCTTACATCAACAACAATATTGAGGATACTACTATATATAATGGCACTAGTATGGCAAGTCCGCAGGTCGTTGGTGTTTTAGGTGTTGTGGCTCAGCAAAAGAAGAATAGCGGAGAAAATTTAGTTAGCTCTACTATTAATCATACAGTTACTGTAAATACTACATCTGATGGCAATAGATTTTATATAGATGGAGTATTAGCACCAATATTACCTATGTATGAAGGTAATACATATATATTTGATACTAGTGCTTTGGGGGCTATCCATCCTTTTAATTTATCGACAGTGCCTGATGGTAGGATAAATGGAAATTACGACAGTAGTTACAATTATACTCAAAATGTTGTTATTACTAGCACTTCCTTACAAATTATAGTCCCGGTCGGAGCTCCCAGACTATATTATTTTTGTGAAAATCATGCCAGAATGTCAGACTATAACCCTACTAACGCCGTAGAAAATTATGGCTATTTTGAAGTTTATTCCCACCCTACAGCAGGTTGGCCATCAAATAGCAGCCAGTCTCAAGCTAGTGGTATAGCATATATTGAAAATAATTCATCTTACAATATATATGACACAGGTCTGGGCTCTAGCGGGGTAATAATAAATGATGGTTTTTTTGATGATTTTGGTTTAGATTCTACTGTAAACAATTTGGCTAAATATAGCTTAAAAGGGGCTAGTAATAGATGTATTGCTTTGGATGCTACATATCAGACATGTGGCAACGCTTTAGATAAACCATTGGCTGTTTATGGAGATATTTATGATGGTAGCGGTGGCGCAAGCGGAGATATTGATGATGGGGATGCTCCTCCTTTACCAGACGTTTCTGGCTCAGACATATCTGGCATAACAAGTCAGCAAGATTTTGAAGACGACGATATGACTTTAGAAATTATTAATAGGATTAATCTAAAAACAAAAAATTTGAGAGAATAAAGCATGCCATACAACGAAAATGTTGATAGACCACAATATTTTAATTTTAGCGACCCTGGTTGTTGCGCTAGCGGTGTGCTTATTAATTTTAGTGGCGTTCCTATGCATCCTCACGAAACTTATACTGTGGTATTTGATTGGTATAGCACAATGCCTGCCCTGCCTATAGTAGAGTTTTATCCTCTTTCTTATACCGTAACTCCAACAGAGCAAAATAACAACCACATCGTATCTACATTTATGAAGTCTATTACTAATTTCAATTACGATAATAGCACCAAAAATGTTATAGGGGTAAGAGTCTATGATAGTTATGGAAGATTTATTTACGAAAATATTGGTATAGTGAAATGTGGAGAAATTTGTACAGAACAGGGTAAGCCCAGATTTGAGTATGTGGCCAGTAGATATCCTACTCCTACTCCCAGCGTTACGGCAACTATTACTCCTACTCCAACACCACTGCCCAGTCTGTCGGCTTCTGCTACACCAACACCTACACCTACGCCTAGTCCTTCCTTGACAGATTGTGAGGCTTTAGGATATGACAATTTCAATGTAAACAGCTCATCTGCTTCTTCAAGTACTAACTGGGGTATTTTGAGAGTTGTGTCTCAGTATCTCAAATAGAAAATAAGGAATTGATATGTCAGAATATTATGAATTTACAGTGTGCCTCAAAGACGCATCTGATAAAGATGTTTTTGTGCAACAAATGGCTTCTGATGTAAAAATGTTAGAATCCAATATACCATCAAGATCTTGCAAAGTTATATCTGAACACAATAAATATATACAATATAAACTTACTCACGAAGAACACAAAGAATTAAAGAAAGACCCTAGAGTTCTTGCTGTTCGTCAAGATGTCTCACACGCAAAACCTGTTTTATATGATAGTAATCATGGTATGAGCAGTAGATTACGAGATTTTATGGAATCTAATAATGTTTATGCCGATAAGCATTTCAGAAGATTACAAGACAAAAAAAGAGATCAACTAAGATTACAAAATTATACAGGAGATGAATTTGCTAAAGTTTCGCTACCTACAAGCAGCGGTATAGATATAGTAGTTGTTGATGAAATTGTTGCTCCTAATCACATCGAATTTACAGAATCTGCAGATCCAGATTATGGAAGCGAAGATGCTGCTTATGTTACTAAATTAACAAACACTAATTCAAATAGTAGAGTTTATACGATTGGGGGTTATATTGCGTCTAGTATTAATGGCTATCATGGTACACACGTAGCTGGTACAGCCGCAGGCAAAACTCAAGGATGGTGTAGAGACGCCAGAATAATTAATTCGGACTTTCAGCTCTTTACCAGTGTAGTTTCAGATGGTCAAGGAGGCTCTGCAGGAAATTATTCTCAGAACATACTAAATTGGCACAATTTCAAAATAACCAATGGAATAAATCGTCCTACCATAGTTAACCATAGTTGGGGCATACCTTGGCAATCAAGCTCTCAGGTCGAAGAGTATCCTTGGACAATCAGAATGTCTTGGGTGAATTCGATTTATTATAGGGGAACTACCTATCATAGAAGCAGTTTTCCAGCTTGGCCTACTGAACTTCTAAGTTCGCCATCTTTGCTTACGGTGTACGATAGGTGGCATGTATTGTATGAACATTGGCTGTATTTCTTTTTAGAAAAAGGTATATGTTTTTATGAACTAGGTAATGTATCTAGTAATGCTTCAAGCGAAGCTGAGGTTATTATTTCTCCAATAGCAATATTAAATACATCTATAAACAACGCCATTAAAGCTCATACTGATGCTGGGATTATAACTTGTTGTGCTGCTGGTAATGATTCTTGGCCCATACTCGACGGATCTACCTCATCAGATCCTTTTTCGGATTGGCATAATTCTATAAACTTTACTGATCCAAATACTGGTATTACTTATGATTTAGAATATAATCAAGGAGGAAGTCCAGCTAATGCTACTAACGATGATTCAATTATTATTGTTGGTAATATGGACCATAATAACTATAAAGCGATGAGTAGTCAATGTGGAACAGCAATAACAGTTTATGCTCCTGGACAGGAGATAAAAAGCTCTGTAAAACCAGTGGGGATTACTAGCGATGGAGTATTTGATGAGCATGAATTATATGCTAAGTTAGATGGTACAAGTATGGCTTGTCCTCAGGTCTGTGGAGTGTTGGGCTTGGTTGCTCAACAGCAAATAAACAACGGAAATCCCTGGCCTATGGACAATAGCAATGCTCAAGCTAGTGGTGTTGCTTATCTTACTTCATCGTCTTATAATAATCTTTATGATTCAAATGTTCCGTCTGGCACTGTTCAAGAGCCTGCTTATACTTTTGAACAGAAAATAGGTGACGGTTTGGCCAGTATGCCGTGGGCTGCTGAGGCAGGCACTAGTCTTCGGGGTTCTCCTAATAGGGTTCTATTTTTTGATACTGACGTATTGAGATGTGGAGAAGCCTTAGATAAACCTCCTTGTCTATGGGGTGAATGTGATATTGGAGATAGTGGAGGAAGTGCGGGCGGAAGTAGTGACACAGGTTCGGACACAGAAACAGATGGTGGAGATGGAGTGTTTTTACCTGTTCCAGAAGTATCAGAGCAAGAAAATAAAAATATTAATCAGATAGATCAAGATATACAAGAGATAATGCAAAATATAAATAACAAGACTGCTAATCCAGATACACAAGAGACACTTCAAGATATAAACGACAATACTACGAATTTAGATACACAAGAAGAGCAATCAGATGACAACGATAACAGGTGGTGGTGGCTAAAATAGGATCATATTAAGATAGAGGAATATGTCAAAATTATATGTAACAACACAATGTGGATCCGATGGATTTAGGATCACATTCGAAAATATCAAACTCAAACCTAGACATTCCTACACGGCATATGTAGAGAGTCTAAAGGTACTACCTAAAAGAACAAGAGTTTTTATAAATCCTACTAGTATTAATATCAAGCCAGATAAAGATGTTATTGATATTATTAGTTATGCTAGAGTTAGATCTCTAAGAACTTTGGATAATTCTTGTAATGTCGTTTTTAAATTAACTGTCGTAGATAACGTTACAAATAAAACGCATACTGTTAGGTATTTGACTGCTGTAGTAGGAGATTTATGTGCTACAGCTGGAACACCTTTAACTTCCGATGTGCCTACGCCAACTCCATCAATAACACCTTCTAGAACACCTAGACCGACACCAACTGTAACACCTACGCCATCTCCAACACCACCAACATGTGGCGTAACAAAAAGATCTTTATCTCTCGTTAATGGTGGAAGAAATTATCAGGTTAACGATAAATTTGATGTAACAGATAACTACAAAAGCTATAGAGGAACTTTAATAGTTACAAACATTGGTTCTTCTGGTAATATTACCGATTTTGATATATGCTATCCTGGTTACGGCTTTGAATTTACCCCTGTTGTAGAACCTCATGATTCTGTAATTGGTATAGAAGCAGAATTTGTTGGTAATACTAATTTTTTTGTTTGTCCACCTTCTGAGAAAGATGAATGCCCAAAACCTGGTGATAAAGTAACCAAAAAAGCTGTTGACAATACCGATAGTAATTCTCCTAATGGAGACAACAATGTTATAAAACTAGACGATGTCACTGGATTACAGCCTGGAATGCCCGTATCATCAGATGACCCCAATAACAATATTCCTCCAGGTACTGTGATTACAGATGTGAATCCTGATACCGGGGAAGTGACTGTTTCTAATCCTGTTGACATTACAAACGGTTCTGATATAGACTTTACTCATCCAGATCCTCGTGATCCTACTGTGCCAGGAGGCCCTTTAGACCCGGCCGCTCCTCCTCCGGGGCCACCACCTCCACCGCCTCCTCCTCCCCCACCACCGCCACCGCCTCCTCCTCCACCGCCTCCTCCCGGACCACCTCCACCGCCGCCAGGACCTCCACCTCCTCCGCCCCCACCACCGCCACCGCCTCCTCCCGGACCACCTCCTCCGCCACCGCCACCGCCACCGCCGCCAGGACCTCCTCCACCACCGCCTCCACCAGGACCGCCACCTCCTCCACCGCCTCCACCGCCTCCACCGCCTCCACCGCCTCCTCCCGGACCACCTCCACCACCGCCGCCGCCGCCAGGACCTCCTCCACCACCGCCTCCACCAGGACCGCCACCACCTCCTCCGCCTCCACCAGGACCTCCACCACCTCCACCGCCGCCTCCGCCGCCTCCGCCTGGTCTGGGTCCAAATGATCCTCCTTGTCCAATTAAGCTATATGCTTGTGAGATCAAAGACAGCTATCGAGCAGCTACCAATACCAAAAGAGGTAGGCTATATTGGAAAGATGCGAGAAGAGATAACTTTACTCATATTATTATAGAAGCCTCATATGACGGAGAGCCGTTCGAAAGAATTAGAGCCTTCCAAATTCTCAACGAAGGCTTCATACTTATACATATTTATCCTCAATACAGCAAACAACAATATAGAATTTCCCTGGAAGATAGATACAATAGACCCTATATTACTTCTGATATAGCTTGTGAATCTAATTTAGTAAGTTTTGAGTATGGGCCCATATGTGGGAATAAGCCACCATGGGAGGATGATGAAGAAGATAGAGAGAATGATGGAGGAGGACCACCACCGCCACCACCAGGACCACCTCCTGGAGGCGGAGATCAAGACAACGATAATGATCCTCTCAATCCAGACGATGATCCTCCTCCTCCAAGACCACGACCTCCTAACACTCCTACTCCGACAGCCAGCCCTACAGTAACCCCTACACCAACACTTACTCCTACAGTAACACCAACATTAACTCCGACTACTTCTGTCACCCCAACTCTCACGGCCACACAGACAGCCACCCCTACTGCAACACCTACTGTTACTCCTACTTTATCATTAACTCCAAGCATAACTCCTACACTTAGTCTAACACCATCAATTACTCCTACACTTAGCTTAACACCATCGATTACGCCAACAATTAGTGTTACTCCAAGTATAACCCCAACCGTTAGTGTTACAGCTAGTACCACTCCTACACCAACTCCGACAGCTTCTCCCACTCCGACTCCAACACCGACTATTTCTGTTACGCCAACCATAACACCCACTGTTACTCCAACTCCAACTAATGAATGCTGTTATTTTCAGTGTGATTATTTAGCAGATAATTGGGTGCTATCTAATACTCTAGCAGATGGCTATGTGGAAACTACAGATGAATTTGGCGACTCTACTCTTCCTTGGTCTTTAACTCTTTATGGGGGTAATTCTGATAGATATCAAGATCAAAAAGGACTAACAACATTTTCTATAGAAGTTCCAGAAGCCACCCTTATTTGTTTTAAGTGGGCATATAATACATTAGATTCAGAAAGATTTGATAGAGCAGGTTATTTTGTAAATGAACATTTTGTTATGCTTGCTGATGCTCCTGCCAATAGAGACACTGGTGAGTCTGAACAGGGCAGAGAAGTTGCTATTGTTGTTTTTGGTACGAACACGTTTGGTTTTTACGTAGAGACCGACGATAATCGTTATGGTCGCGGTGAATTATATATTACAGATTTTGTAACCACCAAATGCTCTAGCATTAAATGCGAACCTCCTCTGCCTACCCCTGATCCCAATGGCGGCGGAGGCGGCGGCGGTGGAGGTCCAGGCCCCGGTCCAGGTCCCGGTCCAGGCCCCGGTCCAGGTCCCGGTCCAGGCCCCGGTCCAGGCCCCGGTCCAGGCGGAGGCCCCGGTTCTGGCGGCCCAACTAGTGGTGATGACGATACATTTACGGGAGAATGCATATGTTTACCAGAATATCCTGTTGAAGAAATTAAAGTTTCTGTATCTGATGATGAAGCATATTATCAGTTTGAGTTTACTGATGATCCAGAGAAAATATTTGATCCTACAGACGAAAATCAAAAACTTTGTTTTACTCACGATAAAATATATAGATTTACAAATATTCCTTATACTCATCCCATGACCATACTAGATGGACAGGGAGCTTTTGCTGACTGGATAGTTATTAGTGGCGAAAATAAAACAACCTACAGAACTACAGAAGGTTTTCACTATTATTATTATCCAACTATGACTGTATACTGGGATCCTTTTGCTATAGATGAAGAAGGTGATGTTCCAGCAACGTTATTCTCATATCATTCATCTGACGGTGATTTTATGGGTGGTTATCAAAGATTGGCTTATAGGCCGAATATTTGCGAGCCTACTCCAACGCCAACAACATCTCCTACTCCTAGCCCAACGCCTTCGCCAAGAGTAGATCTGAGAGAGTCCTGGTTATCTGTAGAAACAGTTGGCTATTCTCCAGAAGTAAAAACAAGAGGTATTGTTTCTCACACCAATAGAGAAGTCATACTTGCTCAACCACCTGAGCAGTATCATAAATCATACTATGAAATCAACGCATTGGCTTCGAATACTAATAATACTTTGATTTATTATAGCAATAATTCTATGGATACTATGTATCATAGTGTTGATAATAGGCTGACAGCGTCGATTATGTCTCAGGACTTACTATTTGCTGATCAGACTAGAAGTAAATATATACAAAGTTTTGGTTCGGTAGATGTTATTGTAACACCACTAATTAATTCAGAGATTAGATCTACGTTTGATCTATTGGGCGTTTTGATGGGATACGATATGAATTCTATCTACCCAGGCATTTTGAGGAACCCATATCAGAGTAACGAAACATTTATCGCGAACAAGGGTAATATACTTGATAATAGTTTATTAGATATTTCTGCGTTCTCTTTCAACAGTAGCGGGGCTGTTAATTATTCATTAAACGATTTATCTATAGCAATTAGTAATATATCTGTATTCTATAATCAAAGTAAAATTATTACAGATTTTCATGTTGTAGATAAACACGAAAATACTCATGATTATAGTCATAAAAAACTAGATTATCATGCAATAGGTATTAATAGTGGTTTATTGGATTCTCACAACAGACTAGACTATAGTGTTTTTGTAAATAATTCTGGATTAACTACTTCTAGGCTTGATCTCGAATATATAATCAAACAGACCACAAATGCCGAGACACAATCTTATAGTGCCGTAGATGTTAGTAGACACGATATTGACGCTATGTTAATAGATACCGAAAAGAAGCCAGAGAACAAGAGAAATTTGATCGACAGCCTAAATTACTTGAATTACAGCGTCCATAATCTGGACAGAACAAATATTATTGATAGTCTTAATTATTTAAACTATAGTGTTCATAGTATAAATACTGGAATTATTACTAGCAGAAACGATATTTCTTATTCTATAAGCTATGACAATAACTCTATTATACAATCCCGTCAGCATTTTGATTATCTCATTAATTATGAAGGATATTTAATAGATTCATTAACTAATATAGTACTAATGCCAACATATCCAAATATGAGAATTTATAATGCTGGATTATTACTGTGGGAGACAATGTTCTCTAATAGATATGATTCAACGATGGTCCATAATTCGTTTGATTCTGTTGAAACATTTGCTGGTCGTACTAATAGTTCTATTATATATAGTAGCTATGATTCTTATGAGTGTTTGCAAGGATTTGGTCATACTATACTTGATAGTAGCTATGATGCTATTGAAACTATATATAAATCTAATCATGATTCATTCAGAAATAGTTTTTATGTCATAGAAATGTTAGCAAATGATCCTTATCAGATTAATATTAGCTCTATAGTTTTGGATGTTATGACAAGAAACAATAATCCAGCCACTACTTTTGCTATACAAAATATACCAACAAGATATATAGTCCCTTAGGAGATAAAATGGGTTGTATTTTTTTTGAAGGATTTAATCACAAAAATTCAGATCACACCAACCTAGATATATCATATTGGTCTGGTGACTATGGCTATAATTTTATAGATGGCAGAACTGATACCTGTCATATCATTCCTTCTAGGTCGTCGGAGGATAGCGACCTAAATAATAATAAAACCTTATGGTTAAGTGGATTTCCTGCTATTACTGGAGATAATACATATTATGGTTTTGGGGCTTTTATAGGACAGATAACCACTAACACTAGTGGCAATGGAAGCTCTTTTCCTTACCGAGAAAATATCGTATCTTTCTATGATGATTCTACAGAAATATTCCGACTAAATACAACATGGATGACTCAATCTGGAATTGCTATTGAATTAGAACAAAATGGTTCTTATACAGAAATACCTCTGTATTACAGTCCTTTGCCAGCGAACGCATCAGAATATGCAGACACAGAATTGCTTGTTCATTTTGATGGAGGCACAAATACTGAACATCTGACAGATTATTCTTCTAATGGCCTGACTGTTTCTCTTAACGACGACGCTGGTAATGGTAATTTTATTACAACAGATTCAAAATTTGGAGATAATGCCCATAATTTTGATAGCGCGGCATCAAATGGTATCGATATTATAATGGATAAAACTATTTTTGATAATGACTTTACTATTGAATATTGGTTTAAATTTGGCACAGGTGTTGTCTTTTGTAGCTTCTTGAATTTGGTTGGATATACAACCTCTTCTAGTCAGTATGACGATCTTTTGTATAGTTTTGGCGCTGAACAGTTTAGTACTTCTAAATATGGATATACATGGCTTGCTAATAGCGATAGTGGGCAGTCTGTTAGTACTGACTTTAATTATCATCATATTGCTATTGTTAGAAACGGAAATACTATTACCCAATATCTTGATGGCGTACCTATTATAATAGACGCAAACAACAATACTGATCTAGATGTATCGTCAGATAGCAGCTTCATTTCTAACGGTAGTGATAATGATTATATTTTGGTAGCAATAGGGTACGATACTTATGATGGCTATGTTAAGACAAATGGTCAGAGTACATCATCTACTTTGATAATAGACGAACTTAGAATATCTTCCGTCGCTTTATATACTAGCAATTTTTCTTCATCCCTACCGTCTGAACCATTTCCTAATAATATTATTTCAAATAATTCTAATCATTCTATTGATAATCGCACATATACAATTTCCTCAAATAACGATCGTACTCACCTCAGACTACTAACGCCCAGAAACAGAATAGATTTAACATCTGTTGTGGACGATATTTGCAACAACGAAAACCAAGAGATAGTTACCGCTTCCGCTATGTATCTAGAGGTATTTGGACAATCAAACGACGGTACAGATCCTGCAACAACAGGCACTCTGCATGTTAAAGTTGATGGCGTGGAAATCACTCCTGCTACAGGCATATCTGTTAGTGGATTTAATAATCTGAATAAAGTAGCGTTTCATGGTACTCATCATGCTAGTGGTGAATGTAGTGGTTATTATGATGGAATATCACTACAGCCAGAATATAGAATTGTTGACGATATGTATCTTGCTTCTGGCACAGGCATCAACGAAACTAATTTGGGTGCAAGCACTAGAATTTTTAGACTAACTCCAAATTCTAACACTAGAAATGAATGGAAAAGAAATTTCAATACTACGGCTAATATCAATGATGTTTTAAGCTCTAATGATAATCAGCAATGGGTTGGTACAAATGTCGAAGGAGCATTATGTATAAATCATTATGATAATTTAAATACTACAAATACGATTATAGATGGAATAAAAGTAAATAATCTCGACCAATCAGACTATGACCAAAGAAGTTATTGCAATGTTATTGTTTCTGGATCCAATGCTAGTTCTGGACCATTTCTAACACTAGGTTCTCTTAAATCAACAGATACTAGATATTTTAAAGACAATAATGAATTTGTATTTCAAAATCCTGTTACTCAGTCTACGTGGACCAAATCTAATATTAATCAAATGCAGGTGGGCATAGTAGCTGGTAATGTGACTTCAGACTGTGAAGCTGGTGGGGGTTTTGTTATACAGGGTGCTGGGTCAGACTTTGCTAATGGAATTTATTGTAATGATCCTAGTCAGGGCCAGGCCGTCAATAAAATTGGTATACAATCTACTAGTTCTGTATACTACAACACAAAAAATAACGGCTATTATATCTCATATGAAAATACTGGTACAGATCAAGGTTGGTTTATATATGATGATTTAGATAACAAAATGTATAAAAACGACGCTAGTGCTGGATCAACGGCCCCGGATTCTTCTTGGTCATTATCTGACTATGGAGTTGGTTCACCACCAGCAATTACTCTGTCCTTAAATTTACCATTCTTTTCGTATCCGTCAGTGCAATCCATAAATTATACCCCCTAATTGGCCAAAATAACAACCTTTCATAGTCTAATTGGTGTAAGTAATATTACTGCAAAACCTACCACAAGACCCATAATATATAGATATCTTTATAGGAGAAAAAATGAATACTATTTTTTTTGAAGGCTTTACTACAACATTCGCTACTGATGAAGTAGATAATAATCTGGATCCTAATTACTGGGTTAAAATGCAGGGAACGGGCGTTGTTGCTACTCATCCAAGATTAGATCCAGGTGGATGGGCTGATGGTGGCCAAGGCAGCATTGATGATGCTAAATATAATATGTATCGATTAACTCCTCATGACAAAACAGACACTACTAGTACTGTGGATAGGGTTTATGCTGGTCAGGGTGTTTTGTCTTTAACAAATTTTCCTGTAGATATATCTGGCGTTGTAGATGGATCAGACAATTTTGTGGCTAGTGGTATAGGTGTCGGTTTTTATATTAACAAATTAGCATCAGAACCTAGTGGAATAAACGATGTTGATGATTATAGTCAAAGATTATTAAAGATTTACAATAGTGAATTTGATGATCCTGGTAGTGATGTAGCCGGCTTAAAAGCTGCTAGTGGAGTTATAGAAATTGATGTTGTTCATTCTCCTGGAACAGCGGGCTATGGTAATACTACCACAGATCCTAGAAATCTTAGCTTAAGAGTTAGAACTCCTAATGCTAACGCAGACGGTTGGGTAAACAAATATTATGATGTTAATGTGCTTGGTAGCGTATGGAATTACTTACAACCAAATCAAGAAACAAACTATACCAGAGATGATCAAAGAATCATTTCTACATTTATAGAAGACACTAATAACGATAATACATATGGTGGTGACGATTATTATAATGGCCTTTTTGTTGAGATATCAATTTTGAGTAATGGAACCAATGGCGTCGCTGATCCATATGAAATGCAAATTAGATTAAATGGTATGAATATTTTTGAGCATGGATTAACTCAAGACGATCAGACTCTTACAGGATTAGTTTCTCATTTTAACCAGACTAATGTGAAGTATTTTGATAGAATTGATTGGTTTGGCTCTAGAACAGGAGTATTACCGCATAATGAAACTGATAATTCTAACGTTGATAATGATTATACTTGGATAGACGACATTTATATTATTGCTAATAGTGGCACTGGTGTTGCATTAACTCATAATGATAATTTCTTGGGCGCTAGCACCAAGGTTTATTCGTTATTTCCGTCTGCTACAGGTATTAACGTAGATAATTCATGGAGAGCGTTTGATGCTGATAGTGGTTTTGATGATATTGAGAATGCTGAGGTAGAGTATCTCAAAACTGATGACGGCGATAATCAGTATATTTATGCCGAAAATAATGATAAGTTTATGATGTTTGATTTTGATAATATTGAACTAGATCCAGCTTTAAACATTAATAACTATATTATCGGTGGTATCAAAATTACAAATTCGTCTAGAAAAGTTAGCAAAGATGTTAGTTTTCAAAACGCTTTTGCTTCTGGTACAGATCTAACCAATCCCACTGCTATTGCGCAGGAGTTTTATGTTACTGGTACTACATACGAATACCAAAATCAATATATAATGGATAATCCCCTTACTAATCAGAAGTGGACTACCACAGATATCAACGACGGACACTTTGGTATAGTCAAGAGATCATAATACTTTTATAAGGACATCATATGCATTATGACGGCATATTTGTAAATCCTTTATTTGATTCCGATCCATATGATCAGAATTCTTTTGAAGGAACAGGAGAGAAACCAGGCATTCTTCAACATCAGGCTAATCATCCGCCTGTTGATATAAAGTTTTGCAATAATAATCTTGAAGATAAAATGACCGTAGGTACTGATGCTAAAGCACCAAATCCTATGGTTACTATTTCTAGCAATTTTATACAGAATGACATAGGGATGATGAGTGCAGTAGAGGATACTGTTGTATTTGATGGGTATTTGATTAGCACAGGAGTAGATCAGGGTATACAGCCTTTGCTCGTTGCGTCTAGCGGTTTTCAGCAGTTTCTAACAGATAATCCCATTGGAGAGCTCGAAATAACCTGCAACAATCAATCTGTGTACAAATTACACGGCGCCAGACCTACAGAATTGGTGTTAAATAAAAATGAGAACGGCTGGATAACATATATACAATATTCTATGACTTTTATAGGCTCTAATACAGGATGGATTGATGATGATTGGCAGGGTCCCGTAAAAAATACTGTAGATTCATGGAATATAGAACCTGTTTCAGAATTGTCTACTTGGGAAGCTATGACCTCAACCGCTCAACGACGAGGTGCTGGCGGCGCAGTTCTGAGTAACGATTTTAAAGAGTATAATTTCCCTAGATGGAAAGTTACTCATAGAGTTGCTGCTAACGGTATTAGAAAATCGGGTCAGACGCAGAATGTAGCGCAAGCTAATCTGAGAAAGGTATATTGGGAAACATTAGAGAGTGCTAAAAAATGGGTTAGTGGCAGACTTCAGTATAATGAAGATACCACCAAAAACTTTACCGTAGGCTGGGGGAATCAAAGTACAGACACTGGAGGCAATAGGAAATTTAATTTTACTAGGGCTGTAAATTATGATCTTACAACAGCTTTATATGAAGTTCTTGATACTTGGATTAGTATGCCTAGTGGCAGTTTGTATACCGAAGAGTATACCATAGAAGCTAGTACCAACGATAAATATGTAAAAACAGTTAGAGTTAATGGAACAATCCAGGGAATGGGAGGATATGATAGTGGTTTATTGAATTATGATAAGACTATGGATGCTGGAAAAATTCATATGACAGGTCTGGGCGGTTATGAAAGCACCATCGGCGGTCCAGCTGGCAAGGTAGCAAGTACAGGTACTGATTGGAGTTCTGTAGCTTTTGAAGGTTCTAGGTATAATAATGCCAGAAGGGCTTGGCACGGACATATCAAAGACGTATTGCCATTTAGGGCTAGTTCTGCTTTAAATGCTAGTAATACAACCTGGGGTAGCTATACGGCTCAATTCGATCCTGCTAATTATAATAGATTTAGTACTGTAAATAATCCTGTTAAAAGTAAAGAAAGTTTGCTTTGGCCTATACCTATAGCTACAAGCGAAACTTTCGACCCTAAAAATGGCACTGTATCATACAGCTATGAATATAATAACAAACTACAAGCTATTACGGGGGTAATTAGCGAAAACGTAACCATAAGCGATACTGGACCAACAGATGTTTTTGCTGAAGTATTTGTGCTAGGAAGAAGGCTTGGTCCTGTTCTACAGGGTCTAGGAGCTAAAACTAGTAGTAAACGAGATGTGAATATAGAAGTAACTGTGATGCCTCCAACAGGAATGAATGGTTATTTTATGACTCAACAACCTTGTCCGATGTTTACAGGAGGCACTATATATGGCCTATTAGATACTATGGCAAGTGGTTTAGC
>Ga0181578_10002774_pt1 | contig 16231 bp, 6 predicted proteins | sample 071ome_21_FD_148659 | JGI IMG/M metagenome (GOLD analysis project Ga0181578, IMG submission 148659) | Coastal salt marsh microbial communities from the Groves Creek Marsh, Skidaway Island, Georgia - 071401CT metaG (spades assembly) | ecosystem: Environmental > Aquatic > Marine > Intertidal zone... | reverse complement strand
AGAAGCCTTTCGAAAGAAGAGCGAGAAGCTTAAAGAAGCACAAAACAAGGAAAAAGAAATAAAAAAGAAGTTTGCAAACGCCAAACAGAATATTGTTATCGATTTAGATTTTGACGACATCATGACCCCGGCGGAAAAGCAATCGATGGTAAAGCAGATAAGAATTTGTTACGCGGTGAACAAGAAAGCGAAAGTATCGACGAGATTACACTTCACTAGTATGAACGGAAAGGGTACATCACGCGACTTGCGAGAGAAGATCGATGGCTTTGAAAACTGGCAAGGCGTTTATACGCACGATAATTCTCTTCTCTTTGAGATTGAAAAGCGGGAGACGAATGACGACGAAGCAAAGAATACTGAGTGTTGCGACGACAAATCTTTCTTTTCGAGACGTAAAAAGGATTTAGTCTACCTCACGGCCGACTCGCCGTTTGAAGTTTCAACTCTCAATGAAAACGATGTATACATCATCGGTGGGTTCATCGATAGAAATAGACACAAGCTGAAAACGTTACAGAAAGCCGAAGCGCTTGGGATTAGACACGCGCGGCTTCCCATCAACGACTTTCCTCAAATGAAGAGTTCTTCGGTATTGACCGTGAACCAGTGCTTTGAGATTCTAGTCACGCAGCTCGAAGTAAATGATTGGAAGCAAACAATCGAACGCAGCGTGCCTCGCCGGAAAATGGCGGCAACAGTAAAAGAGGAAAAATTAGGAGCAGATGCGACGAAGGCGAAGGTATCAAAGATGCCGATCAAAGCAAATAAAGTACCAGTAGTAGATGATGGTTTCACCGATTACGGCGAATTATCTGAGTAGTAAAATAAGAATGCACTTTACACATCGCAACGTGTCAACTCAAAACTCTGAAGAAATCCTCACCTACGTAAATACTGGATTAAACTTGCCTTCGACTTTTAAGATAGACAATGCGATGAGAATGACTAGCATGAATACGAGCAAGGCTAGACAACATCCTAGCGAGAAATTACTCTTACCGATGCGTTCAAACAATCGTCGCGCCGAGGATGCTATTCTCTTTAAATTTCCAGCCGTGTGTTCAACCTCGTCGTCAAAGTCATCCAATAAACGCGTGTGTAAATCTAATTCCTCACCGACTGCTATGGCTATATGTTTAGTTCTAGTGACGTGATTGGACAGATCCGTCAATTCCTCGTCCTGTTCTTGCAACACTTGGCGTTGAAACTGCAACAACGTCGTCAATTCTTCTTGATCTCCTTCTTCCTCTTCTTCCGCCAGCGGTAACATCGTTGTCGCCGACGCACTGCTCTTTGTCATCGTCGGTGCGTTTGTATCTGGCGTAGCATTTAACTTGAGTAAAGCGGCTTCTCCACGCACTCGCAACTGCTCAATCGTCGCAACTCTGCTTCTCATTACCATCGCTGAGTTTGCAGTGTTGTTTTGATTCCCTTCGCCACTTGTTGTTGTATTCGTTCTTAACGCCGAGGACAACTCGCTCAACTTGGCTGCAAACGTGGTCAGTTTTCGCCGACCTTCGGCCGTCAATCTGCTGTTATTGTTTTTCATATCACTACTTATACTACTTATACTACTCCTACTGGTACTATTGCTGCTGCTGCTGCTGCTGCTGCTGCTGCTATGTCGTCCACTTTCTCTTCTCTTTGCCGCCGTTGCCAACGTCGTCGTTGTCGTCGCGGTTACATCTCGTTCGTTCACTTTCTCCTCTGCTTCTCTTAAAAGCTGTTCCAGCTCGTCGATTCGACTTTGCCACGCGGCGTCTCTCATCGTCCTCTTTTTCGTTCGTTCGTTTGTTGTTCGGAAGAGAGGAAGAGAGGAAGAGAGGAAGAGAGAGAGACTTACGTGTGTGTTGTGTTCTTAATTTATATAATTGTGTGGAAGGGGGGGGTGCCTTTTCTTTCTTTCCAATAAACTGGTTACGTAGTTTCTTCCCTTCACAGTGCTTCAAAAAAAAACTCGCGCACACATTTCACACACAGCACGTGGGAAGAGGAGGGGTCTCAATTTTTTGTGATTCGAGAGAGATGACGACGACACTTCAATCTCTCCGCCACGCTCTTTTTCGAATTTTCTACCGCGTTTTTCTCGAGTACTTTGTGGAGAAGAACTTGGTTCCCGATCTCATCTTACGAGCCGGCATTCGTTACAATTTGAGAACGAAATGTTTGGGATCCTTTCGAACGAACGAAGAAGAGTTGCAGTATGAGATGGATTTCATTCGAGGGCTGAAAACCAAAGCCGTGGCAGTAGAGACGGATTTAGCGAATGAGCAGCACTACGAAGTACCGACGGAATTGTATTTGCACTGCCTCGGCTCAAGGCTAAAGTATAGTTGCTGTTTATACGACGACGACGACAAAGAGAAAAAGTTCAGCAAGTTGTGGTGGTGGTCGTCGTCGTCGACGTCGAGGAGGAGTTTAAACGAAGCCGAGGTGAAGATGATGGAGCTGTATTGCGAACGAGGCGAGTTTAAAGATGGTCAAGAGGTTTTAGAATTAGGGTGCGGATGGGGTTCTTTGTCGATCTTCTTGGCGGAAAAATATCCTAACTCGCGAATAACCGCCGTGTCGAATAGTAAGACGCAGAAAGAGTTCATCGACTCTCGCGCGCGAGAGAGGAACATCACAAACTTGCAAATCATTACGCAAGATTTGAACGTCTTCAAGCCACCTTTAGGGAAAAACTCCTACGATCGAATCGTATCTATAGAATGCTTCGAGCACATGAAGAATTACGAGGTGTTGTTTGGTCGGTGCGAACAGTGGCTGAAATCTAGCGGAGAAGCGAAGATGTTTTTACATATTTTCGCGCACAAAACGTATCCGTTCCATTTCATCGCCGAGGACGAATCCGATTGGATGAGTAAGTATTTCTTTTCCGGTGGAACGATGCCGAGCGAGCGGATGTTTGCGTATTTCACGACGAATAAGTTGCATTTAAAAACACAGTGGCGAGTAAACGGTAAGCACTACAGTAAGACGTGCGAGGACTGGTTGAGAAAGTTCGATACGAACAGAAAAGCAGTCAAGCCCATCATCGGAGAAGCATACGGTAAAGAACTAACGACGAAGTGGTACGTGTATTGGAGACTGTTTTTCTTGTCATGTTCGGAGTTGTTCAACTATTCAGACGGCAACGAATGGTTTGTCAGCCACTATTTATTTGAAAAGAGCAGTTAAACTCTCATGAACAAACTGACTAACCCTTTGAGGTATCCTATGATTTCGGTTGCGCCTAACTTGGAACTTCCGTACACTCTGTCAACGAATGAAATCGGAACTTCCGCAACTTTAAAGCCTCCTTTTTTGGCTCGAACTATGATTTCCATCTGAAAAACGTACCCGACCGATTGCATCGAGTTTACAAGCGCTTGGAAGGTCGTTTTCCGGTATAATCGGAACGATCCAGTCAAATCGGAAACGCCGGGATCCAACATCACGTGCGCTAGATAGTTTGCGACTCGGGAAGTCAACTTTCTCCTCGTATCCCCCCAACCGTACACTCCGCACTCCTCCTCCGCTTCGGTTTTGATTTTTTGATCTTTAGTACTTCTACTGCTATTCGTTATTCTAGATGATGATGATGATGATGATGATGATGATGATGATGATGATGCTAGATATCTCGTCCCAGTGACGACGTCGTAATCTCCTTCCTCTTGTTTTCGTATAAACTCAGGAATCGCTTTTGGATTGTGCGATAAGTCCGCATCCATTATAATCACAAACTCACCTCTCGCAAACTGTAAACCGTGAATGTATGCCGATCCTAAACCTAGTTTCCCTTTCCTCGGTTTCAGTCGCACGATATCTCGATACTTTTCAATCTTTTGCAACTTGCGAATGGTTTGCTGCGTCTGGTCTTGCGAGTTGTCGTCCACGACGATGACTTCGTAAAACGGTGGCGGTGATGGTGGTGATGGTGGTGATGGTGGTGGTGGTGATGATGGTGAAGATATTTTCTGACTTCTCTTTCTTTTGCTCGCTGTTTCCTCCTTTTCTTCCATCGCTTCCACGATGAGGCTGATGAGCATGGCAATGTTCAGCTGTTCGTTGTACGTCGGAACGATGATTGAATATTTGACGCCATCGGCAATGCCACCACCGTTTTGTTTCCGTTCCCTTTCCCTTTTTCTCGTTGAGGTCGTGGTGGTGGTGGTCCTCGTGGTGGTGGTCCTCGTGGTGGGCATCCGTCTTGTCGTTTTTTTTGGAGCTTGGAGAAAAAAAAGCAGAGTGATGCTTTTTTTCCTCCCTCTTTCCCTGCTTTTTGCTGCTGCTGCTCGATTCTCGATTTCTTTTTTTTCCCGCCAAAAATTGAAGAGCGACAAACCACACACTGACACACACACGCACAGAACATCTTACTCGCAAGCGAGTTTCAAAATATCGTCACAGTACTTGGGCGCGCGCACAAACGCTCTCTCGGAGTACTCACCAACTCATTCGAAATGACTCAAATCGCATTCTCACCGTCCGCTTCCGTCCTTAAAATGATCCGGACGCCAACGACGACGACGCCGATCTCTTCTTCTTCTTCTTGTTCTTCGTCGTCGAGGAAAATTTGTTCCGTGGCTAGCGTTCGTCGTCCTCGTTCCTCGGGTTCAAATCGAAGAAGAGATTTAAAAATCAACGCTTTGACGCAAGATTACGATGATAATAAAGATCAGTTCATGAAAATGGTCTCCTCGGAAGGGAAAATGAACGCTTTGAAGTCAATCTCTGCGGCCGATCAAAAGTTAACGTCCTCCGCGTCGAGGTCGAGCGCGAATAACGTCATCTCCATCGATCAATCCATTTTGAAAGTCGATCCGTATGCCAAAGACGCGTTAGATATGATCGGTTCTCGAACAAAATCGACGCCGGTGAACTTTAGCGTTCACTATGATACAAAATGGGGTGAAAATTTATTCGTATTAGGTTCTCATAAGAAGTTAGGCGCTTGGGACGAAGCCAAAGCGATTCCAATGCACTACAAAGAAGGCGGACAGTGGAGTTGCGAGGTGGAGTTGCAACCGGGTGGGATTTTTTTCTACAAATATCTCGTGCGTTCGATATTCGGGACGAGGTGGCAAGAAGGAGCGAACAACTTGCTCGTATTACCAGAAGCTATCGATTTACCGAAAAATGCGACGTATTTAGTCGAAGACTGCTTCAACGGGGGGCCGACGCAGTTGACGAGAACGAACCAAACTTTGTTGGCGGCCAAGTTGATCGAGACGCAAAAGGAGAAGGTGTTGTACGCGAAGGAGTTATCTAAGCAACAACAAATGACAAAGTCCGCGTTAGAAGAGTTGTTAATCGCGAGAGAAGAGCTGGCAGCGGCGCAGATGCAGCTGGCCCGAGCGATTGGGGACGGACGCTCTTACGACGTCGATACGACCACCACCACCGCCACAAACAACGATACTAGCAGCAAGGAAGAGGAGGAGAAAAAGTCAGGCTTCTGGTCTTCGCGATAAGAACGCGTAACATTATACATTATTACGAACAAAATTGCATTTACCGGCGCGGTAAAAGCGATTAAATACAATCTTTCTTGGCATCATTTGATGTGTGTTTTTAATTGGAAAAATTTAAATCACGCACAGGCTATATTTTGTACTTGCATCAAGCTTTTTCTATAGTTCCTTTTCAATTTCCTCCTCGTCGTCATTCATCAGAAGCTCGTCTCGTGTGACCATGCGATGAGTTCTTCTGTTCACCCTTCGATGGCTTTTTGTTTCTAGTTTTGCCTCTACTCTATCTGCTCCTCCGGCGGCTTGTTTCATTCGCACGCGCGTCTCTCTTTTATACGCCGCCTCTTTCTCTTTTACCGCAAGTTTCTTGACTTCCTCTAACAACTCCATATATAAATCTAATCTTTCCTGCGTCCAATTTGAATCATCGACTACACACCCTGGCTCGTGGACGTGGGTACAATCGGTAAATGCGCATCGTTCACCTCGCTCTTCCTCGGCTCGTTGAACAGCGTCTCGGATCTCCGGGAAACAAAGCGCCACATCTTTAACAACCATGCTCTCTAAAGACGGATATCCAAACCCGGGTGTATCGGCGAGTAAATTACCACCTTTCATGCGAAGTAAGCTAACGTGTCGAGTCGTGTGTTTCCCTCTCCCACTTCGAGCTGATACTTGTTTCACCGATTGCAAATCTGCCGATTCTAAAATCTCTCTTGCTTTTTCGTTTTCCACCGATCTCGAGCCTTTTTTTAGTTTACCGCCTCCTCCCCCTTCTACGTCTAAATCCGTCACAAAGGAGATCTTCACCTCCTCGCCTTGTGCGGATGCATCGCTCTTCCATTTTTCCCCGTGTTCGTTTTGTTGTCTCTTTTCGACCGAAAGCGCCGATTCCAAAGCGCTCGTCGCGCGAAGTCGATTTATTAAACTCGATTTCCCAACCCCAGAAGGTCCAGCCAAAGCGACGGTTTTCCCTCTTCCGATAACCTTCACGATCTCATCGATACCGTCCCCAGTTGCTACAGAGATAAATTTTGGGTCGTATCCCCACTTTCGCATCTTCTCTCGCCACTCCTCTACTCTCTCTTCTTCTATCAGATCCTTCTTATTTAATACCAGATGAAAAGGTACGCGCGCGTATTCAAACGCGACTAAAAAACGCGTCAATTGCTTCTCTTCCAACGGCGGCTGCGACAACGAAAATGTTAGCAGCGTCACGTCGACGTTTGCGATTGCCAAGTTGTTTCCACCCTCATTCCTCCTCTTTTCAATGCCATGAATGGTTCCAGATCCTTGCACCCAATCGATTCCTGACTTTTCAGCGTCCAAAGTGACGATATCGCCGACTAAAACTTTTTGCTTCATCTTTTTCAAAAGCGCTCGACAGTTGCACAACAACTCGACGTTGTCTTCTTCTACTTCTACTTCTTCGGCGTCGTCAAACTTTCGGAGTTTCTCGTCTAAGATTTCAACGTCGTTCATCGCTTTCGCCTCCTCCGCTTTTTTTCGCGCGGCTTGGAACTGTTCTCGCACGCGGTTCAACTCTTTCGGAGGAAGCTGTCGTCGGTTCACGACGACTCGGAAGTAGTTGGCTTGCGCAGTCACGACGGTACCCAACACATTTTCGCTCGTATTTTTATTCTCTCGAAGAGTACCAACAGACCGCATCGATAGTTCTCCGTCGTCTCCGCCTTCGTGTCCTTCCTCCCGGTCGGCGTCGAGCGTCGATGATGATGACGCCGCCCGCGCCATCGTCGTTCTACTTCTTCTTACTTGTTGCTCTCCTCGATAATTTGCGTCGTTGAAAAGAAGCGGCGTCGCATATTGTTGAGGAACGTTGTATACTCCTCTTCCGCTGAAACTAGCGGCGCACGAGCGATATCCGCAACGGAGCGAACGACGAAGGAGCGATGTCATTTTGTGACGATTCGTTGCCGTCGCTTTTGTCGTCGCAATGAGCGACGCTTCGACGCAGAGCATAAAAGAAAACGAAAAGGAGAGAGAGAAAAAAGAGCTCGTGTGTTTGAGAAAAATAAGTGAAGTGTGGAGTATATATAGCATATGGTGTGAAGTGTGAGTATAGAAAAAATTGATTGTAAAGAAAACGGGGTACGATTAGATTCAGTGAACGCATATCTGACGTGAGTGGTAGTATTTCTTTCATCTATTCATCGTTATTGTTATTTAGCGTTCTCTCGACGTACTCCATCGCTCTCGCCTTCACGTACGTCATTCGTTCCGTGTTACCGTGAGATCTTTCGTATTCTAAGTACCTCTTGAATAAGAACTTCATCGACCGAGCGTTCAGCTCCAAGTGCGTGGCCCGTTCAAACAAAGCGCGAATTCTCTCCGGGATATTCTGCTTAATCTCTTGATCGATATATACGGACCAGATGTCAGTTCTCTTCGGGTAGTTGCGCAAAATCCCTTCAAACATTGTGCGTCCACGCTCGGGGTCTCCCTCTTTCATCTCCAACAAAGCAACTTTGACTAACAGTTTGATGTGTTTGCGTTTGGGTAAAGAAGTCGTTGCGCGGTCGAGGAGCTTTCTAGAACCTTCCGCATCACCTTTGAGTGTAACGTGGCGAATGTACGTCAGCCACACTTTACAACTCGAGCGAAACTTCTTCACGATGAGCTTGAGCGTTTCTTCTAGAGCTTCCGTTTGTTCCGTGCGCGTGTACATGTCTACCAAGACGAGGTACAGTTTCTTTGGATCGGCTAAATTCACTGCGCGCTTGAACAGTCTCGAGACGGCCTCTTTTGGATTTGGCAATCCGTGGGAGTTTTCTAAATTCAAATAAGCGATCCAAATATTCATTCTCTCGTCTTCTTCTTGCGCTGGAATCGCCTCCAACGCTCGTTCGGCGACCGCTCGCGCGTCCTCATACGCACCGACGCTCACTTGGAAGGCGACATATTGAATCCAAAGATAGGAGGAAAGCGGCGATGCCAAGATCAACTTTTCGTACTCGGATGGACTTTCAGGAAGACGACCTTCGTCGCGCAACTGTTGCTCTTGTCTCAGAATTTCCAGTTCAGCCTCGCGAGCTTTGCGACGCTTCGCGCGTTTCGAAAGTTTACCGGAGTTTTCTCCGTCGTCGAGATGGGTCGACTCGTCTCGACCTCGTTTCATCGCGTTGAGTTTTTGTTTTTGTTCATTCTCTTCCTCTTCCCAGGCAAAACCAACATCTTCTTCCTTCTCAGACGTTTTGTTGTTATCGTCATCGTCATCGTCGTCGTCGTCCTCCTCTTCGTCATCGCTTTCGGAGTCTTCTACCCCTCCTTCCTCTGAATCGGATAAATGCTCAACCTCCTCGTCCGGCTCATCCAAGTCCATTTTACCAGCGTTGTTTTTGTCATTGTTGTCACCGTCGTCGTCGTCGTCATCGTCGTCGTCGTCGTCGTCGTCGTCGTCGTCGTCGTCAGAAAGTAACAGGTCTTCCTGCATTTCATCTTCGTCGTCTGAATCGCCATCACGTTGTGCACCACTATCATCGTTGTCATCGTCATCTGCAAAAACAGAAGCTTTTATGCCAAGAGAAACTTTACCCGTCTCGTAATCTACTTTCATGATTTTAGCGCGCACTCGTTCCCCGGCTCGGATGTGGTTGGCTAAATCGTCCTTCACGTGCATATCCGCAAACATTGAAATGTGGCATAAACCAGAGACGCCAGTCTCGTCTAAAGTGACGAATACGCCGTAAGATTGCACGCTGCGTACAGTTCCCATGACTGCATCACCAACTTTCAACGATGCAACCGCTTCTTTGTTTGGCATTTTGGAATCAGATTGTGAAGTGCGCAGCGACATCTCGACTCGATTCGTTTTCGCATCGGCGGACAAGATGCGTCCGCGAACTAATCTTCCAGTTGGGAACTCAACCGTTGGCTTTTCGACAAAGCCATCCGCGAGATTGGTGAGCTTTATCAGCGCGTCCACGTTACGCGAAAGCGCGACGAAGCATCCAACTTTGCTGACAGATTTGACGTATCCGGAAACTTCCTTTCCTACTTCGAGGCTCTTGGCGTCGTTGATCTCGGGATTTTCCACCCTCTTCTTCTTTTCTTCAGATTTACTCAACAAAGACGGCCGCATCGAAAGATCGATTTCACCGCTCGATTTCATGGAAATCACGCGAACTTCTACAACATCACCAACCTTCGTGTCGGAAAATGGATTTTCTTTAAACTCGTCGGATACGTCGGTCAAGAAAACCCGTCCCGTGACGTGCGCACCTAGCCTCACCATCATAGAAGTACCTTTATTAAAGCGAGAAACGATGCCAAAGAGCTTTTCACCGACGCTGATAGACCTTTGATCCCTGAAAGAAACATCGACGTGTTTCTTAGAAACGTTGACGTTGACGATTGTTGCTTTAATCTTTTCTCCTTTTGAAAATCTCTTCTCGAGTGGTCTTTTGAGCTCTTTGAGTGAGCTCGCCGTCTCAATCAAAGGAACAAAAGCAGTTATTTCCGGACGAATGCTCACTTTAACACCATCTGGTAACACTGAGATAACGTACGCATGGATTGATTGACCTGCTTCGAGCGTTTGTAGGGTTGGTCTTTTTAATGATAATTTTTCATCAAAGTTGTCCTCACCATTCTTGGCATTCTTGTTCACATTTTCGTCGTCTTCGTCCTCGTCTACGGTGCTCATGAGAGTAAGATCTAATAGCCCCCCTCGATCACCAGCCATGCCAAGAACTGCAACATTTACAGTCGATCCGAGAGATAATTCTTCCAGTGGAAACTTTGATTTCACAAGAACGCCAGTTTCAGTAATGTGAATGCGTCCTTTTTTACTGTTCGGAAGCGATACAAGCGCTTGAAGTGGCTGAAGCTCCGAAACGACGCCCTGGAATTTAGTCCCAACCTCAGGACCATGATTTGCTTTATTCGAGTCCACAAATGGGACGGTGAGTAAAAGTCGGTTGCTGTAGAACTTACCGCCTTTAACATCGTCTGAAGATGAGGAAGGAACTTGCGCAATCACCACATTCACTCTTTGATTGACCTCAAATCGTTCAGATGCGTCGTTCAAACGCACGTTACAGTAGTGAACGGGAGCATATCCAATAATGTCAGAATACTTTGGAAGGGACAAAATGACGTACTGAGCTTTGATAAGCTCTACGATCGCTTCTGTTTTCTCACCTACTTTCAACTTTTTCAGCAGTGCGGAGGTTGTTTTTGCTTTTTTCTTCTTCTTCTTCGATAAATCCTTCTTCGTCACCACGCTCACTTTACCGATATCAATTACACCTTCGCGTCTGGAAACGTCCAAAACTTTTCCAGATAATCGAGTCTCGGGAGTTAAATCTTCCATTTCTACGCTTTCAGGCACTTGATGCGGAGAAACCAACCCGACTGCATTCTCGTCTTCATCGATATCGATCAAAACGCCGTAATCCTTCGTTTCGTTAATCGAGCCTTCAATATCGCATCCAGGTTCAAACATACGTGCTGTTTTATCGGATAACAGAGTCTCCGCCTCCTTGGGATTCTGAGCAACCTTATAATCTAGAAACTCAAGGTCCGAGAAGAATGACCGAATCAAAGGCGCATCTGATAAAGGTTGCGCAGTAGTTTGTAATCTAAGCGAAAGCGAAAGTCGTGGTGGAGAACATTCAACATCCACCGAAAGGACCATAGCTTGAACAGTTTGACCGACAAAGAACGAATCCGTGGCACTGCAACCATCTGGTATTTGCGAGGGGGGCGCTAATCCGGTGAGAGATCCTAAAAATCTTACAAATACGCCCGTCGATGATGTCGAGGCGACATATCCTGGATAAATCTTTCCAGCCTTTACTTTATCAGCTCTTTCGGGTAGACTTGAACTTCTTACTGCCTCTATGATCGAAAGTTTCCGACTCATTATAACCCGTTTGGGCTTTCTTTCGATAACCACGAAAGTATCAGTTAAAACTTCTCCAACATTTAAAGTTGACGCCATACTCAGAGCCGTGACAGGATTATCGGATAAATGCTGAAACGCGATAAGTCCTTGAAACGATCCTTCTTCCGTGCTGGAAGTCACCTCGATTATGCTCGAGCCTTGGACTATTTTAGTAATGGTCGCGGATGCAACAATTCTACCGATCGGTACTGCGTCGGTCGACAAGGAGATAGAAGCACCAGTTGCTGCTCCGGCAGCATCGTCGTCTTCATTACCGTCGCCGCTTAGCGAAAGTCTCAGTTTGTTTTCTCCTCGATCAGCAGAAACGATTGTAACTCGAACGACTTGACCCACTGCATAGGCATCGGCAATACTTTGACCTTCGACCAACCCGAGATCTTGCGATCCTGCTAGTCCCTTCAAGTTACCATAAAGTGTGACGAATACTCCGTAATCGACAACACCTGAAATTATGCCGTGTGTCGTTCTTCCAGGAATCGCATCCTCGATCGTTTTCAACACGGGTAATTCCGACTTTATCAACGCACGCTTATGCGTTACAATAGCTCTGTGTCTCGATCGATCGACATTGATGACTCGAAACTTTAAGATTGCGCCAGGAGCAACTTTGGATGATGTCGTTCGTCCGACAATGTCTGATACATGAATTGGCGGACATAGAGCTTTGACACCTTCAGCAAGTTTTACGATGGCTCCAAAATGCTCCGTCGCTAAAACTTCGCCCTTGACAATCATTCCAGGAACTAGCTCTTCTAAACTAAAGAAGGGTTGTTCCAAAACAGATTTCTTCAAACTGACGTTGGCGACGGCGTCTAACAATCGATGTCCTATCACCCGAACTTTTACTTGTTTCCCTACTTTATACTTTTTTTCTACTTTTTCTACGTGATCGTCGGAGAGATGCGAAACGTGCGCGTACCCAGTGACACTTCTTTTCGTACCACCTTGGCTGATTTGAAGGGATACACCAACGTTAGGATCCACTCGGTTAATCACGGCGTTCTCAAAGATAGATCCGGTCGATGGAAGAATGCTTGCTGATGAGTGCGCCTCGAGCAAGTGCGGTTGAAGAGATAGACCGACGCGTTTATTTTGAGCATCCACAAAAATCACGCGCGAACGTAATTTCTGCCCTTCTTTAAACGATCCCGTGTCTTCGGCTGCGATGTGAAAGCAGTCAATCGTTCCCGAAAAATACGTCATAAACGAGACAGAAATGCCATCTTCGAGAACAGACTTCACGCGCGCTTTTACCAACATCCCCGGAAGAATCGTGGATATCGACGTCGATTTATTTTCAAGCGCAATTGCACTTGAACATCGTTTCGCTTCTGCGCAGACTTTATACACGTTACCCCCTCCAAGTTTACTGCCTGATTCGTTCTTCTTCTTCTTCTTGTTGTCGTGGTTGTTATCCTTCTTTGCTGTTGGAGTTGACGTGATAACAACTTCTATAAGTTGACCGATGAGAAGCGAATCGCGCTCACCATCCACACTTTTGCGCGGCAAAAATCCAGTAGAATCATCGATACCGAACTCTACAATGTATCCGTGATCCTCTACGGAAGTGACTACCGCTGGTATTGCCGTGCCTTCCGTTAAGCATCCTTTATCCAATCCCGCACAAACTTGCGAGAGACGCAGAGTCAACTCAATCCGTTTACCACCAGTTTTACCCTCGTCGAGGTTTAAAACCGCGCTTCGCACGATTTGCCCGACTTTAAACAAAGATTCCAAACCAATCTTTGCTTTTTTGCTTCCGTCTTCCTCTTCCTCTTCACTACTTTCGTCGCTGCTACTGCCGCTGCTGCTGCTACTAAACTCATCGTCAGACGAGGACGGCTTGTTCTTACTCCTTCTCTTCACTCTATTCTTGTCGTGGATGTAAAACGCGTCCGAGGCTTCCGATCTTGAGACCGTACCTTTCAATCCGTTTTGTAATGAGATGATTAATCCTTTGTTCGAAACGTGAGAAACAATGCCGAGCAACTTGACGCCTCTGCGTAACGTCTTCCACTTCAAGGCTTCGATGTATTTACCGCCACCTCCTTTACCTCCAGCTTTTTTCCCTTTCAAGCTCGAAGATGAACCTTTGTATATCGCCGCGAATCGCTCCGTCGCAGTAGTGGCTGTCTTTGTTCGCGAAGCGCGACGAGATCGTTCGTTTTCTTCTTCATCTTCCCCTTCCTCTTCGTCGACGAAATTCCCGCGAGGAAACGCCTCTTCGTCTTCGTCGTTTTCCCCGTCTCCATTCGCGGCACCTCTTCCACGCTTCATCGCTTTAACGAATGCGTGCGATTTTTCCACCGCCTCGTGCGATGTTACGTGTGTTTGTAGTTCTTCTTCTTCTTCTCCAAGACGTCTTTTGCGTTCGTGCGCTCGCGAGAACGACGATGGTACGTGTTGTGTTACGCGTGCGCTCAAAATTTGGAGAGAGAGAGTTTTTATTTTTTTGGCGGCGGCGGCTCTCTTGTCCTTTGTCCGTCTCTTCCCTTTTTTTTTCGTTTCTTCTCTCTTTTTCTCTCTCGTGTCTTCCTCCTTCTCCTCCTTTTGGAGGCGCACGAACGCAGCGCCACAAACGACACCCCGCAGCAGAGAAAAAAAAGAAGGAGAAGTGAGAAAAAGAGTATTGCTACCGCTGTGGTATTACGTACGCACGGCCCCAATCACCCCGTTCTCGTTATCTCTCTCTCTTTCAGTCAGTCTTTGTCTGAAAATTTGGTTTTTGCTTTCGCGGTAAAAAGTTCCATACACAGGGGAGAAAAAAACTCGCGCTTTGGGGGAAAGCGCGCGGAAAGAACAGTCTCCTCGACTCCGAATAACACTTTACTTGGCACTCGAGAGGTCTTCTTCTTCTTCTTCTTCTTCTTCTTTGGGCGATTTAACGAAAAACAATGGCGAAGAAGAAGAAGAAACCGTCGAAACCGTCCAACCCTCGCGTGAAGAAGTACAAGCATTTCGAGAACGCCGGCGGAGCAGCAGGAGCGAGCGATTGGGAAAACAACAAAAAAGCGGAAGACAACGCTTCCGTTTTTGATAGAAAAAGTTCGAAGCAAAAATTTGAGATTTTAGGACGGAAAATCAAAGGCAAAAGTGGGAATGTGTTGAAAGCGAGAAGAGAAGGATTCGAACGACGGGAAAGAACGTTGTTGGTGGAACACAAATTGAGCGGGAAAGCGAACGCGTTTGTGGATTTACGGTTCGGAGAGTTGGATGACAGCTTGACGCAGGAGGAAAAGTCAATAGGACGCTTGGCGCGAGCGCGATTAGGGCAACTAAGGAAAAAACGAAAGAATACGTATTCACTCGAAGGAAATGAGAACGATGGAGACGATGAAGACGACGGCGGCAACAATAGTAATAGAAACAATTTGATGTCGTTGACGCATCTCGGTAAACCTTTGGATGAAAGGAGAATTGCAAACGCAAAGTTCGATTCGGATTCTGACGATGAGGACGGCACGAGACGATTAATGAACGAGGAAATGACGCGAAGAATGCATTTCGGCGGGGGCGATTTCGACGACGTCGATGATGATACCAGTGGATTTCTTCGGAAAGGAAGAAAGAGCACAGCCGAGGGTGGCGGTGGCGGCAATGAGGAGGGGGAGGAGGAGGAGGACGACGACGATGAAAACGGCGCCGAGAGAAGGAAAACTAAAAAGGAAGTAATGGACGAACTCATCGCGAAGAGTAAGATGTATAAAGCAGAGAAAGCCAAACAACGCGACGAAGACGAAGAACTTTTGGATAAACTCGACGCAGATTTTAGAGTCATCAGCCAAGGCGGCTTGTTACAAGGCGCACTGCGCAAAGCAGTTGGTCATTTGAAACCGACAAACAAAAATACTTCATTGAACATTTTGCAATCAGGACTACCGAAAGATGACAACACAAAAAGTGATTACGATAAGATTGCGAAATCGTTGGCTTTAGATGCACGAGCGCATGCAGCAGAAATAGCAAAGACATCGGAACAGATCGAAGCTAGACAAAAGCGACAGCTCGAGGAAGCTGAACGCGCGAGATTGAAACGCATGCGAGGCGATCTCTCGGACGACGACGACGACGACAACGATGAGAGAAGAAACGGCCGGGACGACGATGCACCCTTAGGAGGATACGCCTTGAGAAGACACAAAGCCCGAAAATTAGAAAAAGAAAATGGAGAAAGAGGTGATCCATCTTCGACAGCGAGAGGTGGTGGTGAAGATCTCGATGACGGTTTTGCACTCGATGAAGATGGGAAAGATGAATACGATAGCGATGACGATGATGACGAGGACAACGACGACGAGGAAGAAGAAGAAGATGATGATAATGAAGATAGCGATGAAGAAAATTTAGATGAGACCGGAAAGTTCCGCAAAGAAGCGAACAAGATGGATGAGAAATTAGAAAAGGGTAAAAATCGGTTGAGAGAACTTGGCATTCTCAACGATGGCGTAGAAGTTAAGAAGAAAGCAGAGAGGATTGAAAAAAGTGATGAAGCCGCAGAAAGTGACGACGACGACGACGACGATGATATCATGAATAGAGAAATTCTTCTCGATGATGATGATTCAAAAGAAGACAGCGATGACAAAGATGACGACAATCTCGTTAAAAAATCCAAAGAAGTAAAAAAGAAGAAGGATGCCAAAGCTCGAGATGATCTCATTCGTGCTGAAGAAGCGAAAGAAGCGGGATCGTCGGAAATTCCGTATACGTTTGATGTTCCAGAAACGTACGGAGCATTTGAAACTCTCTTAACGAAGTACACTTCTGATGAAGTTTCGATTGTGCTTACTCGCATGCGCGTGTGCAACGCACCAAGTCTAGCGACTGAAAATAGGCGGAAAATTCA
>Ga0181578_10002760_pt1 | contig 16270 bp, 16 predicted proteins | sample 071ome_21_FD_148659 | JGI IMG/M metagenome (GOLD analysis project Ga0181578, IMG submission 148659) | Coastal salt marsh microbial communities from the Groves Creek Marsh, Skidaway Island, Georgia - 071401CT metaG (spades assembly) | ecosystem: Environmental > Aquatic > Marine > Intertidal zone... | reverse complement strand
TCAGATTGCACTTGTGGAGACCTATGCGCGGGAGCAGGGACTCTGGCACGACCCTCAGCACGAGCCCGTGTACTCGGAGTACCTGGAACTCGACCTCGGAACGGTCGAGCCCTCTCTTGCAGGACCGCGTCGACCGCAGGACCGCGTGCTCCTGTCACAGGCGCGTGCGGACTTCGAGAGGGCCCTCGAGGATTACACGAATGACTCCCACCGACGAGCGGAGATCGCACTGGACGGTCAGGCGGTCAGCATCGGTCACGGAGCGGTGACGATCGCAGCGATCACCTCCTGCACAAATACATCGAACCCTTCGGTGATGATGGGCGCGGGTCTTCTTGCCAAGAAGGCAGTCGAGCGAGGCCTCACGCGCAAGCCCTGGGTAAAGACCACATTGGCGCCCGGGTCCAAGGTGGTAACCGACTATTACGAAAAGTCTGGACTGCTGCCCTACCTAGAGAAACTCGGTTTCGACATCGTCGGCTACGGATGCACGACGTGTATCGGTAACTCCGGACCCCTTATCCCCGAGGTAAGCGCTGCTGTGAATGAGCACGATCTCGCGGTGGTGTCCGTCCTGAGTGGAAACAGGAACTTCGAAGGTCGCATCAACCCGGATGTGAAGATGAACTACCTCGCATCCCCGCCCCTGGTCGTCGCCTACGCGATTGCCGGAACCATGGACATCGACCTCATGACCGAGCCGCTTGGTCACGATGAGTCCGGAGAACCGGTCTTCCTTGCGGACATCTGGCCGAGCGCCGCCGAAGTCCAGGCGACCATCGATGCATCCATCGATTCAGACATGTTCACACGTCGATACCGAGACGTGTTCGCCGGCGACGATCGCTGGCGCTCACTGCCGACGCCCGAGGGTGATGTCTTCGATTGGGACCCACAGAGCACCTACGTGCGCAAACCGCCGTACTTCGATGGCATGGATCGTGATCCGGCACCCGTCACGGATATCTCTGGTGCGCGAGTACTCGCTCTCCTCGGTGATTCGGTCACCACCGATCACATCTCACCCGCCGGTTCGATCAAGGCGGACAGCCCCGCTGGTACGTACCTGATTGAGCATGGCGTCGAGCGCAAAGACTTCAACTCCTACGGCTCTCGTCGAGGTAATCACGAAGTCATGATCCGCGGCACGTTCGCCAACATCCGGCTACGCAATTTGATGTTGGAGGGCGTTGAGGGGGGCTTCACGGTGGACTTCACCAAGGGTGAAGACGTCGTGGTGCCCATCTACGACGCAGCGATGGCTTACGCCGAGCAAGGTACGCCGCTGGTGATTCTTGCTGGGAAGGAATACGGATCCGGGTCGAGCCGAGACTGGGCAGCAAAGGGAACGGCTCTACTCGGTGTTCGGGCCGTGATCGCGGAATCCTATGAACGCATTCACCGCTCAAACCTGATCGGGATGGGGGTACTCCCATTGCAGTTTCCCGAAGGCATGAAGGCCACCAGCCTGGGTCTCGAAGGCGATGAGGTCATCACCATCCGAGGGATCGAAGCGATGAACACCGCAGCCGTTCCGCAGACAGTGGCGGTGGAGGCGGTCGGTCCGGGCGGTCGTATCACCGAGTTCAGCGCGGTCGTCCGGATCGACACGCCGGGGGAGGCCGACTACTACCGAAACGGTGGAATCCTCCAATACGTGCTGCGCTCGCTGCTCTAGGCAAGCGCTGCTGAACCTGCCGTCCGACGCCTTCGGGCCTAGACTGCTGAGGCCATGACTGAGACACCGGGAATGCTTGAGGGCATTCAAAGCCCCCACGACCTGCGGGCGATTCCCGTCGATCGTCTGGCCGATCTCGCTGCAGAAGTACGCCGTTTCCTCGTGGCGAAGGTTTCGGCCACGGGCGGCCATCTCGGTCCCAACTTAGGCGTGGTGGAACTCTCCATTGCTCTGCACCGGGTCTTCCATTCCCCAGACGACGCGATTATCTGGGACACCGGACATCAGGCGTACGTCCACAAGATTCTGACCGGCCGTGCTGGGGACTTCGATTCTCTTCGACGTGAGGGCGGTTTGTCTGGCTACCCGAGCCGCGCCGAGAGTCAGCACGACATCGTCGAAAATTCTCACGCATCCACCGCTCTGTCCTACGCAGACGGACTGGCGAAAGCGTGGGAACGACGCGGATTGCTCGGCTCTCGACACGTGGTTGCGGTGATCGGTGACGGCGCTCTGACCGGCGGCATGGCCTGGGAGGCACTGAACAACATCGCTGCCTCCGACCGTCCGATAGTCATTGTGGTCAACGACAACGAGCGCTCCTACTCACCGACCATCGGTGGCTTGGCCCATCACCTAGCGACCCTACGCACCACCCGCGGATACGAAAGGTTCATGAGTTGGGGCAAAGGGGTGCTGCAGAAGACTCCCATCGTCGGTCGACCCGTCTACGACGCACTTCATGGCGTGAAGAAGGGTGTCAAGGATGTCGTCGCACCTCAGGGGATGTTCGAAGACCTGGGTCTGAAGTACATCGGCCCGGTCGACGGCCACGACGAGCAAGAACTCGAGTTCGCATTGAGTCGGGCGCGTGATTTCAACCATCCGGTAATCGTGCATACGATCACTACAAAGGGCCGCGGGTACGCACCGGCGGAGAATGACGAAGCCGATCGCTTCCACGGTGTAGGGGTTATCGATCCGGATACCGGGCAACCGCTCACCGAATCAGGCCCAACCTGGACGTCGGTCTTCGCCGACGAGATGGTCCGAGTGGGTCACGACGACCGCAATGTGGTCGCCATTACGGCAGCGATGCTGGGCCCCACGGGACTCGAAAGGTTCGCTGCCAGTTATCCCGAACGCACTTACGACGTAGGTATCGCCGAGCAGCACGCGGCCACAAGTGCCGCCGGTCTCGCCTTTGGCGGCCTGCATCCTGTGGTAGCTGTCTACGCGACATTCCTTAATCGGGCGTTCGATCAAGTGTTGATGGATTGCGCCCTCCATCGGGCTGGTGTCACGTTCGTGTTGGACCGAGCGGGGGTCACCGGGGACGATGGCGCCAGCCACAACGGCATGTGGGACATGGCCATACTGGGCGTAGTGCCAGGGCTGCATCTAGCTGCACCGCGAGACGAGCAGACCTTGCGCCTGGCCCTTCGTGAAGCGGTGGCCATCGACGACGCCCCAACGGTCGTCCGATTCCCTAAAGGTGCTCTGGGTCCGCGCATCGACGCCCTGCGCACCGACGCAGGCCTGGACGTTATCGCCGAGTCCACATCCGGGCCGGTGGACGTGCTCATCGTGGCCATCGGGGCGTTCGCCAGCCTCGGGATCGAGGTTTCTTCTCGCTTGAACGATCAGGGCATCTCGACGCGCGTGGTCGATCCACGCTGGGTACTTCCAGTTCCGGACACCATTGTTTCTTCCGTCGCGAACGCTACCCGGGTGGTCGTCATCGAAGACGGCGTTCGGACCGGTGGTATCGGTTCAGCCATCAGCACAGTGCTTCAAGATGCCGGGGTCTTCGTCCCGCTGCGCGTCTTTGGGGTTCCACGAGCATTCCTCGACCAAGGCAAGCGAGCCCAGATTCTCGACCGGACCGGTCTCACCGACCGCCAGATCTCTCGAGACATCGTCGAATGGGTTGCTTCGGATCCGGCCGACGGCGCCCCGGCATCTGTGCAATCGGAGGCTCTCAGTTCGGAAGGGACGCCACCCCCGGTGCCAGGAACCGCTGGCCAGTGACAGCTTCCGCGGTGCCGGTTCGATCCAGGTAGGGAGTCAGACCGCCGAGCCAAAACGGCCAGCCGGCACCCAAGATCATGCACAGGTCGATGTCTTGAGCTTCCGCCACGACTCCCTCGTCGAGCATCCGCCGAGCCTCATCTGCAAGGGCGTTCAACGCCCGCTGACGGATTTCCTCCTCGCTCAGCGCCACCTCACCCTGGTGGTATACCTCCGAAACCCGAGGGTCTAGTTGGCGCGATCCATCGCTGTTCCACTGCCAAATGGCGTCAATGCCCGCATCGAGGAGGCGCTGAAGGTTGGGGGAGAGGTAGTAGCGATCGGGGAAGGCTGCGTGCATCGATGCCGAGACATGTGCTGCGACGCCCATACCTACGAGTTGCAGTAAGGCGAACGGACTCATCGGGAGCCCAAGGGGATTCATTGCTCGGTCAGCAACCTCAAAGTCAGATCCCTCGTCCACTGCGCGCGTGATTTCACCGAGGTAGCGAATGAGGAGACGGTTGACCACAAAAGCTGGAGCGTCAGCGACCAGAACGCATGACTTCTTCAGTTCCCGACCAACCGCAAAGGCAGTGGCAACGGACGCATCGTCGGTCTTCTCCGCACGGGCAATCTCCAGCAGCGGCATAACCGCTACCGGATTGAAGAAGTGAAACCCGACCACACGCTCGGGGTGGGCTAGGTCGGCAGCCATGGCACTCACCGATAGCGACGACGTGTTTGTCGCGAGAATGCACGTATCACCGACAACCTCTTCGAGGTTCGCGAACACCTGCTTCTTCACGACCAGGTCCTCGAACACCGCCTCCAGCACGAAATCGGCATCGGCAAAAGCAGTGAGTTCAACGCTGCCTGTCACCAGACCCTTCAGCCGACTCGCCTTGTCGGAGTTGAGTCGACCCTTGGATGCAAGGGTGTCAATCTCGGCGTGTACTCGATCAACGCCAGCGTCCAGGCGCTCTTGATCAAGATCCGTCATGACGACCGGGACCTGCAAACGGCGGGCGAATAACAATGCGAGCTGACTGGCCATCAACCCGGCACCGATGATGCCGACTTTGGTCACTGGGCGCGCCAACTCCTTGTCGGGAACACCCACAGGCCGCTTTGCTCGCTTTTGGACGAGGTCGAATGAGTAAATCGAAGCACGAAGATCGTCACCCATGACCAACTCGGCGAGCGCCTCGTCCTCAGCGGCAAAGCCCTCGTCGCGACTCCGCGTCCTGGCTGCCTGCACCAGATCCAAAGCCCGGTACGGGGCCGGGGTAGCCCCGTGAATACGTGATTCCACCCCCGCGCGATAGCCGTCGACTACCTGATCCCAGGTGTCAACGTCCACTTCCGGCCGGGTGACCGAGGTGCGGCCAGAGATGACATCGTCGGCCCACGCCAAAGACCTCTCCAGAAAATCTGCCGACTCGAAGACCGCATCCACGATCCCCAACTCCGCCGCTTGTGCGGGTCGCAACTGCTTGTTTTGATTCATGGCGTTGTTGATGATCACGTCCAAGGCACGTTGGGGCCCGATGAGGTGCGGCAGCAGCCAGGCGCCACCCCACCCGGGGATGAGTCCCAGGAATACCTCCGGGAGCGACAGACCGGCAGCACTCGCGTCAAGCGTGCGGTAGTCGCAGTGGAGCGCGAGTTCCATGCCACCGCCCATCGCCGCGCCGTTGACGAAGGCGAAGGTAGGGATAGACGTCTCCCCAAGTTTTCGGAAGACGTCGTGACCCAGCTTCCCGAATTGCTCTATGACGCTTTGATCGGTAACCAAGCCGATCGCCGAGAGATCCGCACCCACGGCGAAGATGAACGGCTTTCCAGTAACGCCTATTCCCACGATCCCGGGCGTGGCAATCGCCTCATCGATGGCAGCAGCGAGTGACTGCAGGCCCTGCGGACCGAAAGTGGACGGCCGTGTGTGATCCCGACCGTTGTCGATAGAGATGAGCCCGAACGTTCCACTCGGGATGTCCACGAGCCGGAGCTTTGCTTCGGTTACTACCTCATCGGGGAAAGAAATCTCGCTCACTTGCCAGCCTCCTCGATGCGCTCCCAAATGACCGTGCCGCCCATTCCGAGACCGATGCACATGGTGGTGATGCCGTACCGAGCGTCCGGGTTCATCTCGAAATCGCGCGCGAGGTTCGTCATGAGTCGAATGCCGCTGGAGGCCAATGGGTGGCCAACGGCAATAGCGCCGCCAAGGGGGTTTACTCGGGGGTCGTCGTCAGCGATTCCAAAGTGGTCGAGGAAGGCCAGCACCTGGACGGCGAAGGCCTCGTTGATCTCGAAGAGATCGATGTCGTCGATGGAGAGCCCTGCTCTGTCGAGAGCCTTGGCGGTGCTAGGCACCGGTCCCACGCCCATCACTTCTGGTTCGACGCCCGCGAAGGCAAAGCCGACCATCCGCATCTTTGCGTTCAAGCCAAGTTCCCGCGCCATCGCTTCGGAGGCAAGGATCGCACCGGTGGCTCCATCGGTCAGGGCCGACGCGTTACCTGCGGTAACCCGCCCGTGTGGTCGGAACGGTGTCTTGAGGCCAGCGAGGCCTTCCATGGATGTTCCCGGTCGAGGTCCCTCATCCGCGGTGACGAATCCCCAGCCGTTTTCGGCATCCCGAGCAGCCACGGGCACGAGATCCGGTTGGATCACCCCGTTCGCATAGGCCTTCGCGGTCTTCTCCTGGCTGGCGACGGCGTACGCATCAGCGCGTTCCTTGGTGAGGTACGGGAAGCGGTCGTGGAGGTTCTCCGCCGTCTTGCCCATCAACAGTGCCTCGGGGTCGACAAGTTTCTCCGCCAGATACCGAGGGTTGGGGTCAATGCCTTCGCCCATGGGGTGGCGAGTCATGTGTTCGACGCCGCCGGCGATTGCTACGTCGTACGCACCGGCCATGATGGCTCCGGACAGGGTGGTTACGGCAGTCATAGCGCCCGCACACCAGCGATCAATGGAATAACCTGGCACGGTACTGGGCAGCCCAGCGAGCAGAGCGACGGAACGACCAATGTTCATGCCCTGGTCGCCCGTCTGAGTGGCTGCCGCGATTGCGACGTCGTCGATGCTCTCTGGGGGAAGACTCGGGTTTCGACGCAAGAGTTCGCGGATCACCTTGACCATGAGGTCATCTGCGCGGGTGTGGGCATAGAGGCTGCCAGCTCTGGCGAACGGGGTACGCGCGCCATCGACGAAGACGACCGGCTGGATGCTGTTCATGGGGACTCCCTCGGTGATGTCCGATCGACGGCCGGGATCGAGCTGTCGGAGATCGTTCCAGATATGTTACTCGCTAGTAACTTAAGTTTCCAGGCCGGCGCGAAGCGCGTCGACCAACGCCGGGGCACAAAGGTCGATCTGCCATTCGCGAGCCCCGCCAGCGGCCAGATACCGACGGACACCGGCCTCGCTCGCGTCAGTCGGTGGTTCCCAGCACAGCCTTCGCATGAGGTCCGGCGCAAGAAGGAGTTCGGGAGCCATCGACAGATCCTCGGACATTGAAGTGACCGCTGCGCGCGCCACCGAAAGCCTCGCGGCCGCAGCCGGATCCTTATCGGCCCATGAGCGAGGTGGGGGAGGCCCCTCGGACCGGGGCGCGCGCTGGGGTAGTTCTGACTTGGGAATATCCCGGGCGCGCTCAATCGCCTCCCACCATTGGCGGCGATACTTCCCGGCGGCCCTGCCGTGGAATCCGTCGGCCTCCATGAGTTGCCGAACCGATGTCGGCTCGGCGAGCACGGCGGCGACGATTGCTGAGTCTGGGATCAATCGACCTGGAGCAGTGTCCGTTTGCTCCGCCAACTCATCGCGCTGCAGCCACAGTTCTCGAGCGATGGCCCACTGCCGAGGACTGGTGAGCTTGTGCATGCCAGAGAGCCGGCGCCAGGGATCGGGGCCCCTGTCCCGTGGTTGGAATCCCAGCAGGTGATCGAATTCCTGCTGGGCGATGTTCCATCGATCGGCCGCTACGAGTTCTTGGTGGAGCGCGTTGCGGAGCTCGACAAGTGCTTCGACGTCGAGTGCCGCATAGGTCAACTGTGCAGCGGTAAGCGGTCGCGCTGACCAGTCTGTTGCGCCTTGACCTTTGTGGAGTGTCAATCCAAGTTCACTTCCGACGAGTGCGGCGAGGCTCACCCGGTCGCGACCGAGTATCCGACCGGCGACTTCGGTGTCGAAGAGCCGCCGCGGTCGCATGCCTACCTCTGCCAGACACGCCAGGTCTTGGGTTGCGGCGTGCAGGATCCACTCCGTGTCACCGATCGCTGCATCAAGGATGGATAGGTCCGGTAGGGGAACGGGGTCAATGAGGGCAATCCCGGCCCCCTCACGGCGCACTTGGACCAGATAGGCGCGCATCGAGTACCGGTAACCACTGGCCCGTTCCGCGTCCAAAGCGACCGGTCCTGTGCCCGCCGCGAGCGCTGCGGCGTATTCCTGGAGATGCTCGATCGTGTCGATGACGGGCGGATTGCCGTCGCGAAGTTGCAATTCGGGCAGATGGGGTGCTTCCACGATGGGCGCCGCGGCCTCGGTGTCTTCGTGGCTCACGATTGTTGAGTCCGGTAGCCCGCCAGAGTCGATACTCCCGGCGGGACCGGCGGTAGTCCGGCGAGCTTGGCCAGGATGTCTATCCACACTCGCATGTGCTCGGTAAGGGAGCTGACCATGTCCTGGACACTCATATCGGGTACGGTCTCGGAGAAGGAATCGAAGAGCGGAGTCCAGGAAGCCCTGATTTCCACTAAACCATCGCCCGGCCGCTCCGCCATCGTTCCGAAAGAGGTACCGGACGAGATCGTTACCGTCCCGCCTAACTGCGCGATTCTGCGATCGTCAAGTGCTTCTGTCACCCAACTCCACGCCACCTCGTGGACCAAAGGATCGCTCAGGAGTTCGGGCTCGACGTCACATCGCGCGAAGATGACGATGCGGTAACTGCCTTCCCACTCGTCCACACCGTCCGGATCGTGCAAGATCACGAAGCGCCCTGTTGCCGAATCGCTCAGCGCCCCCACTGTGTGGGAACCAGATCCCTCTATGGCTTCGGCGGTCAATGTGAATGATCGAGGCGCAAGGCGTTGAGGTGACGGGGCTTGCTCGACCCGGAATTCGGGACGGACGGCCACCGTGAGCAGCGCCTCGGTCGCAACGTCGAAAGTCTCGTGAGCCTCGGGCACGCTACGCACATCTGCAGGCTACGGCGATTGGCAGGATCTTCCTCGCGCCCACGCCGGAGGCGATCACTGTGTCGGGTCGGGTTCCAAGGTGACGGAAATCGAATTGATGCAGTAGCGCCGGTCCGTGGGTGTGGGATAACCCTCGCCCTCGAAAACGTGTCCGAGGTGCCCCCCGCAGCGGGCGCATCGAACTTCGGTGCGCACGTATCCCAACGAGGAATCCTCAAGATACGTCACCGAAGCTTGAGCCAGTGGTGAGAAGAAACTGGGCCAACCGCAATGGGAATCGAACTTGGCATCGCTTCGGAACAGTTCGGCCTGGCAGGCCCGGCACCGATAAACGCCCGGTGTCTTGGTATCCGTGTATTCACCGACGAAAGCCGGTTCGGTCCCCCCTTGGCGGAGAACGTAGTAGGCCCCCTGCCCAAGTTCGGCCTTCCATTCATCCTCGGACTTGACGACCTCATATGCGGTCCCATCGGGCCGGACGGGTCCGTCTTGCTCGGGTGTCGAATGCGCCATGCGTCGATGCTACGAGTTCAGGGCTATCCGGGCCACGAGGACGCGAGGGTCATCTCCCACGTGCCAGCGGCTGTCCGGCGGGAGAACGTCATCCGACAGGGGTTCCCCATCGTGTCGGATGACGAGATCGAGGAGCCATCCGTCGGTATCGGCCAGCACTGTCACCTGTTCCGCAGCTGCTTGTCCGCACGTGTAGGCCAAGCCCTCCTCAACGAGAACCATCGCGGCCGAACGCGCTGGACCATCGAGACGCCCGGCGGCGGACGTTACGTCCAGTTCGATTCGGGTGAGCCCAAGCCACGGAGCGATTGTTCCGGCGAGTCCATCAGCGAGCGAGGCTTTCATGCCTCCACCATCAAGATCCTCGAGCGCCGCGACACTCCACTCCAGAGCCGAAGCAAGGCGCTTGCTCCCCGGCGCTTTCGCCGCCTTCGCCAGACCTGCCGCAACGGCGAGCACGGCCGGTTGCATTTCCGTGGCAAGCTTGATGGACGCAGCGGCTTGGGCGACTTCACTTGTGACGAATCGCTGTTGCGCGAGACGCTCGTTGATGCGATCCCTGAGGTGATCGTTGGTGGAGCGCCAATACTGCTGAAGGGTTCGGACAGCAGACGGGAGCAGGACGAAAACCGCGGCACCCACCACGATGACAATCACTAAGCCAACAAGGCCAATGCTCGACAGGGGCGGGGCAAAGAGATAGACGGTGATGTACCCCGCGATGCAGGTAAGGACTATTCCCACGGTCAGTCTGACGACGGCCGGCCCGGGTATGAGGGTGGCCACGACCAGAGCGACCGCGAGTCCTGCCGCGACGAGAGTCACCGCTGCGAGACCGACCACGATTCCCTCCGACTGGACGACGGGTCGGTAGTAAGCGATGACGAACACCGCGGCCGTGCCGAGCGCGGATATTGATCCATGTCTGATCAATTCCTGAACTACTCCGGTGATGCCCGGTCTCGGAAAACTGAATTCCGCTGCCTGGCGTAAGGATGACTCCAGGGTCGCGGAGGAGCCACCGGAGCGAACATCGGACGAAGCTGACCACCACGCTTCTAATGGGAGCAGCGGTGCGCCTGAATCAACATCCAGTCGAACCGACCCCGTGCCCTGGGTACGGGCGAGGAGACCCTGGAGACGATCTATCGCCCGCGACTGATGCACTTGGGACATCTCAAGCGAAACTGCGTCTTCGAGCAATAGCGATCGATCACGGTAGTAGCGGTCGCGGGCATCGAGCAGTAATGCCATAGACATGCAAAACCACAGTCCGGCCAGGGAGAAGCCGACACACATCTCGACTGGTGTCTCGGCGAACGCCAGACCGAAGAATCGACTCACATAGATGAAAACGAGGGCGAAGATCACGCCGATTCCAGCGTGGAACGCCACCACGACCCAGACCGGTAGTGGTCGCAGACGGCGATGGCGAAACACGGTGATGTTGCCTACGAAGATGTACAAGGCAACTGCCATCCCACCGACACATGACGCGGAAAACCACAGGGGGAGCTCGGTCACTGTCGGGGCGCTCACGCCAATGCCGCCTCCGGAGAAGGTCGCGAGGATCACGACCAGGACGATTCCGGAAACGGTCGCTTGCCACGAGATCGCCCAACGGCCGCCGATGCGTTCTCGCAGCGACGGAAGGTCCGGTGCTTCGCGTTCAGGATTCATTAATCACGCCGCACGCGCGAAGACCCGATGAGTTCGTAATAGGCCTGGGTGATAAGGACGCGGACGTTGTCGTGCTCTCCGGTGACCAGTCCTAACTGCTTGACGAGTCGGGCAACAGCCTTCGCGACAGCGGCTTCAGTCAGCGATCGCCGACGCGCAATCTCGGCATTCGAGTAACCCTCAGCGACGAGACGCATGATCTCAACCTGGTTGTCACTGAGCTTGCGTCCACCCGTCGCCGCCTGACTGGGAGACGCCCGCTCGGCGAGCGGACTAGTCATCACCTCGGCCACTGCCTCTTCAAGGACTCGGGTGTCTCCGACAGAGCGCTTGGAAACGTAAATGGCTCCCAATGGCATCGGACGGGTAGATCCAACGAGGCGCGGGTCCTGATAACTCGACAGGATGATGATGGCGATCGTCGGGATAAGGCGCCGCAAACCGTGGGCGAGATCGATGCCGTTGGGGCCAGGTCCAAGGTCGAGATCCACGATGGCGAGGCTTGGCCGTTCGGTATCGGCGAGGCGCATAGCCGAAGCAGCGTCCGAGGCTTGCGTCACGGCTCCGACATTGGTCGATTCCAAGGTCCGGACCAACAAGACGCGGGTGAAGTCGTCGTCGTCAACAACCAGAGCAGACACCTGGCTCCTCCCTCCATTCGGTCCGTCAGGCTCCGTTGTGAACAAGGTAGTGAGGCGAGCGCCGATTTCTACATCTGCGCAGCTTTTCGGGGTGGTAGCACCCCGGAATGCTCGGTGTGACCCGTGAATCCATGGTCGGTGATCCTCGGGGACCGACATAGGGTTAAGGCGCTGCATCGTACGGATGGACCTGCATCACCTGTCCGACGCGAAAGCCCGGAAGCCGACGTAGAGGAACGTGAGCCGCATGAGCGACATCCTGGATACCCGTACAGCGTGGCTGAGCGATTCCGAACTCGAGTCGGCACGCGAACGTCTCCCGATCGTCTACGTGGACGCAGTACCGGTGCGCACCGACGAGCGCGGACAGGTAGCCACCGTCGGGCTCCTTCTCCGTGCGCTCCCGGATGGATCAATCAGTAGAGCCATCGTTTCCGGGCGAGTTCTGTACGGCGAACGGGTTCGTGAAGCCTTATTAAGACACCTAGAGAAGGATCTCGGTTCGATGGCGCTTCCCCAGGTGCCTACGTCTCCGCAGCCCTTCACTGTTGTGGAGTATTTCCCGAATGCCGAGGTGACCGGATTCCACGATCCTCGCCAGCATGCGGTTTCGCTGGCCTACGTCGTGGCCATCGATGGCGACTGCGCACCGAGCCAGGACGCACTCGACCTCGTTTGGGTGACGCCCACCGAGGCCCTCAGTCCGGAGTTCCAAGGAGAGATGAGTGGAGGCCAGGGACGCCTGGTTCGCATGGCTCTGGCCCACTGTGGGCTGCTGACCTAGGGAAGGTCCGCATCCGTCCCCAATCAAGCGGCAGGTCGATGTCCGTGCAGGCTTGTTATGAACGTTCCAGGTTGGGGAACTCCGGCGATCGCTTCTCCGCTCGCGCCACCATGGCTTCCTGAAGATCCGGCCACTCAAACGCCTCGGACATCGCGTCGAGCGAAGAGTCGACTGTCTCGTCAAGGGTCAGAGCCTGCGACTGCAGCAGCTGCTTCTTCATCATTGCTACGGACGCGGGCGAACTATCCCGTGCCACGCGGGTCGCCCATTGGACGGCGGCGTCCAGTGGTTCAAACGCCTCTGTCGCGAGACCCAATGCGGCGGCCTCGCGGCCGGTGATAGTTCGACCGGTAAGAAGAAGATCGGTCGCTGCGGGTAGGCCAATGAGTCGGGGAAGTATCCACGAGATTCCGTACTCCGCAACGAGTCCCAGACGCGCGAACGTCGTACTCATGGTCGCTTCCGGATGGACGAACCGTGCATCCGCGCTGATAGCCAGGACGAATCCAATGCCCGCACACGGACCGTTGATCGCCGTTGCGATAGGGGTGGACAGCGTGAGCGCGACAACGGGGAGGGTGTTGACGGACTGCCCCCGCACGTAGGACTGCAGGTCGTCCCGATTGCCGCCTAACGTCGTGAGGTCAGCCCCGGAACAAAATCCGCGACCGGCCCCGGTCACCACGACTGCCCGGATGGACGGATCGGCGTCGAGATCGCAGAGCACGGTCGCGTATGCCGGACCCATCTCGGGGGTTAGCGCGTTCAAGCGATCAGGTCGGTTCAACGTGACTACGGCGACACCGGGATCCTCCGCGGAGCGATGCACGAGAATGTCGGGGTTCCCGGATAGGGACTCGCTAGGGTCATAACTCATTCGGTTAGCCAAGCACAGTCCCCGGGTCTTGGCGCCAGGCAGGAGGAGAAATGTCCGAGAACGATTCCGAAATCGGCAAGCGCCCCCCAAGTAAGAAGGGGATGACCATCACCTGGCGCGGTGTCGTACTGATCGTTATCGGCGTTGTCCTCTTGGTATTCGCGGTTCAAAATCTGCAAAGCGCCACTGTCTTCTTCCTCGGCGTGGAGTTCAGCGTCTGGGTGTGGCTACTCGTGGTGGGTTCGTTCCTGCTGGGCATGCTGCTCGGGGGAGTGGTCCGCGCGGGCGCACGGCGTCTGCGCAAACCCAAGCCACCGACAACTGCGACCAAGAAGTAGGCCTACTCGTACGGATCGACTCCGAGAAGCGTTTCGTCCTCTGGCGTGAGGTGTTCGACGGGTTCGTCGAATTGGTCGAAGTTCGGATCTGCGCGCTCCTCGTCGGTTTCATCGTCGAGGTAGGCGTCGGCCTGGGGATCGAAATCGTCCACGGTGTGCATGGCTGCTTCCTCTGCAGGGACCCAGGGTCGTGGCGTCAGACCCCCGGCATGCATGGGGTCGTCACTTCCGTCTTCGGCGTCTTCCATGGCAAGGGTCGCCTCGGTGTCTTCGAGTGGGTAATCCAGACCTTCGAGTGAACCCTCACCACCCCCACCGTTGAGCGCGTTGTGAATGGCTTCGGCTTCCATCACCATGCTCAGATGCTCCGCCTGGTCGGCAGCATCACCCATCGGCCCATCGGTTTCCGACGTGGCTCGTGCGACCTCCTCGGGGGAGTCCCCATGAACCTGCATCGTTACCACCATCCCTTGTTCGCCGGTCCTTTTGTTCGCCGGTACCCAGAACCAACCGTAGTGGTCGCTGGGGGCATCACAGGTAGACCAAAGTCCCGACCTTGCCCATAAATTGGGTGGCATGAACGGTGCACGCGTGGGACGAAATGCGTGGCGGTCGCGTGTGCAGCAGGCGCTGCTGTCTCGTGACCGTCGACAGCTGCGTGAACTGTACGAGGAACTGGTCGTCGACGTGGGTCACGAGGCAGCTTCACAGATCTGGTTCGACGCGGTGAGCGCTTTCGATGCAAGCGCCGTCACCGGGTGACACACTGACCCTGTGGACACACCGGACAACGATCAAGCCCTGCTCGCACGACCCTGGGGCGCCCGTCGACCTCAGAACCTCGTTATCGGCGCAGCATTCGTCGCACTGGCGGTGGCGCTGGTATGGCAAGCTCTCACCTACATCGGGGAAGGCACCGGAGGCGTCATTCCCTACATACTGGTCATCGCTGGTCCGGTGATTTCAGGTTTCTACATTTGGTACTTCAACTTCCGAGATTTCGAGGCCGACTAGTAGCCCAGGTCCGCAGCGAACCCCCGAGCGATAGCGTTGAGTTCATCTTTCAGCTGAGACGACTTGACCAGCGGTGCTGCCTGGGCGCCGGTGCTTTTCGACAACTTGCGTCCATTCGCCTGGATGAGTGGGTGATGCAGGACTCTGGCTTGTTGGAACGTACTCCCCGGAAGCAGCTCGCTGATGCGACGTTGGACTACAGTCGACGGTTCGAGATCACTGCCACGAACCACGACGTCAACACCCGTGACATCGTCATCGACCACCGAGGCCAGGTGATAAGCGGGGATGCCATCACGTCGCCACAGGGTGGCATCAGGTTGCCCCTCGAGGTGTAAGCGAACCGACGTCGCACCTGGCTCGAAAGCCTCAACGCGTTGTCTACAAGAACCCGGGCAATCGCTTCCGCTGTACCCATCCCAGTCCGATCGTGTGCACATGCAGGGATACACATCGGGTCCAGCAAGGAGTACGTCCAGCGCATCCCGGTAGAGCCCTATTCGGGTCACCTGTGACCACGTCGCGAGTTCGGAACCACTCCTAGGCCCCTCATGACACTCGATGCCCAGCCACTCGAGAGTGGTGAAGATGTCGGCGACGTACTCATCTCGCACTCGAGGCTGATCGAGATCGTCGATCCGTAACGTGAGCGTGGCGCCTAGGGAGCGGGAAATCGCGTCAATGACCAGGAAATTGACCACGTTGCCCGTGTGCAGGTATCCGCTAGGTGTAGGCGCGAGCCGCGAGCGCATGCGGCAAGGCTAGGCGATCAGCACACGTGCCGCGTCGCGTTGCGGCCCCCTCAAGTCCTTGATAGTCGTGTACCCATGACGCGACGATCAGCGGCCATGGCCATCGCCATTGCAGTGTGCATCATGCTGTGCGGACACCCCAGCGCGTCAGCGCAGGAGGAAGTGTGGCGAACATTGGACAACGACGGCATCGTGATCCTGTATCGCCATGCTCTGGCTCCGGGCGGTGGCGATCCGGTCGGTTTCGAGGTCGACGATTGTTCGACTCAGCGAAACTTGTCGCCCGACGGTCGCCAACAGGCACGTGACATGGGTCGGCAACTGCGTTCCAAGGGCGTCGACGTTAGTCGCGTCTTCAGCAGTCCGTGGTGCCGGGCGAGGGATACGGCGGACTTGATGAATGTTGGGGACGTACGAGAACTCACTCGGTTGGGGTCAGTGTTCACCGCACCAACATCGGTCGCCCAACGCCGCGAGAGGGCAACCCGCCGCTTGATCGAAAGGCACGCCGGTCGGTCGGGGGTGATGGTTCTGGTGGGACACCAAGCGAACATCATCGACTTGACCGGAATCGCGCCCTCATCCGGAGCAGGGGTTGTGGTTCGACACGATACGGGTGAACCCGGCGACCTCGAGGTGCTCGGCTTCGTTCCGGCCCCAGAAATAAGGGGCGGCCCGTAGGCCGCCCCCATGGTGTCCGAGGGGGGACTTGAACCCCCATGCCCCGTAAAGGGCACTAGCACCTCAAGCTAGCGCGTCTGCCAATTCCGCCA
>Ga0181578_10002759_pt1 | contig 16273 bp, 8 predicted proteins | sample 071ome_21_FD_148659 | JGI IMG/M metagenome (GOLD analysis project Ga0181578, IMG submission 148659) | Coastal salt marsh microbial communities from the Groves Creek Marsh, Skidaway Island, Georgia - 071401CT metaG (spades assembly) | ecosystem: Environmental > Aquatic > Marine > Intertidal zone... | reverse complement strand
CTCCCGATGCAACATAAATCCGCCAGGGTTGGATGTTTGTGCCAGAAGGGGCCCATCGTGCGGTCTCGAAAATAGATTGAAGCGTTGCTTCAGGAATAAGGTCGGGACGAAACCCACGCACTGACCGGCGCTCACGAACGAGCTGATGAAATGCTTCGGCTGGCATAGTCATTGTTTTTACCTCTACAGGTGGAACCTTGGATGGAGCCCTATATCGGGGCTATCGGGATCATAGGGGAAGCGCATCGAAAAATCTTTCACCGGTTTCGTCTTGGGTTTGCAGCGCCTAGTGGCCATCGTGTGCAAGGTGCCCAATCGCGATTTGAGACATTGAATACACCAGGCACACGAGACTTACCGCTGCACGCTAAGGGTTGCAGAGAAGTCCCAGATCCATTAGCCGTCGACGCGCATCCATCAGACGAGCATTTGTGCTCGGTCTGCCGTCATCGCGGCACAAACGCAGACCGCCGGCCGCTTCGGCCTCTAGCAATAAAGCCAGCGCTTCGTCGGTGGGTCGGTTCTCGAAGTTCAAGGAAGCCCACCGGATTGCAGAAGTCGATGAAGTGTCACCTGCCAAGTAAAATTCCGCGGCATGATCCGCAAATGCCAATGGGAACTGATCCAGAAGAGCCTGCCAGCGGGCCTCGATCCGTTCCATTGGTGCCACACCATCCATACCGATAGAAAAACCAAATTCTGCGTGTCTCCAGGCGGGTTCCGGGTCCTCACTCGCCAATACTGAATTTAAGAGCGATACCGCCTGAACGGATTGCCCCTCTGCATGCATCAGTTCGGCTAGGTGAACGCGGGCTTTGACAAATTGCGGCACGAACTGCAGCGCAAGCTTGTAGTGCTTCCTGGCTCGGTCATCGTCGAAACCGACCCAAACTTCCCCAACCAAAAACGCGATCCAGGCAGGGGCGAAAGGCGATACGTGATCCCAGTGCTCCAAGGCAGAATAGTAAGCAAGAGTCGCCAACTCACGACGCCCAATTGCAGCAAGAAAGGCGCCATTAAGCAAAGCTAGTTCATAGGAGCGGTTGTTGGCTTCTTCGAGATCAGCGCCAACCGCAGCGCCTCTTGCAATATCGATCGACTTTATCTGCAGCTCTACGTCCGCCTTCAATTTGCTTAACGTTTTCTCAGGCCATTTACGCGTTTCTACCTGCAAAAGCACCTGCTGCAGAAGCTCGCTTGCCTGATCGAACGCATGGATTCGATTGAGGAATCTAGCGCGCTCGAGCATTCGCAGCGGATTATCGGGCTGGGCGCTTAATCCTCGGGCCGTCTGATCGTCAATTAGATGAAAATCTGAATAGCTGCCCAAAAAAGTCACCCTAGTCATAAGCGCATCCATCCAAGCACTGAGTGCCTCATCATCACTGGGGTTGAACTCAAACAATCGCTGGTGACGAGCAATCGAAAAATCGAGATTGGCGAGCGCAATTTGTGCCGAAGTGGTTTTGATTGCCTGGAGCCTTTCGAAGGTGAGGGGCCCTTTCGCCGCCTGGGTAGTACCAGACGCTGCGCTAAGAGCAAGACTAAAGATGAGGCACTTGATTCGCCGAGGCACAAGAACCTTGTTCGTCGCGATCCTGAGCATTCACGGTGCCGCCATAAAAGGAAATACCTCGGCAGGGTGGTCTGTCTCGTCGACCCCGATCCCGTCTCCGATAGGTACCGATAAATCCCCAACGAGCGCCGTGTAGGAAACGTCGATGGTGTCGACTAAAGGCGTCCTCCCCCCACAAAATGCATTCGCAACGTGCCCCGCTTCATTGAGCTCCAAACCGAGATACAGCCCGCAACTGCCCTGAACCGAGTCAATATATAGCCGGTCGTCGGTGAGCAGATGTGCCAAAGGACCATAGCGAGCGCTTGAGCTGACAGCGTCGTCGATAAGCAATTGATTGCCACATTGGCCATCCAAACCATCATATACCGCGAGGTGTCTCTGTATGTTGGCTTGAAAAGTTTCCCAGTCGCCGGGAGCCGCCGCATTGTAAGCGTCAAGGTCCGCTCCGCGAGTGAGATCGTCGCTAACAGGAGAAATGAGCGCTGTCGCGATAGCTGCTCGACCCATCCTGTCTATCTGCTGACCAATAACCGGTGGATCAGGAATAGGTAAGTTAGGCCTCAAGAAGGGAAATACATCTAAACTCGCTGTAATACTGTCTTCTGCTACCCCATCTGAAATCGGAGTGATTGAATCTCCCGCGAGCAGCGTGTAAGAGAGATCCACTACATCGTGCAGTGGGGTGCGCCCGCCACAATCTTCGAGCCCTGTTAAGCCTGCCTGATTCAACTCGACATTAAAGTAAGACTCGCAGGCACCTACTGTTGTATCCAAAATAAGCCGATCGTCTGCCAGCAGCTTTGCCAACGCGGCGTATCTTTCTGAATTGGCGACTTCCGTTGACGCCAACAATTGATTGCTGCATTGCGCGTCGAGCCCGTCATAGATCGCAAGACTTGCTTGAATCTTGGCAGAGAATGCGCTGCCTTCAGAACGAGCCGTCTCGTTATAGGCATCGAGTGCCAAAGCCCGGCTCTCATCATCGGCAAATGGTTCCATTAGCGTGGTCGAAACGGCCGCTCGCCCTATTCGGTCGATTTGTCTCCCAAGGCTAGGTGGTGCTGGATCCTGCGGGGGCGCAGTCGCAGAGACGGGTACCTCCTCCGAAGCGGGGTTTTCACCACCGCCCCCGCCGCAAGCTGCAAGCAACGAACTCAGAACTAGCGAGCAGAGCAGGCGCCTCCTTAGAGCACTAAGTCCGATGGGTAGAACCGGAGACAGCAAGAATATCTCCCCCTCGAGCAAGCAGCGACCGATCGATTTGAAGCACCAAGGCTGATACCGGGTTCACAAAAGTGTTCGCGCCCTGCGTCAACTGATTGATGAGTGTTTGCGATGTTTCATTATCGAGCAATGGACACCCCGCCTCATCGAACTCAAGTTCACTCATCGCGTCACGAATCTGTGTTCGGACTGCATTAAAGCCGATGCTGTTGAAGAAAAACGGATCATCTCGTAAGCCTGCAAACACTCGGATCCGTCCAGAGCGACTGGTCAGACCCACTTCCTCACTGGCGATACCCGTAACGTAGTCGTCCTCTCCAACCCAACACTGAATCGATTGCGCCTCATCGAAGGAGCAAATCACTCGCGTCAGATTCCCTTCTTCTCCAAGGGCCTCACTGCTCTCGACTTCAAACACGTATTGGACAGCATCCGAGAACAGCGCTGCAGGAATGGTTAAAGCCAAATTGACTTGTTCGGTGTCTGCCGTCATCCAGGCATAAACATCCGCCAAATCGGCCGCCGGATCCGCCCGAGCGGCAGGCCCATCCACGTGATCCGCGGGGAACACGCTAACTGGTTGAGCCATCAGCGCTGCTAGGAAGAACATGCGAAACATTCGTTTGATCATGAGTTAGGGCTCGACAAATTGTTTTTGGTGCCTCGCGCTGAAAGCTTGGCGACACCCCGTGTAGCTGTCAAGGGTTGCACTGACTCGACGCACCATGGGAACCAGCTGACACAAAAAAATGCGCGGCAAAGCACTTAGTTTTCTAAGCAAGTCCCGCCGGCCAGTAACGCTCAATACCCACTCATCGACCAGGCCTCACTACGGATTGGCAGATACTCCTTAATTCTCGGCCGTGCACACTTCATTGTTTACCTCCGTGATTAACGAAGCTGCTCTGTAGACACGGCTGAGTGTCCTTTGCCTAATTGAATCCGTTCAGGAAAATTCTTTTGCTTCACACCCGACCCCGACGTAGTATCAAAGGAGCAGGTGGCATAAGGCTCTGATCGAATACAGCGCTCACCACTGCTGGCTTTAAGCCGCAAGGAGTACGAATTTGAGCGACGTCTATCACATTGCTGTGATTGGCGCTGGCCCGGGAGGGCTCAGCGCTGCTGCTCACGCTGCTTCTCTTGGCGTCTCACACATTCTCTTAGAAAAGTCGCCTAAGGTCGCAGATACCATCCAAAGCTACCAGAAGGGTAAGCACGTCATGGCAGAGCCTGGGATCTTGCCATTGCGAAGTGATGTCCCGTTCGAGCAGGGGACCCGCGAAAATATCCTTGAAGGCTGGGCGAATTCCGTGACGGACCTTGACGTCAATATTAGCTTTGACAGCGAAGTTCAGGGAATCTCGGGCGAAGCCGGTCAATTCACGTTAACGCTTCGAGGTGGCGAGACCATCCTTTGTGAGCACATCGTCCTCGGGATTGGCGTACAGGGAAACTTGCGACGACTGGAAATCCCTGGCGAAAGCGCAGCCCTTGTCCAATACGGACTCGACGATCCCGATGAGGTAGAAGACGAGGACATCATGGTCATCGGCGCTGGTGATGCCGCCATTGAAAACGCGGTAGCACTGTCAGGCCATAACCGAGTCACCATCGTCAACCGAAAAGATGAATTTGCCCGCGCCAAAGAGGGCAACATTCAGCTTATCGTGGGTGCCATTGAATCGGGCGCACTTGCCTGCGAGTACAGCGCTTCCCCCGTTTCGATGACAACCAACGACGATAATCAAAGCGGCGAGATTGTGCTGGCTTGCCCTGATGGCGATAAGCCCTTCACAGTCAATCGAGTCATCGCAAGACTAGGCGCCATTCCTCAGCGCGCGCTTGTTGAGTCTTTCGGCGTCGATTTTCCAAGTTCGGCTCCAGATGCATTGCCAACGCTATCCGGAACCTACGAAAGCTCGGTGCCGGGTCTTTATATTATCGGCGCATTAGCTGGATATCCGCTGATTAAGCAGGCGATGAATCAGGGCTTTGAAGTCGTTGAGACGATCCTCGGTAACGATGTTTTACCCGCAGACCACGAGCTTATTGCCGCCAAAGTGGCTGCCATCACCGGAGAGCGATCCGTAGACGACACGCTGTCGGCGATCCAGCAGGCGATTCCCATATTCACCGAGGTCAACCCGCTCCTCTTCCGAGAGCTGATGCTGGATTCTGAGATCCATACCCCCAGCGCCGGCGACGTAATCTTTAAAAAGGATGATTATTCCAACAGCTTCTATAGCGTTTTTGCAGGTGAGGTGCAGATTGAGATCTCCACCGAGCTGACGGTTTCAGCATTTGCCGGACAATTTTTTGGCGAGTTGAGCTTACTCTCGGGGCGAAGACGATCGGCGACAGTGCGAGCGGGGCCAGACTGTGTGGTCATTGAAACGCCGCGGCGCACCATGAACAAACTACTCAGTTCCGTTGCATCAGCTAAGCGTGTGCTTGATGAAACCTTCATCTTAAGGACCATCCAGTCTCGGTTTGCACCGTCCGCATCTATCGAGGATCTATTACCCATCGCCCAGCACGCCGAGCTCCATGAATTCAGGCCCGGTGAAGCCCTCTTCCTCGAGGGCGATGAAGCTGACTCCTTGCATCTCGTACGGTCAGGGTCAGTCGCCGTTTTAAAAACCCACAATGGTGAGGAAGTGCCGCTTGCTTATGTGGCCGCGGGTCAGCACGTGGGCGAAATGGGGCTTCTTGGCGGTCATACACGAACAGCGACCATCCGCGCTGCGGTTAGAGCCCAAACTGTGTCCGTTGATGCGGATTCCTTTAAGCAGCTTCTCAAAATCTCGCCTACGCTAGAGCAATCCTTGACTGCGGAGATGAGCGAGCGCCTCAGACAAAATATCAAGATCGAGGCCCAATCAGAGGCGAGCACTACCCTTGGTTTTCTTCTGAGCCAAGGGCTAGGTGAAGCAACCGATGTGCTGTTGATTGATAAAGCGCTCTGCGTCAACTGTGACAACTGTGAGGTCGCCTGTGCTGCCACGCATGACGGAACGTCGCGCCTAGACCGACAAGCTGGGTCGGTTTTTGCAGAGATTCATGTACCCACCTCGTGCCGACATTGCGAAGATCCTCACTGCATGAAAGATTGCCCACCCGATGCCATTAAACGATCACCGGGCGGGGAAGTTTATATTGGAGATAACTGTATTGGATGTGGTAACTGCGAAGCGAATTGTCCCTATGACGTCATTCAAATGGCGGCACCGGCTGAAAAAAAACGCGGCTTTTGGACAGAGCTACTGCTCGGACCAATCAGTCTTGTGAGTGAAAGCCCCAAATCAAGCACCTCGGACCCCGCGCTTAAGAAGGCGGTGAAGTGTGATATGTGCAAAGACCTCGCGGGGGGGCCAGCATGCGTGCGCGCATGTCCTACAGGAGCCGCAGACCGTGTATCACCCCAAACCTTTGTTGAACTCGTCACGGCTCGCTCGGAATGAAACATCAACCAATGGATAGTGCTTGGTACTAGGGATGTCTGAGACATTTTTAACGCATCGATCAGGACGTTGGGCAAAGTGGGCTGTTGCCCTAATCATTGCCAGTGCTATTGGCTATTGGGCTGAAGATCTACGGGTGCCACCCAATGGGGGTTCGGTCTTTGGGTATACCAGCGGCACTATCGCTGCCGTCCTGATGCTCGTTCTAACTTACTTAGGTCGTCGCAAGCGCCATTACGGATCTAGGCTGGGCACAGTCAAGGGTTGGACGAGTGCACACGTCTATTTAGGGATCGCTTTGATTGGCCTAACCCTGCTTCATAGCGGGTTCCAAGTCGGCTGGAATTGGCACACGCTAGCTTTCGCGCTCATGCTCATCGTATGTTTTAGCGGCATCTATGGCGTCTGGGCTTACCTGCATTATCCGGCTCTCATTGATAGGAATAATTTAAGTCAGACCCGGGGCGCATTGATCGATCAACTGCTCGTCCTCGACCAAGAGATTGCTGCATCCCTCACACGCCACGAACCTCATATTGCAAGTATGGTTCAAGGAGCCTTAGAGCGAACCGCCCTCGCCGACCGCTGGCTTGATATTTTGCGAGGCGAAGATCGATCCGAGGTGCTGCTACCGGGCAAGGGATTAGTTCCAAACAAGAACATGACCACGCTGATTGACTATCTAATCGAGCAGATCGAACAAGGTGCTCAAGGCGACATCGCGCTCAATCTGCAATCCTTAATCACCTCGCTTGGTGAACGCGCAACCCTCATATCGCGCATCAAGGAAGACCTGCGGTTGGTTACGCTCACTCGGATTTGGTTGATTGTGCACATCCCCCTTGCTTTCGCTGCAGTTGTTGCGGTGATCATCCATGTCATCGCCGTCTTTTTATATTGGTAGGGTGACGATGAAGATCATTATCCAACGCGTTTCAGAGCGGCAAAGTGGTCAATTAGAGCAGCGCTTTGAAGGTGATGTTCTCCGAATTGGGCGCGCTTCAGATCAAGACATTCGAATCGACGAATTCGATCTACCCCTATCTATCGGCGAGATCACCGAGTCTGGCGGTCAACTCATTCTCACCGCCAAGGCTCCAAAGCTGATTCGACTAAATGGTGGAGAAGTTCGGCAGCAAACACTCAAAGCGAGTGATCAGATCATCATTGCGGACACTGAAATTGTCATCGAAAACGCGACTCCAAATGGAGGTCGGCTGCGTGTGCGCAGCAGCGCCCCTCGATCAAAAAAGAGTGCTGCCGCGACCTCAATCCTCGCAGCGGTCGCCCCTGGACCATCAAAACGATGGCTCAGCTGGGCCGCTATTATTGCCACCCTGTACCTTGGCTGGATCTCCCCCTGGAGCACTACCTCATTCACGACAGTGAAAACGCACTCCAGTGAGGCTTCCTTGGTGAGTCTGGCGCAGGTTTCCTCAGAAGCAATGTGGACTACTGGGCCACTCCACAATGTCCATCGATCGATTGGTGATGATTGCAGCGCCTGTCACGAAACCCCTTTTGAACCGGTGACCGATGCGGCATGCCTGTCCTGCCACGAATCAAAGCCACACCATTTTGATCCGATTACTTTCCACGCTGCGGACTCGATGCTGGGTCGTTGTGCAGAATGTCACATTGAGCATGTGGAACCTTCGCATCTGATCCTACGGGATGATCAAGGGTGTACAGACTGTCATGCAGACATCGATAACATCGCAGGCGCTCGCTCTCAGCTACGCGCCGTCTCGAGCTGGAGCGCAGGACACCCAGAGTTCAAAGTGTCCATTCCAAGACTCGAGCAAGCAGGACGCTGGTTAACAGAGCGAATCTCCATTGATTCGCCACTAGCCAAGTCTTCATCGAACCTAATTTTCCCCCACTCGGTGCACATGAACCCAGACGGCATCGAAGGGCCAGAGGGGCCAGAACAACTCAATTGCGGTAGCTGCCATCAACCCGACGAGGGTGAGATAGGCATGCGCCCGGTCTCGATGGAGCAGCACTGCTCAAGCTGTCATTTGTTAACGTTTGACCCTGATCATCCCGAGCGAGAACTCCCTCATGGGGAGCCAGATGAACTGCTTCTAATGATGGAGGAGTTCTATGCCCGAAGGACGCTGATAGGCGCGACCTTAGCCGCTGGACGCCCCGCTTTTGATGCCGAACGCCCTGGACGAACGAACCAGCTCGATGAAGCCGCCCGCGCAGAGGCACTTAGACTCGCTAAAGAACTAGCGGTTCAATCGGCCGAGGATATCTTTGAACGGACAACCTGCGCGATTTGTCACGATGTTACTCGAAGGAGTGACGGAGTGACTCCGGCGTGGGAAGTCGCGCCAGTTTACATCAATCAGCACTGGATGCCGCTCAGTCGGTTTGACCACGGCGCCCATGCCAGCGAGACCTGCGAGAGCTGTCATGCCGCCGAAACGTCGCTCGTCTCATCCGACATTCTGATGCCCGATATCGCCTCCTGTCAGACCTGTCATGGCGATGAGCATACCGACGACCAGCTGGTCTCCGTGTGCTTGGATTGTCATTCATTCCACTTGGACCGATTTGATCCGATGGTCCAATTCAGCGCCAAACTCGAGCGACAATCGAGCGCGCTATTAGCAAGCGGTATTCCCCTAGTCACCGCTCAAATGGCCAAAGCGACAACACCAGCGATTGATCCAAAACAGCCAGAGGATACCAATCCGTCGTCGCATCAGCCGGTGATTCAGAAGGAAGATCAGAACAGCACGCTCCATAAGGCCCAGGCAGGTTCAGAGCGATGATCCGGCTTGCCCAGATGGCGATAGCGACAAACCTGACTTTAATGCTTGCCGCCTGCGGAGGAGGTTCTGCGGGTGGCGGACTCTCGACGCTGGCACCGACTGCAGGATCGCCTACCGATCAGCAAAGCACGCTGCTCACGGCTAGCGATGGCGGGTGCGAAGGGCGCTGCAGCGAAAATGGCCAGCATCTAACCCAAGCGGATGTCGCCCAGATTATTGCGCAAGTTGTTGCCGAGGCGGAGGCTCAAGGACTACCCGGCACCGCTGCCGTGGTAGACCGCGTGGGCAACGTACTCGCAGTATTTGAGATGAACGACTCAGCGAAAGTCGTCACCATTACCTCGTCCCATGACGGAGCGCCCCCCATACTCGGCGGGCTCGAGGGCGTTAACGTTATCCCCGCAAGACTAGCCGCGATTGCCAAAGCCATTACGGGCGCCTACTTATCCACCGAAGGCAATGCGTTTAGCACGCGAACCGCATCACAAATCGTTCAAGAGAACTTCAATCCAGGGGAAACCAACCAACCGTCAGGTCCGCTCTTTGGCGTTCAGTTTAGTCAACTGCCCTGCGGCGACCTCGTTCGGCGCGCAGAGCCAGGCAGGCTAACCGCGCCTGGTCCAATGCGATCACCGCTTGGGCTCTCGGCGGACCCTGGTGGTTTCCCCATCTACAAGCAAGGCGCTCCCGTGGGCGGGGTTGGCTTCATTGGGGACGGCGTTTATGGTCTTGACCGCGACATCAGCGAGTTCGATGACGATCTCGACGAGATTATTGCGCTTGCCGGAACCGTGGGCTTTGATGCGCCATCTGCTCGCCGAGCAGATGTCATCACCGCAGTTGGCAAAACCTTCCGCTATGCGGACTGGGACACCTCATTCCTACTGAGCGACGCTGGCAATGCGGCGCCAATCACCGCTTCTGACGACCTACGAGGGCGCCTCGTTCCCGTGTTCGGTTACTACGACGGCGAAACCATCGGCACTGGCACGGTATTTGGAACGCCAGAATCTGGCATCGCACCCGCTCCTGCTGACCTACTCACCTCTGCTGCAGGAGAATCTTTGGATGCTTTTATCATGGTGGATGATGCCGGCATCAATCGATACCCGCCGATCACAGGAACCGACCAGCCAGGGGACGGCGCGATCGCGCCGCTTAGCACTGAAGAAGTTGAAGTCATCCTCGAGGAAGCGCTTGGACTAGCCAATAGCATGCGAGCACAAATTAGGAGACCGCTTGGCAGCCAAGCCAGGGTATCCATCAGTGTAGTCGATACCAACGGCGCCATTTTAGGCTTTGCGAGAACGAGAGATGGACCCATCTTTGGCGCGGATGTGTCGCTACAGAAAGCGCGGACTGCAGTCTTTTTTTCGGGAACCGGCCAGGGCATCCGCCAATCCCCGGCAAACACCTTACGTGGTCTACCTCAGCCCAAGTACCTTGCGCCCGTCTTTGAACCTGAAGCAGTGGCGATAGACACGCGGCAAAGACTCGTGCCAGCGCTGCAGGAAAATTCTCCGCTGAGCGCCCCTGCCCCTCTTTTTTCCACCTACGTAGCCGACATTCAGCGGTTTTTGGGCATTCCCAATGCGCTTGAGCGCACGGGACTGCCGGCCGCCTTCGCTGATCGCTCGGGGGGGAACTTGAGTCGACCTCACTATCCAGACGGTGTTGCGAGTAATCCTCATGGGCCACTGTCAAAACCGAGCGGCGAATGGAGTGTCTTTTCTGTAGGCCTTCAACTTGACCTCGTTTACAACAGTCTGGTGCAGCATGTGGCTCACGTGGCCTTAGATGGCGCGATCCCGGACGTGACCGAAAGCTGTCCCGGGAATACTGGTTTTGATGTTAACAACCTATTTCAACAGCAGGGCGGCGCACCACAGCTCGCCAATGGCATTCAGATATTCCCAGGGAGCGTACCCATTTATCGAGGCGAGACCTTGGTCGGCGGGATTGGCGTGTCTGGTGATGGCGTTGACCAAGACGACATGATTTCCTTCTTAGGCGTGCACAGGGCGGGCCTTCGGCTTGACCAAGCGCTCAACAATGCACCGCCCGCAATCCGAGCCGATCAAATCGTTCTACCGGACAACCTACCCCGATTGCGCTACGTCAGCTGCCCGCAAACGCCTTATCTTGATAGCGATGAAGACAATGTCTGTACGGGTCTTTGATGGCTATCAAACGCATAGACGGCACGCTCCTATGAGTCAGCAAACACTCCGACTGGCGCGGCATTTAACGCTCTTGATCAGCCTATGTTGGTCCTATTACGCAATTGCTGAAGAACGATCCCCTGTCGAGATTGCCTCACCCGGCGAACCGGTTCTGACTAGCTGCCAGCCTGACCACGCGGGCATCGCGCTTCAAAGACCGGGTAAGTCCGCCATTCAATACGACGAATCCGCTAACTGCGAGAGGAAGCTGGTCGAGCCCTTTTTCGGACGTCTTGAGGACGGACCAGCGGTACCAGACCGCTGGCGAATCGTGCAAACGCTCGGGTACAAAGAGCAAATCCTGAATCCTTATGCAGCGCATAACCCGCTCAAAGGCGACTTACCTGTCTTCGGTAAGGATTGGTTTTTCTCTGTCACTGGAGTATCAGATAGTCTCGTTGAACCCCGGCGATTTCCACTGCCAGTTGGCGTTGCCACCACTAACCGAGCAGGACGCTACGATCTGATTACCGAGGGTCGATCCCTGATTCTTAACCAGCAGCTTCTTACAGAGTTCGTGTTATATAAAGGCAACACAACCTTCAAGCCGCCCGACTGGGAATTCCGCTTCATTCCAGTGCTCAACTTGCAGCGGGTAACCGCTCGAGAGTTAGGCGTACTCAAAGTGGTCCCTGACCGTGCTGGTCGCGATGGCTCTATTCGAACCGAAACTCGCCTGGGGATACAGGGACTCTTTGCCGACAAGCATCTTTGGAATGTGTCGGATCGATACGATTTCGATTCGATACGCGTCGGCATACAGCCGTTTACCGCAGATTTCAGGGGCTTCCTATTCCAAGACGCGCAGCCTGGTATCCGATGGTTTGGCACCCGCAAGAACAATCGGATCCAATACAACCTCGCCTGGTTTAGGCGTCTAGAAAAGTTCACCAATAACGGTCTAAACAAAATTGACTTTGACCTCCGGCGAGATGACGTGTTCGCCGCTAATCTCTATTGGCAAGACTTATGGATTCTAGGGCACACCGCCCAGTTCACCGTGGTCCATAACCGGAATCGCGAGCGCGGCGATTTCATATTCGATGACAATGGCGTGATCGCTCGGCCAGCCTCGTTATTCTCCGAGCGATTTGCGCGGGACTATGATGTCACTTATCTCGGGTTCAATACCGATGGCCACCTGGGTCGGTTAAATCTCACGACCAGCCTTTATGCCGCGCTCGGTGACCAAACCAACGATCGCTTTAGAGACAGCACAGATCGCATCGAGAGCTTTTTCGGTGCCTTTGAAGCCGGATGGGATGACAACTGGATTCGCTATCGCCTCTCGGGCCTTTATGCGACGGGTGATGATGACCCCTATGACCAGAAAGCCGGCGGGTTTGATGCGATCTTTGAAAACCCATTGTTTGCTGGCGCTGATACGAGCTTTTGGATCAGGCAGCCCGTTCCGCTCATTGGCGGTGGCGCGGTCGGGATCACCGGTCGCAACGGCGTATTAAACAGCCTTCGCTCTTCCAAGGAACATGGTCAATCCAACTTTATAAACCCCGGCACCATGCTGCTGGGGGTTGGCGTTGACTTTGACATTACGCCGACGCTCCGTGTCACCTTGAATGCTAATCAGATCTGGTTTGAAAACACCGCGTCGGTCAGCGCTGTGCGCAACCAAGGCGTGGTCGACAAAAATTTGGGACTCGACCTTTCGCTCTCGCTCACCTATCGCCCCCACATGATTCAGAACGTCGTGCTGCGAGCGTCCGGGGCCACCATGCGCGCAGGCCCTGGCTATGACAATCTGTTTGGCGCGAGCGAACCCGATCCGTATTCAGTTGTGCTTAACGCGGTGCTAACTTACTAATGACCCAAGCAACACCAAACATAGACAACCGCATGAATGGTAGATCAAGGGGCAATCCCCTACGAGCATTCAACGCAGTCATTCATTTGATTCCGGCAAGCAATCGCTGGAGGCATTTTAGCCAGCACGCCGAACGCGTCTGCGCCGACCGAAGGCTGCCAGCCTTAAAGCGTGTCACTGCTGGGCTTTTCATAACACTCTGTATTGTGCTCTCGGCTTATGCTGCAGAAAAAGAAAAGAAAGTGGAGCGGGACTATCCGTTCTACCCTCCGGCTCCTGCCGCACAGACGCCCCAAATGGCCATGGACAAGAGTTTCGGTTGCCTATCCTGTCATGAGGACACCGATGCTAAGTCTATGCACTCCAATCCCGGCGTTGTCCTGGGTTGCGTTGATTGCCATGGCGGCGATGCTGGTGTATCCGTTGCCGATGGTCTCTCTCGAGAGGCACCCGGGTATATCGCTGCCATGGAGCAGGCACACGTGCTACCCCAATACGTCGACAGCTGGCACTACCCCTCGTCGGCCAACCCAGAGGCGAGCTACACCCTCCTAAATCGAGAAAGCCCTGAGTTTGTTCGATTCGTTAACCCATCGGATTATCGAATAGTGGAAGAAGCCTGCGGCGCTTGTCACATGAGCACGATTCAGGCCGCGAAACGCAGCATCATGGCAACTGGCGCGATGCTCTGGGGCGGCGCGGCCTACAATAACGGCATTCTGCCGTTCAAGAATTACCTGCTCGGCGAAGCTTACACGCGAGAGGGTAAGCCCGCCGGCATTGCGGGCCCGCCGCTCAAGGCGCCGCTCATTGCTCAAAAAGAATACGGGGTTGCGCCTGAACTGCTGCCTCTCCCCGCCTGGGAGACCGTCAAACCGGGGGACATTTTTAGGGTCTTTGAGCGAGGCGGCCGAAATATTCTCAATACCTTCCCTGAAGTTGGCCTCCCCAACTCCCTTGGTCTCATCCAGCGACTAGAGGAGCCAGGCCGACCAGACATCCGCCAATCAAACCGTGGTCCTGGGACGGGTCAAAGAATTTCGGTGCCCCTCATCAACATCACCAAAACCCGGCTGAACGATCCACTCATGTGGTTCCTGGGCACCAATGAACAACCCGGCGATTACCGAACATCGGGCTGCGGCTCGTGCCATATCGTTTATGCCAATGATCGAGACGAGCGCCACTCTGGTCAGTGGGCGAAATATGGTCGCCATGGACAGAGCGCTACCGTTGACCCGACCATCGACCAAAACGAGCGCGGTCATCCTATTCAACACGCATTCACCCGCGCAATTCCGTCTGCTCAATGCATGTCGTGCCACATGCACCAACCCAACATGTTTTTGAATAGCTATCTGGGCTACACCATGTGGGATTACGAATCGGATGCCGACAAAATGTGGCCCGATGAGCAGCGCTACCCGACGTCCGCCGAGATCCGCGCGATTAACGAGCGCAACCCTGAAGGCGCGGCGACGAGAGGGCTATGGTCCGACCCTGACTTCCTAGCCACGGTCTGGGATCGGAACGATGAGATGGATAACACCCAGTTCGCGGACTATCACGGACATGGCTGGAACTTTAGAGCCATCTTCAAAAAAGATCGACGCGGCAATCTTGTCGACGATGCAGGCCAACTCATCTCGCATGAGGACCCAGATAAATTCGAGAAAGCAGTCCATATGTCCTCTATCCATGTGGACGTAGGCATGCATTGCGTGGACTGCCACTTCTCCCAGGACTCCCACGGCAACGGTCACCTTTACACTCAAGTGGCAGACGCCGTAGAAATCGACTGTCAGGATTGCCACGGCACAGCCGACGCTTATCCTTCTTTGAAAACGTCCGGACCAGCCGCACCATCTGGCGGTACAGATCTTGCGCTGCTACGGAATCCCGATGGCCAGCCCAGATTTGAGTGGGTAGAAGGTAAGCTCATTCAGCGGAGCCTTTTAAACCCAGGCCTTGAATGGACCATGAGTCTCGTTAAGGACTCGGTTACTCCGTCTCACACCGACTACAACGCCAAGGCTGCACGTGCCAAGCTCATGTCGAATGACACCGCCTCGCAAGACTGGGGACAAACCGTTGCAGCTGCGGATCGAGCGCATCAGGACAGCGAGATGGAGTGTTACAGCTGTCATACCTCTTGGACAACCAGTTGCGGAGGCTGCCATTTGCCCATCGAGGCTAACTGGAAAACAAAGCGACACCACTACGAGGGCGGCGAAACCCGGAATTATGCGACCTACAACCCTCAGGTGGCGCGAGATCAGATTTTCATGCTGGGCCGACGAGGGGATATCAATGGCGGGCGGATTGCTCCCATTCGCTCGACCTCGGCACTTGTCTTGTCTTCGACCAACGCCAATCGCGAAAAAATTTACATTCAACAACCGCCGATTGCGGCGAGTGGCTACAGTTCACAAGCCATCAATCCGCACTTTCCTCACACCGTCCGCAAGTCTGAAACGCGGAATTGCAGCGACTGCCATTTATCAGTGACCGGTGACAACAACGCCATCCTTGCTCAAACCCTAGGGTATGGCGGTGACTATATCGACTTCATGGGATTGTTCGTCTACGGCGGTGCTGAGGGAGCCATCGAGGCCGTCAAAGTCACAGAATGGGAGGAACCCCAGGCCGTTATCGGATCCTACCTCCATGAGCAGGCCTACCCTGACTGGTTTGAGAGCCATACTGAGAACGCACTGACCCTGACCGAGGGCTATCGCGAATCTATCAGCGATGATGTGCGCTGCCTGCAGCATCGCGGCGAGTATTTGTTTGCCGCCACCGGCCAAGGTGGACTCCAAGTCTTTGATATCGCCTCGATCGCTAACAAAGGGGTCAGCGACCGGATTCTAACCGGTCCGTTTAGCGAATTGGGACACGACACGCAGGTAGAGTCCAAAAACGCAACCTGCGTTTCAGTAATCACAACCCAGCCCATTGCACCAGAGCGCAACCAAGGCGACCTAATGCGCATCGACAACCAGGAGCGACCGGTTGATCCGATCTATCACTACGCGGTCGTCACCGACAGCGAGGAAGGTTTGATCCTGGTTAACATTGACACCCTCGCCGATGGCGAACCCCGAAATAATTTCTTAGAACGCGCCCTAACTTGGAATGCTAATGGCGTATTAGACGGTGCGCGACATGTCACCATGGCC
>Ga0181578_10002758_pt1 | contig 16274 bp, 8 predicted proteins | sample 071ome_21_FD_148659 | JGI IMG/M metagenome (GOLD analysis project Ga0181578, IMG submission 148659) | Coastal salt marsh microbial communities from the Groves Creek Marsh, Skidaway Island, Georgia - 071401CT metaG (spades assembly) | ecosystem: Environmental > Aquatic > Marine > Intertidal zone... | reverse complement strand
TCTCTCAATGAAGAAAATGTTTTTTCCCCAACTTCTCTCCATTAAAAAAGCGCTCACATGACTCTTCTATTATCCTCTTCCGGACCACCTTTGACGCTTCTTCTTCTCCGGCGGCAAAAACCGCCGCCGGATTCATTTTCGTCGTCGTCGAGTAGTAGAAGAAAAAGAGCGCCTTGTTGTTCTTCTTCCTCTAGGTCCTCTCGCCTCGTCGTTTTTGCGCGCGATACTTTTGGAAGAGGTGCCGTCGTCTTTGACACGTCGACGACGCTTTCTTCTTCTTCGAGTCTTGTCGTCTTTGGCGGGAGGAAGAAGGGCGTCTTCTGTTGTTGTTTTTCTCACTCCGCCTCTTTCTCTCGCTCTCGCGCGAAGATGCTGGTTTCATCGAACGTGAGGACGCGCGCGAAAAAGACGGACGAGGACGAGAAGACGGAGGAGTCGTCGTCGTCTTCGGACGATACAAAAATCGACGGTAACGAACCCTCGAAGAAGAAGAAGAAGGAAGATGAAAAATCTGGCGCGTCGTCGTCGATGAACAACAATTCGTCGTGGACGAGTGCAAATCATCAACAACAACAACAACAGCAACAGCAACAACAATCGCATTCACCTCACTCTCGTTCTCCACCGCCGAATCGGTCGGTGATGCTGGTAAACCGAGCGACGAAAATCGTCGCGACGTACGCGTTAGTTTCGTTTCTGGCGTACGCGTACGAGGCGGCGTTTGGGACGAGCGACGGTAACCCGTACGCGGCGAAAGAGAGACGCGCGAGGGTTTTGCAAGTGTCGTATTCGAAGTTTTTGAGAGACGCGAGGAGGAATGAGATTGGGACGGTCACGGTGGCGGGAGATCGTTTGACGTGGAAACCGAGGAAACCGACGGTGATCGACGCCGGGGGCGACGGGAGAAAGAGCGGTAACGAAGGAAAACGTGGACAAGAACGACGAGGAGGAGAGACGACGACGACGCTGAGCAAAAGCGACGGATCAAAGTCGTTTGAGATTCACTACGCGACGAGAAAACCCGCGGACGCGCAAACTCCGTACGCGCAGCTGGAAAAGAACGACGTCGAGCTCTTCTCGGTGGACGCCGACGGCGATAAGAACGCGTTTGATTTTCCGTTTTTAGTCTTTGCGTCGATCGTTTTGTTCTTTTGGTTGAGGAACATTCGCGAGAATTCGATGATGATGGGATCTGGTGGTGGCATGCCCGGCGGAAGAGGTGGTATGCCAGGTGGTGGTATGCCTGGTGGAATTCCAGGCGCGGGAAGGCAAGTCGGAGGGAGGTCGTTCAACGGCCGAGGACGCAACGATCCGAATTTCACGCCGCCACCGTCGACGACGTTCGAAGACGTCGCCGGCGTCGACGAGGCGAAAGAAGAGTTATCTGAAATCGTAGACATTTTGAAAAACCCAGAGCGGTACTCGAAATTAGGCGCGAGACCGCCTTGTGGGGTGCTTTTGTGCGGCTCGCCCGGGACCGGGAAAACTCTGTTAGCGAGAGCGGTGGCCGGCGAAGCCGGCGTGCCGTTCATTTCAGTCGCCGCGAGCGAATTCGTGGAGCTGTACGTGGGTATGGGCGCATCTCGTGTGCGCGATGTGTTCGCTCGAGCTCGCGCTCAAGCGCCAGCGATCGTGTTCATCGACGAAATCGATGCCGTCGCTAAAGGCCGGTCGGACGGCAAAATGAGAGGCATGGGTAACGACGAACGTGAACAGACTTTGAATCAGTTGTTGACTGAATTAGACGGCTTCGACGCCGATGCGAGCCGATTGGTAATATGCATAGGCGCGACAAACCGTCCGGATACGTTAGATGCGGCGTTACGACGCCCCGGTCGGTTCGATCGGATCGTTCAAGTGGACAAACCAGACGTCCAAGGAAGACGCGAAATTTTGGACGTCCACGTCCAAACGAGAGGTTTGCCGTTGGAGAACAATGTACAACAAAATGATGAAAAAAAACACTTGTTAGACGAAATCGCGACGATGACGAGCGGTTTTACCGGCGCTGATTTGGAAAACTTAGTCAACGAAGCCGCGTTACTCGCCGGTCGCGAAAACAAAACCACCGTCGGTAAGGAGGAATTTGAAAAAGCAGTCTTGAGAACCGTCGCCGGCGTGGAAAAGAAACGTTCGCTGTTAGGACCGAGAGAGAAATTCAATGTCTCCGCGCACGAAGTTGGCCACGCGATCGTTTCGCAAGCCGTCGGGACGTTACTTCCCGGATCGACGAAACCGGAACAGATTTCTATCGTCGCCCGGTCTGGAGGTGCGTTGGGTTTTACGTACACGCCACCAAACACGGACGAGCCGGAGAGGAAACTAATGTTTGCGGATGAACTTCGTGGGCAAATCGCCACGTTCATGGGCGGACGCGCGGCGGAAATGATTGCGTGTAAACGCGTGAGTACCGGAGCCTCGGACGATATTCAACGCGCGACGATGTTGGCGTATAAAGGTTTCGCCGAGTGGGGTTTGTCCGCCTCGGTCGGTCCGATATCCATACCGACTCTATCTTCCGGCGGTAACCCGGAAGATTGGTCGTTTAGCGATCGCGCGAAAGAGTCCGGTCACGACGTCGAAGGTGAAGTGACTGGATTGCTAAACGCGGCGTTAGTTGTGGCGTGCGAAACGTTACAGCTAAACGAAGCGTTGTTGCGCGAAGCTTCGGAGGTTTTAGCGAAAGAAGAGAGAGTCCAAGGCGACGCTTTGAGAGCGTATTTAGATCGCGCGAAAGCGCCCGCCAGTCTCGCGAAATTTTTAGAAGGAAAGTACGACATCCCAACGCGAGAGGATTTCAGACGGTTAAACGCGATGCCTTTGCCTGAATTTGAAGTCGCCAGAGCTTTGAGCAGCGATAACAGCAATCACAACAACAACAACAGCGTCGACGGAGGGGACAATAATAGCAGCAATAATAGTAGTAACGACACGAACAAAGTCGCCCCGAGATGAACGAGAGATAAAAATAGTCGCGAGTAGTTAGTCTAAATCGTGTGATGAAGTCAACGGGTTGCTAATACTAATGCTAAAACTAAGTAAATGTACACTCGCAACGACTCACTCAAACTATGACGAAGAGTCTTTCGAAAACATCGCCTTTAAGCTTTTCTTGTTGACTTTTCCCATCGCATTTCTCGGTATAGAGTCTACCACGTACGTTTTCGTGATCCATCGTTCGCTCGTTAAGTTCTCTCTCGTCCACGCTTTCACTTCCTCGTCGAAGGACTGCTCGCTGAAATTCTCCGTGGATTTATATTCGTCCAAAGGCGCGACGATTGCCACGGCGCGCTCGCCGTAGTGTTCGTCCACCTCTCCGAATACCGCGATTTCTTTCAAAGACGTTTGACTTAAACCATCCAAAACTCTCGCCTCGATTTCTAGCGCGGAAACTTTCTCGCCGCCGACTTTCAAGACGTCCACGGAAGCGCGACCGACGATGCGCCAGTCTTTTTTATCGGGGGAAACGGACACGACATCGCCGGTTTTAAAGTACCCGTCGCTCGTGAACGCCTCTTCGGTTGCTTTTGGATTGTTCCAGTACTCTTTGAAAATCCCCGGTCCTTTCACGAGTAACTCGTTCGTCGCGTCGTCTAGAATTTTGCACTCCGAGTTTGCCAACGGTTCGCCGACGGATCCGGGCGCGCGACTCGAGAAATCCAATTTTTGCGAAAGCGCCATGCCGATTTCTGTCATCCCGTATCGTTCCAACAGAGGCGATTGGTTTTCAGTCAGCGCGTTCCACTGATTTAGAATGGAAGTAGGACACGCCGCGGAACCAGAAACGCACAAGCGAAGCGCTTTCGCTTCCTTCGCGCACTCCGATCGAGTCGATACTTTTTCCTTCGTCTCGTCGTTTCCGTCTCCTTCCTCTTTTTCTTTCTCTCTTCTCCTCCTATCTGCGTTGTCGTAAACGTCCAACTGTCGCAACGCCATCGCGTACATGGTTGGTACGCCATAAAACATCGTTATATCTGGCCCAGAGTTTCGCATCCTTCGCCAAAAATACCTCGGATCGAACTTGAACGCATCCGTGAACTCCACCGTCGCGCCGCTCGCGTGCGACGCCAAGACGCCGTTCACGAATCCGTGCACGTGGTGCAAAGGCAAACAGTGCAACAAACGGTCCTTCTTGGAAATCTCCCACGCGTCTCTCAACGTCTTCGCTTGAGAATACAAACTCTGTCTGGTGTGTAAAACGCCTTTCGGCTGCCCAGTCGTTCCGGACGTGTATAAAATCAGCGCGCCCACTTCTCCGTTTCTTTGACTTCTACCGCTACTATCGCTACTATCGCTGCTACTATTTTTACTACCGTCGCCGCTAACGTCTTCCAGCCAATTCTTCTGAAGCTCGCACGGCTTCAGCGCCCACTTTGGAATTTTATACACTCGCCTAATCTCCGCCTCCCCGCACGTGAACGTCTCCTCTTCCTCTCCTCCGCTCCTCATGAAATAATCGTTCGTCCTCGGCGGCACTAAACACGTCTTCATCCCGCTATCGCGCGCGACGTGCGCTCGATCCGTCTCGTCCCCGAACGCCGACACAGGCACCGCAATCGCCCCGCGCATCCATATCGCGTACACCGACGCCACAAATTCCGCGTTTGGCGCGCAATACACCCCGACTCTGTCCCCAACGGACACGTCCTCTAAAACCTTCGATTGCGACAACGTGTAACTGAAATTGAAGAGTTTCGCGTACGCGACCGCATCCAAAGGGCCTTTGGAAGCGACGCCAGAAGCAATCGCCGGTCGGTTCGGATTCAAACGCGCGCTTCTGCACAGCAGCGAAAGTATGTCTTTTATCTCTTCCTCCTCTTCTTCTTTTTCGTCGTTCAAAGCGGTCGCAGAAGAAGAAGAAGAAGAAGAAGAAAAACGAGACGTTGACGACGACGAAAACGGTTGTCTCCTCATCTTCCCATCTCCGCGCGACGACGACGACGACGAAAACGGCGAAGACCGGCGGCGACCTCGCGCGACGACGGCGGCGTTGTTGGCGGTTTTCGCGCTTCCTCCAGCGGCACCAGCGGCATCCGGCACCATCGCCGCTCGCGTCGTCGTCGTCGTCGTCGAGCCGCCACCAGACGACGAAGAAGAAGCACACGAACACGAACGCGAAGAAAAGTAAACGCTCATCTTCGTCGTCGTCGCAAAAAAGCGTCGCAAGGCTGCCACTCGCATCATATATATGTGTGTTCTCTGCGCGATGAATGAAACGCTCTTCTTCTTCTTCTCCTCTTCTTTTTACTGCATATGCGGTGTGTGGGTGCGCGCTTTTTCTCTCTTCTCTCACAGGATCGAGTGTTTTCTGACGAGCGAGAAGCCCAACACGACCGAGGAGTGGAAGGGAGAGATCTCCGTATGTCATACATGTGGATCGATATGGCCCTATTAACGTTGCGTATACTCTTCGCCAAAAAAACAAAAAAAATTTCGCCTTTGCTTTGTTATTTATTCCTCTTCTTCACTTTTTATCCGCACCATCAATCACTCACACACGAGAACAAAAAGAATGGCATTCACGAAAGCCTTTTACGAACAAGCGTTCGAGCGCAACTTGAAAGCGCAACAACAACAGAAACCAGAGACGACTTCTGGGTTCGCGGCGGCTTCTTCGGCGATGACGCGAACGCAGAGAGCGACGATGCAGTTCACCGCGTACAGTAAGAAAGAAGTGGTGCGCGTCGTTCTTCTTTTTTTGTTTTCTTTTTTGTTTTTGTTTTTCTTTTGAACACAAAACATCCAAAATGTGAGCGCCGCGCGGAAGGCAAGGCGCGAGGTTTAGGAGGAGATCCGGGATGTGCGGTTCGATTTTACGCGCTCGTTTGATGGAGGGTGTAGTTTTGAGCGCGATGCGGGTGGTTTTGCGGGTCGGGAAATGTCGCGTGGCGTGTCTTTGCGCGCGATGGATGGATGCGCGACGTTTCAAAAGGGATCGGCCGCCAAACATCATCCACCAGCACAGAGAGGAGCTTTTTTATTTTTCGAATATGGATTATTGAATTGAAAACTCTCGGTTTTGGTTCGTAAAGGACGCGCGAGCGGAGAAACGGGCGGCAAAACCGAACGCGATCGGTAGGCGCGGACGCGATGACGCCGTTGATCTGAATTTCGCGGGTTCTCGACGGCTGGAAGGATCTAGATTCTTTCTTTTTGTCAACTTGGAATGAGAGAAACTCACCCAATTTTTGTTTGACTCGATTCTCGATTACTTTTATTTAAAAACAGGACCCGCTCGGTTTCTTGAAAGATTTAGCGGCTGGTGGCGTCTCTGGTTCGATCGCGAAAACTGCGACCGCGCCGATTGAAAGAGTCAAGCTTTTGATCCAAACGCAAGATGCGAACCCGAGAATTGTCTCTGGGGAAATCCCGAGATACACCGGTATCGTGAACTGCTTCACGAGAGTCTCCGCGGAGCAAGGCGTCGCGTCGTTCTGGAGAGGTAACACGGCCAACATCGTCCGTTATTTCCCGACGCAAGCGTTTAACTTTGCGTTCAAGGATACGATTAAGAACTTGTTTCCGACGTACTCGCCGAAGGAGGCATTCTGGTCGTTTTTTGCGGTCAACATGGCGTCCGGCGGTTTGGCCGGCGCGGGTTCTTTGTTGATTGTGTACCCGCTTGATTTCGCTCGTACTCGTTTGGCCGCCGATGTCGGTTCGAACAAGGATCGCGAATTCACCGGTTTGGTCGATTGCATTTCCAAGACTGCCAGAGCTGGCGGTGTTGGTGCTTTGTACAAGGGCTTTGGCGTTTCCGTCCAAGGTATCGTCGTGTACAGAGGTTCGTACTTTGGTCTCTACGACACCGGGAAGGGTGCCTTGTTGACCAAGGATTCTTCCATGATTGCGAAGTTCGTCGTCGCGCAAGTCGCCACGAACGCCGCTGGTGTCTTGTCTTATCCGTTTGATACCGTTCGTAGACGTTTGATGATGACGTCCGGTAAGAAGGGCGGCGCCGCCGGTCCGACGTACAGCGGTACCATGGACGCGTTTGTTAAGATTTACCAAGCCGAAGGCGCGGGCGCGTTCTTCAAGGGTGCATTCTCTAACATCTTGAGAGGCGTCGGCGGTGCGATGGTTTTGGTCATGTACGATGAAATCAAAGCCATCATCAACCCGAACTAAGAGTATTATTTTAATAACAATAACCAACAACGTGCTATAATTAGAAAGAAAGAGAGAGAAGAGAAGAGAGAGAGAGAGACAAATAAATAATGTAATAAATCCTGTGTTGATGTCTACTACCCTACTACTTACTTACAATTGTTTAATCTACGTATTACATTGTTGGCGCGAAGAGCGTTTCCGCGGCCACATCGTCACCATCTCTGGTTTTCAAGTTGTCCACAAACGCACTCGTTTCGGTTTGCGTAAAAGTATCGTTTGACAAATAAGCCACGTCCGTGGTGTATGGCTCAGAAGCGAGTCCTATGTCCAGAACGAGTTTCCACGTGATTTCGTGCAATTTCGTTCGTCCTGGTTCGCCGTACGCTTTCTTTATAATCCCGCACGCGTAGTTACTCGAGGAGACGGTTTTGCCTTTTGGCATGCGCACTCTCACGAAACGCTCGTTCAAATCGAATCGTTCCGTAATGCTTCCATCCGTATGTTTGTTCGTCGAGCCGAGGAAAAACGCGACGTCTGTTCTCGAAATAAGCCTTTCTGAACACGCTCTGTGGATGTCCAGTCGAGAGTTGATGTCTTTGTTATTCACCTCGCACGCAGCGGCGTCGGCGTCTTGTAGCTCCTCAATCGGTGATGGAGTTTCGTTTCGTAAGAGGTTGGTTCCTTCCTCCCCTTCTTCGTAAGTGCCGTCGTTATCATCCTCGTCGTTTTCACCACCTTCAAAGCCTGCTTCCCCAAAATCGTCGTCGTCTAAAATTCTATTCGTATTATCACATTTTTCTTCCTCTTCTTCTTCTTCTTCTTTATCTTCGATGTCATGATACAGATGATCGTACTCATTTGCCGCTGGCGGTGGTATCGGCGTTTTGCTGCCAACAAACGGAGCGACGCTTGGCGCATGTAAGTCACCGTCGTCGTCGTTAAAAGTCATTCCCGCTTCTTCCCATTGATGCTGCTCTCGATGATAAAGGCTATCGCTTTGAGCACGAAAAAATCCGGTATCTTCGCTACTTCTTTGACTTCTGAAATCGTAACTCGCGGTGCTCGCCGGGGCGGCTACTTTCTTCGCACTCAACGCGAACTCTTCTGACGTCCGCTGCAACGTTTTAATCGTCTCTAAAACCGCCTTTTCGAACAAAATCTCCTCGCATTTCGCCACCTCATCGTCGCCGTTCGCGCCGGTACCTTTCTGCCACAAAAACACGCATCTTTGAGGATGCTCGATACATTCAAAAGCTACGGTCGGGAACGTGTTTCTCATTCGTCTCACCGCGAGACCCCTCGCACCGATAAAAAACGGCAGAGCTTCGGCAGCGTATATGACGGCAAGTTTTCTCTCTACGTTAGTGTTACCTCTGCGACCGATGAGCATCACGCTCTCTCTCTCGCAATCACCGGGTGAACTCGTCGCCGGGTCAAACTCGAGAAACTCAACCGCATCAAAATCTCGCGCAAACGCACCGCCGCCTCTTACATCCGCTCGAATCAAGCGAACGCCGTTATCTGCTGCTGCTGATGTCACAATTGTTGCTGCTGTTGCTGCTACGTTTTCTGAGAGCGATAAGAGCGGACCAGGACCGACTCTTTTCCGCTTCGTACCCGTCGCGCCGTTTTCAACAGCCGCGCTCCCGCCAATCGTGTACCCTTCCGGCGGCAATAGCGATGGCACCGACGCGCCATCGTCGCTGATCTTCTTCTCCCTCGTCTTTTTAAACACCTCTTCCAATGTCCTCGGCAACCCTTTCAACGCCTCGGGTCGATTCGGCGCGTCAAACGCTCTCGCGTAGATATTCGCCCCTTCAAACTGAATGCCAGATTGAAGCTTACTCTCGAGCAGTCGAAATCGCTGCTCCCGCGTCGTCGTTCGTGGCAGTTGCACGAACGCGCTCGCGCACCCGTGCGCGTCCAATTCGTCGAGAACTTTAATCGTCGTCGTCGTGTTCTCGTTCTTTTCGTCTCCTGGATCTCTTTTATCTCCTCTTTGTTCTTCATCTTCATCTTCTTCTTCTTCGAGTAAAAAACGCACCAGCGTTTCGACTTCCCGGGAAGTGACTCTTCTCGGATAACCGAACACCAACAGTCGTCGGTCTCTCGCGGAAAGGAAGTGCCGCTGTTCCCGCTTCTGGGAAGGATTAGGATGGGACGACATGTGCGCTCTTTCTTTCTGCAATGTGTGTTTTATCGGTGCATTCTCTAAAATCTATATATCTTTCTCTCTTCGCGGCTGCGCGCGACGGAAGAATCGTGTGCGTTTTTTTCAATGTGCGTGCGGGGAAAAAGTGAAGAAAAATGCGTTACGAAAAGCATTGACTTTTCTCCTTTTACTATTACTATTACAACGCGTTCGTTTTGGTATACACTATCTTCTAAAATCCAAACCAACCTTTCTTTCTATCTTTGATCATGCCGTACACGCCGTCGTCGTCGTCGTCGTCGCCGTCGTTTTCGCTCGGTATTTCTTCGGTTCGTTCTTCTTCCTGCTGCGCCAAAGAGGAGGCAAAGATATTCTGCGGCGCCGGAGCGATTTGAGTTTCGAGGACGGTTGCCAATCCGTCTAAATAGTCCCCGATGCCGCGCAAGTTCACCGGCGTGGTGAGCGCATCGAGCGTTGAAAGGGTATTTTGTTCCAACAGATAACCGCACTCGATTTTGTTTAAGCGGTTGATGGCGGCTTTCATCGCGCAAAAACCGAGGACCGGGACTTTGACTTGCACCGCGCACGTTTCCTCGTTCGTGGACGGATCGACGGAGCACTCCTCTTTGTGAATTAAAGTATCTTCGCACTCGTGTAAGTTCTCAAACGGAGGCGTGGAGGCGCATTTTGACGGGTCAAATGGAGGCGTCGGTGACATTGGCGGAGACGGCAACGGCGGCGACGGTGGCGGATGTTCGTTGAGGGTGGACCACATTTTCGGCGGGCCTTCGAATTGCTGGCAAGACGGGCAGCCGTATTTAATCAACCACGCGTCCGCACCGGTGAACATGTCCCAAGATGCGTGATTGCTTTCTTTTTCGCTGACCGCAGTAGATAAACTCGCCGCCATCGTCGTCGTCGGCGGCGGCGTAGACGTCGATGAGGGTAAGCTCATCATTACCCACCCTCGAATGTCCTTATCAAACGCCTTGGCGTTTTTGAACATGCGGTGCGCCGATTGAACGTTTTCTACGTTCCATTTGCTAATATCGCCGTTAAAGGAGACCGCGTTGCGAAACATGTTATCCATTCGAGTCACTGAGCTGACGTCCCAGTTACTAATACCGACGTCTTTAAACAATTCTCTATTTTCAAACGCGGACGACATGTCCGTTACTTTGGACACGTCCCACAAGTGAATGGCGCCGTGCGAACCTTTCTCGCAATTCCCTCCAGGCGCTAAACGCAAACACTCCTCTATGCTCTCTAAAAATTCTTCCTGTTTTACGCACGCCGTGCACGAACAGTCGCTCGGCACGCTCGAATCGTTCGGACAGGAAAACTTCTTGTACCAATCCGTCGCGTTTTTGAACATGTTCGCGCTGTTCGCCACCTTCCCGGTATCCCACTCTAAAATATTCTTGTTAAAACTCGCCGCGAATTGAAACATGCCGTGCATGTTCGTCACCGAACTCGTGTCCCACTCGCCAATCTTTCTCGTAAACTTTGTCGCGTTATAAAACATTCCGCTCATATCCTCCACGTTCCCAGTTTGCCATCCTCTCACGTCGCCGTTAAATTCGCGGCAGTTAAAAAACATCCAGTGCATAGAAGTCACTTGACTCGTATCCCAGTCGCTCAACGATTCCGGGTTAAAATCGACGCGATTTTCGAACGCTTTATCCATATTCGTCACTAAACTCACGTTCCATTCTGGAATTGGTCCGTATAAGCTTCTCGATCCGTAGTCGATGCATTTACCGTCCGTCGGCGCTTCGGCGAGGCACCGCTCGATGGCGGTAAAGAACGTGACATCGGTCACCGGTTTTCTTCGAATCGTCGTCGTCGGAACCAACTCCACGGAATACGGCACGTAACCGCCGCCGCCAATGCGCTCGCTGCCAAGCTTTGCATTCATCGCTGTTTTCGTGGTTGTGTTGGATGTTCCCGTCTGCGGCGTCGTCATCGAGAGCGTCGTCCCGAGCAAAGTCAGCGCGAGCGCGCACATCAGGAATCCGATTTTCCCCAACGACGACGCGGCTGGGGGGATGCTATCGTCGTCGTCGCGTCGGCGGGTCGTCGGCAACAGCTGCTCGCGCTCGTCGTCGTCGCCTCCTCGAAGGAGGCGAGACGTCTTCGAAAGAGCCGCCGCCGACATTATTCTTTGTACACAAAAGCGCTACTCGCGTGCTACGAAATGCCGCAAATGCCGCGGCTTTGGAAGATGTAAAGAGAGAGAGAGAAACGTTGAGCGGGCGGGCGCATGAAATAAAATAGCATAAATACTCGGTAATCACTATGGCACATGGACAATATATAAAATACCTCCTCTTTCAGTCTCTCTGTCTCTCGCACACTCTCTCTAAACTTAACGTTGTGAACTAATGTCATTCTAAAAATAACGCGACTTTTCTTCCTTCTCTCGTCGCGTTTGGCTCGCGGGTCGCCCTGTCGTTTTGTACATCTTTTTGTCCGCTTCTGCGTCCTCCTCTTCTTCTTAAGCTCCGTCTTCCGTGCTCGCCTCGTCCGCGATTTGAGCCGCGATGTCGTCGATGAAAATCTCAGAACGTACCGCCCGTGATGATTTCTTCGCGGAAACTTTAGTTTGCTCGGGAAGATCGGGGATACCTCTGGCTAACTTTTCCACTTCCAAGTTCTTCTCGAGTCGCTCGCGGCCCATCGAAGCTTCGACAGAATCTAAACGCTTTTGGAGGTTCTTCGCTTCCTCGTTGATTGGGATCATTTTAATGTTATTTTTCGATTGCTGTTGTTTTGGTTGTCGTTGCTGCTGTTGCTGCTTCACGTCTTTCATCACTTTCATCGCCGCGTTCACTTGGTCCGCCGCGATTTTGCTTTGAACGTTGACTTTTTTGACATCTGCGGCTTTCTTCGCTTCTTCCACCTTCTTCTCCGCGGCAGCAACCTTGGCTTCGGCAGCCTTCTTCGCTTCTTCTACTTTCTGCTTTGGCGCTTTTTCTTGCTCCGGAATTTTACGCTCCGTGGCAATTAAGTGCATCATGCCGTCCGGTTTCTTTTCGTAGACGCCGTCTGGTCGAACTGGCGCAGCCTTGGCAGTCACGACGGTTGGTGTTTTGGTAGGAGCAGTCACCGCAGCGGGCTTGGCAGTCGCCGCTTCAGCGGCTGGCTTCGATGCCGCAACCGCAGGCTTGGCAGTCGCCGCCGCAACCGCAGGCTTGGTAGTCGCCGCCGCAACCGCAGGCTTGGCAGTCGCCGCTTCAGCGGCTGGCTTCGATGCCGCCGCCGGTTTGGTTTGAGCAACAGTCGCCGGTTTTGCATCGCTTTGAGCAACCGCTGGCTTCGGCACGTTCACCTTCTTCAAAGTGCTGCTGTGCGCTTGATGGTGCTTCATGGCTAACTTGGCAGCTTTTCTCGCCGACTTCGTCGGTTTCATCGGCAATTCACCTAAATACGCCGCTTCGCACGCGTCGACGTACGTGTTCGGATCACTTTCCTTGGCGCACGTGTGGAACAATTCGTCCATGAAGAAGTGGCCATCCCCAGAGTCCAAGTGGTAATCGTGCCAGATGGATTGCGCTTGACCGTTCAAAGTGGTCATGTAAACACCCATCGGTGATTTTGGCACTTGCAAGTACGAACCGACACCCTTGACGGCGCCATCATCGGCGGACGCCGTGCACTGCGACTTCGCAGATGTGTCGTAGTCCCACTCTACAAAGGTAGTTTCGAGTCCACCAGGTCCTTCGTAACACGTCGGCGTTTCGTCTTGGGAGGAAACTTCGCCATTTGTATCGAAAGTGTCAAAGCCAACGTAGGCGTCTTGTTGCATGGCTAACATCGGGCCAGTGCACAAGTCGCCAACGCACACTGCGGTGATAAACTCGTCCAAACGCACCGAAGTGCCGAGTTGCAAGGAGCCGACAACGGAAGAAGTGATGTCTTCCGGATCAGCTTGGATCGTAGATCCTAAAAATTCTACGGAAGCGATGTTGTTGGAAACCTTAATTTTATATCTCACGTCACCCTTGACGTGGAAGTTGATTTCACCCGGCACGTCCGCTTTGAAGAAGTACGGCATGCGAAACCTCGCCGCCACGTTAGTCTTCATGTACACGCCAGGCACTCCCAAAGAGATCATTTCTTCTTTGTTGATCACTGGTGGTCCCGTATCTGTCAAATCGAACAAGTCACCGTGTTTGAACATGGTGTTCGCCGCTTTGAAGGACGCTTTGAAGTTGATGGACGTCGCCAATTCGGCTTCGTAATCGACATTTCTCGTCTTCTTCAACGCGTTCGTGAAGGACATTCTCGCGGATTCCATGGCTTCGTTGTAATTCTCCACGTTCAAAAGTGATCTGGTGGAGTGTTTCTTCTCCGCGGCCTCAGATTCTTTCTTCTTGTTAAACGCTTTGTCTTGCAACGGGTCCTTTTCAAACTGCGCCCGCAAGTTGTTAATCTTCAACATGATGCGTTCCTCGACTAAGGACACGTGGTCGACGGAACCACCCATGTTCGCTTCGCGTTGAATGATGTCTGCCGCGCCTCTCAAATCAACAGTTGGGATTTGCGTCGTCGTTTTCAAGTACGTCTTCGGCTTACTTTTTTCTTCACTGCTCAACAAATTTCGTCCGACAACAGTCTTCTTTTCCTCGGCGCCGGCCAAACCTTCCTCGGTAAACGCTTTAATCTTTTCGATGGAATCTTTCGATTGAGACGCTTCGGTCTTCCCCATTCTAGACGCACGTCCGATTTGGTTATTGTTTCCGCACGTCGCGTCGTTGACTTGCGCCAAGGATTTCGTGATGATCGGTTTGAAGTACGTTCGATACGTGTCCACGATACCTCGCGCGACTTCCCACGGAATCTCAAACTTGTTCATCGTGATGCACGAAACAAACTCCGGAGACAGCAATTGCGCACGGAACATCGATGGGCGATACTCCGACGCGTGCAACTTCTCCGGCCATTCCATTTCGAATTCGCCGGACATTTCTTTGTGAGGAAACGTATCTACCGGAACAGAAAAGCACGTTTCTCTGCCGCCTAAAGTAGCGATCAACGCTTGCTCGCCCAATTGGTGCGTCGAGTGACCCAACGGGGCAATCTCATGACCTTTACTGTTCTTGTCCTTGCTCCCGGAGTCGCCTCTCAACAGCTTGCGAATCGAGTCTCGGAACACGTGTTCGTTATCCGGATCAAAAATGTCCAACACTTCTTCTCCAGTTAGCGTTTGAGCGGCACTTCCCAACGAAGCCGTAGCGGACGCCGCAAATCTCGAGTTGAACGCTTCCGCTAAAACGTTCGGGTCGGTCGGGAACATTCTGGACATCGTGAAGTTTGCCACGGCTTCAATCTTTGCCGGCAACTCCGTGCACAGGTTTTCCAACGACTGCGCCAAGTGCGCCGACGGCGTTTGATCCACTTGACATTGAATCTTGTGCAACGCGGATTGCATGGAGCAATACCCCAACACCGGGACTTTCACGTCTTCGCACTTCTCCTCGCCCAACTTAGGAGTCGCGTCGCCAGCCTTACCGTCGTCGTTGTTATTTTCGCTCACTTTACTCGTGCACTTCCTCACAACAACTTCGTCCGAACACGAACTTTCGTCGAAAGCTTCGCTCGCACACAACGGAGGCGGCATGGGATGCGGCGGAGGCGGAGGCGACGGCACGTCCGGACTCATCGGCGGCGGCATCGGACTCGGCGGCGGCGGCGGATTAGGCATTTGCGGCGGGAACGGATACGCCGGAGGCGGCGGAGATCCCCAAAACTCGCAAATATACTTCGCGTTGCTGTGACAGTAATATCCGTTGCCGATGTGTTCCCAGTGCCAGTCTTCTTTGTGTTTTTTCCCGAGAGAGGCTAACGCGACTCGGGCGCGGCCCAAGCGCGAAGGCTGAAATGACGCCGCTCTCTCGGAAGAAGAAGAAGACGAAGAAAGAGACGCGGCCTCATCTCCCAAAGACGCACCATCAAATCGCGCGACGTTCGACGACGACGACGACGACGACGACGAAGACAACCCGGCAACGCACATCGCACCAACCACCGCCGCGGCGACGACGTACTTCTTCCTCTTCTCTCGATTAGACACCGACGATCGTTCGCTGCTCACGAACGCTCTCTCTTCGTCGTCGTCTCCTTCGGACGATCTTCGTCTCTCGGGATGCTCATGATGATGATGATGAGAACGGGTGACGTTTACTTCTTCTTCTTCCGAAGAAGGAAGCGACCCGTACGCCATTCCGTGACCAAGATCTCTCTCTTAAATATATATGTTGTGTGATGATACAGAGTTCTTCTCGCTTTTCTCTCTCCTTTCGCGTTGATTTTGGTTCGTGTGAGAATATTTTAGTGAAGAGAGACGCGCGCGATTGTTCGTCTCGAATTAGTGTTGACGGACCGCGGCACATTTTTTTGGCATTTAGGGTTTAAGACCCTAAATGACACAATAAAGAAAAAACAGGTTTTCTCGGGAAAAAAAGGATTACAGATAATCTTCAAAGAGGCGCGCGCTTGCTTTCACAAACGCGACGCAAGAGGAACGCGAAAGAACTCGAGAGAGAGAGAGAGTGTGTTTTTTTATTTCGTGCGCCGCGTGCATACTACTACTCGCGCGCTTGTTGAACGAGACAACGGAAAGAGGAGACGAGAGGTACGATGATGCGTTCTCCTCATCGTGCGGCTCTCGGAAGTCGTCCTTTTTGTGCGGACGAAGAGGCGTCTTCTTCTTCTTCTTCGGACGCGTCGTCGTTCAGAGCGCACTCCGCGAGCGAGAGCAAAACAACGAGTAGCGCTAGTAGTAGCGATGATATTTTCACGAAAATGAAGAAAACGATCGATGGGTCGCGCATGGTCGCCGCCGGAGGTGGGGCCGGGGTCATCGCCCGAACCGCCTCGGCACCTCTCGATAGAATAAAGCTCTTGTTTCAAGTGCAAGCGATGGCGTCGAGCGGGATCGAAGGGACCGCGTACACGGGAGTCGGGCAAGCGTTCGCGAAGATTTACAGAGAGGAAGGGATTTTATCGT
>Ga0181578_10002751_pt1 | contig 16285 bp, 8 predicted proteins | sample 071ome_21_FD_148659 | JGI IMG/M metagenome (GOLD analysis project Ga0181578, IMG submission 148659) | Coastal salt marsh microbial communities from the Groves Creek Marsh, Skidaway Island, Georgia - 071401CT metaG (spades assembly) | ecosystem: Environmental > Aquatic > Marine > Intertidal zone... | reverse complement strand
GGATACGGAGCACACAGGCCGCGAGATCTGCCTGGGATCCAATGAAACGGCCCTCTCCATTGCCGATGTGACCGACAAGGAAGCGCCCTTCGCCATCTCCCGGGCCACGTACCCGGCCATTGCCTATACGCACCAGGGATGGCTGACCGAGGACATGCGCTACTTCTACATCAACGATGAGGGCGATGAGCCGCAGGGGCTTGTGGACGGTACGCGTACGCTCATTTTTGACCTCATGGATCTGGATGATCCAATCCTTGTGGGCGAGCATATTTCGACAGAGACCAGTACGGATCACAACCTCTACATCCGGGACAACCTGATGTATCAGTCCAACTACGTGGCAGGTCTTCGCATCCTGGATGTCTCCGACCCGGAGGCGCCCACAGAAGTCGCCTTTTTCGATACCGTTTCGAACGATGCGGCTGGCGGCGGCTCGTGGAGTAACTACCCCTACTTCGAGAGCCGGACCATCGTGGTAACCTCCAGTCGGGAGGGGCTCTTCATGCTCAAGAAGCGCCAGGTGGATCTGTAGTCTTGGAACGGTTTGAACAGGTTCTGAGGGGACGGGCCGCGGCCGCTTTGGCGGCCGCGGCCTGCTTCATTCTTTCCGGTTGCGCAGAGCCACAGCCAATGTTCGTCGGATCGGCTACCTGTGCGTCCTGCCACGGTGAGCAGTCTGTCAGCTGGCAGCGGTCTGACCACATGCGCGCCATGCAGTTACCCGACAGCGCCCATGTGTTGGGTGACTTCAATGATGCATCGTTCGATCATTTTGGAGATGCTTATCAGTTTATCCGGCCCAGCGGGGAGGGAAGCACCGAGGACGAGAAAACGATGTCCGTTATTGCAAGAGGTGATACCCTGGATGTGGAGTGGGCGTTCGGGCATGATCCGCTTCAACAGGTGCTACTGGCCGGGAATCGTGGGCGACTCCAAGCGCTCACGGTCGCCTGGGATGTTGAGGGTGGGAAATGGTATTCGCTCTATCCGGATGAACCGACGCCTGCCGGGGATGTGCTGGACTGGCAGCATGACAGGCTGAGCTGGAATTACATGTGTGCAGCATGTCATACCACGGGTCTGGAAAGGGGCTATGATCTGACTTCCGATGCGTATCAGACCACCTGGGCCGAAGAGACCGTAGGGTGCGAGGCGTGTCACGGTCCGGGGTCGCTGCACCTTGAAACTCCTGACAAACCGTACGGAATGACCGGTGCCTCCGAGTCACTGATGCCAGTATCGGGACGTGAATCACGCACCGTTTTGCAAGCGGAGCTGACCATGTGTGCCGCGTGTCACTCGCGTCGTACCCCACTGGTGGAGCCGCCAGTTCACGGCGCATCGTTTTTGGACCAGTATGCGCCAGCCCTGTTGGATGATGGCCTGTACTATGATGACGGACAGATTCGGGATGAGGTCTATGTGTACGGTTCGTTTTTGCAGAGTGGAATGGCGCGAGCCGGCGTTACGTGCTCGGACTGTCATGATCCGCATTCCGGTGAGCGCCGCCTGCCCGGCGATGCCTTGTGTCAGTCGTGTCATGCCGGTCAGGTCGAAGATATCCCGGTGCATCAGGCACATTCAGTGGGCGATGCGCAGACGTCGTGCGAATCCTGCCACATGCCCGATCGGACCTACATGGGCATTGACAGCCGAGGGGATCATCGCTTCGGTATTCCTGATCCCGTATCGTCACGGTCTTCGGAGTCGCGAAATGTGTGCGCGGATTGTCACGGAGATGATCAATCCATCGAGTTCATTCTGGGCTCGCCCGAGAGTCGACCGGCGATCGCGCTGGCAGCCCTGCGGGCCTCGACCACCGATCGGCAATCCATTATCCGGGAGGTATTGCTGGATTCGACGGTCAGTCGCATCCAGAAAGGGTCGGTGATTGCTCGACTGGGGGCAGACGCCACGACGGATGCATTACGAATCGTAATGACCGCCCTTTCATCAGGAGATCCGTTCGAGCGCGTAGGTGCCCTGCGCGCCATTGCGGATCCCTTGTTCCGATCTCCATTACCGAACCTGGAGGACCACTTCGCGGATTCAGTGCGGTGGGTACGGGTTGAGGCTGTCGCAACGGCGCTCTCGCACGGGTATGATCGCTTTGATCAGGAACCGGCACGCGGCGCCCTGGAGGACTATCGACTGGCCCAACTGGCCGTAGCTGAGCAGCCGGAGGCGCATCTGAACCTGGCGTCTATGTATGAAATCACCTCAAACTGGGAAGCGGCAGACTTCGCGTTTCAGGATGCTGCACGACTCGCCCCGGATCGTCCTGATGTGCTGACCGGACACGGTCTCATGCTGGGGCGTTGGGCCAATCGCTTGCAGCGGTCTTCAGGCTCCGCAGAACATGCTCCGACTTACCGTGAGCTGCGACACCGGGGCGAAGAACAGCTCCGCCGTGCTGTGTCTGTGCAGGGCCGGGAGGCCTCACCGAAGCTCCTGATTCTCGGTCTGTATCTGGGCGAGCAGCGTGAGCGCTTAGCGGACGCAGCCGCGGCGCTGGACGCTGCCTGGCAGCTGGACCCAGCCAATCGTCAAGCGCGGTATAATGCAGCCGTTTCGCATCATCAAATGGGAGACGTGCAGGCGGCGGAAGAGCGCTATCGCTCGGGGATGGACATGCATCCGAACGATCTTGAGTTTAAAGAGGGTCTCATTGCGCTCTTGATGCAAGAGGATCGCTGGGAAGAGGCATCCGTCCTGAATCAGGAAATGCGGGAGGCGATGCCTGGTCAAACCCAATTCCTGGAACGGCAGGCACTGATCGAGAGTCAGCTGCGATCAGCGGCTCGAACAAACTGACCATCCCCGTGTATTGCCCGAAAAAACCACTGCTTTTCCTCGGTCCTATTTACCTCGCCGTAACGTGTCGCTGACCCGCTCCATTTCGCCTGCACTCCGCATCGTCGGAATCCTTGCACTGGTCCTGTTGCTGCCCGTGGTGATGCTGACGGGGTGTGGTGACTCGGGTGATCCTGCTTCGGGGCAACCTGCCAGCTTCGGTCCTGAATACGCAGGATGGAGCGCAGAGGCTCAATACGTTGGCATAGAGGCTTGCCAGTCCTGCCATGCTCCGCAGTATGACGATTTCATCCGGTCGCAGATGGGGCGTTCGTGGCGGCACGCCGCACGCAGTGAATCCAACGCCAATTGGGAAAATATCACACCTCTTTACTCCGCGTACGATGACATGTACTACGAGCCGTATGCGCGTGGGGAGGACCTGTTTGTTAAAGAGTACAGGATTGTCTCGGGTGATACGACCCATCTGCGGGTGGAGCAGATCGACTTTATCGTAGGCTCAGGCCATCATACCAACTCCCACATTTACGCAGAAAACGGCTACTTCTATCAGGTCCCGGTCACCTGGTATGCTCAGGATGCAAAGTGGGGACTGGCCCCGAAATTCCAGAAGTTGGGTAATAATTACCGTTTCGGGCGGGTGATCACAGATGAATGCATGGCCTGTCACAATGGGCAGCCAACATTTGTACCCGGGTCGGAGAATCGCTTCGAAGACGTCCCGCTGGGGATCAATTGTGAAAAATGCCACGGTCCCGGCTCTGTGCACATCGAAGAAAAGCAGGCCGGCATCATCGTCGATATTACCAAGGAGATTGATTACTCCATCGTAAATCCGGCGAAGCTTTCGGCGGAGCGGGAGATGGATGTATGTCAGCGATGCCACATGCAGGGGGCATCTGTTTTCGAAGGTGGCGATACCCCTTTGGACTGGCGACCCGGGCAGCCGCTCGCGGCCCATCAAAACGTTTTCTGGCCTCGGCAGCCGGATTCTCTCACGCACTTCATCATGGCATCCCATCCGGATCGACTGGCGCAATCGGCCTGTTTCAAGGATTCCTGGGAGGAGGACAGTGCAGCGGAGCCCATGACCTGCCTGACTTGCCATGATCCGCACAAGCCCATCGAGGAAACGCGCGAGCAGGTGAATGCAGCCTGCCAGAATTGCCACAGCGGACAAGCCGATACGATATCGGCCTTGATGTGCACGGATCCGACCGTTGTTGCCGGCACAAACACGGCTACCTGCGCATCGTGCCATATGCCTCAAGCGGGTTCTACGGATATTCCTTACATCCGAATCACGGACCATTTCATCCGCGTACCGGAGCGACTGACCCCGGAAGAGGTGGAGGATCAGACCCGATTCATTCGCATGGCCTCGTTCATGGATCGCGACCCGCATCCCCGGCAACGTGCAGACGGATTCCTGACCTATTACGAGCAGTTCACGGACCGGCCGGGTATGCTGGATTCAGCGGCAGTTTATCTGGCGCGAGCACAGGCGGCCTACAATGAAGCACCCTCTGCGGTTGACGGGGAGGAGGAGCGATTGCGGGCCTCCTGGATACGGCTCTGGCATTTATCCGAGGATCACGCTGCGGTAAGGCGTGTCAGTCAGCAAGCTGATTTCAAAGCGCCTTCGGATGCATGGTCGTATTACCGGATCGGAGAGTCATTTGCGGCCATAAACGATTATGCTCGCGCCGTAAGATGGTATGAACAGGCGGTGGCACTCGGACCGGATCATCTTCGATTCATGGACAAGTTGGGCGTGGCGTTGACTCAGGCCGGTCGATTGCAAGAGGCTTCGGATGTATTCGATCGACTGGTACTGGCCAATCCCAAATTCGAGACCGGACTCAATAATCGCGGATTCATGCATTTGCTGATCGGCGATCTGGAGGCAGCCGAGCAAGATTTTCGCTCTGCCCTTGCCTTGAGCCCTGACCTGGAGCAGTCTGAGGCGAATTTGGCGTCTATCCTGATGAATACGGGCAGGGTCTCCGAAGCACGTCCAATGGTCGAAAAACTGATCGAGCGTTTTCCAGCCAACCCCGAGTATCGTCAGGCACTGGATTTCATTCGCCAGCAGGGCGACAGCCCCTGAACGCAACGGGTTTTTCGGGCTGTGTGGGTCGAATTGTGAAGGACCGATGTGTGCCGTGTTGCGGTAATGTTAAATCAGTCAGCGGAGCATCAAAAAATGTCTTTATTGCATCCATTCTGCACAATAAAGGAGGTAATGCAGGGGTTTCTGGTGTAACACACCGGAACCGCTTCCGTAGCGGAGGTATCGGTCGACAAAGCAATTGGATGTCTGCTCTGGTGAATTGATGTGTGGCTACAACTTTCCCGAGTTGGGAGACATCTGAAACAGTCCGTGTGGAAGTAGTGCACCACACGGACTGTTCTTTTTTGAAGCCTTTTCGACGAGTCAGGAGGTAAGCTGAAGTACGCGGTTCGCACTTGGGTTGCGAAGAGATGATTAGGTGTGAACCAGCCCCTGTCATTCCCGGCAAGCTATGTGGTATTTTGGCGGACCCCGTTCAACAGTTCTCCAGTCAACTCGTCCCCTACATGAAACGTCGCACCAAGATTGTCTGCACGCTCGGCCCCGCCTCGGATGATCTGAAAACCATTCGAGCGCTGATTCGTGCCGGAATGGATGTGGCTCGACTCAACTTCTCGCACGGTACCCATGCCTGGCACAAGAAGCTGATCGAGCGGGTTCGGGAGGCCGGCGAGATCGAGGGCAAGCAGATCGCCATTCTGCAGGACCTCCAGGGTCCGAAGCTGCGCGTCGGCGAAGTTGAGCATGGAGAGGTAATGCTGAAGGCTGGCAAGAGGTTGGTCATTACGCCCGAGAAACTCGATATCAGCACGAAAGACCGGATTTTCGTCAACTACCCCACGCTGGCTCAGGACCTCGAAGTAGGAGGGGAGATCCTGCTTGACGATGGACACCTCGAGCTGGAGGTAAAAGGATTTGAAGGTCAGGATGTTGTTACCGAAGTCCGGGTTGGTGGTCCGCTTCGTTCTCGGAAAGGGGTCAATCTCCCCCATATCCAGACAACGACCCCGGCATTGACCAAAAAGGACCTGAAGGATCTGGCTTTCGGGATCGAAAACCAGGTTGACATCATTGCGCTCTCCTTTGTCCGTCGGGCATCAGACGTCCAGCAGCTCGTGGATCGACTGAAGGCGGAGAAGGCCAACATCATGGTCGTAGCAAAGATCGAAAAGCCGGAAGCCATGGATTCCATGGATGAGATTGTGGAGTTGGCAGACGGCGTCATGGTAGCTCGAGGTGATCTTGGCATCGAAATGCGGCTCTCCAAGGTTCCGATGGCCCAAAAACGACTCATTCAGGCTTGCCTGGAATCGGCCAAGCCGGTTATTACAGCGACTCAGATGCTGGAGAGTATGATCGACAATGCTAGGCCGACGCGCGCGGAGGTCAGCGATGTCGCCAATGCCGTGCTTGACGGAAGTGATGCTGTCATGCTCTCCGGAGAGACGGCGATCGGCGCTCATCCGGTACGGGTAGTCGAGGTCATGTCGAATATCATCACGGAGGCAGAGAAGCAATTCACCGAGGGTGCGGTAGACCCGACACCGGTTCTCGACGGCCCATCAACGACAGAAGCCGTTTCAAGGACGGCTTTCTTCCTGGCTCACAAGGTTGGTGCGACGTCCATTGCCTGTCTTACTGCTTCGGGAGCAACTGCCCGATCGATTGCCCGTCACAGGCCCACTGTTCCTCTTTATGCCTTTACCGGCGACCGCCGAATCATGGGGCAATTGGCGCTCTCCTGGGGAACAAAAGGTTTTTTCTTGCCTTTTCAGACCGACACGGACCGAGGCATTGAACTGGTGCATGAGCGGTTGAAAAGCGAAGGGTTGGCCAAGGTTGGTGACCTTATCGTCATCACAGCTGGCATGCCCTTGCCCACCAAAGGGCGGACCAACATGGTGCATGTGAGCCAGATTCCTTGATCGCGTCCAGTCTTCATCGGAAGTACAAAGCAAACCGAACGACCGTCAGCATTACCGTTACGCATTCTCCGACACGGATTTCCAACGACCCTACGAGGGCTCACCAGCTGACCTTTCCTTCATGCGTTCCAGCAGTTTGCGGTACATAGTCTCCTTTTTCCTCAGGGGTCTCCAGCCTTCCCGATCGAAGGCATTTCCTGTTTGGGGGCGTCTGCGCGCTCGAGGGATGGCCATGGTGGTGTTCGCAGCGCTTATTGGTCTCTCTGGCTGCAAGACACCGGATTTCATCGGTAACCGATACAGCAATTTCACGGCCTACTACAACACGTTTTACAATGCGGAGCGGCAGTTTCGCTCGGGCTATGAGAATCTGGATCGATCAAGCGCTGAAGTCGATCGCGAGCAATACCTGCCATTGTTCGTAAAAACCACCGGTACCACGGCTTCGCGTGAGTTTGAGCAAACGGTCCTCAAGAGTGCTGACATCTTGCGGGACCACCCCGATTCGAAGTGGGTGGACGACGCCTTGATGCTTATTGGCAAATCCTACTTCTATCAAGAGAACTATGTAGGTGCCACCCAGAAGTTTACCGAGGTTACCGAGCAGAATACCGATCTGCGGGACGAGGCTCAGTTCTGGCTTGCTCGGTCTTTAATGACAAGTGGGGCATATGACGAGGCGCTTGAGGTCCTGACGCTGGCAATGGCCCAGGAAGATGCGGATGCCCAGTGGGTCGCCCAGGACAGGATGCTTCTGGCTGAGCTGGCCATTCGGCAGGAACTGTGGGAGACGGCGGCTGGTCACCTCGAAAGCGGCCTGGAGGAAATCAAAGACAAAGATCTTGCGGCGCGGGCTTCTTTCCTGCTTGGGCAGGTTCAGGAAACGCTGAGCAACTTCGACGAAGCCTACTTGGGATATTATGGTGTCCGTGACTACCCAGCCCCCTATGAGTTGGACTACGCCGCTCGCTTTGCAGCTGTCCGTGTTGACGGGTTGTATTTGAATCCTGAGCGGGCGCTGCGTGACGTTCGAAAGCTGGAGCGTGACGACAAGAATGTGGTCAAGACGGCTGAGCTGCGCTTCCTGCGCGCACGCATCTTGCAGCAAGCCGGCGTCTCGGATCAGGCGTTGACCTTATATGACGAGCTGCTTTACGATCCCCTTGCTCTACCTCCGGGAGCTTCTTTGGGAAGTTTGCGAGGGCGTATCCACTACGCCTTGGGTGAGATGTATCGAGATATCGATCGCAACTACGTGATGGCAGCAGCCCATTTCGATACCGCTGCCGTCTCCATTGGCTCGGGAGCATCAACCCGAACCTCCAGCCGTTCCGTCTCAACGCAAGATCAAGCGCGTACACCCGAAGCCATTAAGGATGCTGAACAGCTCAAGGAAAGCTTCAGCCGATACGCTTTTGTATGGCGGGACGTAGCTCGGTACGATTCTCTGTTGTTCCTCGGGGCGCTTCCTCAAGAAGAGTATGACGCACGCATCATGGAAATGCGTCAGCAGCGTGCCGCTGAATTGGAAGAACAACGCCGACTTCTGGCTCAACGTCAGCGAGAGCAGGCGTTTCGCGAGTCTGCTGGAGCCGCCAATATGAACAGCAACAGGGGACTTCCGGAAGGGAAAGTCATTCCCACCATGGACGACCCAACCGGTATGGCGGGTGGCTTCCTCTTCCACGAGGACCCCATTCGTGTTCAGGAAGGTCGGATGCAGTTCCAGAACGTCTGGGGAAACCGACCGCGCGTTCCCAATTGGCGCAGATCAGCAGCACTGAGTACAGTGGACATTGAGGCCGCGCAGGAAGAGATGGCACAGCAACAGGCCATGTTGTTGGAATTGGAGCAAAATGAGCTCCCCGAAATCGACGATTCAGCCGTTCCAAGGGACAGTACCGATCAGAAAGTCATGCGGTCGCAGCGGGCGATTGCGCGATACGAGCTGGGAAATATCCTGTTTTTGGGAATGTCACGTCCAGATTCGGCAGCCGTCTGGTATCGGACCGTAATTGAAGAAGACAGTGATGAGCTGGTGGCCTCTCGAGCGCAGTTTGCATTGGCTGAAGTCCAGGGTGCTTTGGGAGATTCGCTTTCAGCGGTTCGCCTTTACCGTGACTTGCTGGATCGCTTTCCAGAATCGGATTTCATACCAAGCGTCCAGGATCGCTTGGGCATCGAGTCGGAAGGTGTTGTTCTTTCGGATTCGACTGCCATGGCATCCGACGCATTCGATCGAGCGTTGTCGTTACGAGAATCGGATCAAGAGGGAATTGTCGATTCATTGTTGGTCGTCGCCGCTGACTGGATCGAATTCCCGGAGGCAGCGCTTGCGCTGTTTGCTATCAGTGATCTGCACTTGCAGCAGGCCGATGGTGACTCAGCGAGCATATTTCAAACCATTCCCTTCTCGGTCACTTACGATCGCATGGCCATTATTTGGCCTGATAAGTACACGGATGCAGCTCAGGCGCTTAACGCGGCGTCTCAGGCGCCGTCAGATTCATCGACCGTTGCTGATTCGACGATGATGATGCCGACAGTGTCCGAATCGACACATATGGAAAGTGCTCCGGGTAGCATTGAGGCTGTCGCGGATTCGATGGCTTCATCGGAGAGCGAAATCTCTTCCCTGGAGGAGGCGGTACCTGATCTTGGCGTTGCCAGCCCGGATTCAGTGGGTGCTGTTTTGGGTATCGAGCCAGACTCACTCAGGTCGACGGTGCCGGATTCATTGAGCATGATAGTGGCATCGGATTCAATAGATGGGCTGCTTCCGGGCGGCCCGGAAGATGTCATTCTGGAAGCGGAAGTCCCAACCGACGATGGACCCTCACCCTCTTTGGGTCTGTCCATCGAAGATGTTCTGAGTCGCATCGTATCCTTCGAAAATCGGACATACTTGGGTCTTCGCGCGCAGGTTACTCTTGATGCGATTGTTGAGCTGCGAACGCCGCCTCCACCGGTCGTTGACTCGCTCGCTCAAGATTCGCAGGCGAGCGAACTCGGTGCAGACTCATTGACTGTTGCCGGCGACAGCACCATGGCAGCGCTAATCGCAGAAGGTGATAAGGTGCTGGAAGCTGATTCTTCGGCTGCTCAACCGGAAACTCCCGCTGCTCTCATGTCGGACGATGCCGTACTGGCCCTTGTGGCTCGATCTGCCGCGCGTCAGGATTCCCTCCGGGCAGCTCAAGAGCGAGCTTTCCCAGCTGCGGGCCGCCCTGGTAATCAGGAAGAGGAGGAAGCGGAAGAAGGAGTACGCGTCTCCACGAATTTGAAGCCCATGATGCCAAATGGGCAATTCGATGAGGAGGCGGTAGGGTATACGTTTACTTTTGGCGGCCATCCTGATCTTGCATCTGCTCAGGCCCAATACAGAGAGCTGCGTTTGCTTCTGGAAGAAACCGGGATTGAATTGAATGTGATATCCAATGCCGGCGAAGATCAGTTGGAGTATCTCGTAGGATGGGGACTTTTCTTGACGCGCGAGGATAGAGATGCTGCAGAAGAGGAGTTCTCTTCAATATTGCCAGAACCGCGTAACATTTTGCACCTCTTGGCGGCCGAGTAGCGAAGGCAGCTTGAATTCGGCGGGGTCTTGACCCACCGAACCGCTTGCTTCGCCAGAGGAGGGTGACACAAGGCTCTTCAAGGAACCAAAAACAACCCTTCAGGTACGGTCGTTCCGCTCAGGAGGCGGCCTTTGTAAGACTCCATGTACATGTCCTGTGCCGAATCTGGGCACGGGAAGTTTCTGATTGTTCATGTCCCAGAACGAAAAAGACAAGTTGAACTTGAAGCGTGACCCGGAAGGATCTGGACCCCGTTTATCGGATCGTCGTCCTCGATACATGCTGTGGATTTACCTTTTCGCCTTCACGGCGTTGTTGGTTCACATCTTCATTCGCATGGGGGATATCGAGCCCCAGGAAGTTGAGTACTCTGAGTTCCTGCAGCAGATTGAATCTGGATGGGTCGAGCAGGTGGTCGTGGTGAACAACATCCGGGTCGAAGGGCTGTACACTCAGCGGGCGGTACAGGAGGGGCGGGTAGAAGTCACGCCGATTCAGCCCAATATTTTGACGGGCCCGGAGCCTGACGCGGCGCGTGCATTTCGATCAAACAAGCCAGCGGACCACGAATTGGTCCAGTTCCTGATCGATTTCAACCTTGCTCAAAAGGAGGCCGGAGAAGACGAGGTATCGTTTGACGCCCGTCAAGATGAAAACTGGTTTGGGGGATTGCTCACCTGGATTTTCCCTCTGGCTATCATTATTGCGCTGTGGGTTTTTCTGATCCGGCGCATGAATCCCGGCTCCCAGGTACTGAACATTGGCAAGAACAAGGCGGTGCTGTTCGATGCCATGGGGGACCAGAAGCTGACCTTCAAAGATGTCGCAGGCCTGGAAGAAGCCAAAGAAGAGGTCGTCGAGGTCGTTGACTTCCTCAAGAATCCCAAACGATTCACACGGCTAGGAGGCAAGCTACCCAAAGGTGTTCTCCTTGTTGGTCCTCCAGGGACAGGTAAGACGTTGCTTGCGAAAGCTGTCGCTGGAGAAGCCGGTACCCCATTTTTCTCCTTGTCCGGATCGGATTTCGTGGAAATGTTTGTGGGTGTCGGTGCAGCCCGAGTGCGTGATCTGTTTCGTCAAGCGAAAGAGAAAGCCCCTTGTATCATCTTTATCGACGAAATCGATGCTATCGGTCGCTCCCGTGGTAAGGGAATGATGATGGGTGCAAACGATGAGCGCGAGAATACGTTGAACCAGCTTCTCGTTGAGATGGATGGGTTCAATACAGATAGCGGTGTCATCATCATGGCGGCAACCAACCGTCCGGATGTGTTGGACTCTGCTTTGATGAGACCGGGTAGGTTTGATCGGCAGATTCTGATTGACAAGCCCGATCGTCGCGAGCGCGCACAGATATTCAAGGTGCACACGCGTAATCTCATCTTGTCTGATGAAGTCAACGCTGAGGTCCTTGCATCGCAAACTCCCGGCTTTGCCGGAGCGGAAATCGCCAATGTGTGTAACGAGGCCGCCCTGTTGGCCGCTCGAGAGGACAAAGATGCGATTGACATGCAGGACTTCGAGCGATCAATAGATCGTGTGATCGCAGGTCTCGAGAAAAAGAACAAGCTCATCTCGCCGGATGAGAAGAAAATTGTAGCCTATCACGAGGCGGGTCACGCCATCACGGGTTGGTATTTGAAATACACCGATCCGGTGGTCAAAGTGTCCATCATTCCACGTGGACTGGCTGCGCTCGGTTATGCGCAGTATCTGCCCGAGGAACGCTATTTGTACACGAGGGAGGCACTCGTGGACCGCATGATCATGGCCATGGGAGGGCGCGTAGCAGAGGAAATCATCTTTGGCCGGATTTCTACCGGAGCTCAAAACGATCTCGAACGCATTACTGCAATGGCCTATGCCATGGTGGTCGACTATGGCATGAGCGAGAAGATCGGATACATCTCGTACAACCTGTCGGGAAGAGGGGATCAGGGGCCGGTTTTTGACAAGCCCTACTCGGATGAAACCGCCCGTCTCATAGACGAGGAGGTCAAGTCCATTATTGACGAAGTCCGAGTAGCTGCCCGCGAGCTCTTGGAAAAGCACAGCGACAAGCTCGAAGAGATGGCTCAGGCACTTCTCAAGAAAGAAGTGTTGGGCCCAAAAGATCTCATTGAGCTTCTTGGCGACCGTCCGCATGGTGAGTATATCGACTTCGACCCGGTCAAGACCAGTGAAGAGGCATCGACTGGCGATGGAGCTCAGGTTGAAGCGAATGAGGTCAGCGATGAAGCTAACGGTGAAATGAAGGATGAGGACCCGACAGGGGAAGAAGGTGAGGAAGGCGTCTCTGCGCCGGCCGAGGCGGCAGCGTCTGGGGATGCTACCGGGAACGAGCCTGAGGATACGGAGCGTACCGACTGAGTCTGCGCTGAAGTCGCCTATTTCAGGCCTCGATTATTTCCGAAAAAAGGCGGTGTGGCAGTAGTCTAATATCGGTATACCGGTATATACCAATACTACCATATAATGTAGCTTTCGGGGTTTCTGGCTCACTTTATCCCTCAAAAGTCGCCCATCTCAACGCATCTTCACAGAAGGGGGGATGTGCATGTGGTAAGAGTCCTTATATTGCGAGGCTGATACAATTCGGATGACGCCCATTTTGTGGCCGGCTCCGAAGCCTAAGAAACTGATCGAAAACAGACGGTAATCCACGTGCCAACGATCCAGCAATTGGTTCGCAAAGGACGCAAGCCTCAGGTCAAACAGACCAAGTCTCGCGCGCTTGCTGCAAGCCCTCAGCGTCGCGGCGTCTGCACCCGTGTCTACACCACCACGCCAAAGAAGCCGAACTCGGCTCTCCGCAAAGTTGCCAAGGTCCGCCTGACCAATGGGATTGAGGTCATTGCCTACATCCCGGGTGAAGGCCACAACCTCCAGGAGCACTCCATTGTGCTCGTGCGCGGTGGTCGTGTAAAGGACCTTCCCGGTGTGAAGTATCACATCGTCCGCGGGGCTCTTGACACGTCAGGCGTGGAGGATCGCCGGCAGAGTCGCTCCAAGTACGGCGCCAAGCGCCCGAAGAAGTAATCGGCTCACACTCCAATTGACTATGCGGGCAGCCTGACAACCAAGGCAGCCCGCCTTGTTTTCCAGACAAGGTCCTGCTCCAGGCAGGAAAGCGCCAGAAAAACATGCGTAGAAAAACAGCAGAAAAGCGCCACGCGATTGAGGATCCCATCTACAAAGATGTGATGGTTTCGAAATTCGTTAACGCCGTGATGAAGAGTGGCAAGAAGAATGTGGCCCGGAAACTGGTCTACAATGCGTTCGACGTCATCGGCGAACGGACCTCTGAAGAGGGGATCGAGATCTTCCGCCAGGCCATCAACAATGTGGCTCCTCTCGTGGAGGTTCGCAGCCGTCGAGTCGGTGGTGCCACATACCAGGTGCCGATCGAGGTGCGCCCCGAGCGCAGAACGGCGCTCGCGTTTCGCTGGTTGATCCAGTACGCCTCAAGCCGCAACGACAAAAGCATGGCCAACCGCCTGGCCAGCGAAATCATCAGCGCAGCGAAAGGAGAAGGTGGTGCCGTCAAGAAGAAAGATGACACGCACCGCATGGCAGAGGCCAACAAGGCCTTCGCTCATTTCCGCTTCTAGAACTGTTTCTCACCGGGTTCGCCCCGTAAACCTGATCACGATCAGCAATGTCCAAAGTTTTCTCGCTTGAAAAGACGCGCAACATCGGCATCATGGCGCACATTGATGCTGGTAAGACGACGACTACAGAGCGTATCCTGTACTACACCGGTAAGCTGCACCGCATGGGTGAAGTTCACGAAGGTGGCGCCACCATGGACTGGATGGAGCAGGAAAAGGAGCGCGGTATAACCATTACGTCCGCCGCTACCACGTGTGAGTGGAAGGACCACCGTATCAACATCATCGACACCCCGGGTCACGTTGACTTCACGGTGGAAGTCGAGCGCTCGCTTCGTGTACTTGACGGCGCGGTCGCCCTGTTTTGTGCTGTAGGTGGTGTGGAGCCGCAGTCAGAAACCGTCTGGCGCCAGGCCAACAAATACAGTGTTCCGCGTGTTGCATTCGTCAACAAGATGGATCGTACCGGCGCCGACTTCGAGAATGCAGTCGCTCAGATGAAGGAGCGTCTCAAGGCCAACGCCGTTCCGGTACAGATTCCGATCGGCGAAGGAGAGATGTTCAAAGGTGTCGTGGATCTGATCTCAAACAAGGCCATTATCTGGCACGATGAGACGCAGGGCATGACGTGGGACGAGATCGATATCCCGCATGACCTGGAAAACGCAGCCCGCCATTGGCGCATCAACCTCCTTGAGGCAGTTGCTGAGCACAATGACGAGCTCCTCATGAAATACCTCGAGGGTGAAGTAATCACCGAAGAGGAAATGAAAGATGTTGTTCGCGAAGCGACGCTGAGCTTGGACATCACGCCTGTTTTCTGCGGTTCTGCTTTCAAAAACAAAGGCGTTCAGCGTCTCCTGGATGCCGTCCTGGATTACCTCCCGGCCCCGACCGACGTCCCGGCCATCACGGGCATCCACCCGCGCACGGAAGAAGAGCTTTCGCGTCCATCCGACCCTGACGGGCCCTTCAGTGCCATCGCTTTCAAAGTGATGACCGATCCTTATGTCGGTAAGCTGACGTTTTTTCGGGTCTACTCCGGAAAACTTGACAAAGGCTCAGCGATCCTCAATGCCACGTCCGGCAAGAAGGAGCGCATCGGTCGTATCCTGTTCATGCACGCCGACTCTCGCGAGGATGTTGAATCGGTTCGCGCCGGAGACATCGCAGCAGGTGTTGGCGTCAAGCAGGTGCACACGGGCGACACGTTCTGTGACCCGGATCACCCGGTCATTCTCGAGAAAATGGAATTCCCGGAGCCGGTAATTCGCATTGCTATCGAGCCCAAGACGAAAGCCGACTCCGACAAGCTCGGAAACGGCCTGCAGAAGCTGGCAGAGGAGGATCCGACATTCAAGGTGAAAGTCGACCATGAAACGGGTCAAACGATTATCGCCGGAATGGGCGAGTTGCACCTCGAAATCATCGTGGATCGCCTGAAGCGCGAATTCAAGGTGGAAGCAAACGTCGGTAAGCCGCAGGTTTCCTACCGAGAGTCGATCAGCCAGACGGTGGACAAGCGCTACACGCACAAGAAGCAGTCCGGTGGTCGTGGTCAGTTCGCTGAAGTATGGGTCGAGATTGGTCCTTCCGACGAAGTGGAAGAAGGTCTCGAGTTCATCGATGACATCAAGGGTGGTTCCATCCCGCGTGAGTACATCCCATCGGTAGAGAAGGGGATCAAAGACTCTATGCTGCAGGGGCCTCTCGCCGGTTACCCGATCGAGGGTATCAAAGCGCGTCTCTACGATGGAAAGTTCCACAATGTGGACTCTGATCAGTTGTCTTTCGAGATCGCTGGCCGCATGGCCTTCCGCGAGGCTGCCCGTGCTGCAAGTCCTGCCCTGATGGAGCCGATCATGGCCGTTGAGGTGGTGACTCCGGAAGAGTACATGGGTGAGGTCATTGGTGACCTCAACAGCCGCCGAGGACGCATCGACTCCATGACCCCTCGTGCTGACGCACAGGTCATCAAGGCCTTCGTCCCGCTGTCGAACATGTTCGGTTACTCGACCGATATGCGTTCGATCACGCAGGGTCGTGCCATTTACACCATGCAATTCGACCACTTCGCAGAAGTACCGAAGAGTGTCTCCGATGAAATCATCGCGGCGGCCAAGGGTACTTCGGACGACGAGTGATCAACCCTTTATAAACGAACCCCTTACCAGGTAAGACTCCAATAGGTATTCCAACATGGCAAAGGAAACTTTCCAGCGTAATAAGCCCCACGTGAACGTGGGTACGATTGGTCACGTGGACCACGGCAAGACGACC
>Ga0181578_10002738_pt1 | contig 16354 bp, 8 predicted proteins | sample 071ome_21_FD_148659 | JGI IMG/M metagenome (GOLD analysis project Ga0181578, IMG submission 148659) | Coastal salt marsh microbial communities from the Groves Creek Marsh, Skidaway Island, Georgia - 071401CT metaG (spades assembly) | ecosystem: Environmental > Aquatic > Marine > Intertidal zone... | reverse complement strand
GAGGCGCCTGTCCGGCGGGCGGCGCCATGTTGTCGTTGTGTTGCGATTATCGCGTGCAGACGACGCATAAAACGAGCACGTTTGGTTTGAACGAGGTGATGCTTGGGATACCGGTGCCGAAATTTTGGGCGAGGCGGTTTTGCGAGGTGACTTTGAGCAAAGCGTTGGGCGAAAAGTTGTTATTGCAAGGCGCGTTGGTGAAACCGAGCGAGGCGCTGAGGTTCGGGTTGATCGACGAGGTGTGCGAGGAAGGGATGTTGGAGAAAAGGGTGATGGAAATCGCGGAAAAGATGAAACGATTCCCGCGCGACGGGTACGCGAAAACGAAGATAAATTTGAGAGGAGCGTTCGCGGAGGAATGGTTTCGATACGGGTGCGACGAAGAGGCAAAGGACGGGTTTCGAATGTTGAGCGAACCAGCCGTCGTGAATCAACTGAAGCGAGTACTGGATGGGTTGAAAGGAGGAGGAGGAGGAGGAGGGAAAAAAGCTCCTTCGAAGTTGTGATGAAGCGTGATGCGATATAGTATTTATAGTTGTAGTAGTGGTATTAGTAGTAGTAGGATTCTGAGGTATATTATAATCGACTATATAGATACAGAGTTGGATGATTATTTTTTCGTTCGTCTATTTATATTCTCTCGCTCGCTCTCTCAACACACACACACACACACACACACACTCGGTTCGCCGCGCAATAGTAAGTTCACAAAAAACACGTTATTTATAGATATTTTACGCTGACGCCTTCTTCTTCGCCGTCGTAGCTTCGTCGACCAAGTACACCAAACCCTTGAAGGAAATATCGGAGTGGTTAGTTAAACTCATCTCGCACGTTCGCGAGGTGGAGTAGCCGTCCGTGCATCCTTTCGGCAAGTCCAAGTATTTCAAGGAGCCGCCCGTCAACTCCGGGTATCGCATACCGCGATCGCCGGCCATGCCGCAGCACGGGATACCCGAACCAGTCACTTCTTCCGCGCACTTCTCGGCAAGCTTCGTGAACGTTTGCTCGACGCCGAGCTTCTTGGAAGAGCACGGAACGTGGATGGCGACGTGTTTCTTCACTTTGTTGAACTCAAGCTTATCGAGCAAGTGGTTCGCGATGAACTCCGCCGGTTCGTACAAGGAAAATCTCAACGCCGGGTTTTGCAACGAGCCTTTGATTTCCGCCAAGCATGGAGACGTATCGACAACGATCGGGTACTTGCCGTTCTCAGACGCTTCTAATAAAGCTTCTTCCATTTGCGCCGCTTTCGTAAGCGCCGTGTCTTTGAAGCCTCTGGAGTTGAACAACATCCCGCAGCACTGGTCGCTCAAGCCCTTCGGGTAGACAACCTCGTAATCCGCTTTAGACAAGATGGACATCATGGCATCCGCGACGCCTTCCAAGTTCGCGTCCGCTTTACTCGGACCCATCATTCTCGTCACGCAGGACGGAAGATACACGACTTTTCTTTCGACGCCCGGGTGTTTCTCCTTGGCGTGGTTCGGTTCCGGCAACTTCGGCGCACCTCGCGGCATGTGCGGGTTCCACTCCGGAATCAAGTTCCCGGAGATTTTGTTCAAACCACCAGAGACGGTTTTCAAAACTCCATCGCCCAAAATGGAGTGGAAGCCGGAAACCATGTTCAAGAACGGCGGAACGACGCCCGTGAAGCTCGCAAAGTTTCTCCCGAGCGATGCGGCAACCGAGGAGACGTTCTTGGCTTGCTCTAACTCTCTTGCGCGAATAGACTTCACGAGAGTACCGGTGTTGATACCAACCGGGCACTTCACTTCGCACATACCATCGGCAGCACACGTGGAGTCACCGGCGTAGGAAAAGATGTCCAAAAACTCGTCCAATCGCGCTTGATCTTCCGTGCTTCTGTTCTCCATCGCTTGTAAACGACTAATTTCGCGGTACACCGTGATTCTTTGTCTCGGAGTCAACGACACGTCTCTGGACGGGCAGTTGGATTCGCAGAAACCACACTCCATGCACATGTCAACGATCGGGTCCGCAACCGGCTTCGGCTTCAAAAACTTTTGGTGAACGTCCGGATCTCTGTTCAAAATTACACCCGGGTTCAACACGTAATCCGGGTCGAACATCTCCTTCAATTCCCACATGATTTCGTACGCTTTCGTGCCCCATTCCATTTCGACAAACGGTGCTACGTTACGTCCGGTACCGTGCTCGGCTTTCAACGAACCTTTGTATTTCACCGCAACAATCTCGCACATTTCTTGCATCATCGCCGCGTACGTTTCGACTTCCTTCTCCGTACGGAAACCTTGGGAGAAGACCAAGTGCAAGTTGCCCTCCAAAGCGTGACCCATGCACGAAGCATCGTCGTAGCCGTGCTTTTCAAACATCGCCATCAAATCTTTCGTCATTGGCGCTAACGAATCGACTTCACACGCGACGTCTTCAATCAACACCGAAGTGCCGGCTTCGCGACCACCGCCAACCATGGGAATCAAACCTTTTCTCACGTCCCAATAGGTTCCGTACACGGCCGGATCCTTCGAGAACGGATATGTTTCTTCTCTCGGGTGCAAGAAGTTCAAGTTAGCGTTGTCTAAAGAGGTTGTCACCGCTTTAATGTTTTGGTCCAACTCCGCGTCGGTCGGGCCTCTGCACTCGATCAAAAGCGCCGCGCCGTACTTCCCGGCTTCCGGGATCGTCGGCACCAACGACATGATCTTTTCGTGCTTCTCGCACTGACGCAAACTTGCCTTATCGAAGATTTCCACCGCATCGACGGTCGTTTCGCGTCTCAACACGGCCGCCGCTTTGCACGCGTCGTCGACGTCTTTGAACATGATGAAACAACTCGCTTTGTGCGGGTGGTCCACGACGGTGTTATACGTCGCTCTCGAGACGAAACCGAGAGTACCTTCGCTCCCAATCATCAATCTCTTGATAATTTCAATCGGATCGTTCGCATCGTTATCTACTAAAGCATTAATGGAATAGCCAGTCGTACATTTAATCGCAAACTTCTTCTTGATCAACGCGGTCAAATCGGCGTCTGCTTGGACTTTCTTCGCCAAGTTGCTCACTTTTGCGCACAAATCTTGGTGCGTTCTCAAGAAGCTCTCTCGAGACGCCGGGTCCGCGGTATCCAAAACAGTTCCGTCCACGAACACGATTCGCATATCTTCCAAAGTGTGATACGTGTTTTGTTTCACCCCACAGCACATGCCCGAAGAGTTGTTTGCGACAACGCCGCCAACCATACACGAATCGATCGAAGAAGGGTCCGGACCCATCTTGTATTGCACGGCGTGCCCGCCCTTCTTCTTGTGCGCTTGCAAAATTCTGTTCACTTCACCCAAAATCAACCCAGGTTCTAACGTGATCTTCCTTCCGTCTTCGTGAACCGTGTAATCTCGAAAGTTCTTCCCGACGTGAGACAACTTCAACAACACCGAATCCGAAACCGCTTGCCCGCTCAACGAAGTCCCGGCCGCTCGAAACGTCACAGGCGTCTGGTGTTTCTTCGCGTACGGTAAAATCTTCTTCACTTCTTCCTCCGAGTGAATTTTCACCACCATTTGCGGTAACAATCTGTAAAACGAAGCGTCCGTTCCGTACGCGTACGTCTTCACCGCATCCGTGATGATGCGCTCCTCCGGAATCGCCAACTCGTTCTTCAAATCGCTCTTAAAGTTTTGATATCTCCCATCGTCCACGCGCATGCCGTCCGCGTTTTGGTAAACCACCTTCGAACCCTTCACGTCTTGCGGGACCGGATACACGGTGCCGCCGATGGAGTAATCGATCTTAGATGCGTTCGACCCGACCGTCGCGACTTGCGGCATGGCTGCTTTGCCACGTCTCGCGATATCCAAATGTCGCTTCGTCGTCGAGCTGTTCGCGTTATTGATCTTCGCGACTACCTTCTTGCCCGAAGAAGAAGACGAAGAAACGCTCGCATCTTTGCGAACGCCCGCGATGCCTCTCTGCGATCTGCCGTCCGTCGCTTTCTTCACCTCCTTCACCGCGCTCGCGGAGCCGTTCGACGAAGAGGATGATTTTTTCGAAAGCGACGATATCCCTCTCGATGACGTTGCGTTTCCCGAAGATTCCACTCCACTTCGTCGGAGCAAACCTTCCAAAGCGGCGCGCTTCGTCGAGGCGCGGCGCATCATCTTTCACGACGAGATTCTCAGTGCACGAGTTTCGACGCTTTTTGTTCTTGTTATTTGGCAACGTTGCGCGCGTGAAAAGTGACGCGCGTTCGTGGTCGTGGTGATTAACGAAAAATGTACTACGCGTAGGTGAGAAAATCGACGCGTTCGCCTCGCAAAAGTTCTCGACCTTTTTCGCGGTCGAGAGCGAAAAATCTCCGCGAAAAAGCGGCCACGTCGCGCGAGGCGCAACGTCTTGAAAAAAAGGTAGAAAAAAACAAACGCGAGTGAAAAAAAGCAGAAAAGGAGAAAAAAATGTTCCCGGTGACGAGGACGGATGAGGATGGAGGTTTTTTGCTTTTCTTTTCCTCTGGATGGAAGAAAAAATGCGAGCACTCCGTGCGCAAAGTAATCACTCCCTCACTTTATATCGCATAAAAAAACATTAACTTAATAATGTCTGCACTCACCCAATCCACTCTCTTAGGCGCGAAGGTTGTCGTCTCCAAGGCGGCGGTCGCCAAAAGAACCAACGTTGTCACTCGCGCTGGCCAGTACGACGATGAATTGTTGCAAACTGCGGTGAGTTTTTTTTCCTTTTTTTTTACGCTTATGTGTGTGTGTTCTTTTGCCGCTAAAATAAATCGCGTTAATCTTCCCTCGCTTCGGCGAGGGGAGAGGTTCGCGGCGAAGTCGCTTTGCGCGGATTTGAATGCGTTTGAATCTGTTTTGTGCGATTGCGGCGTCGTTTTGGATGGCTTCCGTTCGTAAACTCGATTTTCAAGCGCGGGTACGCGCGCTCGCTCCCGATGCATGGGGCGGAATTGGATATATATCCGATTGTGCCTTTTTTTTTGGTTCTCTCCTGTTCTTGTGGTTGGGAAAGCACACCCCCCTTCCCCCAGAACAGAACACAAACCATGAAAAAAATAAAGGGGACTATTATATTATATATCTGTTTTCTTCTTTCTTCATCTTCGATGATGTTTGTATACTCACAAAACGAATTCTTCTTTTCTTTTCTCGTGACCGTTAACAATATAACAGCAAAACATGACCAAGCCGGGTAAGGGTATCTTGGCGATGGATGAATCCAACGCCACGTGCGGCTCCCGCCTCGAAGGCGTCGGGGTTGAAAACACCGAAGAAAACCGTCGTCGATACAGAGAACTCCTCATCACGACCCCGGGCCTCGGTAAGCACATTGGTGGTGCCATCCTCTTCGAGGAAACCCTCTACCAATCCACCAAGGCTGGCAAGTCTTTCGTCGACTGCTTGAACGAGCAAGGTATCTACCCGGGTATCAAGGTCGACAAGGGATTGAAGCCGCTCGCGAACAGCAACGGCGAATCCTGGTGCCAAGGTTTGGACGGCCTTGCCGACAGAGCCGCGGAATACTACAAGCAAGGCGCGCGCTTCTGCAAGTGGAGATCCGTCGTCTCCATCCCGGCTGGCCCGTCCAAGATCGCTGTCACTGACTGCGCTTACGGCTTGGCCAGATACGCCGCCATCTGCCAAAACGCTGGTTTGGTCCCGATCGTCGAGCCGGAAATCCTCCTCGACGGTGAGCACACCTTGGAAGAAACCTTCGAAGTTGCCTCCGCTGTCTGGGCTGAAACCTTCAAGTACCTCGCGGACAACAACGTCATGTTCGACCGCATGTTGTTGAAGCCGTCCATGGTTGGCCCGGGTGCCGACTGCCCGAAGAGAAACACTCCGGAAGAAGTTGCCGCGGCGACCTTGAAGATGTTGAACTCTCGCGTCCCGCCGGCCACCGCCGGTATCATGTTCTTGTCCGGCGGTTTGTCCGAATTGGACTCCACCTTGTACTTGAACGCCATGAACCAACAACCGAACCCGTGGCACGTGTCCTTCTCGTACGCGAGAGCGTTGCAAAACTCCGTCATCAAGACGTGGGCGGGCGACGACGCCATGGTTGGCAAGGCGCAAGCCATCTTGGCCAGACGTGCGGAAGAAAACGGTCTCGCGCAATTGGGTAAGTTCAACGCCGAAGAGTCCTTGGCGAACACCGACTCCACCTTCCAAAAGAACTACGTCTACTAAATGCGCCTTTGGCCCCGTTCGGTAGATGAAAAGCTCGCACCGCGCACGATTAGTAGAAGAAAAAGAGAATTAGTAGTTCATCACGCGTGCGCGCGCGTCTTTTTGTAGAATGTAATTTGAAAGGAAGTACCAGAGAGAGAGAGTGAAAATAATATACGCACACACTCACATATTCTACACCCGCGCGCGCGCGCTTTGGGAAGAGACGTTAAGATTTTTGTTTGGATTTTTTGTTGTTGTTCTTCATAACTTTTGTTTGAACTCGTCGTCCCTTCCTCGCGAGAGAGATATCTCGGAGAGACCAGAGAGAGGGAACGCGCGCGCGCTTGCACAAAAAAAGAGAGCGAGAAAGAGCGAGAGATCCAGATCAACAGCGATGATGCGTAGCGCGCCATCCAGTCTTCTGTCTTTGCCGCGACTGTCTTCGTCCTCTTCTTCCTCTTTGTCGTCGTTCGCGGCGGAGAGAGAACATCATCATCATCATCGACGAGTCGCGACGAAAACCAATCGCGCTTCCAGTTCTTCTTCCATTTCTTCTTCTTCTTCTTCCGCTGCTGCTGCTGCTTTAAACGCCGCTCGACGACACGGACGACGACGAAGCCGAAAATCGATTCTTCCTCCTCCTCGAGCCTCGTCTTCTTCGGGAGAAGATTCGGTCGCCGCGAGAAACGATGATGACAACGACAACAAGAACACGCGTTTTTTAGTCGTCAACTACCACCGGCAGGAATCGGATTACGACGGTTTCGGTCTGCACGTGTGGGGCGACGTGCCGAAACCGACGGAATGGAACGCACCGTTATATCCAGCGTCGAGTGAAGCGGAGAGAGAACACGCGCCTCAGTTTGAGACGTTTAAAGTGGAGTTAGAAGGAACGAATTCGAAGATTGTCTCGGTTTTATTGCACAAAGGCGAAGAGCAGGACGTGCGCGCGGAGTCGATGAAAGTGCCGAGCGGCGAAGAGGACGTGGAGATTTTCTTAGTGAGCGGATACCGAGAGATTTGGCAGGAGAAGCCGGATTTGGAGAAGTTGCCGAAAGGAGACGTGCATTGTCAGCGAGCGATTTTGTTGGATAAGCGGTTGGTGGCGTTGCCGAGAGATTTCAACGGCGTGAAGGATGGAGAAGAAGACGTCGTGGTGGAGTTGTATTCGAGTAAAAGCGGTAGTTTGAAAGCAACGGCGGACGGAGTAGAAAGCCACGATCCGGAAGACGGGGACGTTTTGAAGGCTATCTTATCGCGAACAGAGGAAGCGACGATCGATGCGGCCGTGAAGGAGAAGTTTCCAGCCGTGTTTAACGAGAAATGTTTCGCATTTTACGAAATCGACGAGTCGGCAGTCTCGGACGCAAAGATGAAACTGCTGTTGAAAACTCAACTCGCCGTTGGAACAAAAAAACGAACGAACGATAGCGACAAGAGCCACGAACCACTCGATGCGTGCGGTTTGCAAATTCACGGCGCGTTGGATGCTTTTTACAGCTACGATGGACCTCTGGGGTGTTCTTTTATGGACGAAATTATCGTCATCACGTTGTGGGCGCCGAGCGCTATTCAAGTCGATTTCTTACTCTTCGATTCTCCAGATTTCTCGCACCCGAAAGAAGAATTGGAGATGATGTTTGATAGCTCGAACGGGACGTGGATTATTCACGGCAGGCGTAAAGAGTTGTACCAGATGTATTACAATTTCAGAGTGACCGTGTTTCATCCGAAAGATAATAAAGTGATGACTTCAATCGCGTCGGATCCGTACGCAAGATCGTTAGCCGCGGATGGTCGCAGAGCGCACATATTTGACGTCGAGAACGACGCGTCGGCAAAACCGGAAGGTTGGGAAACTTTCGCGAAACCGAGGTTGAATCACATTTGCGAAGGTGGTATTTACGAGTTGCACGTGCGCGATTTTTCTGCCTTGGACGATTCTGTGCCGGAAGAGGCGAGAGGGAAGTACAAAGCGTTTTCGTGCGAAGAAGGAAGAGGCGCGAGACATTTAAAAAGATTATCTCAGCACGGATTATCGCACGTCCACTTACTCCCAACGTATGATTTCGGGAGCGTTCCGGAACGAGCGGAAAATCAAAAGTCGCTCTCTACCGCGGATATTTCAGGCATGGAAGCGTTGGAAAGCGACTCGGAGTTTCAGCAAACGTTGACGTCAAAAATTGCCTCGGAAGATGCCTTCAACTGGGGATACGACCCCGTGCACTACGGCGTCCCGGAGGGCTCGTATTCGACCAATCCAGATGGTCCGACGAGAATCTTAGAGTATCGCGAAATGGTCAAATCCTTGAGCGAGAAAATGAACTTGAGACTCATCGTCGACGTGGTGTACAATCACACTTTGAGCAGCGGTCCGACCGATGTGAACTCTGTTTTGGATAAAATTGTTCCGGGATACTATCACCGAAGAAATTTTCGAGGCGACTACGAGGCCTCCACGTGCTGTAACAACACCGCGAGCGAGCATTACATGTTCGACAGACTCATCGTCGACGATTTAGTCCACTGGGCGAAAGATTACAAAGTCGACGGTTTTCGATTCGATTTGATGGGACACATCATGTTAAAAACTATGCTCAAAGCGAAATCTAAGTTAGAGGCGTTGACTTTAGAAAAAGACGGCGTCGACGGGTCGAAATTGTATTTGTACGGCGAAGGTTGGGATTACGCTGAGGTCGTGCAGAACCGCGTCGGCGCGAACGCTTCGCAAATGAACCTCGCGAATACAGGGATTGGTTCGTTTAACGATCGCGTTCGCGAAGGTGCGGTTGGTGGAACTCCGTTTGGCGACCCTCGCGAACAAGGTTTCGCGACGGGATTGCTCGACCGCGCAAACGCCGCGCAAGGCAACGACGACGTGTCTCGGAAATATCGAACGATGGAAGACGGCGAGAAAATTATTGCCGCGTTTGCCGGTAATTTACGCGAATACGTGTTCACAAACAGACACGGCGTCGAGACGCAACTGCGAAATGCGGCGTACGAGAACTCAAACGTAGCTTATGCGGGAGAACCGAAAGAAACGGTTAATTACGTTTCCGCGCACGATAACGAAACGTTGTTCGATTGCATCGCGCTTCGAGCGAGCAGCGAACACACGACATTACGCGACAGAATCCGCATGAATCGCTTGTGCACTTCAATCGTCGCGTTGTCCCAAGGTGTGCCCTTTTTTCACGCTGGTGATGAATTGTTGCGCTCGAAGAGTTTAGATCGAGACAGTTACGATAGTGGCGATTGGTTCAATCGATTAGACTTCTCGGGCGAGACGCACAACTTTGGCGTAGGGATGCCCCCGCGATCGAAAAACGAAGGACGATACGATTTGATCCGTCCATTCCTAGCGAACATCGAGGAGAATAAACCCTCCAAAGATGATATCCTCGCACAAACGGACTATTTCTGCGAATTGATGTCTATTCGTTCGAGTTCAAAGCTCTTCTCTTTGGAGACGTTCAAAGACGTTCAAAATCGCGTCTCGTTTTTCAATCGCGGCGAGAACCAAATACCAGGTTTACTCGTCTACGTCATCGATGATGGCTTCGAGAAGCAAAAAATATGCGACAACTTCGAACGCATCGTCGTCTGCGTCAACGCGACGTCGTCGGACATCGAAAACTACGCCGAAAAAGCGTTCCAACGTCACGTGAGAAACTCTTCGACGGCTACAATTTTAGAGCCGCACCCGTTGCAAGGGACGATATGTGACGACGCGGACACGCTGAGTCGCGTGAAAATATCCGGAGGAACGTTGGATGACGTCGACGACTTATCGCTCACGATTCCTGCGCTATCGACGATAGTTTTCGTTCAAAAACGATGCTGATTTTTAGACTACTTTCTCACCGAGCCGCGAAAACGAAAAAAGAACGCGAGCTAGAACGAGAGAACGCCTTCGCCTTGCGAAGCCCCGCGCGCGCGCTTAAAATTAAAACAATACTCTTAATAAATTACAACTTTGACCACGTGTTGCCGTCGGGGAACAAAACGCCGCTTCCCGTCCACTTGCCGAGCAAGTTCTTCGGCCCGCCCTTCTTGGAAAAGTCAATTAAAATTTCCTCCTTTCCTCTCAACTCGCCCTCGAGCTCCCATTTTTTCGTCTTTTCTCCTGCCGAACACCCGGGAGTGCCGTCTTCCCCGAAAACTCTCGCGGACGTTTTCGATCGCACCTCGATCCCTCTCAAACATCCCGGATGGTTCGGGTCGGAATACCTCCCGTTAAAAACGGAAGAAGAAGATTCGGTGGTAATCGTCGCGCCCGACGACAAAACGTCCGCGTTCATCGCCAACGCCGCGGTGTTCGTCGTCGTCGTCATCAGCAAAAGAACAGTCGCCGCTGCTTTTGCTGCTACTTTCGACGACGACGACGAAAAGCTGCTCGAACAAAACACGGGGCCGTTCTTCTTCTTCGACTTTTTTGAGTGCAGAGCAGAAGTGCTGTTGGCGGGAGAAGCTGGAAAGAAGCGGTGGACGACGACGGACGACGACGAGAAGTTCGTTGCGCCCATTATTTTCCTTCGTTGTTGTCTTCGTGCCAAAGTTTTCTCTTCTCTTTCCCGTCTTGCAAAAAAAAAAAATAAAAAAAATTCTGGAGAAGATACTTATTTAGGGTTTCAGCAACAAAATCGGCCAGCGAGAGGCTCACAGCGCGACCGACTAATCGACACAAAAAAAAAGAAATTTAAACCGCGCGTTCCCTTTTCAAACAACACGCGATACGCCTCTTTCTCGATCTCGCGCACCGCCAAAACGACGCGCGCGGTGTAGCGATATAAAGAGAGAGAGAGAGAGAGATAAGGAGAGGGAGACGAAAAAAGAAGAGCGTTTAAATATACATAGAAAAAGAAGGAGAGAGAGAATTTTTTTTCTTCGAGAGAGAGAGATCCACCACGCGAAGCGGCGCAGAGGAGGAAGGACCCTTAAACGATTACATCTCGCGAAAAACAAAAGTGCACATCGTCACGCTTGGGCACACCGCGCAGATAAAACGCGCGCGATCCTCTCTTTCGTAACTTCTCGTTGAAACTCTCTCTCTTTCGGATCTTTTGGGAAAAAAGATTTCGACGAGAGAGAGAAAGAGAGAAAGAAAGAAAGTGATTATGTCACCCTCCTCTCCGCGATCGAGCCGAGATTTGAATCGTCGCGAATCTTCTCCATCTTCTTTTTCTTTTTCTTCTTCTTCTTTGAAAAAAACGAAGAGAAGTAGTTTTATCGCGACGAAAAAGAAGATGGGGAGATACTCGACCAACGTCGCGGTCGCGCTGATCGCGATGCTGGTGATGTTTTCCGGCGGCTTTGGTGGAAGGGACTTGACTTTTGGACGATCCTCGGTATCTTCTTCGGTCTTTTTGCAAAAGGGGGAGACGAGAGGCGGTTCAAAATCTTTCTTGTTTGCGAGCGCGCAGACGATACCGAGCCCTCCACCGAGTCCTCCACCGAGTCCTCCACCGAGTCCTCCTCCGAGTCCTCCACCGAGTCCTCCTCCTCCGAGTCCTCCACCGAGTCCTCCTCCGAGTCCTCCTCCGAGTCCTCCTCCGAGTCCTCCGCCGTCGCCGCCGAGTCCTCCGCCTCCACCGAGTCCACCGAGTCCTCCGCCGTCGCCGCCTCCTCAACCGTCGCCACCACCGTTGCCTCCTCCGAGTCCTCCGCCGTCGCCGCCTCCTCCGAGTCCTCCTCCGAGTCCTCCGCCGTCGCCGCCTCCTCCGAGCCCGCCGCCGAGTCCTCCTCCGAGTCCTCCGCCGAGTCCTCCCCCTTCACCTCCGCCGTCGCCACCTCCGCCGAGTCCTCCGCCGTCGCCGCCGAGTCCACCTCCTTCGCCACCACCAAATCCACCGCCGTATCCACCACCTCCGTCTCCGCCGCCGGCGACGTACTCGTTTAGCACAAAGACATCTTTTACCGGATACGACTGCGACGAGTTCGCGGACAAGCAAGCGTCTTTCAAGAAGGCTTTGGCGAGAATGTTGAACATTTCCTCAGGTGCAATCACGTACGATAAGTGCGAAGACGCTGATGCTAGCGGAGCGAAGAGAAGAAAGCTCGCGGGTATCACGAACTCGGTCACGATATCGTACAGCGTCGCGGCGTTGGACGAAGCGGACGCGACGAGCTTACAAACAACGTTGAAGGCCATCCATCCAACGGGATGGAGAGCTGAACTCGAGAGAGATGGAGTGATTGTCTCTGCCGTCTCGAGTGATTACGGAGCTATTGTGGTCGCCGCGCCGCCTCCGCCTCCGTCGCCTCCGCCTCCGCCTCCATCGCCACCTCCGCCGAGACCGCCGCCCAACGCGCCTCCTCCTCCTCCTCCTCCGCCGCCGCCGTTCCCGAAGCCGCCGCCGTTCAGCGAAGATCTCGTGCGCTTAACCGCACGAATCGATGCGGCGCCGTTAGTGAACGAAAAGCACGAGTTCAATTCGACCACGTGGGAGTATGGAGGTATCCAAATCGTCCGAGAGACGGAACGCGCTTGGAACATCTTTGAAGGAAACGGGAAGCCCGGCGTGGCTGTCGTGCGCGTGACTTTGAACAAGTTAGACGCATCCTTTGGTCCGGAAAACTCCGAGAGCTCTTCATTGATCATCGCGGAAGGATGTGAGGTTGGTTCACCAGTGCATGTCGTTGAAGATCCAGCGATCGCGTACTCGACTGGGTTGCACAAGTGGGACGTGGAGTTGACGTGCGGAGACGGCACGAGAGTCGTCAACTTGGACTGGGAAAAATTGGTCGACAAACGCGGTCGTCCGTCAACGACGCAAGGTGACGGCCTCAAGATCACTTACGATGTCCTCCCGCCGACACCAACCGTCACGAGTCCGAATCGAGGTTTCTCCACGCAGACGTACGTTGGTTTTCTCGTCGATTTCGGCGAGAAAGTTCGATTGACTCCGGGGAATCTTTTGGCAGCCATGAACTTCACAAACTGCTGGGCGAAAGATGTTTTGTACGATGCTTCGGTTGGTAAAGTGTACGTGAGATGCTGGGCGAACGCGAACAAAGTGTGCGGGGTCGGTACCTACCCGTATTCTACGAAGGACATCGCCGGGAACTGGAATGGCGACGGCGTATCCGTCGACGTCTTGCAATACACGGCATCGAGTTCGGTTACCAACGCCGCCCACTTATCAACATTTGGTTTGGCCGTTGGTTCCCTCTTATCGATTGCGTCGTTGACGCCTTTGCCTGGAGGAGGTCCCATCGTCGTCGATACGCTTTCGATTTTACCGATGATTGCTTTCTTCCAACAGTTGGCCTTCACGTCCTTGCTCGCGGTGCCGACAATGCCAGCGCAGTACACCGTATCCATGGGTAGATTGATGTTCTTGAACATGGCCATTCCGGTGCCGGAAGTTTCAAAGCCAGTGTATCACGATTCCACGTACCAAACAGAATTGTTCGGCGTAAAGAGAGGCATGGAACTCGAAGAGGACGAGATGTTTGAGGAACTCACGGAGGCGACGTACACCGCGGCTGCCAAACAAGGAGGTCGCCGTAAGTTGCTTCAAGAGACGACGGAGCAGTGGAACACAATTCCCGTTGAAGATGAGCTCGCAATCATTGACGCCGCTGTTGGCGTTTACGACGAAGAAGGTTGGGATAATTTCGTGGAGGTGGCGTTTTGGGCGTCTGTCTTTTGCACGTTGGCAGTCTTTGGGCACGTTGCGGGCGTCATTCTGTGTTTGCGAAAATTCTGGGTCATTCCGGCGTTCATGACGATTCCGGCGATTGAATTACTCGCCCTCTTAATTGTTGGTCCGGGTGTCACCAGAGCTTTAATGGTTGTCATGGTTAATCAAACCGGAGCTGGCTACGCGGTTGGTCTGTGTGGCATGTTGTTTGCGTTCTTCGCGATTGTGTGTCCGCTTGCGTACGTCATTTTCCGAGCAACGCCGCCGCATCCGAAATCAATTCGCGAGCGTGGAGATTGGTGGGGCTTCAGTGCAATCATGCAAGGTTTGAAGTCGAACACGGGTCGGTTCAAATCGTACGAGGTGGACCTCGAAGGCGCTTCGTTCAAGAACAAGACGCTTTCGCGATATTGGTATGCGTACGCCATCTTTTTCTCGTACGCGAAGTTGTTCTTCTCCGCTGCCATTTACGGCATGTACACAGACAAAGCGGAGGCGACGTATCAAGCCAAAGTGTTGTTTTGCCTCGACTTTGTGCACTTGGCGTACGTCGCGATCATTCGACCGTACGCCTTGTTTTCACAAAACATCGGTTGGATCATCCTCGAGTTCTGTCTCATGATTGTCCACGGATGCGCGCTTGGTTTGACGGGTGAAGTCGAGAACGACTACGCTCAAAATCTTGGTTCCGGTATGATTGCGTTCGCCGCGTTTGGTGCGTTTGGATACTCCGTCTGTTTTCTGTACTCGTGGTACAGGGATATGAAAGACTTCAACGAGGAGCTTGGCGATGAATTCGTCGAGCCGAAGAAAGGTGTCCTTGGTCAACTCAAGAGTTTCAAAGATAACACCATCAACATGTTGGGTCTCGCAAAAAAAGAAGCGCAGGGTGAAGAAACAGAGGTGCAGCAACTCAAGAGAACGAACACGCTGTCGCGCATGGCGAGTCGCACGACGTCTCTCAAGAGAACGGCGACGATGACTAAGAAAGCCGTTCGCGTTGAGACGAGAAAAGCGATGAGATGGACCATCTACATGACTATTATTCTCGTTTCAATCATGGCGGGTGTGTACGCGGCGGTGTACTACGGCACAGGATACGCCAATAATACGCCATCGATGGTTGGTGAGTTGTCGGCAAAGATTGTAGCTTCGGTTCGCGTCGATGGGTACACGACCGATACGTTCGTGGACGATGACTTTTTGAGTGGGTTGGCGGTCTATTTGGATGTCAACGAGAAAGCAGTCGGTATCGATGACGTAGAGAACACGCCCCTCGAGGAGGCTCGCCGACGCAGAGCGCTTTTGAGTCAAGCAGAAGAAAACGACTTTTTATCGGTGAGCACGAGAAGCTTGCTCGTCGCGAGTTACGGCTCGGTCGATGTCGATTTTTATGTTTTATCGGACGCGGAGTACGTCCAGAGTCTCATCGACAAAATCAATCTGCTCGGACGCGATACGATAGAGGGAACAACTGCAATGAGCACTTTCATTACCTCGCTCCAACAAGCCGGATTTACAGAAGTAAACACCGCGATATTGACGAGAGAGGCGTACCAATTGATGCCGCCGCCTCCATACTCAGCACCAGCGCCGCCGCCAGCGGCGCCGTCTCCTCCTTCTCCATCTCCACCACCACCATCTCCTCCGTCTCCACCACCGTCTCCTCCGGCCCCTCCTCCTCCGTCCCCTCCGTCCCCGCCTCCGCCACCATCGCCGCCGCCGTCGCCTCCTCCTCCGCCTATCACGCAGCTTGTCGGTGGTACCATTGATCCGGTCGATAAAACTGTGTGCTATGCAAATTACAACATCAATAGACTGTATGTGGTCGACGATGATTATGAACCAAAGTACGAACCAGAGAATTTGGTCGATTGCGTGTTTGGTGAAGGTTCGAGTGGTAACGGTTGGAAGACGAAGAGGTTAAATGATGCAGAACTTGGACAGTATATTGCAGCGACGCTACCAGCTGATTCAGCAGAAGTGGTGTACGAGTTCGCGTCGGCGTTATGGGTGAACAAAGTTGATGCCTTTGGCTCGAACGAAACACAAGCGAAGTCTAAGAGTGCGATCTTGTACGTGGGCACTGCCGATGGTGACGTTTCTTCAACCAATCCGTGCGACGACGCCACGTGGGAGCAGGTTGGCGACGAGATGTTCTTCGCAACTGAAGACAATGCGCAGTTCAATCGCGACAACAAAGTGTCGTGGTTTCCAGAGAGATCCGGTGTGTGTTGGAAGATTAAAGTGAACGGGTTTCCAAGTTCTGAAGAAGTGTGTGGGTGTGCGTTGGCGAGTTCTTACGAGACTGATCCGTGCGAGTCGACGTGCTACAAGCAGTCGCAAGTCGGATTGGACCAGATTCACTTTGAGAACTGGGATTGGTTAGGCATCGCTGGTCCAGGTGAGCAATCCAAATCTCCTGAGAAGGGCACGGATTACGACAAGCCAGCGTACGACCCAGCAAATGGTCAACGTCGATAGAAAGCTATAGCCGAGGGAGAAATGGAATTTTTGAATAAGAAAAGAGAGAAAAACTAG
>Ga0181578_10002732_pt1 | contig 16371 bp, 14 predicted proteins | sample 071ome_21_FD_148659 | JGI IMG/M metagenome (GOLD analysis project Ga0181578, IMG submission 148659) | Coastal salt marsh microbial communities from the Groves Creek Marsh, Skidaway Island, Georgia - 071401CT metaG (spades assembly) | ecosystem: Environmental > Aquatic > Marine > Intertidal zone... | reverse complement strand
TGGATCGTCGTGCTCTGGTTCGCCATGACCGTCAACCGCTCCCTCAAGGGTCGCCAACCGTACAGCGTCCCCTACCGTGGAATCTGAGGCCCTTCCCGCGCAGGTGCGGGAACGCTTATGTCGGCCGTGATGAGGATGAACCATGGCTGGCAACCATGGTGCATCCTCGCTCCTGTTCACCTTTCCTGTGGTTTTTTTCGGCAGTTTGGTCGTGGCTGGCCTCGTTGCGCTCATGGCCCACAAGCGCATGGGCAGGCTGCCCCGCGTTGGCGAAGCAGGCTACGATGTGTTCGTCCTGCTGCTCGGCCTCTGGTGCCTTGCAGGCTTGCTGATCGACGCATCAGCCCACATCTCCGGCGTCGTGGATGACACCTTCTTCACCGAATGGCACGCGCTGTGGTACTCAGGTGCCACGGCATACGGGGCCTACATCCTCTATGCCGTGCTTCCCGACGGAGGCTTTGGTGAACTGGCACGAAGGCCCTTCGGCGTGCTGGGGGACCTCGAACCTCAACACCGAGCAGGGGTGTGGGGCATCCTTGTCTTCGGCGCTGCTGGGTTTGGTGACATGATCTGGCACGAAGTGCTCGGTGTGGAAAGCAGCATCGATATCCTCCTCTCGCCAACACACATCGGGCTCTTCGCCGGCCTCACGCTTTCGGTATCGGGGCCCATGTGGTCCGCTTGGGTGGACGCGAAGAGCGGAACGGAGGGGTTCCGGTCCCAACTCTTGCTGGCCTTTGGTGTCGGGGCCGCGTGGACCGTGCTCCTGCTCCTGACACGCTTCAGCCACATATGGATCGCTCCGTTGGAGCAGGTCTGCTACGCCCCAGGAGGGGCGCTGGGCTGCGACGACCGCTACGAAGACGCGCTGCAGTTGGGCCTGAACATGATCTACGTGCAGGCCATGCTGACCTCTGGGGCCTTGCTGCTCTTCCTTCGCCGATGGCAGCCTGCACGAGGGACGTTGTTCCTCATCGGAGCCGTCCACGCCGTCGGCGTCTGGGTGTACGCCAACAATGGCCTTGCAACATTGGTGCAGGGTCTGGTGTGGGCGGTGCTGCTCGAAGGCCTTCGTGGGCTGTGGTTGTCCGGACGGCGGTACCTCTTCATGGCCTTGGCCACCGCAACCCAGGTCGTCATCGGCTTCGTTTGGGCCCTACGGGCGCTGCCCAACACGGGGTCGGTGCGCACGTGGATGGAAGGGACGGACCTGCACCTCGTCCCCTACGGTTGGACCGTCCATGCCACCTTTGGCGTCGTGGTGCTCGCTGCGTTCATTGGCATCGTTGCGACCAGCATCGTGATGCCACCGGACGTGCAGGAAGGTACTGAGGCGTGAGGCCACGGTCCAAGCGCGGGCAAGCCTGAAACCACCCCGAGCGATGAGGCGGCCATGTTCGCACCCGAGGACGTGGCCCGGCTCGCCGGCCTCGACGGCTACGACCGCATGCTGGCCATGGACGAGATGGCCCGGCGTTTGGGACGCAGCCTCGCCGAGGTGGAGCAGGCCTTCCTCGCGCAGTCCAGCGGATCCACCCAACCCGCGCCCGAGGCAGCCGACCTCCCCGCCCCCGCCCCACCGCCCGCTCAAGCGGCGGAGCGGTTGGACATGTCCGGCCTGCAGTACGCCTACGATCCAAGCAAGGAAGCCAAGGAGCGCCGGGCTCAGGTGGCACAGGCCATCCGCTGCCCCACCTGTGCTGCCGCCCTCGGCATTCCTGACGTTCGACCCATCCGCGTGACCTGCCCTGCGTGCGGTGCGGTGACGACCTTCTCCGCGTGAGCGCGGAGTTCTTGGTCGGAGCCAACGCCCCGCACTGCATGGACCGGGTCCGACCACGCCTCTGGCCGTACAACCCTGCATCGTCACCGGTGGCGCTGCCTGAGGTCGACGTGCTCTACACGCCGTCCGAGGTGGTGCCCCTCACCGCTCAAACGACGTCGGCTCCGGACGACGTGTTCGATCTCGACGCGTTGCGGTCGTGGGCTGGAACATTGCAGGACGACCAAGGGGCACGCCTTGGTGATCTCCTGAACGCCGAAGGAGCGGCACCGCTGGACCAACGTCGCCCCTTCCTCTTGCTTGGTGAACTCGCCAATCCGTTCCGCCTCGCCAGCCTTCAAGCCGAAGCGGTACCCATCCTTCGGGTCCGGTTGGAAGGCCTGTGCCGGACGTGGACGGACAGCCAAGACGCGCGCCACATTCAGCCTGGCCTTCATCACGTCACCCTCGCCCGTACCCCCGGCTGGTGGGAGGATGCCCACCTTGGCCTCCTGTCACCGAAGGAAATGAAGCGCTTCACCATGTGGCTGTCTCAGGACCGGCAAGGCGACTGGCGCGGGGTGCGCGTCGCGGAAGGCGGACTTCGCCTCGAGCACGCGCCGCTCGACCCTCCGGCGATCGAGGACGTCACGTGGGACGGCAGCGTGGAGCGCGTCGAACGGGCCGCGCCGGCCCCGACCGGCGCGGGCATCGACCTCGCGTCGGTGATGGTCCCCGTCCACGCTCGACGAGGCTGTTACGACCACCGAGGTCGTTTGGCGCGCTGCGTTCATCTCCCACAGCGCGCCTTCCACGAAGGCGTCTTCCGCCGTGGCTCTGCTCGGGACTGGAGCGACGTGCTCGACACGTTGGGCTGATGTTGGGACATCCCACAACATCCCTATTACGGTCAGACGACCATACAACAACGATGCAAGGAAAAGGGAGCCAGAAGGAAGCGCGCTTGGAACGCCTGAAGGACGAGATCCTCACCTACGTGGACGCCCACCCCCACTGCACCGCCGCGGACATCGTCGACCACCTCGCCAACGTTCGGCGCATGCGCAACCACGGACTCACCGCCCGCAAGGTCGGGTACTTCATTCCCCGACACCTGAAGGAAGCGATCGCCTTCACGCTTGACGCCACCACGGGGAAGCGCCTCTACACGGTCGCGGCCTGACCACGGCACCTTCATGCCCGCAGGCCCGATGAGGCAGCATGGTGCAGGCCCCCCGTCCGGCCGAGGTCTTCCCGTCGCTGGCGAACCATCCGCCTGGGGCCGTGCCGCTCTTCCCTGCAAACGAAGCGGTGTGGGCCGTGCTCAACCCCAACCATGCGATGGCCCTGCGACGTCAGGTCAGCGAGGCCATCGACGCGGGTGCCGACTTCGTGCCGAGCCACGAGGGGCGTGGGTACACCGTGGACGAATCCCAAGGCAGGGTGGCCGTGCACCAATCGGCCACGATCGAGCCGGGCGCCCACCTCATCGGGCCGTGCCTGATCGGTCCAAACGCAACGGTGCGCCACGCGGCCTACGTTCGGTCGTGGACGTGGGCCTGCGAGGGGAGCATCATCGGCCACGCGACCGAAGTGAAGCACAGCCTGTTGCTTCCCGGCGCCAAGGCCCCTCACTTCAACTACGTCGGCGACAGCATCCTTGGGCCGGGAGTGAACCTCGGCGCCGGGGTGAAACTCTCCAACCTGCGCCACGATGGCGGTGAAGTGCACGTGTGGCTCGGTGGGGAGCGTGTGGGCACCGGCTTGCGCAAGTTCGGGGCTGTGCTCGGGGACGACGTGCAGGTCGGATGCAACGCCGTGACGAACCCCGGCTGCGTGCTTGGCCCTGCCTCCTCGGTGGACCCAAACGCGACCGTGAGCGGCGTGCACCCTGCGGCACAGCGGCATCGATGAGGTGAGCCGGTGAACGTGTTCGGTACAGATGGCATTCGAGGACGGGTCGAGCCGGACATGCTCGGCACCGAGGAGGCCATCGACGCCCTCGTCGACCGTCGGCGGCTCAGCCCCACGTTGGCATGGCTGGTCGCAGCCGCCGCAGCGCGCACCTACGACCGGGGTGGCCCCGCCCCATTGGCCGTGGTTGGATGGGACCGACGACCGGAGAACCCGGCCCTGGTGCGCGCCGTCACGCACGCGCTCCGTTCGAACGGGTGGCGCGTGCTTCACCTCGGAACGTGCGCTACACCACTCGTGCACCACGTGCTGATCACCGAGGGCGCTTCGCTCGGCGTGATGGTGACCGCAAGCCACAACCCGGCCCACGATTCCGGACTGAAACTCTTCGACGCCGAGGGACGAAAATCCTCGCCGGCCATGGAACAACGGATCAGTGACCTCGTGGTGGTGCTGGCCCAAGAAGACCATCCGCTCGGGGACCTGGACGGGGAATCCTTGTCGGCGCCGGACGACGTGCTCGACAACGCGGCGCACCGTCACGCCGCTTGGTTGGACCATCGCCATCAGGAACTCGCCGGCATCTTCGGCCTCAGCGGAATGGACGTGTCCGCCGCCGACCGTCCTCTGCTGCTCGACGCCAGCGGCGGTTCAGCACGGACGTGGTTGGCGGCATGGCTGTCCGAACGAGGCTGCCCCACCGTCGAGGTCAGCGGCACCGTGGACGTGCTCAACGAGGGGTGTGGAGCGGGTGCCTTTTCCCCTGGCCAACGCTGGACGTGGGCTGAGGCGGAAACGTCGACCCACCTGCTGCTCCGCAGCCTTGCGCCGTCGCCGGCCGGACGGGTGGTGGCGGCCGCCCTTGACGGGGACGGCGACCGGTGCTTGCTCCTGCAGTCCACCGAAGACGGCGTGGCGGTGGTCGACGGGGACGCCATGGCGCTCGCCATCCTCCGAGCATCGTCCTCGAGCGGCCCATGGACGCTCGCGGCCTCCATCGAATCGGACCTTGCGCTCACCACCGAGGCGCTCGGGATGGACCACGTCGCTGCCGTGCACCCAACGGCGGTGGGGGACCGATGGCTCTCTGTCGCTCTGGCAGGAGAGGAGGGCCACCACGTCATCGGCGTGGAGGATTCAGGCCACCTCGTGCTTCCATGGTCCCACCATCAGGACGGCCCTGTTCGGCTTGTCGGGGACGGCGCGGCGAGCCTGCTCGCTGTGTTGCTCGCCGGCATCGGTCGCTCCGGACCCGTGCCAGCCCCCGGTGGATGGAAACTGCGCCGGTCCATCGCCCCTGCCGACCGTTCGCGATGGACCGGTGCTGGCCCCCTTGCGACGGAGGTCGTGGACTGCTTGACGCGCCTCCTGCCCGACGCGGACGAGGTCGTGCACGGGCCCCTCGACAACGAACCAGACCTGCTCCGGGTCGAGGCACGCCTTGGTGGGGCGCGCGTCAGCCTCGGGGTGCGCAACAGCGGCACCCAAGCCAAGACCAGCATCTCCTTGCGGACCGACACACCATCGCTCGCGCCCCGCATGCTCGACGTGATGGAGCAGGTGGAAGCGGTGCTTCGACCGGCCTTGACGCCGTGATCAATCCTCGGCGATGGCGGCTGCGTCACGCTGTGTCAGGTAGGTCACCCCGGAGAGCATGGCGACGGTCGCCACAAGCATGGTGAGCACGCTGGACGTGTCGCCTCCACCGACGAGGTGCATGCCAAAACCCACCCAAGCAGCGAGCAGGTCTGCAAGGCCAATCACCCGCCATGAACGACGGAGGCTGAGCACCCCGAGCACCCACGAGGCGGCACTGAGCACCAGCAGGCCAACAACGAGCCCGACGACGCCGTAGGCACCCCATGCAGCGGGAACAAGGAGCACGTGCGCGGCCTGCAACGAGGCAGCGAGCCACAGCGGCATGCGTTGCCAGTGCACCCACGCCGAGGCCACGACGGCGGCAGCCCCTGCCGCCAAGGCCACAGGAAGCAGGCCTGGAAGTTCAACCCCGAGCCACGCACCCAACCACCCTTCCATCGAGGTCCATGCCAACGGGAGCGTGATCCATGCCACAAGCGGGACCGCGGGCTGCCTCCATTGAAGGCCTCGACGGAAGGCAAGGAACAGCCCAGTGAGGGCCGCAGGACCAAGCGAAATGCACAGCACGAGCACGGCGGTCAACACGCGACCTCCGGCGCCCCGTGCATCCTGAGCACCACGGCGCATGCGTTCCCCCTCCACCCATTCGTGGAGCAGCACGAGGGCCAGCAGGACGGCCTCGGTCAGCACCAGCGGTGCGGTCCAGGATGAAGCAGGACCGGCGAAGGGGTCGGTGACGAAGGGCACCGGGACCTCCCCCCCGGCGGCAAGCGAGAGCAGGCGGGCGGCAACGAGGGAGATGAGCACCGCATCAGCGGTGGACGGCAGGCGAACGCCAAGGTCTCGCCGTCCGAGCACGTGCAGCCCGCCGAGCAGCACCACGCCAACCACGAAGGCGAGGTGGTGGACTTGGTCGTCGAGCAGCAGCAGGCCTGCGCCCATTCGACCGGCCACGTCCGTGAGCACGAGGCCCCCGAGGCCGACGGCGACGGGCAGGTCCACACCGGCCACCTTGGGCAACGGCAAGCCGACGCCGTCGGCCCGTGCACGGGCCAAGGCGATGAAGGCGGCGGCCCCCAGCGCGAGCGCCATGAGGGCCACAGCGTGCGGCCCGCCAACGTAGGACCACGCGGTGGTGCCCAGCGACATCGCCACGAGGAACGAGAGCAAGACCGTGGGCCGGTGCTCGATGCCCTCAAGTTCGTCCACCGAGGACGGGGGGGTCAACTGCCCGCCCTGGCGTCGCATACGGTCGGCGTCGACCACGTCGAGCGACGACGTGCCGTCGCCGCCTCCGTCGAGGTGGAGCATGGCGCCGTCCACCTGCCCTGACCGGGCCTTGAACGCAGCGCGACGCTCGGCCACGGCCTCCTGCTCGAGGCGTCGCGCGTGTACGCGATCCGAACTGGTCATCGCGGCGCGCACCTCGGCTTGGGCGCTCATCCATGCACCAAACGCGAGGAACATCACGACCACGACCGCCGTACCCGTGGACGATTCAGATTGCGTGGTCACGAGCAGCAGCACCACGAGCAATCCGAGCGCACTGCTGACGCTTCGGAGAAGCGGTCGCTCCAGCACCGGGCGAGCGAGGAAGGGCAGCAGCGCGACGCCGGAGGCTACCAAGAGGACGGTGAGGTCCATCGCTCCGGTGAGGAGGGGGGGGTTCCCCACAACGTCTGGACGAAGCCACCGAACCAAGGCCAGGAGCATGAGGAGGCCCAGCAGGAGGGCGTGGTGACCGGACGGGTCGGTTTCCATGGCGCTCCGTTCGTCGTCGTTGGCGCGAGGAGCACGCAGGATGCCGTCCACCATCACCACAAGCACGGCGAGCACGAGGCCAGTGGCGATCAGCCCGACGTGACCCCTCGCCCAGGCGAACGCCAAGAGGCCAATCCCCGTGATGGACGTCGTTCGTGAGGGGCGGTGGCGACGACCGCCAAGCGCGCCTGCTGTGGCCTCCACAAAGAGGGGCGTGAGAAGCAGCGGGAGCCCAATGCCCGACTGCAGTCCTTCGACGGTGGCCGAGACAAGCAAGGTGATCACCGCCAGCACCGTCGCAAGGCTCCACAGGTCCAACGCTCCCGCGTCCCTCATTCGAGCGCTCAATTCCGTCCCTCCTGAGAAGCGACGCCCGAGGTTCACGCCGACGTCGCCCAACCGGATGTTGACCGTGAAGGTCAGGAGCAACGCCCCGACGAGGTAGGCCGTCAACCACGCGGGTTCGAGGTCGATGGCGATCAGGTCCACGTTCAGCACCCGGTCGTCCGCATCGCCGACGAAGAGGAGCGCCCAGGCCCAAGGACCCACGACCGCCGTCCCAGCAAGGGACGGTGCGTCCCGCCGAAGCGCCAACGTCCCGAGCCCCCCCCACACGGCCACCACGCTGAAGCTGAGGATCGCGTCCGTGTGCTCCCCTCCGTTGGCGGGTACGAGCAGGGACAGCAGGACCACGAGCGCCACGGCTCCGACCCAGAGCACGTGGTCGGACACCTTCGATTCGTGGCGCAACACCGCCGCTGCTGCACAGGCCGCCAACCCGAGGGCATGCAAGGCGTACGGAGGGACGCCAACGCTCAGGTCAAGCGCCACCATGGGGATGAGCGCGAGGGTCAGCGCGAGCGGGACCCACAGCACCACAGGTCCAAGCCGAGACCATGCAACGCCGCGGACGCTGAGGTACGAGCCCGCGAACGCGGTGAGCAACAGGGTGACCTGCGCCATCGCATAGCCAAGGTCCTCACGGTGAGCGGCCACCGCAAGCACGGCCCCGACCATGCCAAGCCCAACGGACACGGCCCAAAGCCCGGGCCGACCCAAGCCGAGGGCGGCCGCACCGGACGAAAACCAGTTGTCGTGGCGGGCGAAGCGGGCGGCCATGACGGCGTTGAGTCCCGTCACCCACGACATCAGCAAGAAGGTCAGGAATCCATCGTTGAAGGGGACAAGCACAAGGCCGAGGACCGTCCACCCGTCCGACAGCGCGTGGACGCCAATCCAGAGGTAGGACGCCGCGATGCCAATGCTGGCCAGGTTCCCTGTTCCACGAAGCAGGGCAAGGCCGTGCAGCACGGCGGTACCAAGGCCAATCATCAGGACGACGCCGATCTCCCCGTAGACCCCACCTGCCGCGCTCCCCACAACGAGGAGGATGAGGGTGGCTTGGGCTGCAATGGCGTCGTCGTCGTGCCGCTGAGCCAGGACCACGTTCAACCCAACCAACAGCAGGAGCAGCGCCCCAAGCGTTGGCCCAGACCCAAGGCCACTCCCGTCCAACCATCCCCAATGGTGGACGTCGAGCGCGAGGCCGTAGAGCACCTTCATCGAAATGATCACCCACGTCACGCCGAGCAGGCGCATGGAAGGGCGCGGAATCCATCGCTCGCCCAGCGCAAGTCCGGCCAGGCCAAGCAGCAGCAGACCCGGTGCGGCGATGGCGGACGGGAGCGACGTGCCCACATAGGCGGCCAGTGCAGAATACGCGACGACCATCGCCACCAGCAACCCGTGACCAAGCCGACGCTCCCCGTCCGTCGCAAGGCTGGACAGGGGGTCGTCGCCCTGTGCTTCGGGAGCATCGCTCGGTGCTCGAAACGGAGAACGGAGGGTGCCGATGGCCTCGTCCGCCTCGTCGTCGGTGTCCGGTACCTCCGCGTGTGGGGGCTTGTCGACGCCGAGCCTGAGGTCAAAGCCCGAAAGGTCGAGGCCTGCGCCTTTGCTGAAGGTGCGTTCGCGAAGGAGCGCGTCCTCCTCGCGGTCGACCATGGAGGTGTGGAGGTCCGTTCGACCTTCAAGCCTCGCCGTCACCGACGCGGAAAACCGCACGATGACCTCCGGAACACGTGGACTCGGGCGGTGTGGCTTGCCACACCGCACGATTTGACCGCAAGGCCCTAAGAGGGGCTGCGAAACCGTGCGGCATGCTTAGCACACCCGGCCACGGGCATGGCGCCCTCGAAGCCCTCGGCCTGCATCCCAGCGGCGACGTGCACTGGAACCTCGCCGTTCCGGACCTGATCGACATGGCCGTAGCACGCAACGAAGGCGTGCTCTCCGCCCACGGCGCCCTCGTCACCGAAACGGGCGAACGCACGGGCCGCTCGCCCAACGACAAATTCATCGTCGATGAATCGACGACCTCGGGGGACATCAACTGGGGCGACGTCAACGTCAGCACGGACCTCGCCACCTTCACTGGACTCCGCGCCAAGGTCGTCGCCCACCTCTCCGCTCAGGAGGCGCTCTTTGTGCAGGACCTCCGCTGCGGTGCAGAACCCAGCGAGGCCCTCCCCATTCGTGTGGTCACGCAGAACGCGTGGCACAGCGCCTTTGCTCGAAACATGTTCATCCGTCCTGACCCGAGTGAACTCGACGGTCACGTCCCCGAATTCACCGTGCTCCACGCGCCGCACTTTGAGGCGGACCCTGCTGTGGACGGCGTCAACTCCCACGTCTTTGTCATCGTGAACTACGAGGCGAAGGAAGTCATCATCGGTGGCAGCAGGTATGCGGGCGAGATCAAGAAGTCGATCTTCTCCGTCATGAACCTCATCCTCCCGCGAAAGGGCATCCTCCCGATGCACTGTTCGGCCAACACGAACGGCGAGAACACGGCCATCTTCTTCGGGCTTTCCGGCACGGGGAAGACCACGCTCTCAGCGGACCCAAAGCGGGCGTTGATCGGCGACGACGAGCACGGCTGGGGCTCCTCTGGTGTGTTCAACTTCGAAGGTGGCTGCTATGCCAAGCTCATCGACCTGTCCGAGGAGGACGAACCCGCCATCTTCGCCACCACACGCAAGCGTGGCACCGTGCTGGAGAACATCGTGCTTGACGATGCGGGCGTCCCGGACTTCACCGACGGTTCGAAGACGCAGAACACGCGCGGGTCGTACCCGATCGAATTCATCGATAACCGCACCATGGATTCCCGCGGAGGTCACCCACAGAACGTGATTTTCCTCACGTGCGACGCGTTTGGCGTGTTGCCTCCCATCTCCAGGCTCACCCCCGAACAGGCCGCGTACCACTTCATCTCCGGATACACGGCCAAGGTGGCGGGGACAGAAGTCGGCGTCAAAGAACCAAAGGCGACTTTCTCCGCCTGCTTTGGTGAACCCTTCATGCCCATGCATCCTGGCGTCTATGCCGACCTCCTCGCCGGAAAAATGGCTGAGCACGGCTCCACGGCGTGGCTGATCAACACCGGGTGGTCCGGAGGACCCTACGGTGTTGGCAACCGGATGCGGATCCGCTACACCCGTGCCATGCTCAACGCGGCGCTGGACGGCGACCTCGACGGTGTCGAGTACGTCACCGATGCACGCTTTGGCTTCGAGGTCCCGACCTCGTGCCCCGGCGTTCCCGACGAGGTGCTGCAGCCCCGGAGCACCTGGTCCAACGGCGCTGAATTCGACCGCACCGCGGACGAATTGGCGCGCATGTTCAACGCCAACTTTGGACGCTATGCTGGCGGCGTGAGCGACGAGGTCAACGCCGCGGCGCCAACGCCGCTTTCGTGATCACAGCAACGCGAGCAGGTCGCCGAGGGAGGCCCCTCCGCCGAACAACTGCGCGAGGAAGTAGAGCACACCACCGATGAGGACGGCCCGAACCGCGTCGGGCAGGTCGTCGGCTTCCTTCGTGGTGTACAGCAAGAGACCTGCGGCCACGGCGATCGGTCCGATGCTCGTGGAGAAGAGCGCGAGGTTCGCGTACCTGTCCTGCCAGCGTTCGTGCTTCGTGACGTCGTCGGCGTAGTCGTTCGCCTCGACCTCGTCGGTGAGGTCGTAGTCGTCGATCTCGGGAGGGAGGGAGAATCCAGCCATGAGCATCAGGAAGGCCGCGAGCACCAGCGCACCAAAGCCTGCTGCCACGAGCATGTGGCTCATGGGCGGGCGCTCCTTCGGCTCCTTCGTGGCCATAGGAACGGGGACCTGCATGACCGCTTGTTGCGCGTACTGCGCCTGTCCACCGTACATCACCTGTTGACCGCCAATCGCCTGCCCTGCAAGGTTGGTGCCCTGCATCGGTTGCGTGGCCTGCTGCTGCACAGGGGCCTGCAGGACCGGCGCCGCCTGCACCGGTGCTGCTTGGACGGGAGCGGGCGCGCTCTGGGCCACGGGGGCTTGGGGCACGCTCGCCGGAAGGCCCGGCAGCGGTGCAGGCTCGGACGCCGCGGGCAACGGCGGCGCGGGAGGCAGGGGGGCTGCGGGCGCCTCTGAGCCCTCGTCTCCCCACAGGTCGTCGTCGGCAAGTGGAAGGGGGCCGGGGGGTGGCGGAACGGGAAGCATCCGCTGCCCATGGACGCGAGGTGCCTATCAGCATACCCTGCCTGTGCGGGAAGGTGCCCGTGCGGGAAGGTTGCATCCATTCAGAATTCAACATAATGGCGTGGATTCAGGGTACAGCAAACGATACATTTTACACAATGTTTAAATAGTCTGGCCGATTCTCCCTGTTGTCTGCGGACAGGTGAAGCACATGCACAGCGTCTTCGGGAGGTCGGATCGTCACCGCGGCGAGACCGACCGTGGACATCGACGCTGACCATCAGGCCAGAACGAACGGCCTTTCCTGTTCGACCATCACCGGCCCTCCTGCAATGAAGCAGGGAGGCGGTTCGGGCAACACCAGGGCGTGTGGTGTAATGGAGAGCATCGGAGGTTGCGGACCTTCAGACCTGGGTTCGATTCCCAGCACGCCCGCCATCTTCCATACCACGTCAGAAAGGTCGGTGAGAAGGGCACTTGAGGTCGGGTTCGTACCCCACCCCGTCGTCCCTCACAGGTGGATCTGGAGGCACGGAACACAGGCCGTGTGCCACATCGTTCCGAACCACGACTGGACGCTCATCGAAATCTCAAACGTGATCGTGTTCGATGAGGCAAGCAGAGGGCAGGGTCATGGGAGGTCGATGATCGCCACCGTGACCGGGCACTTTCCACAGGCATGGTTCTGGGTGTACACCTACGTCCACTCGCAACCCTTCTGGGAAAAAATGCAAGCCGAAGGGATGGTGCACGAGGTCGTGACGCCGGGGTGGCCGTGCCCGTGGTACGGGTGCAGCACGTGCCTGCTGCACAGGCCTCATCCGGGATGGGGGTGCTGCTGGTGATTCAGGCATGGACTCCCAACCCCAGCGCGCCCCTCTGGTGGCCAGAAAGCGCCGCCGAACCACATGGACCGTACTTTCACCATCTCACCTTGAGCCACATCAAACAACAGGGCCCTACGTGCGTTCCGACCACGCTTGCGATGCTCGCCAGCGCAATGGGGACGCGGGTTTCGCCCGAGGACATGATGCCGAAGATCAACTCACAAGCGCCGCACACGTGGTCTGCTGCTTTGAAGCCGTTCGGGATGCAACTGGCGTACTGCAACGTCGATGTGAGAAGAGCAAGCGACCACGTTGATGCCCTGCTCGCCTTGGATGATTTGTTCCTGCTTTCGTTTTACTCAGGTGAACCACCGTTCGAACCTGAGGTACCCGGCGGGAAACTGTGCACGGCCCACATTGTGACGGTGCACAGGAATCTGCTCATCGATACGGCAAGGCATGCGTCGTTGGGGGGCGTGATCCCCCTTCACGCCTACGACAGGCTGCACAATCCAACCAAGAGGGTGTTCAGGGTCGTTCCTGCGGGGCACCCAAGGTCGGTGTAAACAAGGAGATGAACGCATGAATCATGAGAACTCAACCCTCGAAGGGAACGACGACAACCCGCTGCTTTCCCTCCCCGAAGGCGCATGGTCCCTCGACGAAACCTCGCTTGCGTGGTTGATGGCCCTGGCCAAGGCACACAATCCGGGTGAAGGGCCGTGGACGGTTTGGCCCGATGCATGGGGGCCCGTGCTGGAGGTCCCTGTCCACGAGAGGGGCGCGTGGCTCGAGGTGCTCTCCCTCATCGACAGGCACCCGAGGACGTCGATCGGAACGACGAGAACCGTCATTGGAAACAGAACCTCTGAGGCCATCGTCATCGAAGGCGAGCATGGCGGGCCGTATGCGCTCGCCGTCAACGGCTACCTCGAGGCATGGACCGAGCCTGTATGGCTCTCATCAACCATCCCCGCAGCCATCGTTCAGGCGCTTGAGGTACTGCACGACCTGCCGATGGGCAACCACCTCCCGCACCCAAGGGATGGTGTCTGCCTCGAACCACAAGACGGTGGGTCGCTGCCCATGGCCCTCAACACCATGCTCAGGCTGATGCTCGATGAACTCGGCTTGTATGAGGTCGCCACCAACTTCCACATGGTTCCATGCAGCAACGCATGGTGCACGAACATCACGCCGCATGAAGGCAGATTGGCTCAGAACGCCATCGTTGCCGAAGAATGCCAAGCATGCAGGAGCGACCCTCCGGAGACGAACTGAGGGATCAACATGAACGTCGTCGGTCAACACGGTTCAACCTTCAACATCGAGGTTGACCCGAAGGGAAACGTCACCGCCGTGAGGCTCGCCGCACCCCAAGCAGTTGCCGTTCCTTCGGATGTGCCGGGGTACGGAGGCATGAGCCTCCCGAACGAGGAGGTGTTGCTCGACCTGCTCGAGGGCCCGATGGAGCAGAACGACGCGCTCGCGCTCCTGAAGGAGGACGAGGTTGTGTGGTCAAGGCATGCGCAGCATGCGCAAATGTTGGCCTCGTGGGAGCACCTTGCGTTCGCGAAAACGGACATCACGGTCGGTGACATCGTCGGCTGGTTGACGGAGGTGAACCTGAGGGAGGATGCGCTCGGTCAGCCATGGTCGACGTGGAGCCTCATGCTCGACGACCTCGGCTTGATTGACGTGCTGAGGAGCCACACGCACGGCGGCCTGGGCAGGAGCGGGTTGGGCGATGTTGCACAGCCATGGTTGACGCTGGCGCAAAAAATCCACGACGACGAACGCATCACGGTCGAAGGGCATCTCCTCACCGTGCGCCTCGATTCCGGCATGGAGCTCTGCTTCGACACCACGCTTGCCGAGCACTGCACGCTTGGAAGAACGTGGACGCTGCTGCACACGCCTGAACATCACGTCATCGCCTTGCATCCTGAAGCGAAGAATGCACTCGGCCCCACGGCCGTTCTGTGGGAGCCGTGGTGGGGGCAGACCCTGCCGCTGAGCAGGGTCGCCGATGCAGCGTGGGCGAGGCTGATCGAGGACGAATTGGTCGGCACCATTCCCGATGCGGATTGGGCATGCTGGTACCCAAAACTCTGGACGGCGCTCCTCAACCTGCTGGACGATGAGCCTACCCTCTGGGCTAGGTTGAACCTGATTCGCTCGAACCTGGAGGGAGCCTGATGGTCTGGTTCCCCCCACAGACCATTGAGTCGCTGACCGACCTGCCATGGCCTGAGAACGACGGACCGCTCGTGGTCTACCACCCCGCGGCGCACAGGAACCATTCCGCATCGCTGAGCCTCGCGCTTGAGGCCGAAAGGCCGCTGCTGCACGTGAGCAACGACATCTCTGCATGGTGGCCGGAGGGCGTGTGGCCCGCCGTTCCAGGCGACATGCGCCTTGGGAGAAGGAGCACGTCGTGGATGAACGGTGACGAACTCAGGCTGTACGGCCCACCCCCTCACGCTGTGGCGCCCGTGTGGCCGGTGCATACCGAAGGCGACGCGTGGCGCTGGATGAGGAGGATGCCCCCCATCGACCTCCTGTACCTGGACTGGACGGACTGGTTCGCGGACGTCCAGGTGCAGCACGCAAGTCCGTCGCACCTTGCTTCCGTTGTCTCGACGTGCCTCCCTCACCTCAGGGACGGAGCGGTGGTGGTTGTGGATCACAAAACGGGCTGGTCTGAATCCTTCCGTCCATCCACACCGGCCAACATTGGACACGACGCGGTGTTGAAGCCGCTCGGACGCCTCAGTTGGTTGGACCTTCTCCCGGACGAGGGAAGGGTGGTCGACGCATCGGTCTTCTCCGTCCACCACCCGCTGCCCCTGAAGCCACTCACGTGGAGGCAGATGCTGGCGCCTCTTGCACCAGAGGTCGAGTGGTCAGCAGCACAGTGCGACGAGGCTCAGCAGACGGTGCCCACCGCATGCCCCTTGGCCATGTCACCTGAAGCGTGGGACCTCCTGCACATGGAACGCGTCGATTCAGCGTTCCATGGCATCCAGCTCGAACATGCCGGACCGAGGCCGAAGCCTCCGTGGACGGTCAGGTCGTGGACGATGCACCTCGAGGGTGTGCGTTCCCTCCTCGATCACTCGGATTCGCCTGCCTGAGCGGCGTACTTCGCGTCCTCGGCCTTGGCGATCTCCGACGCTGTTTCGACGTCGACGAACCACGTCAAGATGACCCCAACCACAATGAGCATGAGGATGGAGAGGATTGCCGTCCGGGCGTCCGCAAGTCCGCTCACGCCGAAGTACAACGCCGGGCCGATGAAGGAGGCTGCACGGCCAAAGAAGCCAATGAAGCCGAAGAATTCGGCGCTGCGGGACTCGGGCACCATCTGGCAGAACAGGGAGCGGGCCATCCCTTGCGAGCCACCAAGGAGGAAACCGGCACCGATGCCGATGAACATCCACTGGACGGAAATCCCCATGTTGAGGGGTTCCCAGATGAGCTTCCTCGCCGTCACGGGGATCACGTCAATGGGTCCATCACCGAGGCTGGTCGGGTGATCATCGCCGGCATGGAAGCCGTCGTGCGAGCCGTTCTGCACAGACATCGAGAAACGGGACGTGCTGAGCACGTCGAGCAACGCCCCGACCTGGGCCTCGGACACCACGCGACCGGTCCCGTTGAATTCCATCACGTCCTTCGTCGGGTTGTACTCCTCGTAGGGGAGGAGCCCCTCGGTCGCTTCGCGGAAGGCTTGGTCCGAACCGGCCGGGCCGATCTCAAGGTCAGTGGCGTTCACGATGGTCCAGGTGCCGTCGCCGTTGTCGTTCGCCATGAAATCGTGGTCCTCGTGCGCGTCGAGCGGCAGGGGCGCGAAGGCGATGGCCATGAGGACGACGAAGACCCAGAGGCTGCAGGTGATCATCACGGTGGTTTTCGTGGACGTCCACGACGCGACCTTGATGAAGAAAGCCGCCGAGGGGAAGGCCACGAATTGCACAAGCAGGATGACGGC
>Ga0181578_10002729_pt1 | contig 16395 bp, 7 predicted proteins | sample 071ome_21_FD_148659 | JGI IMG/M metagenome (GOLD analysis project Ga0181578, IMG submission 148659) | Coastal salt marsh microbial communities from the Groves Creek Marsh, Skidaway Island, Georgia - 071401CT metaG (spades assembly) | ecosystem: Environmental > Aquatic > Marine > Intertidal zone... | reverse complement strand
GCTCGGGCATATATAACATGGTGCAGCATGGAAATATTGGTTTTCTGAAGCATCTTTTATCAATCATAGGTATAGGCACGTTTGACACGCGGGGCAATCCGGGATATGACTTCATAGCTTATTGTTTGACAGGCTTTTGCCAGTTCCTCTATTGGAAGTTCTTTGTCAAAAATAATGACTTTATCGCCGGGCTCTACATTGTCCAGTCTGCTTACATCTAGCATGCACACATCCATACAAACATTTCCAATGATCGGGCATAGCATGCCTCTCACTTTAAACGAGTATCCATTGGCTCCGGCCAAGCGCATTAGGCCGTCAGCATAGCCTATGCTGACTATAGCGATTTTTGTATCCTGATCCACTTTGCCAGACCTGTTGTAACCGGTGGAATCTCCGGCTTTGAGATTTTTAATTTGAAGAATTCTCGCTTTGAGGGTGTGTACTTTCTCGAGTTTTTCCGAAATGAGCTTTGTTTCATCAATACCATAAATACCCAAACCGATTCTTACCATATCATAATGATGCTGCCCGAAACGGATGATGCCTCCAGTGTTGAGGATATGCTTAATGCAGGCGTACCCTATATCAGCTTCAATTTTAGAGCACATGCGATTGAAGCGTTCAATTTGCATTTGACTGAAAGAGTCCAGATCAGGCTTGTCCGAACCAGCCATATGGGAGAAAAGAGATTTTATTTTTATAAGTGGATGTTTCTTCAATATTTCCAGCAATCGATCGAGCTCTCCTTCCATAAAGCCAAGCCTGTGCATGCCTGTGTCCAGTTTGAGGTGGATATTCAAAGCCTTGTTTAACCCTTGCGCACGATCGATTAATTCCTCCAGAAGGGTGATGGAGTAGACTTCTGGCTCAAGCTGATATTCCCATAGTAAATCTATCTGGTCATTATGGACATTAAATACCATCATATCCAATGAGCATCCAGCCTGCCTGATTTCTACGGCTTCATCAATAATAGCGACTGCGAGATAATCAATCTTTTTATGTTCTAGGTATTGAGCCATCCTGACACTGCCTGAGCCATAGGCATCAGCTTTGATAACTGCCATGATACGGGTATCATCCTGTAGGTAGGATTTATATATGTTGAGGTTGTGATCCAGTGCCGAAAAGCTTGTTTCAAGAACGGTTTCATGCACCTTACTGGATAGTTTATGAAATATATTTTCAAGATGAAATCGCCGTGCTCCTTTTATCAGAATACATGAAGATCTCAAGCGGTACAACTCCAAAGTAGATAACAGGGCTTGTGGAGAGGCATAAAACTTAAAATCAAAATCATGAAACAGCTCATGGTACTGGGCGTCTAGACCAATAGCATATGTTTTTGTAATTTTTTTCTCTTTCATGAGTCTTTTCAACTCGGCGAATAGTTCCAGTTTATTAACCTGTTGGTCGAAATCCGAGAGTATCAATATCTTGGCAAGACCCTGAGCATGCAGGTCCTGGAACTCAAGTGCCAGCTGCATAGATGCCATATCCAGGCTGTAGCTGTCATTGATAAGCAAGTTGCCGTTGATGCCATCTCTAAGCTCAAGTCTGTTCTGTACGTGGTCCAATTCATCAACGATGTCTTGAAGTTCTGAATGGCTATAGTCCAGGTATAAGAGACAGGTTATGACATGCATGAGGTTTTCCAGAAATTCCCGGCTCATCAGTTTACAACTCAGTTCAAAGGCTGTGTTTTCAAATTCCAGCTTTAGGCAAGTCGAATCTCCCTTTTTTATGATTTCGTTTAGCTTAACATGAGCTTCACTTTTATGTGACCACGGATAATTCTTACCCGGGTATTTTTTCGTAAGGGCTTGATAAACCAGCTCATGATCTTTGCAGCAAATGATGGTTCCTGAGTCCATAAACAGCTGGATTTTCTCTTCGAGTTTATCTTCCATAGAAGGGAATCCAGAGCTGTGAGCATCTCCCAGATTGGTGAATATCCCAATTTGGGGTTTAATCATTCGCTCCAGGAAGCGCATTTCATGTTTCTTAGAGATCCCGGCTTCTATCAAGGCCAATTCGTCATCCTCTTCTATTTGCAAAAGGGATAGTGCAACGCCGATTTGTGAATTATAGGATTTAGGACTTTTTACGAATTTAAACTTTCTGGAGAGTGCTTTTCCAAGCCACTCTTTGATGATGGTCTTCCCATTGCTTCCGGTAATAGCTATGATACGGCCATTAAACTTGCTACGATGATATTGAGCCAGTTTTTGCAGGGCCTGAAGGCATGAATGTACAAAGATGACATTGGCACCTTTTAAGCTATCGCAGTTTATCATTTTGGAAACAACAAAATTTCGAATACCCTTCCTGTATGCATCTTCAATGTAGTTATGGCCATCGTTTATAGCGCCCTTGAAGGCAAAGAAAATGCTCTTTTCAGGAAAAGATATTTTACGGGTGTCGTAAATGACATTCTGGATCTTTCCGTCTTCACCTTTGCAAACGGTGTGAGCATTGAGTATTGTTGATATTTCAGAAGCGCTGTAATTCATTGTTTTTTACAAATCGAAACCAATATCCTTCCTGTAGTACATGCCATCAAAATGAACTTTAGCAGCCATGTTGAGGGATTTTTTTACAGCTTCATGGTGATCAATGGCCAATGAACTTATTGCCAGTACACGACCACCTGAGGTTATTACTTTCCCGGATTCGTCCTTTTGTGTTCCAGCATGGAAAATGATGCTTTCTTTTTCACCATTGGGGAAGTTTATTTCCTTTCCTTTGGCATAAGACCCTGGATAACCAGCAGATACCAAAACAACTGTAGCGGCAGACTGAGCAATGCTGGCACTTGTCTTGCTGGCAAGATTTCCTGAGAACACAGCTTCAACAAGTTCAACCAGGTCTGTATCCAATCTGGGCAGGATGACCTGGGTCTCAGGGTCTCCCAAGCGGCAATTGTATTCAATGACATATGGATCACCTCCGACATTTATAAGGCCTAAAAAAATGAATCCCTTATATTCCATGCCTCTTTCTGAAATCCCTTTCATGGTAGGTTCAATAATTCTTGAACGTACTTTAGACATCATCTGTTCGTCTGCAAAGTTAACGGGTGAAACAGCTCCCATACCTCCGGTATTTAAGCCGGTATCTCCTTCACCTATTCGTTTGTAGTCTTTGGCTTCTGGAAGAAGTACATAATCTTTTCCATCGGTCAATATGAAGACAGAAAATTCGATCCCGTCAAGGAATTCTTCAAGAACGACTGTTTTTGAGGCGTCTCCAAATTTCCCGCTGAGCATTTCATTTAATTCCCTTTTGGCTTCCTCCTTATCGTTGAGTATCAGTACACCCTTGCCGGCTGCAAGGCCGTCGGCTTTGAGCACGATGGTCTCATCCTGGGCATCAATAAAATCATAGCCCTGTTCAATAGAATCTGGCCCTACTGTTAAATATCCTGCAGTCGGTATATTGAATTCTGCCATGAAGTCATTGGCAAAAGCTTTCGAACCTTCCAGTTTGGCAGCCTCTGCTGACGGCCCAAGAACTTTTACACTGTGCGATCTAAAGTGATCATAGATGCCGGCAACCAAAGGGGCTTCAGGGCCCACGATAATATAATCGATTCCGGCTTTATCCACAAAATCTTCTATCCGGGAAAAGTCACTTGTGTCGATGGAGATGTTTTCACCTTCCTGACTACTTCCGGCATTGCCGGCTGCGATATACAGTTTACCGCATTTGGCACTTTGAGAGAGTTTCCACGCCAGGCAATGTTCACGTCCTCCTGATCCGATCACCAATATGTTATACATCTGATCTTGTTTTGATTGCAAAAATAGAATTAATGGTCTGAAAGCTCTTTTTACAAAGGATTTATCTTTCCAAGCCGGCTATTATCTGTGGATTGATTTTTGCAAGTGAAGAGAGATAGGTGTGTACGTGTTAACGGCATTACCAATATGGAAAAATATATATGTATAAAACATTGATATAAAGTAAAATACACATCAATAAAATACAATATTTACTAACAGAAGGAATTTATAAATTCACACTCCAATTTCTACAGATATTCTGCGTTTGAAATGCAATATTTGCAGCCGCTAAAAAGTTAATACACATTTAGCGCTTAGCTGAAGAGATTGGAAGCTTAAAATAGAAGAACGTGATCGCTTACCTGGAGGGCAAACTGACATACAAATCACCTACCTGTGTATACCTGGATATTGGAGGTAAAGCTTATGATGTTCAGATAAGTCTTAATACCTACGCGGTAATTGAGCAGATGGACCAGGTGAAATTGTACACTCAACTTATTGTACGTGAGGATGCGCACACTTTGTTTGGATTTGTCAAGGAAGATGAGCGGGATCTTTTCAATCAGCTGATTTCGGTTTCCGGGGTCGGACCCAATACAGCCAGAATGATCTTATCCTATATGACTGCAGCAGAAACGGCTCAGGCCATATTGCATGATGATGTTGTGGCATTCAAAAAAGTAAAGGGCGTTGGCCCTAAAACAGCAAAGCGCATCATTCTGGACTTGAAAGACAAAATGTCAAGCATGGAATTGGAAGCGGATACCGTTCAGGTTTTACCGGGGGAATGGGCTTCTGTGAAAGATCAAGCCGTAAGTGCTCTCGTGGCACTTGGCTTTCAAAAAGCAAGGGTAGTGAAGGAGGTTGAGAAGGTGATGAATGAAAACCCTGAAGAAATACAGGTTGAAAATCTGATAAAATCGGTTTTAAGGCAATTGTCCTAACATAAAACCAAAAATTTTTCGTTTAAAGACAGTAATATCAAAAAGACAGGGCAGAGAATATATTGTTTGATTGGTAATACAATGAGTTTGAGCAGCACGTTGATAAGGGGTATTGTAATACTGGTGGGACTGGTTTTTTACTTTTCCGATTCACACGCCAATGGGATAACCGTCCCGGGATCCATAGAATTTGAAGAGACAGTTACGGATACCTTTCCTATACGGGACAGGTATGGTGACTTTATTACAGATCAGCAGTATAACCCCTTTGACATATATCCCAGTAATGTTGAGCAAACCGTGGAATACGACCCGGTAAGCAACAGCTATGTTGTGTACGAAAAAATAGGGGATGAATATTTCAGAACCCCCATTTCACTGACATTTGAAGAATACCTAGACTGGAAAAGCCGCAAGCAGCAAAGAGATTACTTTGACAAGCTGGCTGGATTTAAGGACGAGTACAGCAAAACCGGTGGGGGTATTATTGACCCGCTCTCCAAAATCAATATTGAACGCAATCTAGCCGACAGGCTATTTGGCGGCAATGAAATTACGATCGAGCCTCAGGGTAATATAGACATGACCTTTGGTTTTGATTACAGGGAAGACAAAAACCCTAATATCGACCTCAACAGGCAAAGGCAAGGGCCATTCATGGATTTTGACATGAATATCCGCATGAATGTTGAAGGTAATATTGGCGATAAGCTCAATCTCGGATTCAATTATGATACACAAGCCAGTTTTGATTTTGATAGGAAAATCAAATTGGCCTATGACTCGGAACAATTTTCTGAAGATGATATCATCAAAACCATCGAGGCCGGTAATGTAAGCTTGCCCTTGAGATCAAACCTCATAAAGGGTAATCAAAGTTTGTTCGGACTGAAAACCGAATTGCAATTTGGACACCTCCGTTTGACAGCAATAGCTTCCCAGCAGCGCTCGCAACAGGAAAGCCAGACCATCCAGAATGGGGCGACGGTGCAGGAATTTGAATTGACCCCGGATGAGTACGATGAGAATAGGCACTTTTTTATCTCCCATTACCACAGGGATATTTTCGAGGATGCCTTGTCTAATCTGCCATATATCAATAATAACCTAAGGGTAACGAATATCGAAGTCTGGATTTCAGATGACAGACAGGATTATCAGCAGAACCAGACCATGATCTGTGGTATTGCCGACCTTGCTGAGCCTAACCCCGACAAGTTTACAAATCCAAACGCTGATTATGCTATTGATCCGGCTATGCTCTCCAGCATTTTCAGAGATACAGAAGGCAGAATTCTCCCGGATAACAGGACCAACAAATTATTTGGAGAGCTTATTGAAGATGAGGAAACAAAGAGGATAGAACGTGCTAACACGCGTCTCGAACAGGTATATAATTTAAGCCAACCCAGAGACTATAACATATTCCAGGGAAGAAAATTGAATCCTTCAGAATTTACTTTTAATGAGCAACTGGGTTTTATATCTCTTAACATAAGATTGAGAACCAACCAGTCACTGGCTATATCCTATGAATATTTTTATACGCAGGCCTGCGATGATGTGTACAAGGTGGGTACCATTACGGATGAGGGAACAGTGCCTAATACAAACAGGCAAGGGGAAGTAGAATCGCAGGGGATTATATTTACAAAACTTCTGAAAGGTAACCAGGAATTCGTCAAGAGCCCAATATGGGATTTGATGATGAAAAATGTTTATCCACTCAGGACCAATAATCTGAGTCAGACCGATTTGAAATTCGATATCTTCTACGAAGACGACTCTGATGGAACGCTTAAAAAGTTTCTTCCGGAAGATGGATTCAGAACTCTTCCTCTTTTGAATGTTTTTGGGCTGGATCAATTGAATTCAAGGAATGATCCTCAGCCCGATGGTGTATTTGACTTTGTTCCTGGTGTTACGGTGGTGCCTCAGAGCAGCAGTATTGTATTTCCTGTGCTTGAACCATTTGGAAGCTCCTTGAACGACTTGCTGGGTGACCCGGCTATTGCTGCCAAATATGCGTTCAACGAATTGTATGATACGACGGTGACAGGGGCCAGAGAAATGATTGTGCAAAATAAGTTCGTGATGGCAGGACAGTTTAAGTCTACCATCTCTTCAGAATATTCTCTGGGATCCTGGAACATACCACCTGGATCGGTACGTGTTACTGCCGGTAGTCAAACCCTGGTTGAAGGTGTAGATTATGAAGTGGATTATGCTGTTGGACGTGTTAGGATCATAAATGAATCCTATCTCCAGCAAGGTACTCCAATCAATATATCTTATGAAGATAATTCTGTATTCAGCCTGCAGCAAAAGACAATGCTGGGCTTAAGGGCTGAATATGAAGTGAGTGATAATTTTCATATCGGAGGTACATACCTCCGGCTTTTTGAAAGGCCATTTACGGAAAAGGTAAACCTGGGCGATGACCCCATCAACAACAGGGTTTATGGTCTGGACATGGATTACAGCTCTGAGATTCCATTCCTGACAAGACTTGTAGATAAGCTACCCTTCTATTCTACAAATGCACCTTCCAATATGAATTTCACGGCTGAAGTAGCGGCATTGAAACCCGGCCATTCAGGAGCTATAAATCTTAACAATGATAATACGGGTGTAGTCAGTATAGATGACTTTGAAGGCGCTGTCAGTGGTTTTCCCTTGAGCAGTCAGGCGGCAAACTTTTGGGTGCTGGCCTCGACGCCGCAAAACGGCGAATTCCCTGAAGCCTATCTTCCAAATGACATACGTTACGGGGCCAACAGGGCCAGGCTGGCTTGGTATGTTTTTGACCAGACCCTTTTATTTGGTCAGAACCGAAATGAGGCCAACCCCGGCAACTCATATACACGTAACATAAATCAGCAAGAATTATTTACCAGGGATATTCCAAGAGGTACTCTAGGTAACTTGCTCACTTTTGATCTGACCTATTTCCCTACTCAAAGGGGACCCTATAATTTTGATGTACCTGGGGGATATCCAGGATATTCTGCTGGTGCAGATGTAGATATTGACGGTAATGTCATTTTGAATGATCCTGAATCACGTTGGGCTGGAGTTATGCGCTATATGCCGAATACTGACTTCGAAGCCAACAATTATGAATTCGTGGAATTCTGGTTGTTGAATCCATTCCTTGAGAAGCCGGATGGTTCCGGGCATGATCCTGATGAAGAGGGATTTTTGACTTTTCACCTGGGTAATGTTTCGGAAGATATCATGTACGATAACCTTCAGTTTTTCGAGAATACGATTCCTGTAGAAGAAGGAAATATTCCTACAAGAGAAACCTCATGGGGCAGGGTCTCGCTGGGTATTCCGAAAAACGATGGATTTGATACAGAAGGCCAAGCACTTCAGGATTTGGGCCTTGATGGATTGGATAACGTAGCAGAGAAAATCAAGTTCCAGTCATACCTTGAGTCTTTCCCTGGCGAGCCCGTAGCGCTCAACCAGGATCCAAGTGCTGATGACTATGCTTACTTCAATGACTTCGATGTTTTTGAAGATTCTGATAATATTCTGACGCGATACTCGCGATTCAATAACCCGGAAGGGAACTCTCCGGATATCAGTGGTGAGCAAAGGTTTACAAGAGGTAATCCTAAGCCAGATAAGGAAGACCTTAACAATAACAGGTCTCTTGATCAGGGTGAAAGTTTTTACGAGTATAAGATAAAGATCTCCAATGCCAATGGAGAAATAGACTTGAATAACAATCAGTTTGTCCGTGATGTGCGAACCATTGAGAACCCAAGCAATGGCGTCATGGAAAAATGGTATCGATTCAGGATTCCTATTCGATCCGGACGACCTGTCAATGATATCCAGGGATTCAGATCAATTCAGTTTTTGAGACTCCTTGTCAGCGGCTTCAGAACACAGAAGACTTTCAGGATGGCTGAATTTGAATTGATTAGAAACCAATGGAGAAAACTGCCTTCAAAGTGTTTGACACCTGATGGTACATTTACAGGTGATTTTAATGTGGATGCAGTGGGTATCGAGGAGAATGATAAAAAATTACCTTTCAATTATGTATTGCCAAGGGGTATTAAGCAGGAAAGGATTTTCAATACTTTTTCAAATGTCCTTCAGGATGAGAAAAGTTTGTCTATCGTATATGAAAACCTTCAGGATGATTGTGAGCTCTCGATATACAGGTTGAAAGAACTGGATTTGAGGCTCTACGATCGCATGCAGATGTTTGTTCATGCTGAAGAAAAGGATGGGGTACAGGAATCCGGTGATGTAGGTGTATTTATTCGTATCGGTAAGGACTTTGACCTGCACTATTACGAATATATGATTCCATTGACCCTTTCGTCGGACAGTACCCTTTCGGGAAGAATTAATGATAGTGAGACAGTCTGGCCTGAAGCAAACATGTTTGACTTCAAGCTCGATTGGCTTGTTCAGGCCAAGAAGATCAGGAACGTACTTGATCAAAACTTCAGCGAAGTATTTACTATAGACCAAGATACCCTTGATGAACTCTTTGCAAGTGGTGTATTGAATCAATACAAGAGTATTGGTTTTGACGGCTTCGTCGATACCCTGAGTAACGACACCTTATTTTTGCCAAGAGGCCATAAGATTTCTGTGATCGGTAACCCGAGTGTAGGAAAGATAAAGGGTATGCAAATTGGTATCCGTAATATATCGGAAGACAGTCCGCCTTCTGGCTATGCAGGTGAGATTTGGGTGAATGAACTCAGGCTTACCGGCCTTGAAGAACGTGGAGGTGTAGCCGGATTGGCTCGGCTCGATTTACAGATTGCAGACCTAGGTAATTTTACGGCGGCTGGTAGTTATTCTAGTATTGGATGGGGAGCCCTTGATCAAAAGGTCCAGGAAAGAGCTATGGAATCTGTAACGGAGTATGATTTCTCGACAAACCTGCAGTTGGGTCAGCTATTTCCGGCCGGATGGAATTTGAGCATTCCTTTTTATGCTCAATATGCTAAATCTATAATTACGCCTGAATTTGATGCGTATGACTTGGATATTACTGTAGAAGACGAATTTGACCTGGCCCAGGATGATCTTGATTTGACGGAGGATGTCAGCAACAGGAACCGGATTGTCAATACGATTAAGACGTTCAACTTTACCAATGTCAAGAAGCAACGTGGTGGATCAGGTGGTGGTGCCAACCAGCAGCGTAAACAGGCCAGTTCCAAAAATGACAAGGACCAACAACAGCAAGACCAGCAGCAACAAGCACAGAAACCGAAAAAACCTAAAAAGCCTATGCCGTGGGATATTGAAAACGTATCTCTCAGCTACGCCTTTACACAGGTTGAATACCGAGACCCTATAATATCATCTGAAGTTTCGAAAGACTATAGGGTAGGCCTTGATTATACATATTCGCGACGCGGCGGATATATTGAACCATTCAAATTTATAAAGACGAAGAGTCTTGGATTGATAAGCAATTTCAATATCAACCCACTTCCAAACTCATTTTCTTTTAGTTCGAACATCAATAGATATGTTTCTGTGCGCCGATTCAGGATTCCACAAACACCAATATTCGAGTTTGATGATCGTCGTTTCGAATGGGAAAGAAGATATGATCTCACCTGGAACCTTACTAAATCTATCAAGATGAACTTTTCGGCTCTTAACGAATCCTATGTGGATGAGTTGCGTCAAAGGGGTATTTCCGAACAGCTTGAAAACAGGCCTTATTACAATGAACGTGGTGATAGTATTGGTTTGAGATCAAGTGCGGAAGTCAAAGAGTATTGGCAGGAAAATTTACGTTCTGGTGGGCGTAATACAAATTACAGTCATAATGCTTCTATCAATTATACATTGCCTTTCAAATACATTCCGGGTATGGAATGGGTGGATGTGAAGGCATCATACAGAACAAATTATTCATGGTCTGCCGGTCCACTTATTGATATCCAGGGCGGCGAGAATATTGGCAATATTATTCAGAATGCACAGAATAGAAGTGTTACGGCCAACTTTAATTTTGACCGTCTCTATGATAAGTTTAATTATCTTAAAAAGCTTGACCGGGTAGGATCAAGCAGTAATACGAGGGGCAGAAGTAGAAGTCGGACACAGACAACACGTGAGAATGAGGATACAGTTGATAAGGATGCGAAAGCGCGTAAGAATAAAGAGAAAAACCCGGGTGCTATTGAAAAGCTAATCCTGAGACCTCTGTTTTTATTGCGCAGCATCCAGCTCAACTATAAGGAAGATTTCACAACCGTAGTTCCCGGATTTATTCCTGCTCCTATATTTATAGGAATGTCAGATGGCTTTGATGCGCCGGGCTATGACTTCGTTTTTGGGGCTCAGCCAAATGTAGAATTTGGAGACCAGAACAACTGGTTGTTTGCTGCTGCCGATAAAGCTTGGATTACCAAAAGTACAGCCCTCAACCAGGAAGTTATACAGACCAAGGCTCAAAACTTAGATGCCAAGATTCGTATTGAACCATGGAAGGATTTCAGGATAAACGTAGATTTCAAGAAGAGTTACAGAACAACTCAACAGCAGGACTTTAAATTTATTGACAAGGACGGATTCCAGGATTTTACCCAACTGGCTTACCGCAATGTAGGTTCATTCGAGATGACCTTCTTTGCACTCAACACCCTTGTTGGTGGTGATATCGATGCCTTGTTTAATACTTTTGAAACCAACAGATCCGTCATCTCATACAGGCTTGATAATTCTGAGAACAGTGGATCTCATGCTGTAGATGGAAGAGAATATGCCAGTGGTTACGGTAAGACCAGCAGCCAGGTGCTGGTCCCTGCATTTTTAGCTGCCTATACCGATCAGGATCCAAATACAGTAAGTCTTGACCTAGAAGGGGACGTACAATCACTTGGATTTATCCCACGGCCTAACTGGACTTTGCGATATGATGGACTCAATAAGCTTCCTTGGTTTAAAGACAAGTTTTCAAGCTTTACCATTGAGCACGGTTATACATCGATGTTAAGGGTGAATAATTTCTACAGCGATGTGGAATACGACCCGGTAAGCCCATATGAGAATATTAAACCAAACGGTAATTATTATTCACGTATCGAAATCCCATTCATCCAGATCCAGGAACAGTTCAATCCTGTCATTGGGTTGAAAATGAAAACTCGAAGTGATTTGAATATCGATTTCGAGTATAAGACGTCAAGGCAGCTTGACCTTTCTGTCAATGTGTCGACGGAGCTATTGGAAAACAAGAAATCTGAGTATGTATTCGGTTTTGGATATACGATTAAGGATTCAAACTTCCTTAAGAAGAAGTCCAAGGGCCGACGCGGTGGCTCCAGAGGTCGTTCTAGAGATGACAGTCAAAATAATGATATCTTATCTAGGGTGAAGGGTGGACGGAATGTAAATTCTTCGAGGGGTAGTGACATGACTTTGATGTTCACTTTCTCATTGATTGATGATGTGTCTCTTGTTCATGAGCTGGATTTTGGAGATATGAGCGAGCGAACGAGGGGAGCCAAAACCCTGGCCTTCAGCCCTTCAGTAGATTATATATTGAACGAGAATCTAACCATAAGAGCCTTCTTCGAATATACCGGAACAAGACCATATGTTTCCAATAATTTCCCATCAACGACCATGAATGGCGGAATTACAATGCGTATGACCTTGAATTAAAAAACCCCGTTTTGGGCTCTTCGAATTATTGCTTTTTTAGGGCATCACGGATTTCCATGAGGATATCCAGTTCGCTTGGACCTGGGTCGGGAGCAGGAGCAGGAGCTTCCTCTTCCTTCTTCTTGGTTTTGTTGTATGCCTTAACGATCATGAAAAGGACAAAACCAACAATGACGAGATTAGTGATAGAATTGATCCATCTTCCGTAGGCGACAACACCTACTCCTGCTTCCTCGGCAGCAGCCAGGGTATCGTAACTGTTGCCATCAAGGGCAATGAATAGATTTTGAAAATCAACGCCAGCTGTAAATTGGCCCACAACAGGCATCACGATGTCGTTAACAAAGCCGTTGACAACAAGTCCAACAGCACCCGCAAGAATGACGGCAACAGCAAAGTCAATGACGTTACCTATCATAATAAAGTCTCTGAATTCCTTCCACATAGCAGTATTGTTTGGTTATTGAAAGCTGATTATCACTTGAAATATAATTAATTATGATTTAGCCTATATCATCATATCTTCAAGAATTTTAAAAATAGGATCATAGTAAATGTTATCACATTGGAGTAATTTGTGGCCTATTACCAGTTAATTAAAGATGTACAGTAAAGAGCAGCAAGCCGAAATGTTCGAACAGTCTAAACGATTTTTGAAGACGCAGCCTAGTCCAAAAGACTATCCCAGACTTGTCGAAATTTTGAATTTTCATGAATGGAAATATTATGTCGATAATAGTCCTCTGCTTTCAGATAAGGAATATGACAACTTATATGAAAAGCTCCTTCAACTGGAAGAAAATAAAGATGTAATTATCCTAACCCATTCACCTTCACAAAGGGTTTCATCGGATTTAAGCAATCAGTTTCAGACCGTACAGCATTACAATCCCATGTTGTCACTGGCGAATTCCTACAATATTGATGACCTCAAGGATTTTGACACCCAGATAAAAAAATTGTGTGTAGGTACGGACAGACCTATTCAATACTTTGTAGAACCCAAGTTGGATGGCGGCAGCATAGCCGTCGTATATGAGAATGACATTTTTGTAAGGGCTGCAACGCGAGGCAATGGTGCGGAAGGTGATGATATCAGCGCCAATGCCAAGACCATATCATCGCTGCCACTCAGGGCAGCCTTTTCAGAATATGGAATATACAGGGCGGAATTAAGAGGGGAAGCTGTTATGTCCAAGACTAATTTTGACAAAAAAAATAAGGAACGGCAGCATGAAGGTCTTGACCTGTTTGCTAACCCCAGGAACGCTGCTACAGGAGGCCTCAGGATGAAGGACCCGATGGAAACAAGGGACAGAGGGCTGGATGTTTTTATTTTTCAGCTGGCATATGCGGTGGATAAGGAAGGGAATGAACTCCTGTCGGGTTTTGAATCCCATGATAAGGCAATGGCCGTTCTCTCACAGTTGGGCTTTAAGCTCACTTATGATAAAAACCCATTGACGCACGATATACATGCCGCACATGCGGCATGTGAGGAGTGGGAAACCAATCGCGACAATTATCAGTATGAAATTGACGGTGCCGTAGTCAAGCTGAATGATTTTTCTTTGCAACAAAGGTGTGGATATACACAACATCACCCGAGGTGGGCAATGGCATTTAAATTTAAAGCCAAACAGGCAACGACAAGCCTTCTAAATGTAGAGTACCAGATCGGTAAGACGGGCGCTATAACGCCTGTAGCAAAAGTAGAACCTGTACAGCTGGCAGGTGTCACAGTCTCATCGATATCTTTACATAATGAAGATTTCATCAAACAAAAGGATATACGATTAGGTGATAAGGTTTTGATTGAAAGAGCGGGTGATGTAATTCCATATGTAGTAAAATCCCTTGCCGATTTAAGGACGGGAGCTGAAGGTGACATTGAGTTTCCTTGCACCTGCCCTTCCTGTAATACACCACTTCTTAAAAGTGAGGAGCAGGCGGCGTGGCGGTGTATGAATCCCAAATGCCCTGAACAGAACTTGCAGAAAATGATTTATCATGTCTCCAAGGAAGCTATGAACATAGATGGCTTTGGTAAATCCCTGGTAGAGCGTTTCAGTGAGGAATCCTGGCTCAATGACATATCGGATATCTATAATCTGGATTATGATAAAATCGCTGCTCTTGAAAAGATGGGAGAAAAATCCGCATCCAACCTAAAAGAGTCTATCGAAAAGGCAAAAGGCAATTCTTTGGCAAGACTCTTATCCAGTTTGAGTATTCATCACCTGGGTAAAAAAGCCAGTAAACTGATAGCTGCGGAGATAAAGAGTGTGTTTGAGTTACAGGACTGGACAGAGGAGAATTTCATAGAAATAAAAGATATCGGACCGGTTGTAGCGCAAAATGTGATGCAGTACTTTTCCCAGAAGGAGCACATTGATATGTTGCGCCGTATGGAGCAGTATGGTGTCAACGTGAAGCAGACCGATGCGGACAGGCCTGTAGAAGTGGCCGATGATGCGCCTTTAAAGGGGAAGACTATTTTATTCACGGGGAGCTTACAAACCATGAGTCGTAAGGAGGCCCAGGCACTTGCTGAACTATATGGTGCCAAAAATATATCTGCAGTGAGTTCGAATCTTAATATGCTAGTTGTAGGAGATAATGCAGGTTCAAAACTGAAAAAGGCTGAAGCTCTCGGTACTGTAGAGATTCTTACCGAGCAGGCGTTCCTTATTCTTATAGAGTCGTAGATTTTTTTAATACCTTTAAGTCAATGAAATTTGAAACATTAGGATTTTCAGATCTGATCCTTGAATCCCTCGGTTACATGGGCTTTAAAGAAGCCACACCCATCCAGGAACAAGCTATTCCACATATTTTTGAAGGCCGGGATATTTTGGCTTCTGCACAGACAGGTACCGGGAAGACGGCCGCATTTATGTTACCTATACTGGATATGATAAGTCTGGATGTGCCGGATTCTACAACAGCATTGATTATAGTCCCAACCCGTGAATTGGCTTTGCAAATTGACCAGGAAATTCAGGCTTTTTCCTATACAACAAATATTTCTTCCATACCGTTGTACGGCGGCGGTGATGGACAGGATTGGGAAACACAAAAGAGAGCCCTGGAAAGCGGAGTGCATGTAGTAGTAGCTACTCCTGGTAAGCTTAAGTCTTTTATTCAAAATAAATACCTTGATTGTGGTTCAATCAAATATCTTATTCTGGACGAGGCAGACCGGATGCTTGATATAGGATTCTATGATGACATAATCTCTATCATTGAGAATCTCCCCAAGAAAAGGCAGAACCTATTGTTCAGCGCTACTATGCCTGACAAGATCATCAAATTGAGCAAGCAGGTATTATCGGATCCTGTCCAGATCAAGATTGCAATTTCAAAGCCTAACGAAAATATTCTACAGGCTTCATTCCTGGTTTACGATACCCAAAAAGTTGAATTGCTGAGGCATCTGATTAAGGATAAACCGAAATACAGCAGCATTATCATATTCAGTTCGACGAAGAAAAACGTATCACGTATAGTATCCGCACTGCGGTCCGAAGGCATGTCGGCTCAGGCGATTTCCTCGGATCTTGCTCAAAAAGACCGGGAGGCCATGCTTAACGATTTCAAGGCCAGAAAAGTGCGTATCCTGGTTGCTACCGATGTGATCAGCAGAGGTATTGATATCAAAGAGATAAGCTTGGTGATCAACTTTGATGTGCCGCGTGATGCCGAAGACTATGTCCACAGGATAGGTAGAACAGCTCGTGCCGAGGCGAGCGGAGTCGCGATCACGCTCATTAATCCTGATGACATGAGGTACTTCCATCAGATTGAACAACTGATTGGTAAAGATGTGATCAAGTTGAATGTACCCAAGGAACTCGGAGAGTCGCCCGCATGGGATGTGAGCAGGAGAAAGAAAAGCGATTCTTTCAATTCCAGAAAAAAATCCGTTAAGTCCAGGAATTTCAAGAAACACAAGAAGAAAAAGGATTGAACAAAAAAAACGGTAACCCAATGGA
>Ga0181578_10002728_pt1 | contig 16397 bp, 1 predicted proteins | sample 071ome_21_FD_148659 | JGI IMG/M metagenome (GOLD analysis project Ga0181578, IMG submission 148659) | Coastal salt marsh microbial communities from the Groves Creek Marsh, Skidaway Island, Georgia - 071401CT metaG (spades assembly) | ecosystem: Environmental > Aquatic > Marine > Intertidal zone... | reverse complement strand
AGTCCCACGGTTATGAGCGCCGCGCACTGTTGTTTGACGTGGCCGACGCATTTCATGTCGTCGCCGTTCGGATCCTTGAGGCTGACGTAATTACCGTCGGCGTCTTGTGGAACAATGGCATCGTTCCCAACGTCGGTGAACTCGGTGTGACTCAAGATATCGATGTGGATGGAACCAGCCTCGTACGAATCGGAAGTTCCGGAGGTTTCCGTGGTGAAATAGGACTTTGTCTGATCGTTCGCCTTGTATTGCGACCACAACTCTGACGTGCTCGTCTCCACGTAGTCTGTCCAGTATCCAGCCGGGCAGACGCATTGTTGCAAACGTGAAGAACCGACCTGTTCGGTTTCAATTTCTAAACCTGCCCCGTCGTAACACGTGAGACACGCAGACTCTCCATATCCGGGCTGAAAAGATCCAGCCGGACACTTCGCGCATTCCGTTTCGCCGGCGTTCGCGGTGATTTCACCCGGAGAACACTCTTTACACGACGTCTGATCGAATTGGCCCACTTGATTGTACCATCCAGGAGGACAAGCAAAGCATCGTGAAGTATCCCACCACCAATCCATGTATCTGTAACCAGGCGCGCACCGCGTGATGAGATTTACAGAGGCGTACTCAGGCGCTGCCGGTCTCTTCAAACCCAGCGCGTCCGTTGCTCTCCACCGAATCGTAGAGGTACCTCGTCGCTTACTCGGCATTTGAACGATTATAACACCACCGGTTATGGTCTTTTCTTCAACGGCGCTAGACCACGTTAACCTGTCACCATTTTTCGTGCCGTCCGCGTTCGCGATGAAAATTTGCACGTCTTTATCAATCTCGCCGTCTATCAGAGGCGCTAAAAGCACCGGATTGCTCAAGAATCCGTCCGACTTTGCACTCATCGCGGGCGACCCCGATACTTGCTTGTTGAGACCACGCTCTTCGTCCATATCATAGGATACGAGCGCGATTGCAAATTCAACGACGTGATCAGGAGAACCCCAAGAAGCAGAGACGCAAACGCCCGAAAGCAGCTGGCATCCGGCGCTGGAGACGCAGGATGCCGCGTCGTTCCCCAGTCCGGCACAGATTTCCATGCTTGCCCGCGCCGTGTCACCGCCCATCGGAATGTACCAATCGTGCGTGAGCTTGGTAGCGAACATCAAAGGAATTTCACCGGTAGCCCGAGTCTCGAGATTGTTTGAAAGCGTCAAGAGCTCTTTAAAGAGACCCGACGAAGGAGACAACGACGCCGGTACAAACACCCCATCCTCGTCCGTCAACACCGCGCGCGTCCGAACTCGAATATCTTCGAGCGATTCTATCGCAACATCTCCAACAACAATCTCATCTTTACACAGCGGATGGTTCGATGCAAACGCAGATAACTGAACAACAACATCAGAACTTCCGGAAAGTGCAAGATTTGCCATCGTGCGCGGCGCTTCGCACGCGAGGGTTGGTCGGTTGTTCACCGGATCAATGTATACATATATTTTCAAGGATTGGGAAACATCACCATTCGTATCCGTGGCGGTCAATTCGAAAGAATCGTAGCCGTAATACAGTGACTCTGGCGTATAGATGAACTTACCGCACTCATCGTTTTGGTTACACGGACACGTGACGGAAACGCCGGCGGTTTTCAGGGGCGATGTGAGCTTGTCACAACCAACCGAAGAAAACTCTACGCTTCCGAACGATGGTGAAGGTGCAGCCGCGAAATCTAGATCCTCCGTTAACGTTTGAGAATCCACCGCGTAAAATACCCCGGGATACGCGACGTTTTCCTCAACGTTATAGGCGAGATCAAAATTTGTGGAAGTAGTCGACACCACCGGAGGCGTCGACGCCTCGTCCGCGTCAGATTTTACGACTATACTTATGGTCCCTTTCGCCGTTCGCTGATTCGTATCGACCACGATGTAGTTGAACGTGTCGGTAAATGATTCTTCCCTGGTACCGTCAGCGTTTAGGACCCTTTCGTCGTAATCTGTCTGAGCGATGCTGTACGTGAACGGCGATTTACCTTGTTTCACGCCGAGTTCGCTCACGGATTCATCCGTAAACGTCAAGGTACCAACCGGTACGCCCCCATCGAGACGTATGAAACTGATGATATCCGCGAATTCTTCATCCGTACTCGCGTCAGGATGAGTGACTGGGAAATCAAACTCCTTTGGATCCCACTCGACTCTGAAATTATAAGATTTGTCAGCTGCCACGGGATCGTCCGCGATGGGATTTATGTAGACGCTAAATTGGAAAGGCACGGATGATTGACCGGTGTTGTCTTTGGCAATGGCAAAAAAGGAATCATCACCGTTGGCGTTTGCATTCGGTGTATACGATACGGCCCCAGTTGATGCGTTCAACGCTACGGTACCCTTGTTCGCCACGCAACTTATTTCATACGTGATGTCGGTTTCGGCGTTGCTATCTTTGTCGTCGACTCGGACTTGATAGCCACCCGCTTCAGCACCATCCTCGTCCAAAAGGATTTTTTGAACTTGCGCCGCGTTGAGTGACAAACCAAGAATCTCTGGGGGATCGTTGACGACTTGAATCGTCAAACTTCGAGTCGTCGATGCCGTTGCCGCAAGGAGACCGACTCCCGGGACGTCCGTAACCTCAAAAGTAAACGTTCTGCTCAGGACCGTCGGATTATAACTCGTACTTTTGAAAGTTACCGCTCGGAGAGCTTGTTGATAATTCGCAATCGTATCAATTCCGGAAAATGTGATTGATCCAGCCTGAACCGAACCTTGGATGGTTGTACTGAGAGTTGCGCCTGAATAACTCAACTCATCGCCGTCGATGTTTGCAGGAGAAATTGTAACTGTGGCGCTACTGATTTGCGTCGAATCATCATCCACGATGGTCAGCAATTGCGCGACGTTTTTAGCATTCGCTCGTTCAACGTAAATATTCTCAGAAGTACTCGTAGTCAGCTGAGGCGCGTTGTTGTAACCCTCGACGGTAATCGCGTGTCTATCTGACCCAGCAACATTCGTCGTCGTGTATCCGGTATACTGTTCTGAAACCGTGAAGGTAACCTCCCTCACGTACTGCGTTCCGTACCACGGATCCTTTTCTGAGTTTACGTACTGGATGATCCGGAACATCTCTTGCGCTTCGGCTTTCGATATGGTTGTCGCCGTAGAAATGCCAGATATTGTTAATACCCCGGTCGATATATCAAATGTCGCTTTGAGATTAGCGCTTCTCGTGTTACCGATGTATACGCCAGACGCGCACGTTCGCGATGACGTCTCTGAAGTCACCGCAGAGTAAGCCGGCGCCCAATTGTCTGTCACGCCATCCACTTGAGTACATTTTATTGTTAAATAATCTTGCCGACTGAAATAATTCGTCGCAATCTTGGCTGAGATAGAATACAACGTTGTCCCTGATCCGATGACCGTGAGTGCGTTCGCAATCGTTACCGGAGTCAACGTATCCTTGGAATTTTCCTCCGAAAACGTAATCGCGTTCGTACTTCCGTACTCTCCGATGGTAATGGTTGGTTTGACATCTGCAACGGTGTATAATGAAAACGACGTGGTGTAACACGAAGCGGTCACTTCGTCGGTTCCATCCACTCGCGTTGTACTGATCCCATCCAATATTTCCCACTCAGAAGTTGCCGCGCTAGAGTCAGCGCGCATGCACTGACAATACGCTCCTTCCGACAAACAATCGGAAGAATCGAGTGGAATTGTTATTTCAACCGTGGACGTAAACGACACAGAGATTTCGGCATCGTCTGATGTCATCTTATATTCAATAATTGACGTTTTTGTTTCATACTTTGTCGTGTCTTCGATAGCTCTAACAGCAGATCCAGCTGCAGCGTCGATTACGGCAGTGCTGATATCAATTTTGACGTTTGGCAAATCCAAAATAGCTGGAGGTATCGCGTTGGCTGGAATTTTCACCTCTACGCCTGAGTCGGTCTTGATTTCGGTCGGAGTATCCGCTGCGGCGGTAGTGTCGATCGTTGCATTAAAGTTATCTACGTATTTCGTGTCCTTGATCGTCAACGCTAGCGTATGAGGAGCCAATGGAACATACATCGCATCGCCCGACGCGACGGATATTTTCAAATTCGAACTACGCGCGGGAGGATGAAAGCCCGTCTCGTGCGCATCCGCGGCTATGGTCAAGGTGACTTTTAACGCAACTTCCTCGGTGACGTGGTCAGTCAAAGCCGCAAACGTGTGCTCGGTCGTTTCCACGTCGTTGAGTTTTATCGAGAAAATTCCGCAGTTGCTGTAGGTTTTTTCGTTATAGATAATGTCTTCTGCAGTGCAATCCTCGGTAAGGGTGAACGTGACCGCCTCTTTCGGCTTCGTGTGCAATCTCAGATAATAGTCGTACGAGGTCGCCTCTGCGCTTTCTTTTATCGTATCTTGAGCAAGATTTGTGGTACCTGCTATGGCTTTGGAAAAAGTAAAACCGGCGGTATCTGCGTCAGTTACAGTCACCGTAACGTCAGGAGTTTCACCGAGTAAGTCCGTGACCTCATACGCCTCATCATCGCTAGTAGTGAGATGCTGTATGACGTACGATAAGACTCCGTCTGTATCAATGTAGTCTCTCTGACTCGACTCGATTTGAAAGGTAACAGCGTTTGTACGCGCAGTTGTCGGAGTCAACGTTATCGAAGCAGGGGTGATAACAAGGTTCCCTCTCGGTTGCGGCGACACTGTAACATCACCATCTGGAATCGTCGCGAGCTTGACTGCGTATGAGAAAACGCCACCATCTTCGCTGATCGTTCCCGTGGTCGGCGTGAGAACGAACGCGGCTTTGTCGACATCTGTGATAGAAACGGTGACAAGTTTTTCCCTTAGAAATGCGACGCCGTCCGTCGTACCGTATCCAGTGGTATCCGCAGTGGTGCCCGATAACTTGGCGTTGATGTACCTGGTAATCGCTTTAACCTTGTAATCTTGAGGGTAGGTGACAATAACTTCTTTTGGGGTGCTCCAGTCTGTAGCGGACGTTGTGAACGTAACCGTGGAAGGCGAAAAGGAGAGAATTGACGAATCTGTCGTCACGCTGTCCTCTAATTTTAACGTGACTGCCGCGTTTGGTTTACTCGTCAATGCAATCGTGACTTTTGCTGTACCTCCTTCGGCGAGTTGCAGTTCAGCAGGGCTCATTTGCGCGCCAGCGAAATCAATGTCTTTAACTGTGATACCCTCAACTGCTTTCGTCACTCCCTTATAGGCCGTCAAAGCGGACGCCGCAGTCGCCGTCAACGAGACAATTTTGTCCTCTGCAGCTTCACCGTCGTCGCGCGTCGCCGAGTATGTAATTGGAACTTTGTAGCTCCATAAATATCCGGTCACATCTGCTTCAGTTTCGACAACCTTCTCACATATGCAACAGCTTTTCTGGAGAGTGTTAGGGCAATATATCAAGGGTGATGATGCAAGACAGCAAAACACTACGTTCGTAGGAGACACGGCGACGCCTTCGTCTTGTGACCCTTTCGCAAGAGTCACGGTAACTTTGTCTCGAGAAGGTGGCGCCGCAGATAGGGCAAGCGTCAACGGTAGCGAGGAACCTTCATCAAATTCAGTAGATGCGGCCACGAGCTCCAATTTTCCCTTGTCGTTATCCGTGAGAGTTACAGATACGGAAGATTTAAGCGTTTGACCTTCAAAGCTTGCAAATCGCCCCGTCGCCGTTTCAGCTTTGTGCGTAAGAGTAAAAGTTCGATCTCCATCGAGTATGTCATTTGAGATCGGTTTGAAAAATACGTTCATAGCAATGGATTCACCACACTGAGCAGGAATAAGAACCTCATTCTGTTGGTAAGTACCGTCTGCGCTTGTACTCAAAGTCAACTGTCCAGCTTTACTTGCAGAGACGAGAATACTCACACAATCTACTCCGGTATCGAGAGTATAGTCTACGTCGGTATCTTTGGTGACTTGTATGACATAATTCGACGAGGTTGTCTTTTCTTCACTCAAAGTAAACGTAGTTGTCCCATCTTTTATCGAAAATCCCAACGTTCTCAGATCAAATATTTTCGCTTTTGAATCGTCTGCGATGAATCCATTGAGAGAGGCGTATCGCTGAAACTCCGTGTGTGTATTTCCCGAGCTCAACTCTTTGGCGACGAGAATTATAGCATATTCCGTGCTCGGTTGAACAGTAAAACCGGATGACCCCGCGGTCATTTTATTGGAATATGTCGTCGTAGCATTGCTACTTTTGATGGTGTATATCGTCTCTGCTTTCACGTCGTGCACAATGCCGGCGGCGGCGATGGTCACGTCGGAGAAATTTTCGTCACTCGTAGGGTCATAGTTAATAACCATGGCGGGGGTCAAGCTATTTTGCTTGACCGTACTCGTCTTACCTTCAATGATGAGCCAATAAACGTCAACATAAGAATCCAACGAGAATTCAATTTCAAAAGTCGACCCGAGTATGTTCGTCGCTTTCGGCGTGGCCAAAAACTTTGGCCACGTCAAATCTGGGGAAGGCGGCGGCAAAGGTGGTGGCGACGGCGGCGGCGATGGGCAGTTACCCGCTTGCAAGCATGTAAGCGGTGGTGGCGTCGGTGGTGGCGACGGCGATGGAGGTGGCGACGGCAATGGCGGCGACGGTGGTGGCGACGGTGATTTTGCGACGCACGAGCTGGGCTTCGTCACTCCGTTGGCTGTCGTGCACACGTACAAGCTATTGAACGCATCAGCACCTTCGAAAATAAGCGAAGAAGTCGTGAGAGCTACTTCCGACCAGGTAGAAAAGCTTTGACTGAAAGCTTTCGCGTTGTAAAACATAAACCTCATGTCTGAAACCAAGGCGACATTCCAACTTGAGATGTCTTGGTTGAACACGTCTGTGCCTTGAAACATAGATTCCATGGTCTGCACTTTTGAAGTTGACCAACCGCCGATGTCTTGATCGAACGCTTTCGCATTTTTAAACATGTTCGACATGCTATTGACGGAACTCGTGTCCCACTTCGTGATGTTTCCGTTGAATGTAGTCTTCCCGCTAAAAGCCTGTGCCATGGAGGTGACGAGCGAAGTATCCCAATCGCTGATTGGCCCGAATATAGAATCGGAACAAATACCGTCAACAGGAGCTTCTTCGAGACACTGAGTCACTGCATTTTCGAAATCCTTATTTCTATCGACCACATTTCCTTGCGCGTCTTTCCTCCCATCACTTTGTTCTTTAACAACATCGGTATCTGCAAACGTAGCTCGTCTGCACACGGGGTGGTCGAGAACGCCCAAATCGCACGTGTACCCTTCGTATCTGGTACCGTCCTTGCTCGAAAGAATGTATCCCGGAAGACACGTTGGTTTGCACTCAGATCCACTATCTAAACCAGTAGCGACGTGCGATTCGCATTCGCCGGACGATTCTGCATTTGCTGGTTTTAATCCAGCTGTTATAATGCAACTTTTCGCGTTGCAATTATAGCTAGCTACATTTTTTCGTCCATCGTCGCACGTGATCGAAGTCGGTTCGGGAAGGAGATCAAGCGCTCTTCTATACGTCATCTGATAATTTGATAAACACGAATCTGGAGATGCTATATCATACCACCCGCCATACCCAGAGCAGTTATGGCTCGCCTGAAAGGCAGTTGCCTCGAAAAAGATACTCCTTTCCACAAACAAATGCGATCCATCATCACTGATGAATGTTTCACCATTAACTTTCTCCCATTCGTCATTATTTTGATCAATCAGATCTGAGACTTTTCTCCAACTCTTCAACGTATAATTGAAGCTTGAGGCACCGTGAAACATTTCATCCACGTTATACACACTTCCAAAGACCCATCCGGAAATGTCCGAGTTGAACTTCACGCAATTTTTAAACATTCCCTGAAAAGAAGTGACCGAAGAAACGTCCCAACTCGAGAGGTCGACGTTGAAAGTATCCTCGAACCCGGCAAATAGATTGGACATGTCTGAGATTTGGGAGGTGTCCCAAGTAGACATCGGTCCAAGAGCGTTTTCAGAACACTTTCCAGAAATTGGACTTTCTTGGAGACATGACGCGATAGCTGCCCTGATATCAGACTGTTTCAATTGATATGAATTCCTCCAGTTGTCGGTAACTTCCGTACAGGTTGAAAAAGCGGGCGCGTCGTTGCCCGCCGCACACTTCCATCTGGCCTTGAACGCGGCCGCACCAGCAAACATGCTCGTTTTCGTCAGAGAAGAAGAAGATGCACTTGGTGCCCAACTCGAAATGTCGCTTTTAAAATGCGTTGCACCTTTGAACATTTCAATCATATCTTTTACGTTACTCAAATACAATTTCCACCACGATAGGTCGCGATCAAACGCAGAGCATTCATAAAACATTCTCTCCATGGTCGTCACAGACGATACTATCCAACTCTTAAGGTTGCCGTTGAAATCTTTCCGTCCAGAAAACGCCTCCTTCATGTTCGTCACTTTTGAGACATCCCAATCAGGCATAGTTCCGTATCCTGAAACTTCCCAGCCATACATGTAGCACTGCCCAAAGATCGGATCCTCCTCGAGACACAATCTGATAGCCTCGGAAAACGTCGTATCATTCAAAGCGATAGGGTCGTAATTTCTTTCAAGTTTAAGTTCGTACCCAACATTGCACTCTGGTACACACGAGCTTCCAGATTCAATATCAACATATGATCCATCAGAATGAGGACAGCTACCCCAGTCACCATTATATGGAAAGCTAACTTCACAGGTCTCTAATTCTCGCGGCGGCGGTGAAGGCGGCGGTAAAGGCGGCGGACTTGGCGGTGGACGTGGCGGCGGACTTGGCAGCGGCGGTGAAGGTGGCGGTAAAGGTGGTGGACTTGGAGGACTTGGCGGTGGCGACGGACATCCTTCTACCGTAGCGAGGCAATCCGCCGGCGGCGGAGGAGGAGGCGGACACATAGAAACTTCCGTAAAACTCTGCCACGAACCCGTAGATTCTAAAATTCCAGTCGCGCAGTTTGAACACAGGTAAGACCAAAACGGTTTCAACGAGCACGGCACGTTGATGGCCAAATTAGCGTTGTTATCGAGAATTTTGAAACTCGAAAAGTTGGCCGCGGTCAATTGATTGTTTTCAAAGCTTAAAAGGTTGACGCTCATCAACTGAGGATTTTTTGAAATGGAAACTTGCTTCACGCAGTGGGCGCACGAATCCCTCGATAACTCGTCGAGCATCACTTCGAGCAAATTCCACTTGCTGTAACATTGCCAAGTACTCCCGCCGCTGTACGATGTAGCTTGTCCAGTGCCCCACACGCGCTCCGCTGAACACGCGTTATCCCCTGTTTTATCACAGCCCAAGTAATAATCGACTCCATCGATGTTAATTCTTGAATTATCCATGTCTTGCTCCGAGATGGTGTTCCCTCCTTGAACGATGAACGCGTTCCAGTCCGTATAATGTTCGCAATAACTAGAACTCATGTCTGTGGCGGCTGCCAGGCACCAATCGTACTCCTTGCACAAATTCAAACAGATTTCAAGTGCTAATTCAGGGGCCGAGGACATCCCCATTTCTCTTCCAAGATAGATCCCCCACGCCCCACCTTCTTCGGCACAATACCCGTGGCCTCGATAGACGAACGATTTCTCCACGGAAGGCGAAGAAAACGACGTCGTGTTCACAAAAGAAAGCGACGCAGCGCCGTCGCCGACGTTCCCGACGATCGAAGTTACCGGCGCGAATTCTCGCAGACTTCCCACGGCGGCGATGAATTGCGTCGCCGAACTCATTTGCGTGTATTGGAAGAGCAACATGTGATGCACAACGGCGAGATTATCCATCGCGAGCGAAGTGATTTTTGTCACGCTTGCAGCAGCAAGGGTCTGTGCGCTAGTCAACACTGCCTGCGAAATATATTGAGCTTCGACTGCTGCCGACGTCAACCGGTACGGATCAGGACCGGTTCCGATTCCGAGTACATTAGTCTCGTTCAGTTTGGGAAGATTAATGGTAAGACCCGAAACCGAACTGGCCTGCTTTATGTTTGCCGAGTAACAAGTGGTTGCACCTACGGCGCATTCGTAACTTATCACATACCCAATCACCACATCACCGGATCGCGTCAAGAGTGGCGCGTCCACCTTGGTCAACTTGGGATTGTTGTACACCACCAAACCGCCGTCGAGCACTGCTCGACCATCAATTTCCCCAAGTACGGGAAAGTCAACCGTTGATAACGCGGAATTATTAGTCATTTCTATCCCGCCAAAAGTGTAGCGTAATTCTTCCGCAGAGACACTCGTCAGCGCTTCGTTCGATATCAACTCCAAACTCGTAGCATTTCGTAAGTGTGGTATAGAAATTGACGTCAATCCTCTCGAACGCGTGACTGTGACGTCACCTTGAACAGAAATCAGAGAGGGAAACGAGAGCGACGTAATCGCTTGATCGCCCTCTTTATTCTTTCCAAAATTAAAATCAAATTCAATGTTTCCTGCAATGGTTTCTACATCGGTGAATGTGAGCTCCGTCGCCAACGTCTCGTTGTCGCAATCCTTGTATATTGGTGAGCATCTCGACGCAATATACTCGATTGTTCCAGATACAATCGCACCAATCGATACAATTTCCTTGTAATCACCATTCGAATCTGTCCAAGAATAAAGACACGTCGTAGGTGGTGGCGAAGGTGGTGGCGGCGGCGAAGGCGGACTCGGCGGCGGCGGCGGCGAGGGAGGGGAGCTGTATACATATATAATTGAAGTTCCAAAGCCATCGGGCTTAGCCGATTTGTACCACAAATCGTTTTTCGGTCCGTATACTTGCGAGCCTAAGTAAATAGTCAACGGGTTTTTGTTGCCGCTGATATAAATCCCATGCTCACCAGTACACGTCGCTACGTCGCTCGAATCGCATTTTTCCATACCTCTCAAACCAATCGATTCCAAGTTCGAGTTATCAGTTATTTCCAAACCTTTAGAGTCAGTGCTGGAACTGGTACCGTTCGATCGTGTCAACGCATCGAGAGAAATTGCGGTCAAAGCAGTGTTTGAGTCTACGACTAACCACGCCGTGTTCAGCGTCAATTTTGGCAAACTAAACTGCCCCAGCGCCGCGTTTGAAGATACGTAAATGCCATTGCTGGTCTCCAACAGAGGCAAATCAATCGTCGTCAGAAGATCGCACGATTCAATCTTGAGCTCTCCTCCGATAATTTCGAGTTTATTGGACGATACGCTCGTCAACTTTGCGTTTGCTGATATCTGAAAATCATTCGAGACCTGCGTCAACTCTGGAAGAGTAATCGAGGTCAACTTTGTGTTCTCTTCGCCTGACCCGAGAGCACCACCGATGATGATATCACCGGTAACCGTGACGAGATCGGGAGCACTGAAAGATGATAACATGCTTTGACCTTTCAACTCAAAGTACTTCTCGATGGTCTTCACGCCTGTCAAATCTAGCGAAGTGATCGTCGACAAAATCTGCAACCCTCCTTTTAAAACGCCGTCAGAGTCGACGCCTTTACACGATGTGCCATCATTCAGCGCGGTGAGTGTCTGCGTCGTACACGTGGCCGAAGAACACGTGCACACGCCAGCTGGTATATCCCAATACGACGGTGGACCGCAAGTGCCACCGCAGTCTGTGCACGCGCTGTTGGAACAATCATACTTCACAGCAAACTTAGCGCTTGACCCAAACATGTCTTCAAACGTGCCGCTTGGATTCGTTGCCCATACGGTGATATCTATGTCGAACGAAGCTGCGCCTTCAAACATACCGTTCATGTTTGTAACCTGCCCCACGTTCCAGTTGTAAATTTTTTGATTGAACGCTGAAGAGAAGCGAAACATATCCTTCATCGACTTTACCCCCGAAACGTCCCAACCAGATATGTCTTTGTTGAAGTTCGTCGTGCTCGCAAACATCTCCGCCATAGTCGTAACACTTGAGGTGTCCCACATCGTGATGTTTCCGTTAAATTTCTTTCCTTTGAAAATTTGCGCCATGTTCGTTACTTTGCTCGTGTCCCAATCGTTCATCGACCCCCATCTTGACAAAGAACAATCGCCCGTAATGGCCGCGTCACTCGGGTAAGTAGCGGTTAAGCACTCGTCGATTGCAGTCGTGAACGCATCGTTCGAATCGATCGAACACGGTTCAAAGGATACCGTCTCCAAAGTCTCGTCTTCCAAGCGATAATACGTTCGAAAGTCGTTGAAAAACTCATCCCCCGTTTCGAACCGATCGTCGATCGCAAACGTCGTAGACGAAGACGCGTCGTCTTCGTACGCGACCGCGATCGTCGCCTTCGTCGTACCACTCGTCGCCAAATTCGTCGTCGTCACGCACGGTTCCGCGATTTCGCAATACAAAGACGAGTCGCTGTACGGACACTGCGGCAACGAATAATTCGTCGGTTGATAGTACCCATACGAGTTCACCTCCAACGCTGCGTCGACGCCTGCCAAAAACTTCCCCGCTCCCGAGAAAAAACTGGCACACGCGACGAGCGCGAGCAACATCGAAAACCGCGTCGTCGTCGTCGTCGTCGTCGACGACGACGACGACTCCTTCGATCGACCTCTCGACCTCGCTCTTTTCCCCGCGTTCATTTCTTTTTTCTTCTCTCTCCTCTCTCGAAAGCGCAAAGCAGTAAAGTAGGTCACCGGAAAAACGCGATCACAGGCCAGAGTTATAAAAAAATAAAGAAAAATTCTCTCTCTCTCTTTCTTCTTTGAAACGAAAAAGAGAGAACCGCGCGTCGGCCCCCGTCGTTCGTCTCTCTCGATGCTCTCGAGAAGAACGCGCGGTGGTCGCGAAGCGTGTTTTTTGCCTCTTTTTCTTTTTTCGTCTTCAGTCTCTTTCTCTCGCGAGCGTTGAATATAACGGCGAAAGCGTTGTTGAATTCAAACCAACAACGAGGTCAAACTTTATAGCTGGCAGATTTTTTTTAAAGTCCGATATTTTTGTTTTTAGGGTGTGCATTTTTTAAAAAACGGGGCGAGCGAACAAAAATCCTGCCGGGCTTTTCGCCGTCCGTCTCGCCGCCGATCATTTGTCTATTTCTTTCTCTAAATCTTCTACTTCTACAATCTTCCCTAAATCGCTGTCTTTTTCTTCTTCTGTTTCTTTATCATCTTTTTCCTCTTCTTTTACATCGTCGTCGTCGTCGTCGTCGCGAACGTTTTGAAGCGCCGCTTGGATGACGTTTTGGTGCTCCAAGATTATCGAGTCTTTGAAGTTTTTCACTTTTTTACTCACGGCGTCGGCGCCGCCAAAGACTTGGAGCCAGTATATGCCGGCCAGTTCCAAGTGTCGCGAGAGAGGAAACCACCCGATTTCGCGGGCGAGCGACCAGAGGAGCGACCAGGCTATCCAATATTGGAGTTGCGCGCGGAGCTTTTCCGATCGCGACGTCGTTATTCTCCTTCTCGTTTGTTCCTCCTTTTTCTTTCCTTCTCCTTCTCCACTGCTTGGCTCGCGCTCGTTTCCCGCCAAGAAGAACGTGTTTTGCTTTTTTCCGTTCGCAAGGGAAAGCTTTTCGGTCGCTTTTATCCTGGACGACTTTGAAGAGGAAGGAGATGCGATCGTTTCCAAAGATTTCAAGCAAGGTACAAAGACACCAGCGATGGCGCATCCGTACCTGCAAAACATCCCCGGGACGAGAAAGAAGAGCGAACACGCCAACAGAGCGCCCGTCGTGTTCTCTAGCGCGACGCGCGAAATTTCACCCAGCCGTGGACTGAACATGCCTATGACTGAAACACACGCGCGCAACCACACGATGATGACTCTTTTCGACGAATCTCTCAGTTTCTTTGTCAACACGTTTCTGTAGCCCACTAAACCGCTGCCGCGTTTTCTCGTCTTGGGCTTCCTCCTCGATCGTCTTTGTTGTTTGTTTTCCACTCTACCAGGAGGTAACGGCGGTAATTCACCTTGACCGTGACGTTGACGAGATCGACGACGAAGCCCGCCGGTATTCATATTCTCGTATACGTCGTCGCGTCTTTTCTTTCTAGATGAGAAAAGACTCAGCGAAGATTCCGATGCCGCAGATTCTGAAGACGATGAAGACAAAACCTCATCGTCTCTTTTCTTCTTGTCGTATTTGCTACTTTTTGTGGCGTATTTACCATCGATATCATTATAGTCTTCATCATCATCGCTACTATCGCCAGACGTATTATCGTCGTCATATTTGTAGGACACGCCATCCTCTTCCGCGTACTCATCATCGGTTTCATCGTCTGCGTCAGAACGCAGCGCAGAAGCCATCATCATCGAAAGACTCGACGCGCTACCGCTACTCTTCATGCTGATCTTTCCTCTTCGTTTCTTTTCTCTTCTCCGTTTTCTTCGCGCCGACGCAAACTTGTTATACATCGGAGTAAACACTGTATCTACGGTGAAATACGCTCCATTCATGAGCGGCATTTCGAGCCAAAGGACAAAAACGCAGCACATCTCCAGCCAAGAAGGCCAAAACAAGCTGACACTGGTAGATAGGAAAGGTACGTCCGCTAAAAGCGCCAGAGGGCCAATTGCGACCCAATATCTGGCCCATTTCTCAATCTCTTCCTCCTGCTCCTTTGTCGATTTCGCATCTCCACCTTCTCTGTCGCTGGCGTCGTCGTATCCTACGTTCTCAACTTCCTCTGCTCCGCGCGCTCTGGCATCTTCTAACGCCATCAACGTCTTGAAAATTGGATACAAGAAACCAACGCTCGCCAAACAATATCTCGTCCTCAATACTGAAACCCTCAACACGGTTGGCACCGCTTGCGTTACAAACACCTTCGCGCAATAGAAGAAAATCGCGTGCGGCACCACCTTCCCTAAAAATCTAAGAAATCTCACCGTCCTCCTCCGAAACTTCCTTCCCGACTCCACGACAGCTCTCGGTACCGCTTGCGTCCAGAATACCTTCACCCGTCGCAACCTTCTCGTCCATCTCACTAACGGTTCCCACACTTTCTTCCTCGCCGCTCGCTCCGCTTTCCTCCATCCTTTCTGCACGCGTTCCTCGATATCAGCTCGTTTCCGTTCCATCGTTGCGCGAACAACCATCCACTTCGCCCCAAATCGTCGAACCAAAACCTTCCGCGCGATCAGCGCACCGTTGCGCAGAAACAAAAACGCGATACCACACGCGATAACTTTTCGCGCCATCAAGAAAAGAAAAGTCCGTCGCGGCGCCCGAGTCGTCGCGTACGAGTTCCCCTCACCGCCGTCGTCGTCGCCATCGTAATAGTAGTCCCGCGACGACGACGACGACCACGACGGCGAATCCATCGCAAACATCGCCACCCACACCCCTACCCGTTTCACTCGATCAACCGTCGCTCTCTTCATTCGCATCGCCGCCGGCCAACTCGCCTTGGCGAACAAATACGCAGACAATCTCGCGCTGTGCAGAGACAATTCGAGCAACTCCTGCGTCGAGAGCGCGTGCACGTCCTCGTCGTCGTCCTCGTCACGATGATGATAATAAGAAGAAGAACGCCGCATCGACGACGTCAAATCCTCCACGTCTTCTCCATCCACGGTGACCTCGTCTCCTCTCTCTTTCCTCGCCCCGTCCCGGAAGGTGCCGCTCGCTCTGCGCTCCAACTGTTTCCCGAGCCATTCGGAAGACCAACACGCCGAGGAGGAGGACGACGACGACGACACCGACGACGACGAAAACAACCCGCCGCGAAAGTACCCGCGATACCACCGTCGGAAACACGACGCGAACACGACGCCAAAGAGGAACGCGAACGCGAACCCGCGCGATGATGGCGACGAGGACGCTTCGTTGCGCCTTCTTTTCATTTTTCTCAATTATGCGGGATTTTTCTAAAAAGCGCGATAAAAAAAGAGCGCTCCGCCGCGGAAGGAGAGGAGCGAACGCGAGCGCGCGCGTGCGCGCGTGTGTGTGTATATATACACGTACTGCTCACGCGCGAGCGCGCTTTGCGTCTTTACTAGTTTCGCGTCCAAATCTCTTCTTCTTTGTTCTTCTTCTGACTCTCCTTCGCGTGCGAGTAGAGATAGATACGATGCGACGACGGAACTTGCTCCTCCTCGCGGTGTTTCTCGTCCTGTTCGCGTTCCTTGCGCGGACGACGCAATTCTACGCGGATGTGTTGCAAGCGTATTCGGGTTCCGACGCCGAGGCACGCGCGGATGGCGGGGCGAGCGCGAAGGCGAGTTTGCGAAGAAAAGAAGAGGATGAGGAAGAAGAAGAAGAGGAGGACGACGACGAAGACGAAGACGAAGAGGACGACGGAGATGCGGCGACGTCTTCGACAGGAGCGGACAAAATGCCGTGGTTCCCTGAAGACATGGAAACGAGAACGCGAGACATCACCGCACAGATTAGGAAAACGCTCGTGGAGGAGAACGGATGGAAGCGTCCGAAAATATATACCCGCAGAGAAGATACGGACGCG
>Ga0181578_10002716_pt1 | contig 16429 bp, 15 predicted proteins | sample 071ome_21_FD_148659 | JGI IMG/M metagenome (GOLD analysis project Ga0181578, IMG submission 148659) | Coastal salt marsh microbial communities from the Groves Creek Marsh, Skidaway Island, Georgia - 071401CT metaG (spades assembly) | ecosystem: Environmental > Aquatic > Marine > Intertidal zone... | reverse complement strand
GGGTGCCAAAATCCTCGACTACGGCAAGCGGATGTTTGCCAAACAGGCCTTCAAGGATAGCCTCAGTTCAGCGGAACGCGACATCGGCGCGAACTGATCCGTGCGGGCAGATGAGTGACGACGACCTGGAGCTGAGTTCGCATCGACCGTACTTGATTCGGGCGATACGAGAGTGGGCCATCGACAATAATCTGACTCCCCAGCTGGTGGTCAATGCCAGCTTCGCTGGGGTCAAAGTGCCCGATGAATTCATCGAGGACGGGCAGATCATCCTGAACGTCAGCCCTCAGGCGGTGTCGCATCTGGAAATGGGTAATGAATTGATTTCCTTTTCTGCGCGGTTTCGCGGGGTGGCTCGATCCGTGGAGGTGCCCGTGGACGCGGTGCTCGCCGTGTTTGATCGTGAGACCCGTCAGGGCATGTCTTTCCCCGGGGTCACCGACGACGAGGACGTCGCGGACGACGCAGCCGATTCACAGCCGCCGGCCCGCGGCAAACCCAAGCTGAAGCTGGTTGAGTAATTAGGCGGCCTATCTTGAAAGGCCCGCCATCCGTCCCAATATACCTACTACGTCCTCGGATGAAAACATGAGTAAAGCAGCCATGCATGGAACGACGATTCTCTCCGTACGTCGGAATAATCGCGTCGTCATTGGTGGAGACGGTCAGGTGACACTGGGCGATACCCGCATGAAAGGCAACGCCCGCAAAGTCCGGCGGCTGTATAACGATCAGGTGATCGCGGGCTTTGCCGGCGGAACCGCCGATGCGTTTACCCTGTTCGAGCGGTTTGAGGCCAAACTGCAAAAGCATCAGGGCAACCTCACGCGAGCGGCTGTGGAGCTCTCCAAGGATTGGCGCACCGATCGTATGTTGCGTCGACTCGAGGCCCTGCTGGCGGTAGCCGACGCATCGGCGTCTCTCATCTTGTCCGGCACCGGAGACGTCATTGAACCCGAAGAGGGCATCATGGCTATCGGTTCGGGCGGAGCCTATGCCAAAGCGGCGGCCCGGGCGCTCGTGTCGGAGACGCAGATGGACGCCCGCACCATCGTCGAAAAAGCGCTGGGCATTGCGGCCGATATCTGTATCTATACCAATCATTCCCTCACCATTGAGGAACTCGAGATCCCCCGGGCGTGATCCCATCGCCCGGCTCTGCTCGTCTGCGGGCAGCGGATCTTTGCTTTCACCCTTTAAAAAAAGTTTATGTCTGAGATGACCCCCCGAGAGATTGTCGAAGAGCTCGACAAGCACATCATTGGTCAGGCAAGCGCCAAGCGCGCGGTCGCCATCGCCTTGCGTAACCGCTGGCGTCGCCAGCAAGTGCCGGATGAATTTCTGCGAAACGAGATCACCCCGAAAAATATTTTGATGATTGGCCCCACCGGGGTGGGTAAAACCGAAATTGCCCGCCGCCTGGCGCGCCTCGCTAGAGCACCTTTTATCAAGGTCGAGGCGACCAAGTTCACCGAGGTGGGATACGTCGGGCGCGAGGTGGATTCGATCATTCGTGACCTGATGGATATGGCGATCAAGATGACCCGTGAGGAGGCCTTCGTGCGCGTCAAAAGCCGTGCAGAAGATGCGGCGGAGGAGCGTGTACTGGATCTGCTGCTGCCCCCGGCTCGAGGTATCTCGGGAAGCGATGACGATGATCGGGAGGAAGGGGCTGGCCGGCAGCGCCTGCGTAAACTGCTGCGAGAGGGCAAGCTGGACGAGAAAGAAGTCGAAATTGAAATCGCGGCCCCGTCGGTGGGCATCGAAATCATGGCGCCGCCGGGCATGGAGCAGATGACCGATCAGCTCCAGGGCATGTTCCAGAATCTCGGGGGCCAGAAGAAAGTTACGCGCAAGGTAAATGTGCGAGAGGCGATGCGACTGCTGACCGATGAAGAAGCCGCCTCTATGTTGAATGACGATGAATTAAAGCAGGAAGCCCTCACGCGGGTGGAGCAGGACGGGATCGTCTTTATCGACGAGATCGATAAGATTGTAGGTAACAGCGAGCGCCACGGCGCCGATGTATCGCGCGAGGGTGTGCAGCGCGACCTGTTGCCCTTGATTGAAGGATCCACCGTCACGACGCGCAGCGGAATGGTGAAGACCGACCATATTCTGTTTATTGCCTCGGGCGCCTTCCAACTGACCAAACCATCGGATCTGATACCCGAGCTGCAGGGCCGTTTGCCGATACGCGTCGAGCTCGATGCGTTGGGTACCGAGGAGTTCGTGCGTATTCTCACCGAGCCGGATGCCTCGCTCACCGAGCAGTACGCTGGGCTGATGAAAACCGAAGATGTGACGCTTGAGTTCTCTGCCGACGGTATCGACCGGGTGGCCGAAGTGGCTTGGCAGGTAAATGAGCGTACCGAAAATATCGGCGCCCGCCGTTTACACACGGTAATGGAGCGATTGCTGGAGAGCGTCTCTTTTGAGGCGGCTGATCGGTCGGGGCAGACCGTGCTCGTGGATCGAGCCTACGTGGATTCGCATCTCAGCAATCTCGCAGAGGACGAAGACCTCTCCCGTTACATCCTGTAGATAGGGCCTCGCGGCGGTCGTATACTGGGTCGTCCATCCCCTTGAGGGAGGACGCTGATGGCCTTACTGCTTATAGATGGACTGAATCTGATTCGCCGGATACACGCTGGCGTGCCTCAGGATGCGTCCGATCACGATGAGGCGGTGCGCACCGCCTGTGTCGCCTCGGCGCGCCGCGCCTTTCGTCGCCATCGACCCTCGCACGTCATTCTGGTGATGGAGGAATCAGGCGACAGTTGGAGAGCAAAAGAATTTCCAAATTACAAGAAAGATCGCCCGCCGATGCCGGACGATCTGGCGCGCGGCTTACCTGATATTCAGGACGCGCTTGCCGAGATTGGCATCCGAACCTTAAGCGCGCCGGGATTTGAAGCAGATGATGTGATTGCCTCGATCGCGACGCGCGCTCGCGATGCGGGGGTGGCGGTGGTGATCCTGTCGACCGACAAAAGTTTTTGCCAGTTGGTGGGTGCGAGGATTTCGGTTTTTGATCACTTCAATGAGGTCAAGCGGGATGTGGCCTGGATCAAGGACCGGTACGGCGTCAGCCCGGGTCAATTAATCGATCTCATGAGTCTTACGGGCGATCCGAGCCTGGGCATCCCCGGTGTGCGCTCGGTGGGTGAAAAGACGGCCGCGCGCCTTTTGGAGACATTCGGCGATGTCGATACCTTGATCAAACGGGCCAAAGAGATCCCGGGCAAGTTGGGAGAGAAGATCAGGGCAGGGGTGGACGACATTACGCTCGCCCGACGTTTGGTGGCGCTGCGTCTGGATGTTGATCTCGGCGCCAACCTTCATGACTATCGCTGGTCGTCCGAGCGCCTGACGGATACGCCGGCTTCGCCGGTCTAGCTAGTCCGGGGTGCTCAAAATCTCGATGCGGTCACTGGCGGCGAGGTCAACGGCGCGCCCTTCAATGGTGGTAAACCGCCGGCCGTCGACATCCTTCTTGTAGGCCTGGTAGCGGGTGGTTTCACCCTGGCCACCGGTAACCTGAATATTGATGATCTCGCGCTGATCCTGCCAGTGCAAAACAAACACAAGGGCAGATACGGCCACCACCAGACCCAGCAGGGTATAAGCGACCACGGCGGCAGACACGCCGCTTCGGGTGGGGGCTGCCTGCGCGATGGGTTTGCCTTTTGTGGTTTTGACCCGAAAGACCAGCGCCACCACGAGAATGACGGCGAGCGTGAAAAGAATTTTGGTCAGCACGCGTTAGGTTCTTTGCCGGGCGGCAGCTGCAGATAAAACCCCTGCCGCCGGATGCCCTCGATCACGTCCTCGGGTCGGGCGGCGGCGAGCGCTTTTCGCTCGGCCAAATCGATGGCCATCACCCACTGAAATTCACCCATCTGTTTCTGGATGATGGGCGGTACCGACTGAAGGGCTTGCTCGTTTTCCACAAAGAGATAGGTATCCTCTTTGCGCGCGCCTTTATAGATCTCGCACTTCAAGGCGGCGGTCCCAGCAGGGTGCTGCGCTAATCCTGCTGTTGTCGGCGACCACCCCAAAGCCATGCCCAGCCGGAGCGCTTTTCCGTATGCGCGCGAGCGGTCACTTCGGTGAAGGGTCGCTGCTCCTTGCCAACGTACAGCTGACGAGGCCGGCCGATGCGGCTTTCCGAAGACTCCATCATTTCTTTCCAATGGGAGATCCACCCCACGGTGCGGCCAATCGCAAACAGCACGGTGAACATGTTGGTGGGGAAGCCCAGGGCGCGCAAAATAATGCCAGAGTAAAAGTCGACGTTTGGATAGAGTTTCTTGTCAACGAAGTAAGAATCTTCAAGCGCAATGCGCTCGAGTTCCATCGCGAGTTCGAGCATGGGGTCGTTAATACCCAGTTCGTTCAGCACCTCGTGACAGGTCTCGCGCATGACGGTCGCTCGAGGATCGTAGTTTTTGTACACACGATGCCCAAAGCCCATCAGGCGGAAGCGATCCTCCGGATCCTGCGCCTTTTTGACGTACTTCTGGATCCGGTCTTTGGTGCCGATTTCATTCAGCATATTAAGAACGGCTTCGTTAGCGCCGCCGTGTGCCGGCCCCCAAAGCGAGGCAATGCCGGCCGCCACGCAGGCGAACGGGTTAGCATCGGACGAGCCCGCGAGACGTACGGTTGATGTGGATGCGTTTTGCTCGTGGTCTGCGTGCAGAATCAGAATTCGATCAATGGCTCGGGCGAGGACCGGATTAACCTCGTAATCTTCGGTCGGAACGGCAAACATCAACCGCAACAAATTCTCAGAGTAGGTGAGATTGTTAAGCGGCTGCATGAACGGCTGGCCAAGGGAGTACTTATAGGCGTAAGCGCCGATGGTGGGCATCTTGGCAATCAGTCGATGCGCCGCAATCATTCGCTGAATCGGGTCGTTAATATCGGTGCTGTCGTGATAGAAGGCCGAAAGCGCGCCGACCACACCAACCATGACCGCCATCGGATGGGCGCTTCGCATAAAGCCGCTGTAAAACCGCACCAGCTGCTCATGCAGCATGGTGTGGCGGGTGATGTCGGTATCGAAATGTTCTTTTTCTTCAGGCGAGGGCAGTTCACCGTGGAGCAGCAGGTAGCAGACATCCATAAAGTCGGTGTTCTTGGCGAGCTCCGCAATGGCATATCCGCGATGCAGTAAAATGCCTTCCTCTCCGTCGATGTAGGTGATCTCGGAGGAGCAGGAGGCGGTCGAGGTAAAGCCCGGGTCGTAGGTGAAGGCGCCGGTTTGGGCATACAGTTTGCGGATGTCGATCACTTTCGGGCCGACCGAACCGTGCAGGGTGGGCAGTTCCCACGACTCGCCGGTTTCGTTATCGGTCAGAGTGAATGAGTGACGAACGGCTCGCGCCACGTTGTCTTGCTTTTGCTGACTTGCTTGGGACATACCGACTACCTCACCTCTCCCAATTTGGAGTATTGGGCTTAGTTAATGACGGGGAAAAGAGTTACAGGCTCTACGTCGAATCAAGACGGGTTAGCAGTCTTGATCAGACTTGGAGTTTAAAAGACCCGCGCATTGTAGTCACGTCCCGACGGTTTTTTGCGGTGTTTTTAAGCATTTTTTAAGTACGGGTGTCTTTTTGAACCGCGTCGATCGCTGCGTTTGGCCACACAAAAAATAATGAATCAAAAGACAACAGGCGATCCGTTTGCCGTCACTACCCCAAGCGCCGGTGAGATCCATGGGCTTCGCTGGGGAGATAGAGATGCCCCGGCGGTACTGGCACTTCATGGCTGGCTCGATAACGCGCAAAGCTTCGCTCCGATGGCGCGCTTTCTGGACAACGTTCAGATTTTGGCTCTTGATTTACCGGGGCACGGCCACTCCCAGCACCGCCCGGTGGGCGCTCGTTACCACCTTTTGGATTATCTGCCGGCCGTCACTGAGGCGGCAGATGCGCTGGGTCTTGCCGAGATGGTTTTAATGGGCCACTCGTTGGGCGGCGCCATTGCTGGATTACTGGCCTCGACCGTGCCCGAACGGATCCACGCGCTGATTCTTCTGGAGGCTATCGGCCCACTTTCCGAGCCTGAAGAAAAAGCCCCCGGTCGGCTTCGCGATTCCCTGCTCGCCCACGCCAACGCCTACGGTAAAGCGCCGCGGCCAATTGCCGATCTTGAGGCGTTGATTAAGCTTCGGGCAGACGTGGGCGACATGAGTGAGGCCGCTGCACAGCTTTTGATTACGCGCAATGTGGTGCCGAGTGAGGGAGGCTACCAGTGGCGAAGCGATCCGCGACTGAAATTACCCTCGCCGCTTTATTTTTCAGAAGCTCAGGTGCTTGAGTACCTTAAAGCGATTACGGTTCCTACCGCTATTCTGCTCGCGAGCAACGGCCTGCCGGCTGAGCGCGAGCATCTTAAGCCTCGGCTCGCCTGCATCCCCTCGGCTGAGGTGCAGTGGTTTGAGGGCGCCCATCATGCGCATATGGATTCGCCCGAGCCCATCGCAGAAGCGGTTCGCCAGTTTCTTAGCGCGCAGGGGCTTTGCGTCTAGCTGCTGGGTTGACCCTCAAAAATACTTTCCAGCAGTTGATGCTGAATCTCGATACCGATGGCCTGCGAGGCGCGCGGATCGTTATGCAGGATCACAACCACCCAGATATCCCCTGACCGGTCGATTGCATAGCCGGCGAGCGCTCGAACATTTTTCAATAATCCGGTCTTCAGCCGAAGACGTCCGGGCTCGGTAATGTTGTGAAAGCGTTTTCTTAACGAGCCGTCTACCGTTGCAATGGGCAGCGAGCCAAGAAACTCCGGCCAGTAGGGCATCGCGACTGCGGATTCGAGCAGGTTTGCCAATCCCTCGGCGGTCAAGCGGGCCTCTCGCGAAAGCCCCGCGCCATTGTCGATGTGGAGCTGCGGCATTGTGATGCTGTTTTCGGCGAGCCAGGCCTTGATAAGGCGCTCGGCTTGCGCCGGCGTTGCGGAGGTTGCGCCGGCCTCGCTGGCAATGCTGAGCAGCAGGTTTCGTGCCATCACGTTATTGCTGAACTTATTGATGTAGCGAATGACTTCCGTCAGCGTGGTCGACTCGAGCTGCGCAAGCGTTCTTGTGTTGGAAGGGCTGGGGCCGTAGCGCCAGTCACCGGCCAGGGTGCCACCGAGCTGCTGCCAAAGCCCCGCGAAGACACCGTACACATATGGTCCGTGCGGTAACAGGGTACGGCTGTACGAGCTTGCACCACATCCGCGTGGAAAGAAACCGCCAACCGTCAACGTGGAATCCTTTTTGCCCCGCTGAAGATTCAGGGTGATGCGACGGCCTTTGGTCGTGCAGTCATCATTATTGAGCGTGACCGCGTTATTGATCTTCAGCGTCGTGGTCGGCGGATCCACAGAGATGCGGACGCCTTGCGGCTCAGCGTCTACGGTGATGACCGTAGCGCCAAAATTGACGAGCAGCGCGTTGGGAGAGGTGTTGTACGTGCGCGTGGCTTTGCCATCAATGGCGGGCGTCTCGATTGCGCCGCGGTTAAACAGCGTATCGTCAATGATCACATCGCCTCGAATGTGTGCGATCCCGGCATCGCGTAATTTTTTGGCCAGCAGCCAGAAGCGCTCGATCACCAGCCAGGGATCGCCCCCGCCGCGCAGGATGAGATCGCCTTCGAGCGTATTGCCGACAATCCGACCATTGGTGAGCGCATCCGTGCGCCACTGAAACTGCGGCCCCAGCAGCTGCAGCGCCGCCGCGGTGGTGACCACCTTCATGGCCGACGCCGGGTTTCGCGGAACACTCGCGTTATGATGAATCTCGCTTTTTTCGGAGCCCACGCGGCGCATCACCACGCTTAAGTTGTCCGGCGAAAGTGCGCCAGAGCGCAGCACCTGCTCGACGCTATTGGGTAGACCGTCCGCAGCAGCTTGGCCGACAGTCAACGCGATAATGGCCGCAGCAAGAGCGCTCGTTTTCCGAGCAGACATGATGCCAATTTCCAGGCGACCAAAGCCTCGTATGCGATGAACGACGTTCTGCCAAACCAAGCGAGAAATTAGCGGTTTTGCCATGTTTTGTGAGTGACGCTATTCTTTATTCTGATAGAGATTCTAAAGACCAAAAAAGCAGGATGGATCTGGATGAACGCTAATGCAGTCGTTATGGTCCACGTCGTTTTGTTGGCGATCTGCGCTCTTTTTGGAATCTTATTGGGCGGCGTTCTGGCCGGAAAGTATAAGAGTCCAAGAAAAAAGCTATGGTGGACCGGCGGGGGACTGGTCGGCGTGCTGATAGTTTTTCCACTCATTCTGAAGTGGCTGGGCTTTTAGTTTGCCAGCCCGACTGACCATGAAGTGAAGGCTCCAAGGATATGCATACCTCCTACCCGCCCAATGAATCCCAGAGGACGCCGCCGAGCGCCAGCTCTGAGCGTTAGAAAATGAATTTCAGCCGCGGATCATTTCTTTTGGGTTTTGGTTTCGCAGCGTTGCTGGTTGTAGCACAGCCGGTGGCTGCCCAGAGTACTCCGGCCTCGGACGCGCCCGCGCCTGTTCGGTACAGTCTCGACGAGCTGCTCGCACAGGATGCGGCGCTCGCGGCAATCGTCGGAGCAGATCCAACCGAGGTTAATTTTCAAGCCTTAGCCCGTCTGCGGCTACGAATTGCAAAAAGCTACTACGCCGCCTGGCAGCAGGGCGAGAGCGAAATGGATCTGGATAAGGCCTTGGCCTTCTGTCGATCCGCCGCCGAACTTGATCCGGGTAATACCGATGCGCCGGGTCTGCTTGGAACCATCCTATCGGATGCACCTCCGGAATCTGAGTGGTTGGGTACGGCGGTAGAAATTCTCGCTGATGCGCTGATTGCAAATCCAGATCAGCCGCTGCTTCGGCTTGTCCTTGCTTCTGCGCTGATGAAGCAGTCTCGGTTCTGGTCGGCGGTGACGATCTATGAAGATCTCTTTGATCAATATCCGGCGATGATTATTCCGGCAAATACCGCGATGCTCGCGCTGAGCTATATCGCAGACGGCCGGGTGACCGCCGGTATCGATTTCTTCAAGCATCTTGAGGCGCAATTTCCCAGGAATTCGGGTGTGCTGTCGGGTCTCGCCTCTCTTTACAAGTATGAAGACCGGATGAGCGAGGCAATACAGGCCATGACCCGATTGATGTACGCGTCGGATGCCGGGCCCTTGCAGCAGGAATATGCGCGTTCGTTATTAACTGCCTGGGTGAAGCAGTAGATCATGCGCGGGACCTTAAAAATAATTCTCCTTGCTGTCAGCGCAGCGATCATGGCGCCGCTCAGCGCTGAGGAACCTCTGATCTGGAACGGATTTGATCTCAACAATCCCAAGGATGTTCTGCAACTTCAGGAGGATTCAAGATGGGTGCGCGAGCTCAATAACGAGGGCGGTGAGTTACAAAAAAAGGCGTTCCAGGAAACTCTTGGCGCGATGCAGCAGAAAGCCAACACTGCGGCAACAAGCGCAATGACTGAAAAATTCAAGAACGACCCACGCTACAAGGATGTCACTTTCATCCATGACGAATTCAGCACGCCGGGCGCCAACACTTCCACCAAGATCAACACAGACTACGACGTTCGATTTGGATATAAGGACTCTCGTGGTAATTTTATCGAATGCTGTCGCGGTGTGGCAGAAGAAGCGTTTTATAAATCCTGGTCACAACAAACAGGAGGCCCACCGGCGGATGCCGATCTAAAGGCGCATCTACACCACGCAGAAAAGTCTCGTTTCCTCGTAACGGACCGATGGCATATGGAGGCGCCAAGAGACTTTACCGATCAAAACAGGAAGGCGGTCTCTAACTTCACAATGGTAAAAGAGAGTCAGGCAAAACTTCTTGATCCAGAGGATTTTGGCCGGGTCTATCACGAAAAAGCAGACGAGCAGTTCAGACAGGCGCGGGCAATTGAGCAACAACTCAAGAATGATTCTTCATTAACCCCGAATCAGCAGACGGCGCTGGTGGAAAAGATGAAATCCCATCAGGCCGAAGGCGTAATGCAGGTTAAAAAGGGTATTCAGGCGCTCGACGCTTCTCGAGCGTCTTATGCTCGCCAAGGATATGAGGTTGGGCAGATTCCAGATTCTCTGCGCAGCCAGATGGATGCGGTGCTGAGCTTTCAAGGCACCAAGAGCGATGACGTTGACGCAATGATGAAGCGTCTCGGCGGTGGCGACATGGCTGACGGGTTCAACCAAAAAGTCTCATCGCAGATTGAAAGTCTCAAATGGTCAAAGAAAAACCCCAGCCCGCCAAAGTCCTCCGGCCTCGCGACACACCTAAAGGTAGGTTCCGCCGCAGGTATGTTGGGAGACGTTTTATCGATTGAACAGAGACTAAAACAGGCTGATCAAGGCAGCAATTGGTTTCTAAACTTTGAAGAGGGTGATTCTGAAGCAGAAAAGAAAGCCAAAGCGGTTGCCATCGCTGCAGCAGAGATCTTGCCCCACGGCCCCATGGACCTTTTGGATCGGGGCTTTACGGTGGATGAAAAGATTAAAAGCATCATTGAGCTGCGCGTCAAACAAGGTAAGCCGATAAGCAATGCCGAGATCGGGGTTCTGGTCGTGGGCGGCGCGATGGTTGAGACCACGAAACGGTTGATTGTGGATCCTGTGACGCCAATTGCTGAAGCATCAGCAGAGCTTTTGGTCTCGGCAAGCGATGCGTTGGATCGCATGAAAGAGGCGAGCAATAGGCAGGCATCTGAGGACCTCGCGCGAGAAACGCACACCGCGGCCCTGGCGTTTCAAAACATGATTGATCTTGGCGCCATTGAGGCCACGCGAATAAGCGGCCAGGGATCAAGCCGACACTTTTCAGGGTTTGATGTTTCTCCTGAGGACATGCTTGTGCTGGAGATTGCGAGCAATGCGCAGTGGGATAACAGTCTGATTGTGCAGTGGGCAATCAAAGACGCAAAAAAAAGTGTCATCGCCAGTCCTGCAGCGAAGACGGTTTCGGATCCTTCTTCTCTAAAAATTCAACTTGCCTCCACTTTTCTGAAAAGGCTTTCTCCCGGCCAATACACTGCCCAAGTCAATATTTCGGATCCGGTCTCGGGGCGAACTGCCTATGAGCGTCACGAATTTGCCATTGGTGATTATTTTGCCTTTGGCTCCTTGCAGGTGTTGGACGATACCGATCAGCCACGAACCGGTAGTCTTCAACCCGGTGATCGCCTGAAAGTCTCCACGGCTCGCCAGGGCAGCTGGGACGATCGGTATGTGATTGAGTGGTTCTTTAACGGGGAAAAAATAAAGGAAGTCTCTGCCGGTGATCCCAAGGCGCATTACGTCGTGATGGGCCTCGATCCGGATATCAAAGGCGTAAAAGAGGTGGCGGTTCGGGCGGTGGATCCTGACGCAGGCGCGAATTGGCGAGTGGCTTACCAAAGCCTGAAGGTCAAGATCGCGTCGGCCTCGGATCTTTCGGACTTCGAGATTCTCGCCTTCAAGGACAAAGTCGGAGGGGCAGTGCTTGATGGGCCGGTACGCAATGGCGAGGTGCTCGCCTTTGCCGCAAGCGTGCCCTCTGAGGGATCGCAAGAGGAGCCTTTTATTGGCGATTTGAGCTGGCAATTGTTTGATCCCAGCGGCCAGCCGGTCGAGGGGATCAATAAATATCAGCGAAAGATTGAGCGTGGCGGGATCCTTCAATCTTCTTATGAATTTAGCGGCAACAGTCTCGCCAATGGCGTTTACACCATAACGCTCACTCACTCAGACGCAAACGATCCCACGCGACGCTATCAGGCTCAGACCTCGATCGAATTTTTTGAACCTGTTTGGGTGACCGACATATGGGCAACCAAGACCAGGGGCGGCGAGTCTCCCGAGACGTCTTTTAAGACAGGAGATGAAATCTTTCTTTACGCCAGTTTTGAAGTGGGCAAGGGTGTAACCGAACTCGAAAGGACGCTGCTTGTCCGAGACACGAAAACGGGCGACATCGTCGCACAGGTTAAAGACCGTTTTACGCCAAAGGTCGCGAGCGGTGCTGATCGCACGGCAATCAAACTTGCACGCAATCAGTTCAGGGCGGGCGATACGCTTGAATTTGTGGCGTCACTCGCCGGCGTGGACGAATCGCCTGTCGAAAGGAGCGTCAGCTTCAATGTCGAGCAGTACCAAATGAGCATTAAGGCGCCGAAAACTCTGCAGCTCGGCGCGTCAGCGGCCTTAAGCATAGTGGTGCCGACAGAATTTCGACCGCCCTATAGCTTCGACATCAGGGGAAACGGGTTATCGGTGTCGGGATTTTCCGGTTCATCAACCAAGGGCACTATACGGGCCCGAAGCAGCGCCTTCAGTTCCCGGGGAAATACGACCCTCGTGGCCAAGGTTACCGATGCCGATGGGCGTATCAGCCCAACCGTCTCGCTAGACATCAGCGTGGTGCCGCCTCCACCGCCACAGCCCAAAATCATCCCAAGTACACCGTCTCCACCGCCACAGCCCAAAATCATCCCAAGTACACCGTCTCCTGCGCCATCCGCCGTGGCCGAAACAGCAGACCGGGATAACCCATGGGAGGAACTGCGAGACCAGTTGATCGATATTCAAACTAGGTACTATCAGGATAAAGCGGCGGCGGAAGCGGAATCCCAGAGAAGACAAGACGAGATCAATGCGAAATATAACAATCTACTTCCGCCGCCGCCCCCACCCCCGTGGATGTCTGGCTCTTCAAACACGGGTTCTTCGTGTACATGCGGGATAAAAGGCGGCTTTACGCCAGACGCGAATTTGAGTCGCTCGCCAGCCGGGGGCTATACCCCGGGGCAGAGTTGGTCTATCGTCTATGACTGTTGTGGCAGACACGAGACACATACCGCGGTCACTGACAATAAGGGCTTCCCGCGAATTAACGGCCAGTTCCCGGGTGACTTCTTCATGGCCCGGCGCAAGCAATGCGGTTGCAAATAAACGGACCGGGAAGCACTGACCGAGCTATGGGCACACGAATTGGCACGGCAGCTTTTTGCATCCTTGTGCTTAGCTTCGGGTCGGGCTCTGTGCTTGCCCAGGATAAGGCCCTGCTCGTCAGCGCGGATAGCACGTCCTACCGCATCAAACTGCTCGCCGACATCTTTCTGCCGTTTACCAAGTCATGTTCCGTGAAGGTCACCCTTCCATCGGGCGAGGAGATCATGGCCGAAGTACCGAAGGACAACGCGGTCGTTGTGCTGCCCAAGTCAAAAGTCGCGGCCACCGACGAGATCCGCATTCGAGGGTCCCGTCATGAGTACAACGGCAAGAAAGTGCTGCCCTGTACCATGTTGCCGGCCAAGATCACGATCGCTGAGGTAGTGACAGGGCGAGCTCCCACAAAAACACCAGAACCTGAGCCGGCTACCGCAGCACCAGCGCCAGTTCCAGTCCCGGCCCCAGTGCAGGCGACTACAAGTCTGGACGCAACCGCCGCCGCCGCGCAAGCGCCGCCCGAGCCCAAAGGCCTCACCCTTCAAGAAATGCAAGCCCTTCATGATGAGGTGCAGTCGCAGCACCGCATGGTGCACTCTACCGAGCTGTTCAAACTTATTGAGGAGAACTTCAGGGCGGGGAAAAGTTGGCATCAGCTGCTGATTCAAGCTGCCCTGACCGGGGAGATCCCCAGCAAAGAGGCTTCGAAGCCGAAGCCGAAGCTTTATCAGATCTCCGACTCAAGCCGAAAAAAATACTTCGACCAGATTTTGAATCAGACGCAAAACGGGCCGTGGGCGCTTGCGATAGCCCCAGATGGGTGCACCAGCAGTTATCAGTCCAAGAGTGAATGGAACTCCAAATGGTCTGCGGTGCGTCGCTGCAAAAAACAGTGTGAGTCGGATGCTTGTCAGGTGCTTTACGTCAATAAAAATTTGCAGCCCCTCGATGGAGCGGATCCCGCGGCAGCGGCGCCCAAGGTCGTCAAGCCCACTCTGGCGCAAACAAAAGTGATTACGTTATTCACCGACGACGGGTTCGAAAAAAATTACTGGCCGCGGGCGACATTAATCTTTGCCGGCTCTGGAAAGGTCATTGCGGCGTTTACTTTTTATGATTCAGAGCTGAAAAAATGGAAAGCAGATTACGCGGTGTATGCCAACATGCGGGCGACAAACTCGGTTTTTGAGTCCGTCACGGTGGTAGGCGCCGACCCTGCAGTTTTTCTGCTGCCGGGCGGATCACATATGAGTTTCGCAAGCGATGATACCGCCTATGTGGTGGCGCTCGACGACGGGAGGCAAAAAAAATACCGAATCAAAGATAAGGATTGGCCATTGCGCGGGCCGTTCCGCGCCCGGGCCTGGCGAGCGGCGCTCGGCTACGCCGCCTTCTATGAAGATCGATCTAGTCCTAGTGCGTTTTTTGCTGCCGGCGAATACCTTGGCCGGTTTCGGGATAATGGTGTTTCTGGATTATCGCTTCGTGAGCTCTGCCCGTATGGATTTACGGCTGTTGTGACATCCGTGACCGGCAAAAAACTAGACGCATTCTGTGCTCCGGTCCATTACATCGATAAGAGGGTGCGTCGACTGGAAAAGTCGATCCCAAAATTTAGCGGCGACTCTTTTAGGGCGTTTGACCTTCTTTATCAGGCACAGGCTCTTTTTGCGGCGGGATTTGCTCCGGCGGCGATCAAGGCAGCAGATGAGGCTGTTGCCCTGCTGGGGCCCGAGATCGATTCAGATCTATTACTTGGCTGGTTGTCCATGCGGGATGCAAAAGAGCGTTTTCCGTATGCCGCGGGCAAACTGTCTCTCGAAGCGGCGAGCCGCTCAGCACGCCAGGAACCCAAACTGCTGACCCTCACCCAACTTGCGGCCTATAGCTATTATGTCCGAAACGCGCTGGTGGCTAACCAGGCCGCGCTTGCAATGATTGCGGCAGAGGAGACGCTTAAAAAAGAAAAAGACGCAAAGCTCTGCGCCACTCTCTCGGCATCGCGCAACCCGTTTGCCAAAGACTGTGAGCGCTATCGGAAACTTCTTGAGGTTAGATATCTTTTGGCTCGGTTGGCGCTAGAGGAAATCTCGCTTGATGCATTCTTTAACGAGATGGCCTCTCAGCAGGCGCTTATCGGAACTGTTCGTACGCAACTTAAAACTTTGGAATTTGCCGCGCTGTGGGAGCCGCTTCGCAACCAGACCGAGAAGCTGGCGTTCTTGTATCGCCTCGCCGGTTTGGAAGATGACATTTCAGCCGCCGATGTTGCCAAGGAGGTGACCCTCCCGATCAAACCGCGAAGCTCTCCTTATGTCGATTTGCGGGGCGAGTTGGTTCCGGCCCTCAGTGCGCCAAATATCGCGCTGGATCAAGGATCTGACCCCGGGCTGCAGCCCCCCGCTGGCTCAAGCGTAAACCAGAGTCAGAATGCGCCGTCTGATTCAGAGGAGCAGCCCAAGTCCTTTGGCGGCGCAACGTTGATTGAATAGACTCCCAAGATAAAGTAGTCCATCTAAACCAAAAAGTGCGCACGCCATAATGGATAAGCAAACCGTCACCGCCTGGCTCGGGCGATTCGTCGCGCTGTGGGTGCTGATGTTTCTCGCAGCAGGCATCCCCTTTAGTGCGGTTGGCATGATGTACGGCAGCCCTTCGGTGACGCTTGCTGCGATTATCTGTGCCTCGCTTTTTCATATGTGGAAGCCGCGCGAGCATCTCAAGACACTTTTTATCCTCTATTTGATTCTTGCGATCGTTGCCGGGCTGTTCGTTACGAACATTACCAATGCAGGGTAGGGCGAGCTCATGAAACAAAGAGCGTTGCAAAAAGGGGAAGTCTCGGGCTGGATCAAGCGATTTATCGCGCTTTGGGTGCTGCTGATCCTGTGCGCCGCAATACCGCTCGGCCCGTTAACGATGTTTTTGGGTGCAGGCGCCGTGACCGTAGCGGCTGCGATTCTGGCCTCGATAGTGACTGACTGGAATCCACGCGCCCAGATTAAGCCCCTGATTGCGCTCTATGTTGTGTTGATCGGCGCAGAGGTGCTGCTTTTGCTCTCACTTTGAAGGGCCGAAAGTGATCGTCGATGTTGCCCGCGCCGTATAGGCGAAGGTGGTAATGAGCTTGCTAAAGCTTTCCGTTCGTATCGAAAGAGATCCCTGTGGCAAGCACGTCGTCACGTCGTTTTAGAGGTTGATATAATCTCGCGCCCGCTCCGCCGTTCCTATTACGTCTTATGGCATCCAAAAGTATTTTCCGAGTGATCTTCCACAATCAGGGAAACATCTATGAGGTGTACGCCCATGAAGTCACTCAAGGCGCCATGTACGCGTTTGTGGAGGTGGCCGACATTATGTTCGGCGAGCGCTCGAAAGTGGTTGTCGATCCCTCCGACGAGAAACTCAAAAGCGAATTTGCCGGTGTGAAGCGCACTTATATTCCCCTGCATGCGATTGTGCGCATCGACGAGGTCGATAAAGAG
>Ga0181578_10002703_pt1 | contig 16479 bp, 34 predicted proteins | sample 071ome_21_FD_148659 | JGI IMG/M metagenome (GOLD analysis project Ga0181578, IMG submission 148659) | Coastal salt marsh microbial communities from the Groves Creek Marsh, Skidaway Island, Georgia - 071401CT metaG (spades assembly) | ecosystem: Environmental > Aquatic > Marine > Intertidal zone... | reverse complement strand
CAGGATAGCCGTCCCAACCATCATGTAATTTTTTACAGTCTTCAATTACTGTTTGTACATCTTTTTCAAAACATTCGTCAACACGTTCCTCGGAGACAGGGGTACCAACTGCTTGCCCATGTTCGGGATCGGTTTCAAGTACGAGATGGCCAATACCAAATGTAGCATAGCCAAGATGATCATTATATATCTCATAAACTACTCCTTCGTCAACTTTCAATGTTTCTTTTAATTGATTTATGTTCATATCTTTATTCCTCAAATGATGATACATTATAGATCCTCTTTTGTATATGCTTTAATATAAGCAATTTCATTTGTAGAACTATTTATTGTAATTCCCCAGATTAATAATTTATTTCTAATGTTTAGTGATATATTATAAGGAAATGTATATCCATGCTCTTCACACCATTCTTTCATTAAATCTTCTGTACAATATTGATATGCATCAAAATAAGGATCTACACTTCCATCTTTTTTGTGTATTCTGGCAAAAAATGTAAAGTCCCAAAATGATGGAAGATTTACACTATCTAATATAGTTGGATAAACTGATAAAAGTCCTTCTTTTGTTACAACTATTTTTGACATAACTTCTTCTGTTGTTTTATCAAACTTTAATCCATACCAGGGTTGATATTCAGAATATGTTAAACTATAATCTGCTTTAATAGCATCTGTTGGTTCTTCAAAAGAATACCAGGAAATACTTTCATTTGTGTATGGTTCACGTAAAGGAGTAAATTCAGAAACCAAATTATGTTGATTATTAGAATAAGTTACAACTTCATCAGACCAATCAGCCTCTAATTTAGCTACAATTGATTGACCTTGAGTTGATCCAATAGTGTAATCTGTTCTTGCAAGTGATCCATTCATATACACATCATTTTTATAATTTACGCTATTTGATACAAGCCCTATTGATCTTTTTTCCCAATGTTTTAGATTTAAAAGTTTTTGGCCTTCTATTTTTGTAAGTTCATCTGTATCTAATTTAGGTATTAATAATTCTTCATTTAAATTTGAATCTTGAATTATTAAATGATTTTCTTGTTGTGAATATGTAATCATATTATTATACTATTTGAATGTATTTTGTACCGTTACCATTCTGATATCCAGTATTGGTACCGAATACATCTGTCATAAAATATCCAGTGGTACTCCAAGTAATTGTCATTGATTCTTTATTAGAACCATTTATATATTGACTTCCAGCACTTTTGCTACCACTTGAAAATGTAACATTTACTATTTGACCTGATGAATAATTTGAGTTTGTGAACGCTTGTAAACTAGTAGGAGTAATTGTTCCTGAGGTACTATATGCAGTTCCAGTTGTATTATAAATTGTAAGAATTAAAATTAATGGGGCTCCACTTGCAGCAATATAAGTTCTTAATGCAGAGATATAATGAATACCAGTTACTCCTCCCATTGTAGTAGTAAAATTTGTAATGGGTGCACCAGATCCACCTAAAGTATCGAATACACCTTGTCCAGCTAATTCCCAATATCCGGAATTTTGTGCTGTATTATATGGCCCAGTCACTGTCCAATAATCTGGAATCATTTCCTCTCTATAATATGCTGCACTTGTACCTAAAAAATCAGTTAAACAAATAGTTCCACTTGTAGGAACTGCGCCATTTGTTCCAGATGTTCCTGAAGGAACATTGGATCCACCAGCATAATATTCTGTTAGACAAACATTGCCGCCATTGGCATCTCCAAATTCTGTTCTTAGATCTGTAAGGCAAATTGGGGGATTGGGTGCTAGTGCCATTATTTAATAATTCCTGCGATATGATCCTCAAAGGCTTCTACTTTTTCTGTTCTATTTGGCCAGTAAATATAATCCTTTTCTGGGTTTGCTTTTAAATTTGATAATAAAGGTAATATTGCATTATATAGTTTATTAAGCTTATCTTCCATTTCAGCTGATGTTGCTGCAACTGATGAAGCTTCTGTTGATAATTTTTGTACCGCTTCTAATTCATTTTCATCTACAGCGGTAAATCCAAAATCAAATGCGTCTATATCTATACTCATAGTTGTTCCTCTATATTATTATATTTATAATGTCTAGGGATTTGTTTTGTCTTATCTGTATGTATTTGTGTAGAAGCATGTTTTGGTGTTTTTTTACGTCCTTTTACCCCAAAAATTTTGTCATAGTTATCCAAATAAGATTGACTTGTATTTTTAGTCCTTATTGAATCACCTGTAATGTCGTTTTTTGCTGTCATGATTTATATACGAAAAAAAGTATAGCTCCTATTATTAATCCTACTGCAATTACTCCAGATAAAATGGGTTTCCATATAGGAGTAATTTCACTAGATCTTTTATATGTTCTATATTTACCCCTCTTTTTATTTGGGTTTGTTTTATAAGTTCTTTTTTTCATAATGTCTTCTTATTAAATAAACTCTTGTATAAGCAACAAAGGTCATTAAGAATGTTACTATTGTTCCTAATAGAAGAGGATCTGTAATTCCAAAATAGTCTATAAAAACAAAAAGCAAAACAAGATTAACAGGATAATTAACCAATAATCCAGTTAAAACCGTTACTGCTGTTTCCTTATGTCTCTTCCGTACTTTGCGGTTCACTTGTAAATATCACTCCACCTCTGCGTACTAATTCATTCTTAATTTTTTGTTTTAATTTTGGCTTAGTACCATATTCATTATATTTCTTAATAAGTTCTTCTTTAGAATAACTCTTAATGTAATCATGTGTATACTCAAAGCTAGGTCTTGATGCTCCTCGCACAACCTTTCTTACTGAGGGACTCATTTTAATCGGCATTATAATCTCCTTACCATTTCAATAATCCTATCTGCATCAGGATCTTTTAACCATCCATAAATTCCTTCATCGGCTTTACGATAGTCATCTAATATATTTTCCATTTGATCAGCGGGTGGATCCATGAATAAACCATCATACATCATTGCTAATTCCCATTCGTTACTATGATAACCATAGGATCCTGGAAATTTAACTAATGATATTTCCCAACCATTATCAAATAACCAATGTTTTCTTTCACCGCCATTCCACGGTTTTGACTTAGGCCACTTTGCCATACTATATTCTCCCAGTCCATTGCAACCACCAACGAAAGTATCTTCGTCCTTCGCCATAAGCTGCACTTTTTAATTTATTATATATCACTTAATTCTTTTTACACTGCCTTTATCATTAGCTAAATAGGCAAACATATCAACATCTGGGAATTCTCTTTGTAAATCTAATAAAGCATCTAAATTTTCTTTATGATCATCAAAGAGTCTTATTCTCGAATATTCTCCTGTATCTAAATATTTCTTAAATATAATTTGTTTTGCAGCTGCACTTTTCTTTCCACTCATATTTCCAGCTCTTTCGACATACACGTTCTTCATTGGTATGCCATGAGCCTCAAAAGTTTTTAAGAAAAGATCTTTATCGTCCATATCAGATCTTGCAGTTACAACAATTACTTTTGAACCTGCCTTTGTTGCATTTTTAATTATAGCTTTAGCTTTTGCCACCATTTTTGCAATTGGTGTTGCAGTCTGATAAAATATTTGAGATGATTTAAATTCCCCAAAGTCAAACTCCTCACCCTTACCTAGTTTATAGCTATTAAACTCTTGTGGAGTTAAAGCTTTTCTTTTTCCGGATGTGCTCTTTACTATTACTCTAGCCTTAGACTTAAACATAGTGTCATCGATATCAAATATCGTTAACCCTTTAGACTCTGTAATGTATTGATTGAAGTTTAACATAATAGGTATTATACCACAAAATTAGTAGTTTGTAAACCTATTTATATGAATTATTTTTTTAAATGCGGGATCATGTCCAAAACATCTTGATATTCTGCAGCCATTTTTAATTCTTTTTCAATGGTTTCTATAATATCTGGATGTTCTGCAACACCTACATGGGATCCAATTAAAACCTCTGCATTCATTAAATGCTTATCCACATGTGCTTGAGCATGGGATTTTAATGTTTCAATAATTTTTCCTCTGTAATTATTTGCCATTATATCTCCTGTTGTATTCTGATATAGTATTTATTAAATCTTCTGTCCAGTTATCCCTATCTTCAATAAAGACTTGAGGTCCATAATCTCCTGCAATACATACAACTATTTGTTTAATAGGTATTCCTGTGCGTTCTTCCCACATAATCGCATATGCTGCACATTGCATAAAATAGGAACTAATCCATTCTTTCTTTTTAAATTTACGAGATGTTTTCCAATCTACTATTGAATCTATTCCATTCCATTGCCCTACTAGGTCAACACGACCAGCAACTCCTAAGTGTTTGGAATATAATGGAGCTTCTTGTAAATATACTTTGTTTAGACTTTCATCTATAATTGGTTGTATGTCTTTAAATGTTTGGACATTATGAGGTAGTTCACCCTCCAAATATGTAGGATCATTCTGAATATATTTTTCTATTATGTTATGTATTTTGGTACCACGACTGGATGCTTGAGCAGATATCTTATTTGCTTCCTCTTCTCCAACCTTAGCTCTCCATGCCTTTATTGCATCAATCGATAATATTTTTAATACAGTAGTAATTGAAGGATATGAATTACCCTCCTTGTCTACATATTGTCTACCACTTTTTGTTGTTTGGGAGTCTAAATCATCATATCCCAAGTCAACAGATTCATGTATAAAATTCATTTTTTATCTTTATGTTTGACTTGATACTTCATAAAAATCCTATCAGCTTGACGCTGAAATGATTTCTCAACCATTCTATCAATCCACTTTCTAATTATTTGTCTTAATTTACCCATTATCCTTTCTCTAGCATTTCTTTTGTCATTATAAAGTCTCTAACAAGACCACTACGAACGATATCACTCCAGTCAAACTCTATGTGATCAAAGTATTTCATATTATTTAAAATATTAATAAAGGAATGGAATCCTTCTTTTTCATTGTTTCTGGTAAAGTCTGATTGATAATAATCTCCACATAATATAAATCTACAATTATCGCCTAACCTTGTTATAATACTGCAAAGTTCGTGAAAGTTACAATTTTGTGCTTCATCTACAATTACAACAGAATCCCTTAATGTCAATCCTCTTATAAAAGATGTTGTAAGAAACTCGATGTGTTTAAATTGAACCATTTTTTTCCAACCTTCTTTATCAGAAAAAAGTTCATTCACAATTGCAATATAAGGATCTAAATATGCTGCTTCTTTTTCTTCTTTTTCACCTGGAAGAAATCCCATATCTCTTGTTGGTAATGCGGATCTTACAATGACAACCTTTTCATATTGTTTTTGTAAGACCGCATCTAATCCAAGATAAAGAGATAAAAAAGTTTTACCTGTACCAGCTGAACCACTAAGAACAAGGTGATTATTTTCTTTAAAAGATTTAAAGACATTCTCTTGATTCCCAGTTAATGGTTTGAGTTGTCTGAGATGTTCGTGTCTAAGTCTGCTTGGTTTTTGCATTACGTATAAATTCTAATTCTTTCTGCCAATTATTTTTATTTATTTTCGCTTCACCAGATCCCTTTTGAGCCAGTATAACTCGACCACCGTCCATATCAATACGAATAGAATCGGTAGTGACCACCTCACCATGTCGTCCAATAAATATTCCAACTAGTTCTCCTTTTGTATCTTCACTTGGAAGATTTTTTATCAGTTCTATCAGCTCTTCTTTTTTCATTATCTTTTGGTATAAATTTGCGTATCACATTTTGAATTCTACTTTGTTTCATCATCTTGTGCACGTCCTTATGTATTATTTTCATACTACTCCTATTTTGTTTTGATATTATCTCTGAGCCTAGGAGGCAATCCACTTTTTATCCTTGATTGTACTTCTTTCCAGCCATCACCTGCTCTATTTAATATTGATTTTCCACCATCAAAATCAATACCTACAGGGCTTATTATTCTTTTTAGATCTGGATTGTCTATTAAAAATTGATCATACTCTGCAAGTTTGACCATATGTTCTTCTATTTCACCTGTCTTTTTGTTTTCAAAATCGTACAACGGCATTATATTAATTCCTCTAATCGATTCATTGTTGTTGGTATATCACTACACAGATATTCGAACACATACCAACATAGAAATCTTCGGCTCTTTTCTTTGTTAAACCAGGAAAGATCATCTATTGAATTACGAAGTGTTGTAAGGATTCTTAAATCCTTTGTTATCCAATGATAGTCTGGATAACCATACGATATAATTGGTACATCATGCATCATACATTCAATACCTGCTGTGCTATTTTCTGTAATAGCTACTCTCGTGTGGGGTAAAACACTGTGAATAGATTCGTAATTACTAAACACCTGATGACCTTTACCTTCCCATTCTTCTATACATTTATTTATATCTCTTACACGATGACTTGCTTTACGAATGCGTGGGTGTAATTTAATGACTAATGGATAATCTTCTAATTTATCAATAATCATACACATCTTTTTCCAATGATCACCAAATCCAAATCCCATAACTGTTTCATCTTCTGGCATTTGACCAATAATAAGTATATGATCTTTCTTTACATTCTTTGCATCTGGCCATTTAAGCATTATGGAATCATCCCATTTATTTGCTCTTCTTTCTATTAGATCATTAATTTCATTCCATTCAGTATTATCATATTTTCGATATTCATATTCAACTGGTTCTTCAAAAGTAATTTCAGAACTGTTTGCATATCCTAATCGACATATTTGAAAATGTTTACTTGTTGGTGCTGTTGGTTTAAAGATAATGGTATTCTCTGGCATATCAGGTTCTAAATCTCTACAAGTATGATTGTAGATATGAAGATCTGGATTTTCATTATCTTCTTCATGACCCATAATGTCAAGTGAATGTCTTATACAATCAGCTGCATAAGAGAAGTTACCTTTAAATGTATATCGATGTTCGTAGAATTTATACCGCACCTTGATATCCTCTCCACCAGTCTGGTGCTGGTCTTCCCCATTCCCATTTTGCAAATGGTTTTGCTTCATGATAATAGTTACGATATGCCTGAACAGCATTTCCTTCTACTTTACATTGGGGATAATGATTCATTGCTTGAGCAAATTCTGTGAGTCCAATATCTGGTATATTTTTTGGTGGTTGATTCAGGATTTTACCAAGTTTTAGATATGTGGCATGATCCTTATTTCTTCTGTATTTGTATTCTAATGCCATAGCTAAGAAATGCTCATAGTGCCAATAATAGTTATCCCTACTAGCCATAGTCCAAACAGTACACGGATGGTATTTGTGGACAGCAAGATAGTAAAGATCATCTCTTTCATCTCCAAACGAATAGTATTGCTGAATAGTTTTTCCAGATTTAGATGGCCTTTTTTCAGGTATTCCATCTAGCATCCTGTGAGCTGTAGATAGCATTTGTGCTGATTCCAAAATCATTTTTGGAACGTGTTTGTCGCATAGCATTTGAGCTGCTATAACTGGGTCATTGTCTAAAATAAAAATGTTCATAATATACTTTCAAAAAATGTTCTAATTAATAAAATTAATCCCGCACCATTTAATATAATTAGTGCTCGATCTTTCCATAATAATCCAACCAATAACCAACCAGTTACTCCTATTATGGAGCAAAACCAGTCAAAGGTTTGGAATCCTTCTACACCCCTTACAGATATTCCCATTAAAAGAACAACCGACGCTGCCCATTTAATATACCAGGATAAATCCTGCTTTGGTGTAGCAGATTTATAAATTCTTTTAGAGTTTTTTAATTCTTGTGGATCAAATTTTGCCATAATGTAAAATGTCTAGGCCCTAATCGGGCCTAGCCCGAATCAACCTCCTAATTGATTTATATCTTTTATTTGTTGGTTAAGGTATTCTATTTTTTTCTGCATCTTATATGCTAGAATATCTTTACCTCTTTTTTTGAGTCTCCTCTGATAGTATAATGCCTCTCTTTGGTCTTTCTTGAGGCGTTCAATTTGTATAACCATTGGCAATTCTCCATTGTTAATAAATTGACTATCATAATATAAATCGATTTTCCTCCTTTATTTTCTTATCAAATTTGGCCACACATCACTAACTAATTTCTTAGTAATGCCCCTATATTTTAATTTCTTATCCTTAGCTAGAACTAGTAATTCTGCTTCTTCACCATTTAAGCATTCTAATAGACTGATAAACATAGATTCTCTTTTTAGATCAGATATTTGTCTAGAAACAGGTCCTTTGAAAAATTTTCCAAGTTGTTTAAATTCTCTGTGTAGAGTTTTATACTCATATCCTTTTGGAGCATCATCCTTTCTATAAGGGGGTTCTCCCGCAGGTAAAGCACTTACGACATCATCATCAAAATTGATTCTTAGTATATCCCTTAATGCTGGGCAATTGTGTTTTCTTAGAAATTCGACTCTTCCAGGTCTTTCTTCGATTTTGGAAGCTTCTGATAAGATTTCCGATATTAATTTTTTAGCCATTGTAAAATTCCTCCGCGACTTCAATCAAGTTTGTACATCTTTTTTTAACTAAATAATTTAAAACCTTCATTTTCATAGCAGGTTTCTGGTTATCAAAAGTATTTATAATAACTTCTTGTATAGTATTTGGTATTTCATCTAGATCTATTAAAGTTTTATTTCTTTGATAGTTTCTATAAGTTGTTTCATCCATAACCTCTCTTAGGTTATCTGATTGTTCTAACCAAGAATCTATTTTCTTTTGCCATAATGGTGTTTGTGATTTATCTTCATTAATAAATGTATCATCATCCGATAAGACATTTGGTATACCATCTCCATCATCACCACGCATAATATGATTAAACAAATAGGTTCTTGGATTATCGTCCGTTACCATTTTCTTTTGTATTGGACTAAATTGTTTAACATTTCTATATTTTTGTAGCTGTATAAAATCCTTATCTGAAGAAATAATCATAACTGGCTCATCCATACCAAATTCCTGTGTTCTTGCTACTAGTGTTCCTATAATATCATCTGCCTCTACACCATCTTGATGAACTACTTTATATGGTAGATTCTCTTTAATCTCATCTCTAACCATATGTAATACTCTAAATATTTCTACCCAATCCATATCTGAATTATCTCGATTCTTCTTACGACTTGCTTTATATTCTGGATAATATTGTTTTCTCCAAGTATTAAATCCATCACAACATATAACCATTTGACCATATTCATCTCGGTATTTTTTGTTATACATTCTAATACTATTTAAGATCATATGTCTTATAAGGCTTTCTTCGCCTAATCTTTGCATAAAAATGTTAGAAAGTGCAATTTGGTTATAGTCAATCAGTATCATCATCATCTCCAGTATCTGGCTCAAATATTATTTCATATTCTTTTTCTTTTTGTAAATCTATTTTGGCTTGATCGTTTTGAGTTGATAAGAGTTTAATCTTTGTATATGCACGATCCATTTCATGATGGAGAGCATGTGGAATACCATAGTATCTGTTAAACATTGCATTTAACATGTTTACTACTACAAACATATCTCTTGATTCCTGGATTGTTTCATCTCTGAAATTCATATCCATAAAGTCTGGTGATGCTTCACCTGTATTGATAAACTCTTCCAAGACCTCTAATAGGAAATGAGAAGCTGCTATACATTCATCACTATATTGATTCAGTGTTCTTGTTTCTTCTTCATACTGTTTCCACATCTCACGCTTTTCGAGCTCTTGTTTTGATGGAAACTTTAATATTTTTGCCATAATAGAGTATTATTATACCACAGAACTACTTGTTTGTAAACCCCTTTTTTACACTATTTGATCCTATCCTGCAATTTATTATACCATTATAATAATCTTCAGTTAATAGGACTTCCCTATCGAATTGTTCTTTTGTTTCGAAATATGAGCATTCACCCTTCGATTTGCATAAACGTATAATCTCTCTATGGAAGAAGTCTTCTCCCATAGTTTGGAGATCTTGTTGTAGGTGTTTATTTGAACCGTAGTATGTACGCCAATCTGATTCAACTTTGAGCCGTTTACGTCTCTTTCGAGTCTTCGTAATAGGTAAAGTCTTTGACGCCCAAAAAAATTTCTTTCCAATGTATTTCCTTGCTGTTGCTCTATTGGTTATACAATATACAAAACCATACCAAACATCAGGGGTAAATTCCTCTGGTGGTTCAAATTTTCTACCTTGGTATATCCAATCATTCATTAAAATCTAATTCTTCCATATCATCATCTGCGGGTTCTCCGCAATGAGGACAGAAGTTCACCTTCATTTCTCTATCGTCAGCCTTAATAATAATCCTATTATAGCAATATTCGCATTCTAGTATCATTTTACTCCGTGCAGTGAAAAGAATTCGGAATAACCTCCAATGTTTTCACCGTCTATTTTAATTTGTGGAAAAGTTCTTGCTCCTGGAAATAGTTCAAAGAGTTCTTCTCTAGTGAAGTCTTTGTCTAATTTCTTATATACAAAGCTTGATCCTTCAAGACTTTCTGCTAATGAAACTGCTTTATCACAATACGGACAAAAATCCTTACCATATATTTCTATATTCATACTAATACTCCAATTAATTTAAATGCTAATAACATAAATCCAAATACTGCTACTTGGATAATTGCTGCCCATACTATTTGTCTCATAGGATGAACGTTCTCTAATTTATCAAAAAATGATTCATCAACTGGTGGTGATAGATTAACGGCCTGTAAAACTTTTTTGCTCACAGACTCATTCCTTTAAATGTATCCTCTGATACATCTTGTTTCACACCACCAACCACATAACTACTTATTTCAGTTTCTTGTGGAGCGACCTGTACACTTCCACCAGATATCCACTTTTCCGTCCAAGGCAGTGGATTCATCTGGGGAACTGTATATGGACAAGGTAAACCTATTGCTCTCATTCGTTTACATCCTATCCATTCTATATATTGTTTTAGAATTGTTTCATTTAAACCAATCATTGATCCATCTCTAAAAAGATATGATGCCCATTCTTTCTCTTGTTCAATAACCTTTGTAAAGAGATCAATTGCTTCTTGTTCTGTTTCCTTTGCAATTTTAGCAAAGTCTGGGTCTTCTTTGAGAAGATTTTTAATCATGACTGTTGTACCAGCAAGGTGCGTATTTTCATCTCTTGCAATAAACTTAATAATCTTTGCGTTACCTTCCATTTTCTTAAGCTCGGCAAATGCCCAACTGCAGGCGAAGGAAACATAAAATCGTATTCCCTCTAGAGCATTTGCCGAAAGCAAACACATCCATAACGATCTTTTATGTTCACGTTTGTTTGTTGCTGAGTTATTATTTGCAATAAGATCATCGTAATAATATGCAATATCATTACCACATTCTAGTATTTCTTTTACATCTAAGAGTTCATCAAAGACTTTACTTGGATCAGCATAAATGTTTCTAATAATATGTGTATATGATCTACTGTGAATTGTTTCAAAGAAGGACCATGTTTCTATCCAGTTCTCTATTTCAGGTAACGAACATATAGGAAGGAAAGCAATGTTCGGGGCCCTTCCTTGAACAGAGTCCAATAAAATTTGGCGTTTGAGGTTCGATGTAAAGATGTGTTGTTCGTGCGATGTGAGCTCATGAAAGTCCTTTTTATCTTTTGATACATCAACTTCTTCTGGTCTCCAAAAGAAACCTAATTGTTTGTCTGTAATCTTTTCTATCTGAGGGTATTTGACTTGATCGTACCTTGCGATGTCTACACTCTCATCAAAGAACATATTACGCTCTAAGTGTGATTTTTTATTCTTCTTCAGTATTCCCATCTACTTTCCATTCAACCTTTTCTTTTAGTGCAAATTGACACCCTTGTATATAGTCTCTATCTTCTTCACTTAAAACCCCCCAACAATAACAAACACGATCTAAAAAGTCATCTACTGTAATAGGATCAATTAGATGCATTTGTTTTTGCATCATAATTTCTAATATCTGCATTCGCAGTTCTATTTTTTCTCGTAGATTATTCTTTTTTATATCTTGCATGACTCGCAATCTTCATCGTCTTGAGGAACTTGTTCAGTTCCAGTATAATAAGGATGATGATCTTCTTCTTTCATTTCTCCTGCACCGTCAAAGGTATTAAAATAATATAATTGTTTTAGTCCATACTTATAAGCTGTCACCAAATCTTTAATCATTACAGACATTGGGACCTTATGGTCTTCAAAATGTTCTGGGTTATAAGATGTGTTTACTGATATCCCCTGATCGATATATTTCTGTAATATTCCACATATCGCTAGATATCCTTCTGGTGATTTTTGATCCCAAAGTAAGTCGTATTTATTTTTTAGATGATGATATCCAGGTACAACCTGTGCCATTACACCATCTTTACTCTGTTTGTACGATACCAATGCTCTTGGCGGTTCAATACCATTCGTACTATTACTTATTTGAGCGCTTGTTTCAGCAGGCATTAATGCCATGAGCGTAGAGTTTCTGATTCCAGTTTCTCTGAGTTGCTTACGCAAAGCTTTCCACGGTAACCTTTCTCTTCTAGCTACTAATGTATCTATAGCCTCTTTATAAGTATCGATAGGAAGTATTCCTTTAGAATATTTCGTATCATTATTATCTATCGCTTTTCCCTTTTCAACAGCAAGATCTGCAGAGCTTTTTATTAAAAAATATGACCAAGCTTCAGCATATTCATCTACTATTTTATACGCAGATTCGTCATATTTAAGTCCTCTTTTTGCTAGGAAATATGCGAGGTTGATGATTCCCACCCCAAGAGGTCGTCGAGATAAAGTTCCGATTCTAGCTGCCTCGATTGGATACCCTTGATAGTCAAGTAGCTCATCAAGAGCACGCACAGACAGATCACAATATTTTTCAAATTCAGATGGTTCATTTATAAGTCCCCAATTGATTGCTGATAGAGTACACAATGATATTTCACCTTCTTCATCATCATAACTATTCAGTGGTTTAGTTGGTAAGTCGATTTCACAACAAAGATTACTCATACGTATTGGAGCAACCTTTGGATCAAATGCACCATGGTCATTTGCGTGATCGACATTCATTAGGTATATTCTACCTGTATCTTTTCTTTCTGTAAGAAACTGTGAAAAAACTTCTATTGCTGGTAATGTTTTCTTTCTAATACTGTGAGCTCTTTCATACTTCTCATAAAGTTCTTTAAACTTGTCTTGATCAGCAAAGAAAGCTTCATATAGTCCTGGTGTATCATTTGGATCAAATAAAGTAATGTTTCCTCCTGTTAAAAGTCTTTCATACATCAACTTATTAAACTGGAAAGCATAGTCCATATGACGCACTCTCGTCTCCTCTGTGCCTTTGTTATTCTTAAGAACTACTAAGTCTTCAAACTCATAGTGCCAGATTGGAAGATAGACTGTGGCCGCTCCTCCGCGAACACCTCCTTGCGAGCACGACTTCACAGCAGATTGAAAATACTTTAGGAATGGTATTAATCCTGTATGAACAACTGAACCGTCTCCAATCTTAGCACCTAGAGCTCTTATAGATCCTGCTCCTATTCCAATACCTGCTTTCTTTGAAATGTATTTTACAATAGAAGTAGAAGTAGCATTGATAGAGTCCAAGCTATCCCCAGACTCAATAAGTACACAACTAGAAAATTGTCTTGTTGGGGTTCTGACTCCCGCCATAATCGGCGTTGGAAGCGAGATATAAAATTGTGACGTCGCATCATAGTAATCCTTTACATATCTAATTCTATTTTCTTTATAGTTTGAGAATAGAGTCATTGAAATTAACATATACAAAACTTGTGGTGTCTCATATATTTGTTTTGTTCTTCGATCTTGAACTAAATACTTACCGCGGAATTGTTCCATACCAGCATATGTGAATGTATCATCTCTATCGTGCTTAATATAATCATTTAGTTCATCCAATTCTTCTTTAGTATATTTTAATAATATTTCAGAATCATATACACCTAAATCCACATTTTTTGATATAATCTCAGCAAGATGTGGTGGTTCATATTCACCATAGGCTTCTTTTCTGAGTTTATAGGATATTAACCTTGCGGCTACAAATTGATAGTTAGGTGTGTGATCGGTTATTAATTCTGCTGCTGATTTAATTAAAAGCTCATGGATATCATATGCTTTAATCTTATCATATAATTGGATATTAGCTTTGAGCTCTATCTCTGACATAGAGACACCACTAATATCTTCTACTGCCCATTCTAGTACTCTATGTACTTTTTCCAAATCAAAATTTTGGGAAGATCCATCCCTTTTTGTTACATTAATTCCATTAATTCCATTCATAATAATATGTATATTATATCACAAACCAAATGGTTTGTAAACCCTTATTTTTTAATTTTTAATCGTCTTTCGACTTCTTCTAGGCGAGCAGATACAAGTGGGTATTTTTCATGGAACTTCTTATCCTGTTTAATAAGATCAATTCCAAGTTTATCCTCGCACCACTTGTCAAGTTTGAGTAGATGAGGATGTAGGAAAGATAAAGCTGATGTAGTTAACAGCTTTGTAATAATTGCTTTGAATACTGCTACAAGAATACTAATCATTTTTCTTTATAGCTGCACCAACACCTTTTTCATCACCAATGGTCACATCGCGATAATAAACCACGACTTCACCAAGTTCACGTATATATCTTCTAAGCTCTTGCATATTAACAGACATGGCTTCATAATCACCTATGGTTGTAGCTACAAAGACTACCTTACCGCCATTCTGTTTTTTCATTTCGTCTAAAAATCTGTCAAGATATGTATATCCTTCAGGCCAATCGTTCTCTTTACCGAGTGAACAATCTCTTTTACCTTCTTCATTTTTTAAGCATGGATTTGCAATTGCTTTTTCTGATACAACATACCATTTTGGTTCTGTTAAGTTAATTTCTCTTGGTAGTGTTGGTTGTATAATATCGATTTTCACGGGTTTGCTTACCGTTTCGATTTTCTTTGTACCACTTAAAAGTCCAAGAGTACTACACCCTTGAATTAATAAAACACTACTTATTAAGATCGCTAATTTCTTTGCTATCATTTTCTATATCCTTAAATACTGCCACTGTTCCCTCGTTGATTCTTTTTTCAATCAATCCAGGTTTTGCCTCAGCTAACATGTTTAAATTGTGTCTACGAAAGATGTCCAGATATCCAGCCATTTCAGCTTCTATCTGAGCATTCTTTTGTGATAAATTATTTAAAGCAGCACCCTGCTTTTCGTATGATTCTTTAATTGCCTCTATGGCTTCTTTTTGTTCTTCTACTGCTGTCTCAAGTTTTAAGTTATTTTCCTTGAGTGTTTGATTTTCACCATATAACCACCAAGTACTTAAACCTAGTACTAAAATGATTGCTAGAAAAAATTGTTGCATTATTCCACCTCGATTTTATAGTTCAATCCACTGTTTGCCTTTATATGTATAGGTCTTTTATCTTCAGTGATGAATTTTAGTTCTTTAAATGTTTGTTTTTGAATTGATCTTACATGCTCAAAGACTTTATCATCAGCGTTTCCCCACTGATTATCGTAAGATACATGTATGGTATAGGTTGTTGTGAAAAAAGATTTAATCCAATAATAGAATCTTTTTAAGATAGATATTTTCCAACTAAGAAATCTTTTTAGATGCTTCACGTGCGTTTCTCCTAGCGAGGATACGTTCTATAAACTTTTTACCCTCTTTGGTTCTACCATCATAACTTGATTTTTGTACTCTTTTCTTATGTTTCTTAATTTTATCTAAAGGCATAGCATCTGCTGGCATTGATACACCACCATGAGCTATAGAATTGGCTGCAGCGTCTTCCCACATTCTATTATAATCTTCAAATGACATTCTTTTGATCATCTTGTTATATCTCTTGTGCTTATGTATATTTCCTGTTTTGTTTTTGGATGTTTCACCTTGTATATATTTATATTAAAAACACTCCCAGAAGGATAAACAAAGTCTTCTGCTATGATTTTTTCATTGGCAAATGCAACTTCTTCTCCTGTTTCTGGACTTACTATATTGTTTATTAAAATATATGTTCCAGGCATTAATTTATCTTCCGTACTTTGGAACCATGTATTTTCGGTAATTTCTTCTTCAATAGGTTGCTCTAGAAATTTCTCTAAGGTCTTTTTGATCTGTTCATCACTCATTCCTGTTTCTTCTCTAATTAGGAATAATGCTGATGCATAGGAAGCTACTAGGGTTTTACCGAATGGAAGTTTTTGGATAACTCTTTTAAGATTAAATACTAATCTGTGAAAAATTGTATAGGCAGCTTTTTCTTGGGGAGTTTTTAGATCTTTACCCTTTTTGATTGTTTTACCCTTTTCATCTACTATTCCAAGTTTAAATGCCTCGGTTTTATTCCAAGGGGTAACTAATAATTTTAGGAATCTGATTGCATATGCGAAATCAGCTGCTCTTGATAATAATCCCATTAA
>Ga0181578_10002694_pt1 | contig 16503 bp, 14 predicted proteins | sample 071ome_21_FD_148659 | JGI IMG/M metagenome (GOLD analysis project Ga0181578, IMG submission 148659) | Coastal salt marsh microbial communities from the Groves Creek Marsh, Skidaway Island, Georgia - 071401CT metaG (spades assembly) | ecosystem: Environmental > Aquatic > Marine > Intertidal zone... | reverse complement strand
TCCTACATCACTGTTGGCGAGGACAATATTGACAGCTTTGCACCCGTTGTTGAGCGACTTAGCGGGCAGTAACCCGCAGTTCAGATTGCACGCCGAACCACAGCCTCACGAAAATAACCAACCCATCCAGCAAGGAATCTAAGCCATGAGTCTCGAAGGAAAAACAGCTGTCGTCATTGGTGCATCTGGGCAGCACAATTTCGGTGTAGCCATCGCAAAGGCGCTCGCGAATGAGGGCGCTAAGGTGATTGTTTCCGGGCGCAGGCAAGCACCCCTTGAGACACTGGCCAGCGAGATTGGTGGAATCGCGATTCCCTGTGATATGGGCGATGAAGCATCGATCCAATCGCTCTTTCAATCGGCATCCGAACAGGCAGGCCCTATACATATCGCAATCAACAGCGCTGGGGCGCTTGCGGGGAACCCCATCGCAGCGCTCACCCGCGAAGCCATCCAGCCCACCCTCGATGTGTCCTTTATTGGGGCCCTATTGATGTTCAAATATGCCGCTGAGGTCATGTCCGAGGGCGGGTCGATCATGACCATTTCCTCACTCACAGCTCGGCTTCCGGGCCCTGGTCTTGCCGTTTATGCTGCGGCGCGAGCAGGCATCGATTACGCCATCAAAATCGCAGCAGTCGAATACGGTGAGCAAAACATCCGCTTTAATTCTATTGCGGCTGGATTGATCCGCACCGATATGACAGATGCCATTTTTGAACATAGCGATTCTGAGGAACGGTTTATCCCGCACATTCCTTCAGGCCGAATGGGTACTATCGACGACATTGCTCAGACCGCGTTATGGCTTGCAGACGATGCGCGGTCAGGGTTTATCAATGGCCAGTTAATCGATGTATCCGGCGGGCAGCACAACGGGCGACTGCCCCACTAACCTGCGCGCCCTTGACCCACTCCCATCGAGGTTGATCAATGACAACGTTACTTGCCCACATCGAAATTAAACCCGGTCGCGAAGCGCAATTTGAAGACATTATGAAAGACATGGTTCAAAAGACTTTGTCTGAGGAAGATGGCGTTCTGCGGTACGAGTACTTTAAGGGCCAACAAGACAACTTCTATTATTGTTTGCTGGCGTTCAGAGATAAATGGGCGTTTTACGCGCACCAAAACTCTCCTTACCACGAGGGGCACGACTTTGGCGCTGTGCTTCAATCGATCCGGCTGGAGTACCTAGACCCTGTCCAAGGCGCCTGCCCGCTGCCGGAAACGCTGGACCCGCCCATCGATAGCGACACACCAGCAGACATGGTCGAAGCGAGCAAAAAGTACCCACTCAGCATCGCAAGCTGGTGGGGTCAAAGGTTGTAACCTGCCCCCCACACGGGCGACTCGCGCGGCATGAGCACCGGCACCCCATTTCTTGCAACAGTGACCATCGGCCAGCCCAACTAGTCTCGGAATCTTTCTCTGTTGCGCACTGGGGAAAAACGCCATAGGCTGATTGCATCTAGAGTGCTTCACCGTAGGACACCATTATGACGCCAATCGAAACCGTCGAAGCCTTCATCGATGCTTGGAACCGAATTGATTTTGATGCCGTTGCTGAGTTTTTTGCAGATGACGTCGTCTATCACAACATTCCCATGGAGAAGATCGAAGGTAAAGAAACCGCTAGGGCCTTCATTGAGGCGATGCGCGCCGAACGAATTGAATGGACCACCTATCACATCGCAGCAGCAGGCCAGGTGGTTCTCACGGAGCGTTTAGACGAATTCGATTTAGCCGACGGCAAGAAAATATCATTACCCGTCATGGGCACCTTTGAAATCGAAGAAGGAAAAATAAAGGCCTGGCGGGATTATTTTGATCTCAACACCTATATGAGCCAGTTGGGCGCATAGATCGATTCGGCACTAAAGCGCCTCCGCTCACGGATTAAGCCAAACGGTTAGCGGTTAACTGAGATTCTGCGAGCTTGAGGGTCTGAGGGTCTGAGGGTCTGAGGGTCTGAGGGTCTGAGGGTCTGAGGGTCTGAGGGTCTGAGGGTCTGAGGGTCTGAGGGTTACCAATGGAAGCCTAGCTTCCTACTCCAAACATCCTACTTGTTAACGCGTCACCGCTTGGCATTCGCGTGTAGCAAGGCCACCCAATGCAAACCCAATGCAAAAGTTCCTGACTGAGCACTCGAGATCTACCGCTCCACTCAGGCAATTCTGTATAGACGTCCGTTAGCAAACTCAGCCTCCTCCTAGACTAGGCGGAATTGATAGAGAGCCCTAATGGGATTCACCTCGCATCCGACTTCCCGATTCCGAATTTCTGTTCTCAATTTCGATTATTTTCGACAAAAAGCTCCATTTGAGAGTTCAATAACCGACTTGACCTTGGCTTTGCTGATCGGAGATTATCGGACCGGGGAGGACAGTATTAGCCTGTTCTCAAAAGAAAAATAGGGAGGTTGATATGAGGCTGATCGTTGCATCTGCCGTTGCGCTAGCGGGGACTCTAGCGCCTACCACAGCAATCTACGCTGAAGAGTCATCTAGGACCATGGAAGAGGTCGTGGTGACATCTCGTCGACAAGAGGAATCCGTTCAGGATGTGCCGCTGTCCGTGACTGCGTTTGGCGAAGAGGCCATTGAGCGCACGAAGCCAAATACACTGAGGGACTTCGATGGATTGGTGCCAAACGTCTATATCGGTATGAACACAGCAGGCCCAGGCGCTAGTGCGCTGTACATCCGAGGGGTTGGTTACGCTGATATTGAAAAGACCCAAAGCCCACAAGTTGGCGTGATTGTCGACGGCATCCAAATGGGTTCTAGCACGGGACAGCTGATCGACATGTTTGACGTCGCCTCAATTGAAGTGAACCGTGGCCCTCAGGGCGTGCTTTTCGGCAAGAACACGATTGGCGGTAATATCGTCGTCAATCGAGTCAAACCGCAATATAACGAGTTCGGCGTGAAAGCGAGTGTCGAAGCGGGGAACTACAACTCGCAGACAGTCAAAGCTCGGGTCAATATCCCTATCGCCGCAGACAAGTTAGCGCTCAAAGTCGGCTTCAATGAGCGGGAGCGAGATGGCTTCTACGATAACGTGACGCTGAATCGAACGGCGGGCGACATTGATTTTTCATCGCAAACCGCTGCCCTTGCGTGGGCCATTAATGATGATGCTGAACTGGTCGTCACTTACGACCGCATCAACGACCGATCACAAACAATGCCTCAAGACCCTCGATTCGATGGAGACAATCGCTTTGTTAACCGAGCGGACAAGGTTGAGCCGACCATCTATGAGGTTGATCAACTCGGCGCTCGCCTCGATTGGGAACTGAGTGACTCTCTGGTGCTTCACTATGTCTTTGGCGACTCAAGTGGCAGAGATCTTGTGAACCAAGATTTCGATGGTGGTGACATCAATGGCGCTGCAATCCCTTTTGCGCAGCTCCATACGCTGAGAGACCAAGACTACTCCATTCGAAGCCACGAGCTGCGCATGGACATCGATGTCAGCGATCAGCTTTCTGCCATGGTCGGCTACTACATGTTCGATTCGGATCTTGACTTTAGACAAGACACGAACAACGTACTCCAGCTACCGACATTCGCCATTGGACTTCCCGACGGCGTACCCTGTGCAGCCATCGGTTTTCGATCCAATGCGACGCCTGGTCTTGAAGCGTTCTGTCAGTTTCCCAATGCAAGAAGCACGCAGCTCGCGGGTGAAACAGTCGACTCGTCAGCCATCTTTGGCTCGGTCACCTTCCGCCCATCGGATGCGATGGAATTGACCGTCGGTGCTCGCTACATTGATGAGAGTAAGCAAGCCTACAACGGCTACACCGACTACTCTTTTGCAGCCCCAGATCCCGAAAACCCAGCGGACTTGAGATTCACTAATCCGATTTACGATGACACAAGTGTTCCAGGGTATAACGAGCACAATTTCCGTGGCCTTGCTAGTGTGCCCGGGGCCTCTTACGAGACACCAGAAAAGTCTTGGTCGGAAACGATCATCACGGTGTCCGGTAGCTACCGAGTAGCGGATCAGTCCCTACTCTATGCCAGCTATTCAGAGGGTTTCAGAAGTGGCGGCTTTAGTATCCGAAACGCATCAGGACCAGACCGCGCAGGTTACAACCCTGAAACCGCGGATCAGTTCGAGATTGGTCTCAAAAATGACCTACTCGACAATACGCTGCGATTGAACCTTGCCTACTACGTCTTAAACCGAGAAGGCTCACAGTTCTCATCCATCATCACGCTACCACCAGGGTCCATTCCTGGCACAACTACCTACATCAACAACGGTGGTGAGAGCGAAACCAAGGGCTGGGAACTCGAGGGTCAGTGGTACATGACCGATAACCTCAGCCTGATGTTCAACTACGGAACCATCGATGTAGATAACAGTGCATTCACACTAGCCTGCGAGCTAGTAGACGGCTGTGTCACAGCGGTCGTGGGTACGCTGGACCCGATTGGCACCTTGAGGAATCTAGGCGGTAATTCTGATTCAAGGCAGCCTGAAGATAGCATGTCGTTTCGTCTTGCCTATGACCAGGAAGTGGGCAGTGGCCTCTTCTCGGCTAACGTAGGCTACAAGACAGTTGGCGACTTCCTCTTAGTGAATACTGGAGGCGGTGCTGACCAGCGACTGTTCGAAGGTGGCTACAGCCAGGTCGACGCTCGCGTCGCTTATAGCTTCGAAACTGCCAATGGAAACAACGCTTCCATCACGGTATTCGGGAAAAACCTGACCGACGAGGAATTCAAAGAGCACGCGCTCTTCTTAGGTGGACCTACCACTGGCTTCCAAGGTTGGGGTGCACCGCGCACTTATGCCGTCGAGCTTATGTGGGAGATGTAAGGCTCACAGCGCTTATGAAAGAGCAGGCTTCGGCCTGCTTTTTTTTGCGCCAAGATCATAGGCGTCAAACCCCTTATCGATCGCTCTAGCTGATTAGGGATTGTGTAAATGCATACCCCCTCAGAATCAATCAGTCGACTAGCAGACCCTTCGATCTCAATCTAGACATCCCTCCTCACTGAAAGATCCACCGACTTTCCTTAGGCAACCCTGCCGTTTTATTCACCCGCAAACAGCCAAAAAAAATCACCATTGACTGTTTTTAATCTTGTTCGTTACATTGGGGGCTGGCATCACTTTTTACCGTTAACCGGAGCGGTTTTTAGTAAGGGGTTCAAGCTGACGGGAGCAGTGATTCCCGATTTGCGAGGCTCGGCCGGATCTGTACGATCAAACGAAATGCAAGCGCATAGTGGTCACCAGTCGAGTGCGACAACTGCTCGCTAAGACCCAAATAAATCGCTTGCAACACTATTCAGCGAGGGAGATTTAAGCGCGATATGACACAGTTTGCTAAACCTATAGGCCTCGCTCGGCCAGATGAAATTGCGTTAAGGGACCCGCTTCAAGCGCTCACCTGGCTCGAGATTGACAACATTCTCAACCGAGCCGCTAATGCCATTCGAGTCGCTGATCTCGGCGAGGAGCGGCGAATGGCCGTCTTTGCTGAAAACGCGTGTGAAACGGCGCTTGCCAACCTTGGCGGATTAGTCGGCGGTGCGTCCGTGGTTCCAGTTAACTTTCATCTGACAGCTGAGGAAGTCGCCTACATTCTCGAGGATTCGGGGACCCGCATGCTCTTTGTCGGCCCAGAAACCGCTGAACGCGGCATTGAAGCCGCACACTTGGCAGGCGTACCTACCGTCATCGGCTGGCGCACGAATATAGAGGGGATCGCGGACTGGTCGACATGGCTATCCGCTAGCAGTGACGACGAACCGGACGTTTCTGTCGCGCCAAGGCCCAATCTTTTGTACACCTCTGGAACAACCGGACGTCCAAAAGGAACCCACTTGCCCCCCACCATGTTCGCTGGTGGCAATACAGTTGGTGAGCATTTGGATAACCTGAAAGCCAACCCGCTCGCGGAGCTTGGACCCCATCTCGTCGTTGGGCCCATGTACCACACAGGCCCTTTGAGTGGCGCGCGACTTCTTGCAGCAGGCGCACCGTCGGTGATCCTCACTCGGTTTGATGCCGAGAATACGCTGCGCGCGATTGAAACCTATCGCACCGCATCTACCATCATGGTGCCGACCCATTTCGTTCGCCTACTCGCGCTCGACGACGAAGTAAAATCCAAGTACGACATCTCAAGCATGGTTAGCGTAAGCCACACTGGCGCTAAGTGTCCGGTCGACGTTAAGCGGTCAATGATCGAATGGTTTGGGCCCGTGTTTAGGGACGCCTATGGAGCCTCAGAAGTAGGCACCACCTGCATGATTTCATCAGAGGAATGGCTAGAGCACCCTGGATCCGTTGGCAAGAGTATCCCTCCTTTCACCGCAATGATTCTTGATGACAACGATCAGCCTGTGCCCCCGAACACCGAGGGACGGCTCTTTTTCGAAGACGCGACCGGCCGGGGTGTGGTTTACCACAATGACCCAGAGAAATCGGCCGCTGCGCATATCCGCCCGGGTGTCTTTACCCTTGGCGAGATCGCGTACATGAACGAAGAAGGGTATGTGTTTATCACTGACCGCTTCAGCGACATGATCGTTTCGGGGGGCGTCAACATTTACCCTGCAGAAGCTGAGCAAGTGCTTATTGATCATCCCTCAATTTTGGATGTTGCCTGCATAGGAGTCCCCCACCCCGAAATGGGTGAAGAGCTAAAGGCGCTGGCAATTTTGCGAGACGATGCGGCTGGCGACGCCAATGAGATCATCCATTTTTGTCGAGACCGGCTCTCCCATTACAAATGTCCGAAGACAGTTGAGTTCGTGACTGATTTAGGCCGCAACACCATGGGCAAGATCAATAAACGCAAGCTTCGAGCGCCCTATTGGGAAGGACATTCCTGATGACAGACGTACAGCGGTTGGCACTGATTCGCCACGGCGAGACAGAGGCAAACGATGCCCAACTCGCTTACGGTCGTCTTGAATCACCACTTAACCCGCGCGGGATCGAGCAAGTTCGCTCGACCGCCGAAGCACTGAATGCGGCGGCTACTGCCTTTCATCACATTGTTAGCTCACCCCTTGGCCGCGCCCGCGAAACGGCGAGCATCATCGCAGATGCGTTAAACCTCGAGATTACCATTGAGGATGACATTGTCGAATGTGATCTTGGTGAGTGGGAAGGCATTACCTATCAGCAAATGCAGGAGCGGGGCTACGCGATCAAATCGGTCCGCGACGATCACTTTCGTGACCACGGCGGCGAAACCCCTTTCGAGATCTCAGAGCGAGTAAGTGCTGCGATTTTGAAACACCTAACGCAGAACGCTTCTAAAAACTTAATCTTTGTGGGTCATGGTGGAGCGTTTGCCAATGGGCTATCCGCTCTGTTCTTAGAGGGCCCTCGCTTTGGACCGAAGTACCTCATGCACAACGCAGCAATCACGGAATTGGTGCTTAAGCCCGCACCAGAACTTCTGCGATTAAACGACTACACACATCTTCCTAAATCTCTCCAGAACGAGTCCCGGCGGCCCGACAATGCCCAGCAAGCCTAATTTTCCCATCGCCATCGGCGATATATCCGCTGACTGGCTGGAGTCCCGCCTCAGCGAAGGGTTTCCGGGCGCCAAGGTTCAAGATTGTTCGGTAACGCAAATTGGCCAGGGCGAAGGATTTATGGCCGCGCTCGCCAGAGTGATGCTGACAGGCGAGTCGAGCGAAGGCTCGTTGCCCCATTCCGTGATCGTCAAACTCTCCTCACCCATGGAGGCCACTAGGCAGCTAGCTGCGAGAATGAATTACTACGGTCGCGAGATTGGCTTTTATCGCGATTGCGCTGACGACTGCGGCGTTAAGGTGCCGCAATGCTACAGCGCGGAATCGGTCCAGGAAGACAACCGCTTTGCCATGATTATCGAGGATCTGACACCCGCATCACCCGTTGACCAAGTGGAGGGGTGCTCTTTCGATGAATCCGCAAAAGTCATGCGGGCTTTCGCGGACCTCCATGCCCATTGGTGGAACAGTCCTAGGTTAAAGTCCCTCGAATGGCCAAGCCCGATTACTCACGTGCAGCCTGCCTCCGAAAGCCTTGCGCTACTTGAAGCAAGCATCATCGATGCTGAGAAGACAGGCCGGTTCGACGCTTACCCCAACATGAAACGGCTACTGCCACTGCTACCGCCGTTATGCAAGATGGAGCCGCCTCCACCCTTTCCTTACACGCTGGTTCATGGCGACCTTCGTTCGGATAACATCTTTTTTCCTGTCGACTCCGCGGACCCGGTCATTATTGATTGGCAAACCTCAGGAATGGGCCAGCCCATGACCGACATCGCCAGATGGTTGACCCAAAGCATCACCGTCGAAACCCGGCGCTCCCACGAGCAGGAGTTGCTCACCATCTACCATGACAGGCTGGTGGAGAGAGGCGTAACGCAGTACACCAAGAAACAAATGATCAGCGACTATGAGCTCAATCTTGTTGTCACACTACTGATGTTTTCCATGAGCATGGATGAGATTGATCAGTCCTCTGATCGGGCGGCGGTACTATTCGATGCAATGTATTCGCGGCTTGAAGCAGCACTAGAAGATTGGAACGTTGAAAGAATATTGAAAGTCCTACCGCTACTTATACCCATTTTCAAAATCACGACTTGGTTCAAAATGACCTTTAGTAAAGAGAGCTAATGATGGCTAAATCCCTTGCAGAGACCAATCCCCTAGACCCGGAAATACTCGCCTGCCCCTACGCGTTCAATCAGCAATTGAGAGAGGAAGCGCCGGTTTACCACTGCCCACAAACGGGTGTGTACTTTATTTCCAACTATGACTTGGTCGTTGAAGTTACGAAAAACGAAAAGCGTTTTTCCAACGAATTTTCAATGATTCAAGCGGGCGATACGAAGCAGCGCGACCCAGAGATGGAAGCCATCATGAAAAAAGGATTTCGAAGCGTGAATACCATGCTGACTGCGGATCCTCCAAGGCAGCGCCGGTATCGATCCCTCTGCCAAAAACCTTTCTCCGCGAGCAATGTTGCCAAGTTGCAGCCCTACATCGAGTCGCTCGCGCATGAACTGATCGACGACTTCATCGACCAGGGCGATTGCGATTGGATGGAAGCCTTTGCGGTGCCGATGCCCGTTCGAATGATTGCTTACATATTAGGTGTGCCTGTATCGGACATGGATTTATTCAAGGAATGGTCTGATGCGAATGTTTATTCGTTTTCAGCAGGCCAAACCCGAGAAGGGGCATTGAATGCAGCTCGCCTTGTCGTTGATTTCCAGCATTACTTCGCTGAAAAGATTGAGGCGAGAAAATCTTGTCCGACCGATGACGTGCTCTCTGATATCGTGAACGCATCCGCCGACGGCGAGACTCCCATGAACATCGAGGAGTGTTTATCCGTCATTTCTCAATTACTGGTCGCCGGCAACGAGACAACCACCAGCACATTCGCTGAAGGTATGCATCTTCTTGCGAGCCATCCCGAGGAACTAAAAAAAGTGCAGGATGATCCAAGCCTCGTGCCCAATATGGTTGAAGAAATGCTCCGGCTTTCCACGCCCACGGCACAGATGTGGCGGATTGCAAAGGAGGATTGCGAGGTCGGTGGGGTCACCATTCCAAAAGGCGCCACCATGATGGTGAAGTTCCACTCAGCTAACCGAGATGAAACCGTCTTCCCTGATCCCGACGCCTTTAAGGTCGACAGGCCGAACCTCAAGTCTCAAATTGCTTTCGGCCAAGGGGTGCACCATTGCTTAGGAGCACCGCTTGCACGACAGGAGCTGATGGTGGGTTTCAAGGTCATTCTTGAGCGGATGACCAATTTCGGGCTACCCAAAGGCCAGGAGGAACTGGAATTCCTGCCGAGTTTGCTGCTTCATCCGCCCGCAAAACTATCGATAACCTTTGATAAACGACAACCTGCGTAACCAAGCGTTTAACAGGAGACGCCAAATGAGCTGAGGTCTGAACTCAGCCACACGAAATCAACCAGCGACTGATCCTACCGCCCATTGAGGATCCAGGCGCCGCGCAAGGAGAGATGTAATGAAAGCCGCCGTATTCCATCAACCAGGACAGCCACTGTCGATTCAAGATATTCCCACGCCTACGATTTCTAGCCGAGAGATGCTCGTCAAAGTGAGTCACTGCGGAATTTGTGGAACGGATATTCACGCATCTAAAGAAGGCCCATTTATGGCACCGCCAGAAACCGTCTTTGGTCATGAGTTCACCGGCGAAATCGTCTCCATTGGTGATGACTTAGTGGATGGGACATTCAGTGTTGGCGACCGCATCACGTCACTCCCCTTCATTGAAGATAAAACTATCGGTCTGGGCGCCATTAGCGGAGCGTATAGTGAGTACGTCAAAGTCGGCTACGACTTAGTGGTCAAGCTGCCAGAAGGTCTTTCCAATCACGACGGCGCATTGGTGGAGCCACTCGCCGTGGGACTCCATTCCGTCAAAATGGCAGGTGAGATACGAGAAAAATCAGTACTCATCATCGGAGCAGGCCCTATTGGACTCACCTGTGCCCTATGGGCACGTTTTTTTGGCGCCAAACATGTCGTCATCAGCGAAATGGCGCCGGCGAGACTCGCCATGGCCGAAACCTTTGGCTTCACTCACTTTATAGACCCAAAAGGCGATGTAGGCGCTCAATTTGCTGCATTGACCGATTCAACGCCTGAGATTCAGTTTGAATGTGTGGGCGCGCCCGGGATTATGCAAGCCTGCATCGAGCGTGCGCCTAAACAGGGCCTAATTATGGGTATTGGCGTGTGCGATCACCCTGACACGATCGTTCCGCTCATGGCCTTCGGCAAAGAATTAAGAATTCAATGGGCAGTGGGTTACGACAAGACCGATTTCGAATTCTGCATCGAGATGATGGAGCAAGGACGCATCGACCCCAGGCCTATGGTCACCGACGTTATCAGCCTCGAAGAGGTTCCCTCTGCGTTCGAGGCACTAAAGACGCCCTCTAATCAATGCAAGGTGTTAATCAGTCTCGATTGAGCGTTGGGAGAGTGCCGCACCGATATCCATTAGGAAGCACCGAGACATCTACAACGCGACGCAAGCGCGCGTTCGGAAAAGACGGTCAAAGAGAGCGCCAAGAGAAAACGCTCAAAAGTGTGCGCTAGACAAATCGTTTAGCGCTGCCTAGACACCATCTTTGCAGAACTTGTTTACTGGCGCTCTGTAAACCTTCCTAAATAGAGGTACACGGAGAGCGGGTCCCATGAAGCGCTTTACAAAGCCCTAAAAAGCTCTGCAAAACGCTAAGGAGCGACCAGCAGCTTCCCTTTATGGCCACCTGAAAAGAGCTTGATCAGGGCATCAGGGAACTGCTCGATACCCTCTTCTACCTGCTCTGGGAGCGTTAATTGACCCGCAAGTACCCATTCAGCAAGGGCTTCTCTAATTTGGTCATACTCTTCGGCAAATCGAAACACGGTGTATCCCAGCATGCTGGCGTTTCGCTCGGGAATCTTTAGGTAATTGGTCGGGCCTTTGACATCACCCGTCCTTTCATACTGGGAAATGGCGCCACAAATCACTACCCGAGCACCTTCTTTTAGGTTCAGTAGCGCCGCATCGAGCACCGCTCCGCCAACGTTATCGAAGAAGACGTCTAATCCGTCGGGGGCGAGCGCCTTCAATCGCTCATCAATATCCTCATGCTTGTAGTCGATCGCGTCATCGCAGCCAATCTGATCGATCAGGAACTGGCACTTTTCACTACCGCCTGCGATACCGATCACTCGAGCACCGCAATTTTTGGCGATCTGACACGCACAAGACCCTACGGCGCCCGCAGCGGCTGACACGACAACGACGTCGCTGGCTTGCACTTCTCCGACACGAACGATTCCAGCATAAGCGGTGAGCCCCGTTGTTACTCCGAGCACACCTAAGTGCGCTCGAGCCGGTAATTCATCCTCATCGATCTTCTGCAACATCGCTCCGGGCAGCACCGCATGGGTTTGGGCGCCCATCGGTCCAAATACCGCGTCACCTTGATTGAGTCCGTCGAATCTAGAGTCGATGACTCGGCCAATACCCAAAGCGACAATCGGCTGACCCAGATCCGCGGTGCCATGAAATGCCCCTTCATTAAAGGTCGTTCGAATAAACGCATCGATCGATAAATGCTCGACTTGAAGCAGCACTTGATCCTCGGCAAGTTCGGGTACGGCCTCTTCAATGATCGCCATATGCTCGGCTTGTAATTCCCCTTTGGGGTATTCCTTTAGTACGACTCGCTGGAGCTTCATTAATGGCCTCCGGATACGCGAATATTCTGACCCGTGACCCACGCGGCTTCCCGAGACAGCAAGTAAAGTGCTGCCATGCCTAGATCTTCTGGTGTTCCAAGACGGCCGGCGGGTAACCTCAGCATCTTCTCGAGGCCCGGCAAGTCATCTTCTTTGAGACTAAGCGCCTCCATCATGATCTCAGTGGGGACCGCCCCCGGCATAATGCAATTCACTCGTATACGTGGACCTAATTCTTTAGCGAAGGTTTTAGTGAGCATATTGACCCCTGCTTTCGCGGCCGAGTAGTGCCCACTTCCTGGAATCACATCCTCAGCGGCGAGCGACGAGATATTTAGCACGCGCCCCTCGTCCATTTTCTGCGCCGCAACCCGCGTGCAGTGCCACACCGCCGTAAGGTTAAGCAGTAGGGTTCGCTCCCACTCCGCGGGTTCAATATCAACGAGTGGCGCCTGCGTTGGCGACCCCCCGGCATTATTCACCCACATATTGAGCGATCCATATTCGCTCAAAGCGGCATCGGCCAAGCGTTCAACAGCAGCAACATCGGTTACATCCGTCGCACAAGCGATTGCCTTACCTCCAGACGCGTTGATTTCATCCGCAACTCGCTTGATTTCGTGCTCCCTTCGAGCTGCGCACACCACATTGGCACCCGCATTTGCGAGCACTTTCGCGATACCCTCACCGATGCCCCGTCCGGCACCCGTGACTACAGCCGTCTCCCCGGTCAAGTCGAATACGCTCATCCTTTCGTCCCCTTTGCCTGCGTTGAAAACAGTCAAGCTTGCCGGTTTAATGACGGATCGGTCAAGCATCGATGCCGCAACCGAAGGCCCCGACCACCATCGGCATGCGAAGCACACGCCCCTTCAAAGGAATTTGGAAATGGATCGACAAGCACTTCTCAAAACAGCTCGGGCCGATCTTGCCCATGCTAAGGCAGGCACCATTCAGCAGATGACGACGCACTATGAGGTTCCCGCCGATCACTACGTTGACGAAGAACGCTGGCAACAAGAGGTGGATCTCATTTTCAAACGGCTACCGCTGATGCTGGCCACAACCGCGGAGCTTCCCAACGCACATGATTACAAAGCGATGACCATCCTCGGCGTGCCAATTCTCATTGCTCGTGGAGAAAACGGCACAGTGCGTGCTTTTTTTAACGTGTGCAGCCATCGGGGTGCTCAAATCATGCCGGAGGGTCGGGGCAACAGCCACCGGTTCACGTGCCCTTACCATGCTTGGAGTTACAACCCTGATGGTGAGCTCATCGGGGTGTTTGCCGAACGCGACTTTGGCGAAGTCGACAGAACCTGCTACTCGCTGCGGTCGCTACCGTGCCTTGAGCGCGCAGGCCTCATCTGGGTACACCTTGACCCGAACCCCAGCCTTTCCATCGACGATTTCTTATGTGGGTATGACCAGATGCTTCAAGGTTTCGGATTCGAGGGGTGGCATTACTTCGATAGCCAAATGGTTGAAGGTCCAAATTGGAAGATCGCTTACGACGGCTATCTCGACATCTACCATTTACCGATCCTCCACAAAGACACCTTTGGTTCGAACTTCCCGCATCGTGCTAACTACTATCCCTTTGGTCCGCACCAACGAGTGTCCGGCCCAAACCCATCTTTGCTCGATTACGAACAGATTGACGAGAGCGAATGGCCACTTGATGCCTTGCTGGGGGGCGTGTGGACGATCTTTCCGCACATCTCAATCGCGGGCTTCGATGGCGGCGGTGGCGGAGTGCTGCTCTCTCAACTTTTCCCTGGAGCTACTCCCTCAGAATCAGTGACGATTCAACACTACTTGTTAAAGAACACCCCCGACGAAGCAGCGAGCCAAAGCGCCGCTGAGCAGTTTAAGTTCCTGCGCTACGTGGTCGAGCAAGAGGATTACGCCACTGGCATACGGCAGCAAGTTGCACTTGCCTCAGGCGCACGAAAAATGGTGACATTCGGTAAGAATGAAAGTGGTGGTGCTCGTTTTCATGCTTGGGTGGATCAATTACTTGAAACCTCAGATAGCGAGCTGACATCGCTTTTTCAAGCGCCAGTCGACCCCATCGCAGAAACGCTCGACCGCACTAATGAAGGAGAATCCTAAAATGAATAAAGCCGAAAACCATGAGGTCGTTTCCATCTACACCTTGGACGATGACGTTCGTGAGGCCATGCTTCTCGAACAAAAGGAGTGTGTACTGAACTGGTGCACCCAAGACGAATGGCCAATGGGCGTCATCCACTCCTATATCTGGCGTAAGGGCAGCATATGGATAACGGCAGCCGCGCATCGACATCGAGTCTCAGCCCTACGCAGAAATCCCAAGTCGTCAGTGGTCATTACATCAAAGGGAACGTCACTCGACGCGGGCAAATCGATCACCATTAAGGGTCGCGCCAAAATTCACGACGATAAGGACTTGAAGGCATGGTTTTATCCGGAGCTTGCAAGCGCGCTCAGATCAACGCCTGAGGAAGTGAAAGCCTTTGAAGACATGCTGGACTCTCCCCTACGGATTGTGATCGAAGTCGTGCCTGAAAAGTGGATTACCTACGATGGCGCTAAGATGCGCGCGCATACGCTCGGGACCATTGATGAGTCAAAGCTGGCAAAGCCCCTTGAGGCGGACACAGTGCGACTTGCCGCGGAGAAAGAGCGAAGAGGACTCAGCCATGACTGATTACCAACACATTATTGTTGATACCCCACGTCCCAATGTCTCTCGCATTACTCTCAATCGCCCGGATGCTAGGAATGCGCTGAACAACGTCCTCCGAGGAGAGCTGTACAGCACGCTTGAGTCCAACGACCGAGATCCCGATGTCCGAGTGACTATCATACGCGGAGCGGGCAAGGCCTTTTGCGCAGGTTATGACCTCAAGGCGAACAATCGCGACAATCAACCATTTCACACATCCCCTGGCGATGGCAATTGGGCAAGACATGTGGTTGATGGGTTCTTTCGTGTTTGGGATTTAGCAAAACCGGTTATCGCTCAAGTTCACGGTTACTGCCTGGCAGGCGGTACCGAACTTGCGACGTCTTGCGATCTCGTCTACTGCGCAGAAGATGCAATGATCGGATATCCCGTGGTTCGCTCCATGAGCCCGCCAGATAATCAGTTCTTCCCTCACTTGCTGGGGCTTCGAAACGCAATGGAAATGATGTTAACGGGAGATGCCATTAGTGGCATTGAGGCAGCAGAGCAAGGCTTCGCCAATCGCGCCTACCCCATTGAGGATCTAGAGCGCAGTGTGCTGGAAATTGCGGAACGAATTGCCAAAGTACCCACCGACCTCCAGCAGATGAATAAACGCGCTGTTCACCGTCAGATGGAGCTGATGGGTGTCAGAGCTGCGATTCGCTCGGGCACAGAAATCCAAGCGCTTGCATTCCACACCGAATCCACGAGAGCTCACTTCAAAGAACTAGCGGCAGGTCTTACCGATGCACTCTCGAAGCGAGACGGGCAGTTTGGTGATTACCGAACCACGACGAATGATGATTAGGTAAACGCTTGTCACAGCGAATCAATGCGCAATATCACCCGCTGATAGTGCAGACTTAACCACCCTGTCACTTTTGAAGGATTGCCCAATGACCATCAATTTTGAAAATCAGGTCGTACTCGTAACCGGGGGAACGCGAGGATTAGGAAGAGAATTTGCCCTTTGCCTTGGGGCAAGTGGTGCCACTGTTGCAGTCAACAGCACGACCAGTGACGATGCAGGCGTGATCGACACCATCACGGGCAGTGGTGGCCAAGCCGCTCACTTTTCAGGCCTGGTCGAGCATCCAGATTCGCTAATAGAGGCGGTCGTCGAACGCTTCGGTCGACTCGACGCCATCATCCACAACGCAGGATTCGTGCGCGATAAGACGCTCCGAAAAATGACGGATGAACAGTGGCAGGAAGTCATCGACGTTCACTTGAGCGCCGCATTCAAATTGACCCGAGCGGCTTGGCCCCATTTTGAAACGGCTGGCGGAGGCCGAATCGTTTTTATCTCATCTGCATCAGGGCTGTACGGAAATTTCGGGCAGTCCAACTATGCTGCAGCCAAGATGGGCATGTATGGCCTCGCCAGATCTATCAGTATGGAGGGTGGACGATCAAACATCACGTGCAACTGCGTCGCACCCGTAGGCGCGACCACGATGAACAGCGGCCATTGGTCCGATCGGGATAAAGAGATTCGTAAGGCCGAATACGTTGCGCCACT